>Ga0187893_10013683_pt1 | contig 11235 bp, 11 predicted proteins | sample MA1701074metaG_FD_139574 | JGI IMG/M metagenome (GOLD analysis project Ga0187893, IMG submission 139574) | White microbial mat communities from a basaltic lava cave in the Kipuka Kanohina Cave System on the Island of Hawaii, USA - MA170107-4 metaG ...
CACCCCGCGCGCGTCGCGGAGCGCGTGGCCACGCTCGACCTGGTGTCACACGGGCGTGTAGAGATGGGCATCGGCGAGGGCTCGAGCGTGACCGAGCTGCATCCGTTCGACCGCCGCTTCCGCGACAAGCGCGACGTGTGGGAGGACGCGGTGAAGGCGATCCTGCCGATGTTCAGCCACGAGGGCTGGGAGTACCACGGCAAGTACTTCGACTTCCCGCTGCGCAACGTGGTGCCCAAGCCGCTGCAGAAGCCGCACCCGCCGCTCTGGGTCGCGTGCTCGCAGCTCGAGACGATCGCGATGGCCGGCCGCCGCGGCATGGGTGCGCTCGGCTTCCAGTTCGTCTCGGCCGAGGCCGCGCACGCCTGGGTGAACGCCTACTACAACGCCTACGTGAAGCGACGCGAGCTGCTCTGCGACTACCAGACCAACCCGCAGATCGCCGTGGTGTGCGGCTTCATGTGCGCGGACACGGACGAGGAGGCGATCGAGAAGGCCGAGGGCTGGACCTTCTTCCAGTTCGCGCTGATGTTCTACAACCAGCACGGCCCCGTCGTGCCCGGCAGCGTGAACCTGTGGGCCGAGTACGAGAAGTGGAAGCAGACGCCCGCGGGCGCGAAGGCGCAGCGCGGCACCGGCCTGATCGGCTCGCCCGAGACGCTGCGCGAACGCCTGCACCGCTTCGCGGAGTCGCACGTCGACCAGGTCATCCTGCTGAACCAGGCCGGGCGCAACACGCACGAGGACATCTGCTCCTCGCTCGAGCTGTTCGCGCGCGAGGTCATGCCCGAGTTCCACGCGCAGGAGCCCGCGCACCAGGCCTGGAAACAAGAGGTGTTGTCGGGCGCGATCGAGCTCGAGGAGATCGACACCTCGCCCTACAACCTGCCGAGCAACCAGACCCCCACCAAGAAGGGGGTTCCCGCGCCGAATTGATGGGTGTAGGGTGAAGGCCGACCCGCCGGGAGGACGCCATGCTTCGCGTGTCCGGTCTTTTGTTGGGTTCGAGCCTGCTGCTCTTTACTGCCTGTGAGCGAGCGGTCGAGGAGGGGACGCCCGACGTCTCCGCTCCGCGCCCCGCCACGATCTCCGGCACCTGGCACGTGGAAGGCGTGACGGTCGAGAAGGTATCCGGCAAGACGCGCCAGATCTCCGGCACGATCATCCTCTCGGAGCGGGGCGGGAAGTACCACTCGACGTTCGACCTCTCGACCACGCTTCCCACCGAAGGCGGCCCGACCCACGCCGACGTGATCGGCGAAGGCGAGGGCGACGTGAGCGGCCGGACGCTGACCGGCACCGCGCGCACCCAGATCGTGGTCGCGGGGGCGCCGAACGTCGATCCGGCGTTCGCGTTCGTGCCGCGCCGGGTCGGCACGCGCATCGTGTCGAGCACCAAGGGGACGCTGGGCGACGACGGCAGCATCTCGCTCGAGATCGAGAGCGAGCCCGCGCCGGGCGAGACCTACGCCGCCACGCGCACGACGCTCAAGGGCTCGTTCGCCGCGCCGCTGCGGACTCCGGAGCCCTAGCCCCGACGCCCGACTCGTCGCAGCGACCCCGGCACGGCGCTTGCTCGCAACCTTGCGCCACGACCATGAGCGCGCGAAATCCGAGCCCCGCCGGGCTGCCGATCCAGGCCTATCTCGAACGCCTGCACGCCGAGTGCTCGACCATGAGGGACGGCGCGGTCGCGACCTACATCCCGGAGCTCGCCAAGGCGAACCCCGACTGGTTCGGCATCTGCCTCGCCACCACCGACGGCCGGATCTACGAGGTCGGTGACTCGCGCCAGCCCTTCACGATCCAGTCGATCTCGAAGCCCTTCGTCTACGGGCTCGCGCTGGAGGACCGCGGCCGCACGGCCGTGCTCGACACGGTCGGCGTCGAGCCGTCGGGCGAGGCGTTCAATTCCATAAGCCTGGCGCCGGGAAGCGGCCGCCCGCTGAACCCGATGATCAACGCCGGAGCGATCGCCACGACCTCGCTCGTGGCCGGCAACTCGCACGCGGACAAGCTGCACCGGATCGTGTCGCTGCTCTCGCTGTGCGCGGGCCGGCCGCTCGCGGTGGACGAGGTGGTCTACGAGTCGGAGCGCGACACGGGCCACCGCAACCGGGCGATCGGCCACCTGCTGCGCAGCTTCGACGTCCTGGGCGAGGCGCCGGACGAGGCGCTCGACCTGTACTTCCGCCAGTGCTCGGTCAGCGTCGACTGCCGCGACCTGGCCTTCATGGCCGCCACGCTCGCGAACGGCGGCGCGAATCCGGTCACCGGCGAGCGTCCGCTGCGCACAGGATTCGTGCAGGCGCTGCTCAGCATCATGGCAACCTGCGGGATGTACGATTACGCGGGCGAGTGGGTGTACTGGGTCGGGATGCCCGCCAAGAGCGGCGTGGCGGGCGGGATCCTGGCGGTGCTGCCCGGCCAGCTCGGGCTGGGCGTGTTCTCGCCGCCGCTCGACGCGCGCGGCAACAGCGTGCGCGGGGTCGAGGTCTGCCGGCGCCTGTCGGGCGACCTGAACCTGCACTTCCTGTCGGCCGCGCGGCCGGCGGGCGGGGTGGTGCGGGCCTCGTACTCGCTGGCGCGCGTGGGGTCCAAGCGCGTGCGCAGCGAGGCCGAGGGCCTGGCGCTCGACGCCCTCGGCGATCGCGCCCGGGTCTACGAGCTGCAGGGCGACCTGGCGTTCGCGGCGGTCGAGACCGTCTCGCGGCGCGTGGTCGAGGAGGGCGCGTCCGTCGAGCTGGTCGTGCTCGACCTGGGGCGCGTCACACAGATCGGTGACGCCGCGGCCGAGGTCCTGCTCGCGCTGGCTCAAAGCCTGGCCGGCGCGGGCAAGCAGCTGCTGTTCGCGAGCGCAGACCGCCATCCGCGCGCGGTGCGCGGCGTGCGCGAGCGGCTCTCGCGCGCCGGCCTGCAGCCGCTGCTCGTGTTCCCCGAGCTCGACCGGGCGCTCGAGTACTGCGAGAACCGCCTGCTCGGCCGCGGCGAGCCGGGCGCGGCGGTGCCCTCGCTCCCGCTCGCCGAGCACCCGGCGCTGTTCGGGCTCGACGCGGCGAGCCGGCTCGAGCTCGAGTCGCGGCTCGAGCTGCAGAGCTTCGCCGCGGGCGATCTGATCGTGCGCCGCGGCGACCCGGCCGACCGGATCTACTTCATCGTCTCGGGCGAGGTCAGCGTCAGCGCCGAGCTCGCGAACGGCAGTCAGAAGCGCCTGTCGACGCTCTCCGCCGGCATGACCTTCGGCGAGATCGCGATGGTGAACCGCTCGCCGCGCTCCGCGGACGTGCGCGCGGACACCCCGACCGAGTGTTTCGCGCTCGAAGTCGCCGAGTTCGATCGGCTGGGCGAGAAACACCCGGAGATCAAGCTGCTCCTGCTCGAGAACCTGCTGCGCGCGCTCGCGCGCACGGCGTCGCGGCTCACCGGCGAGGTGCTCGAGCTCTCGCGCTGAGCGCGCCCGGCCCGGGGTGAAGGGATCCGGCGCGGGCGGTATGCTCGCCCGCGCAGATGCGCTGGCGCGACGGCACTCCCCAGCAGAAGGCGCTCTACCTGGCGCTCGTCGCCACGTACGTGCTCGGGCTCTTGCTCGCGTTCTCGAGTGCTTCGGAGCGCGTGGGCCGGCCCGACGTCGGCTTCACCATGGACGGGCTCTCGCTCTCGCCCTCGCGCCGCGACGCGGGCGACGCGGGCCTGCGCGGCGGCGCGCGGCTGCTCGCGGTCAACGGCTTCGAGACCGCCGGGCAGTCCGTGCGGCAGGAGGTCTGGCCGCGCCTGAAGCGCGAGAACGGCGCCACCAACCTGCTGCGCGTCGAGAAGCCGGGCCTCGAGGTGAGCGAGATCGAGCTCCCGGTGCGCGACCTGCGCTGGGGCGACGTGGTGTACGCGGAGGGCGGCGCGATCGCGCTCGGCGCGCTGTTCTTCATGGTCGGGGCGGTGACCTTCGCGCTGCGGCCGTGGGCGGTGGAGAGCTGGGCGCTGCTCTCGCTGTGCACGGTGGCGGGCGGGTTCCTGACCATGCTCTTGTCCGGCGTCGGTCCGGCCAAGCCCGTGTACGTGATCTACTTCCGCACCATGCTCGGGTTCCTGGCGGCCGTGCCGATCCACGCCGGGCTCGCGTTTCCGGTCACGCACCCGCTGCTGCTGAAGAGGCCGCCGCGCGTGCTGTACGCCGTGTACGCGCTGGGCGTCGCGCACGCCGCCGTGCAGATCGCCGCCTGGGCGACCGAGTACGCGGGCGCGCTCCGCTACCTCGGCATCGTCGACACGAGCCTCCTGCTCGCGGTCATGCTGTTCTTCGTCGGCCGCTGCGGCGTGCTCGCGATGCGCGCGCGCGATCCGCTGGTCGCGCAGCGCGCGCGCATCCTGCTGGCCGGCGCGCTGTTCGGCATGTCGCTGCCGGTCGGCGTGCGCTTCGTGCAGGCGAGCCTCGGCATCCACGTGCTCGACATCCGGGTGGCGTACTGGACGCTCTCGATCCTCCTGCTCGCGCTCGCGCGCACCACGCTGCGCCACGAGCTGATGAACGCGCGCGTCGCGGCGCGCCGCGCGGTGGTGTACGGCGCCGCGGTCGGCGCGCTGACGGTGCTCGCGGTCGCGCTGGTCAGCGCCTCGCCCTACTTGATGGCGGGGCTCCTGCTGCCGCTGCTCTACGTCTGGCCGCGCTTCGAGTCCGTGCTGAACGCCTGGCTCTACCCCAAGCGCGTGCGCATGCCGGGCACGGTGCGCGCGATCGGCGAGGGCATGGCCGAGGCCACCGACGCCGGCGCCGTGCTCGACGTGCTGTGCCAGGCCCCCGCGCGGCTGGCCGACGTGCGCGGCAGCTCGGCGTTCCTGTTCCGGGGCGGGCCGGACGGGCAGGAGCTCGTGCGCGGCGGCGGACTCGCGGTCTCCGACGGCCCGCCGCTCGCGCGCGAGTCGCTCGTGCAGCTGATGGTCACCACGCGCAAGGAGATCTTCCGCGAGCAGATCGCCGTCGAGCCGCAGTACGCGAACATCAAGCGCGAGTGCTACGCGACCTTCCAGCGCCTGGGCGCGGACCTCCTGCTGCCGATCCTGCGCGACGGAGCGGTGATCGGCGGGCTCGCGGTCGGCTCGCGCGAGCAGGGCGATCCCTGGGAGCGGCTCGAGCTCGATGTGCTGCAGACGATCCTGCAGCAGACCGTGCAGGCGCTGATCCGGATCGAGGCGACCGAGCGGCTGCGCTCGCGCGAGCTCGAGTTCGCCGAGCTGAAGCGCTTCTTCCCGCCCCAGATCATCGAGCAGGTGATGGCGCGCGGCGGCGCCGCGGAGCTGCGCTCGCAGCGCAAGCTCGTGACCGTGTTCTTCGCCGACCTGCGCGGCTTCACGGCCTTCTCGGAGAGCGTCGAGCCCGAAGAGGTGATGGCGACGCTCGGCGAGTACCACAACGCGATGGGCCGGCGCGTGACCGAGTTCGGCGGCACGCTCGAGCGTTTCGCGGGCGACGGCTTCATGGTGTTCTTCAACGACCCGGTCGAGCAGCTCGACCACGTCGAGCGCGCCGCGCGCATGGCGCTGGCGATGCACGCGGACATCGCCAAGCTGCGCGCGGGCTGGGCGCACCGCGGCTACCGGATCGACGCCGGCATCGGCATCCACACCGGCTACGCGACCTGCGGCTTCATCGGCTACGAGGGCCGGCGCGACTACGGCGTGATCGGGAACGTCACCAACCTGGCGGCGCGGCTCTCCGACGCGGCCAAGGGCGGCGAGATCCTGACCACCCCCACCGTGCGCGCAGAGCTGCGCGAGCGCTTCGCGTTCGAATCGGTCGGCGAGCTGGAGCTCGCGGGCTTGGCCGCGCCGCAGGCCGCCTTCCGGTTGATTCCCGCCGAGGATGCGCGCTAACAAGACGGCAGCATGAAACGCGTCTTCCTCGCACTGCTCGCGGTGCCGCTGCTCAGCGGCTGCTTCATCAACATCAAGGTTCCGCTCGACACCGACCTCGACCGCACGCAGCTCGGCGACAAGGTGGGCGAGTCCTCCGCGCAGAGCGTGCTGTGGCTGTTCTACTGGGGCGACGCCGGCACGCAGGCCGCGGCGAGGCAGGGCGGCATCACCACCATCACGCACGCGGACCGCCAGATCTTCACGATCCTGTTCGGCATCTACGCGCGCCAGACCACGATCGTCTACGGGGACTGAGAGCGGTGCGCGTCGCGGCGATCCTGAGCGTACTCCTGCTCTGCGGCTGCATGCAGGGCTTGATCTACACGCACACGACGCGCCCGCTGACCACGCACTTCGACCGCACGCCCGTCGGTAACGGCTCGGAGGGCGAGGGAGACGTCAAAGAGGTGCGGTACAACCTGTATCTGCGCGTGCTGTGGGACGAGAACTCGATCGGCACGATCGCCAAAGAGTCCGGCTTCGACGAGATCTACTACGCGGACATCGAGACGTTCTCGGTGCTCGGCATCTGGAACCAGTACCGCGTGCACGTCTACGGCAGGAAGCAGGCGAGCGAGGCCGCGGCGCCGTGAGCGATCTCCCTACGCGCGACGCGATCGTGGCCGCGCGCCTGCGCCTGCGCGAGCGGTTCCTCGCGAAGATGCAGGCCACGCCCGGCGTGTCCGACGCGAAGCCGCTCGGCAGCGGCCCGAAGAACCGCCACGGCATGCCGCGGGTGCCGGTCGGCCAGACGCCCACGGCCCCGGGCAAGTGGCCGGTGCTCGACCTCGGCGCGCAGCCCGCCGTCACGGCCGAGACCTGGCAGCTCGTGCTCGACGGCGCATGCCGGCGCCCGCTTGTGCTCGACTGGCGCGCGTTCTCGGCCCTCGAGCAGGCGGACGACACCTCGGACTTCCACTGCGTGACCGGCTGGTCGAAGCTCGACGTGCCGTGGCGCGGCGTGCGCTTCGCGACCCTGGCCGCGCTGGCCGAGCCCGAGGACGACGCGACCCACGTCGTGTGCCACGCCTACGACGGCTACGACACCAACCTGCCGCTCAGCGAGGCGCTGAAGGACGACGTGCTCCTCGTGCACACCGCGCTCGGCGCGCCGCTCGCGCCCGAGCACGGCGGGCCCGTGCGCATGATCACGCCCCAGCTCTACGCCTGGAAGGGCGCCAAGTGGATCCGGCGCATCGAGTTCCTGCGCGCCGACCGCAAGGGCTTCTGGGAGCTGCGCGGCTACTCGAACACCGCCCACCCCTGGCGCAACGACCGGTACTCCTAGGGCCTCCGAGCCGCGTATCATCGCGGGATGAAGATCGAGACGCTCGCGTCGGGCTACGGACTGATCGAGGGGCCGCGCGTGGATGGCGCGGGGAATCTCTACTTCAGCGACGTCACGAACGGCGGCGTGTACCGGCGGCGGCCGACCGGCGAGATCGACACCGTGGTGCCGAAGCGCCGCGGCGTGGGCGGGATCGCGCTCCACGCCGAGGGCGGGATCGTGATCTCGGGCAAGAACATCTGCCACGTGAAGGACGGCGAGACGCGCATCCTGTTCGCGCGCGAAGACGTGCCCGGCTGGAACGATCTGTTCACCGACGCCGAGGGGCGCGTCTACACCGGCTCGATGCTGTCGAGCCCGTTCGCGCCCGCCGAGGGCGAGCGCAAGCTCGGCGACTGCTACCGGATCGACGGCGAGGGTCGCGCGACCGTGCTCTACGGCGGCGTGTCGCTGACCAACGGGATCGGCTTCTCGCCCGACGGCCGGCGCATCTACCACTCCGACACCGCGCGCGGGCTCGTGCTCGTGCACGCGCTCGACGACTCGGGGCGCGCACGGCCGCTGACACCGATCCGCGTCGAGGGCGGGCCGGACGGTCTCGCGGTCGACGCCGAGGGCGGCGTGTGGGTCGCGCTGTACGAGGCCGGCGTGGTCGCGCGCTTCAAGCCCGACGGCTCGCCCGACCGCCGCATCGCCCTGCCGGCGCGCGCCGTCACGAGCCTCTGCTTCGGTGGCGCGGACCTGCGCGACCTGTACGCCGTGAGTGCCGACAACAGCGACGATCCCGCGCGGGGCGGCACGATCTTCCGCACGCGCAGCGAGGTGCCGGGGCTCCCGGCGCCGTTCGCGCGGATCTGACGCCCGCGATGTCCGGCCCGCTCGACGGCGTGCGCGTGCTCGACTTCGGGCGCTACATCGCCGGCCCGTGGTGCGCGGCGCTGCTCGGCGATCTCGGCGCCGAGGTGATCCGCGTCGACAAGCGCGGCGGCAGCGAGGACCGCTTCGTCGGCCCGGTCGGCGACGGCGGCGAGGGCGCGCTCTACCTGCAGGCGAACCGGAACAAGCGCGGCATCACGCTCGACCCGATGAAGCCCGCCGGGCGCGAGGTCGTGCGCCGCCTGCTCGCGCGCTCCGACGTGGTGGTCGCGAACCTGCCGCCGCAGACCCTGGCGGCGATGGGTCTCGACTGGGCGACGGTGCGCGCGCACAACCCGCGCCTGGTGCTCACCACGATCTCCGCGTTCGGCGGCGGCGGGCCGTACGCGGAGAAGCTCGGCTTCGACGGCATCGGCCAGGCGATGTCGGGCTCGATGTACCTGTCGGGCCAGCCGGGCGAGCCGATGAAGGCCTACGTGCCCTGGGTCGACTTCGGCACCGCGGCCAACGCCGCGCTCGCGACGCTCGCGGCGCTGCACGCGCGCGCGGCCACGGGGCGCGGGCAACACGTGGAAGCGTCGCTCCTGCAGACGGCGCTCACGGTCTCGAACGCGGCGCTCATCGAGCAGCGCGTGCGCAAGCTCGACCGCGTGGCGAGCGGGAACCGCAGCCAGATCGCCGGCCCGAGCGACGCGTTCCGCACGCGCGACGGCTGGATCCTCGCACAGGTGATCGGGGCGCCCCTGTTCGAGCGCTGGTGCCGGCTGATCGGCGAGCCCGAGCTCGCCTCCGATCCGCGCTTCGCGAGCGATCCGGTGCGGGGCGAGAACGGCCGGCTCCTTTCGGAGCGCATGGCGCGCTGGTGCGCCGCGCGCACGAGCGCCGAGGCGCTCGCCGCGCTCGACGAGGCCCGCATCCCCGCGGGGCCGGTCTACTCGCCGCAGCAGGCCGTCGACGACCCGCACGTGAGCGCCGCCCGCATCCTGCGCGACGTCGACTATCCCGGCCTGCCCGTGCCCGCGCCGATCTCCGACACGCCCGTGCGCTTCTCGGAGAGCGCGGCCGGTATCCGGGCGCGCCCGCCGCGCCTCGGCGAGCACACCGAAGAGGTGCTGCGCGAGTGCGGCTACGAGCCGCGGGAAATCGCGCAAATGCTTGAGGCGGGCGTGATCTAGCCGTATAGAATCGGTGTATGGCAGCACGCAAGAAAGCGAAGAAGTCGGCCGGCAAGAAGAAGCGAGTCACGAAGCCCGCGCGCAAGAAGAAGGCCGCGGCGCGCAAGAAGTCACCCGCGAAGAAGAAGAAGGCGAGCAAGCCGAAGGCCAAGGCCGCCGCGAAGCCGAAGCGGGTGGCGAAGGCACCACCCGCCGCGAAGCCGAAGCCGGCGGCGAAGCCCGCGCCGGTCGCGAAGCCGCTCGCGGCGCCGCAACCCAAGCCCGCCCCGAAGCCGGTGGCCGCGCCGAGGCCGGCCCCCGCACCGGCGCCGCCCACGCCCGCGCCCGCCCGTGCCGGCATGATCACCGCGGACGACATCAACCTCGGCCACCTGATGGAGCTGCGCCTCCACGTCGGCTTCAAGGCCTCCGCCTTCGGCGACGCGAAGCGCGCGCTCGCGGACGAGCGCTTCGCGACCATCGAGGAGGCCGCGCGCGCGGTCGCGGAGACGGCGATCGAGATCAGCAACGAGTCCAGCGGCAACGACCCGTTCGAGCGAAGCTGAAGCGCCACGTGCGGCTCGCCATCGCGTCGCTCCTGATCGCGTGTCTCGCCGGCTGTGCGCCCGCGATCAAGGTCACACAGGACTACGACCCGGCCGCGCAGCTGACTGGCCTGCGCACCTGGGCCTGGCAGCCGGGCGTGCGGCAAGCGAGCGGCGACCCCAGGCTCGACAACAGCCTGCTGAACGCGCGCGTGAAGGCGGCGATCGAGAAGGGGCTTGCGGACCGGGGCTATGCCACGGCCGCCGATCCCGAGGCCGCCGACTTCACCGTGGCCTACCACCTCGCGATCGACAAGAAGCTCGACGCGCGCACGATCTACACCGGCTACGGCCCGTATCGCGGCTGGGCCGGCGGCGGCACGCAAACCGTCGTCGACCAGTACGACGTCGGCATGCTGATCGTCGACTTCATCCACCCCGCGAGCGACGCGGTGGTCTGGCGCGGTAGCGCGCAGTCGCGCGTGAACGAGACCCGCGACCCCGAAGAGCGCCAGGCGCTCGTGCAGGCCGCGGTCGACAAGCTGCTCGCCCAGTTCCCGCCGCAGCCCCGGTAGTCCGCGGACCGCGCCTGTCTTCAGGCGTGGGTGTAAGCTTCGGCGTGGAGGATGCGCCATGACTCGCTGGTGGGCCGGTCGGATCGCGCTCGCCGCGCTGGCCGTGGCGCTCGCCGTGTCGCTGGCCGCGCCGGCGTCCGCGCAGACTGAGCCGTGGAGCCAGGAGAAGGCGACCGCGCTCGCGCGCGAGCTCGAGAAGGCGGTCTCGGGTCTGCGCGATTCGATCCGGAAGAGCCCGCAGTGGGAGATCGCGGCGCAACGCAAGACGCTCTCGCGCATCCAGCGCAAGCTGCGCTCGATCGAGTCGACCGCGCTGAGCCTGCACGCGCACCTCGCCAAGGGCGCGACCATGGCGGAGACCCGGTCCCAGTACGAACGAATCCAGCGCCTCCGGCGCGACGCCGAGGTGCTCGCCGAGCACACCGACGTCTCCGCGTTCACCAAGCCCAAGCTCGATCGCGCCCAGGAAGTCTTGAGCCAGCTGGCGCCGCTGTACCCGGCGGAGCCGCTGCCCGTGCCCAAGGAAGAGCAAGAGGAGGAAGCCAAGTGAGGAGCCACACCCGTCGCGCGCTGGCCGCTCTTGCGGCCGTCGCGCTCGCGTTCGGCTGCAAGCCCGCGGAGAAGCCGCTCACGCCCGAGGAGCTGCAGGCACGCGCGCTCGCGAAGGAGGCGCAGGACCGCTCCGAGTGTCACGTGATCGCCGTCAGCCAGAGCGGCTTCGATCCCACGCTCGCCGACGAGCCGCCGCCGCGCACGATCAGCGAGACGCACAAGCAGGGTGGCGACGTCGTGGGCTCGGGCGCGGTCGCGAAGGGCGCGGTGGTCGGCGGTCTGGTCGGCGTGGCCGGCGGCGCGATCGCGGGCAACGCCGGCGCCGGAGCGGCGATCGG
>Ga0187893_10013685_pt1 | contig 11233 bp, 10 predicted proteins | sample MA1701074metaG_FD_139574 | JGI IMG/M metagenome (GOLD analysis project Ga0187893, IMG submission 139574) | White microbial mat communities from a basaltic lava cave in the Kipuka Kanohina Cave System on the Island of Hawaii, USA - MA170107-4 metaG ...
CACCAAGCCTCAGAGGAGGTACTTCCTGATTTACTTGGCGGGCCTTGTCTGGCTCGTGAAGTTCCGCTCCATTCGGGAAATCGCCTCCCACTTCGGCGGAGGCAATACCGACGGCCTTCATCATTTTGTGAAGAACGCCCCTCAAATCGTCTCCAAGCTTCAGGAGGAGCTTCAAAGATTCTGTCGGACGATGAATGAAAAGTTTTCGTCAGATGATTCGTCATTTCAGAACCACCGTGGACTTTGAAACAATTTTAAAATGTTCCATCAACTAAAAAAGTGCCAAACTCAAGTATGAAATGTTGTTTCAAGGGCTTCTTCGCTGCGGAAACTGCGGAAGCACCATGACCAATTCTTCAAAACGGAAAAATGGAAAGGTCTACCTCTATTACCGCTGCGTGGAAGCTATCCTTAAAGGCAAAGGCGCTTGCACCATTCGTACAATGCCGGGCGACGAACTGGAGGATTTTCTTATAAGTGAATTTAAGCGTCTTGGCGAAAATGAGGCCCTTCTTAAGAAATCCATCCGGAAGGCCAATGTAACCGCTAAAAGGGGTCTAGAACCCTTACAAAAGGAAAAATCCGCTATAGAGGCCAAGCTTGCCAAAATAAACCAGAATTTACGGCGGCTGGTTGACTTGCTCAAATCGGAGGATATGGAACGAAAAAGAGTCCAAAGTCTTATCGATGAAATGTCCGATTTGGAGACTACCAAAGAGACCTTGGAAAATGAAATTCACCGCATCAATACCAATATGCACCATTTAACCCGGCACGTTATTGACGCGGAAACTTTCACAAAGCTCTTTCGAGAATTTCCTGCTGTTTTTGAGACTTTCTCTTTTGAGGATAAGCGAAAACTGATTATGCTGCTCGTGAAGGAAGTGATCTACACCCCGACCAAGATCACGGTCAAATTTTGGGGAGATCTACCGGAAATGGGCCTTGATCTTAAAAATCCGCCTGATTGGACTCCACCGCCTGATGACGATGATGACGGCGGCGGTCCCCACACTAAAGGCCCACAGCCGGCCGGTGTAGGAGCGCTTATCAAAAGCAGTGTAGGAGGTTCTGGCTCAATTGGAAACCAGGTTCGCTTAGGAGTGGAGTAGCTGGGGGACCTGGATTCGAACCAAGACTAAGTGGTCCAGAGCCACTTGTGCTACCATTACACCATCCCCCACTGTTAAAAAGGAAAATCAATATCGTTGGCCGCAATCACTCTAACTACGTACTCACTTTAGCGGCCAGTCCCGCATGCTCGGTATGCGGGACACCATCCCCCGCTGGAATTGCAGATTGTAGATTGCGGATTGGAGAATGTAAAGGAGCTAAGGGATTCCAACGGAAGGATGAAATCTACGAACAGGGACCGGGAGCCGCCCTCTGTTTTCCCCGTGCCAGCAACATCAGCCTCAAAAACACCTCAAGCCTCGGGTGTTCTTCTCATGTCCTCCTTCGAAGTAAAAATGCAATAGCACAGATACAATGTTCTGTTCACCGGGCGCGAAAATGATGAGGAGCCGATAATATCTCATCACGCCATAAGGAGACGGGTAAGGACGGCCATTTCAAGATACTGGAAATCAAAAGGCTTGAGGACATAGGCATACGCTCCGAGCCGAACTGCTTCCCTGGCAACCCCCGCATCCTGAACACTGGTCGCCATAACAACGCCGACATGACGATCGATCTCACGGATCTTTTTGAGCGTAAGGATTCCATCCATACCCGGCATCGTAATATCGAGCAAAACCATCGAAGGCCGCTCGTCTTGAACCATCTTTACAGCTTCCTCTCCATTGGCTGCGGTTAAGACATCGTAACCCTTGTTGGAAAGGAATTTCTTAAGGAGGGTTCTGATATTTTCTTCATCATCAACGACAAGGATTTTTTCACCTTTGGGATTGGGAGTATCTAAGTGCTTTTTTCGTTCACGGGCTTCCAAAATTTTATTCACTCGCATGCGAAATTGACTAAGATCGATTCCTTTGGGGATCACATCGACAGCGCCTAAGGAGTAAGCCTCTTTTTCCAATTCTTGAGTTACGCACCCAGAGTAAATTGCCGTGGCCACACGATTTTCTTTTTGGTTTGGCAACCGCCGAAGCAAAGATAGTCCTTCCTCACCCGGGACTTGAACATTCAGAATGATCAAATCCGGTTTACACGAGGCCGACATATCTAGAACCTGGTCGCCTCGCGGCACCGTCATCACTTCGTGTCCCATCTTACTCAAGACATCATACAGAGGAGAGCGAATATTGTTCTCGTCATCCACAACTAATATTCTGCTCATCTTTTATTCAACCTCCCCGTTATGCCGACGGGAATTTCCTTGAGAGATGAATCCATTTTCATTTCCTCCCTCTATTGAAAGGGTAACGCGTCATGAACGGCGGAATAAAGCTCCTTGGGGTCAAAGGGCTTAGCGACCAGACGATAACCAGAAAGGAACGCCCGATCACTTTTTTCTCTTTCCACCAAGCTCGTTAGAAAAATAATCGGGATGTTTTCTGTCCTTGGATTTTCTTTCAATGCTGCTACTAAAGTGGGGCCGTCCATTTCAGGCATCATCACGTCAGAAATGACTAAATCCGGCGATTCACGACAAATAAGCAGCAAGGCTTCCTTTCCATCATAAGCCGCGGTCACTTCGAACCCCACATTTTCAAGCCGGGTTTTAATCAACCGTACAATGTTCGGATCATCATCCACAACGCATACCTTTCTGGTTTGGGCATCCATTTACGTCGATCCTCCTTTTCCGTTCACCGCATACTTGCTGATCATTTCCAAAAGCGCCGCTTTCTTAACCGGCTTTGTCATATGGGCATTGCAGCCTCTTCAAGTTTTTCGCCGATAGCTGTGACCCCATCAAGGCCATAGCCCGCACCCGCCCCTTTCATCCAATGCCCAAGGGTACGAATCGCCTCAAAATCTTTCTCGGTAAGGGCAGCTTTGATCGACTGAATATCTCGCTGCCTATTTTCAAGAAAACCTGGGATTAAATCCTGAATCTCCGCGTCTGCCCGAATGACAATCTTTTCGCCTGAGTCAGCCTTGGGTTCTGTGCTCATCGGATCCGTCCTCCTTCGCTGGGTAATGAGACAAATCACGAGACAACGACTGTGCCCATTGCGTGATCAACGCCAATAGGCTTTCTTTGGTGAAAGGCTTTTTAAGGTTGGGGATGCTATGCTTTTTAAAAAATTGATCCAATTCATTATTGAAGGCCGACCCTGTGAGAAAAATAAACCGTTTGCTGCATTCCGGCTTTTCTGACCGGATTTTCTCATAAAGGGTTCGGCCATCCATTTTGGGAAGCCGGTAATCGGAAATAATGAGATCATACTGTCTCTTTTGAAGCAATGCATAGGCCGCATCGCCGTCAAGAGCTGACGTGAAATGGCAGCCGGCGGTAGATAATATTTGCTGAAGTAGCTTGGAAATTGCAGGCTCATCCTCGATCAAGAGAACGCTTTTAATGTCCTTCATCGCATCCCGGACAGAAGCAGCGGGAGCGTTCCGACCCATATCCCCCTCCGCAGAGGCCCTGTCTTCTTCGGTGGCAATGGGCAAATCCACGATAAACGATGCGCCTTTTCCAAGATCACTTTTGACTGCGAGTTTTCCTCCGTTTTCCGAGATGACGCCGTAACACAGACTCAAGCCAAGGCCGGTACCTTTGCCGACATCTTTCGTCGTAAAGAAGGGGTCAAATATTTTATTTAGAAATTCTGCCGGTATCCCCGGCCCATTATCACAAAAGATCAAACGATACAAGGAACCCTTCTCTTCTGCCGAAATATGAATGCTTCTAGCCCCCTTCTGATTATCCAGCTCATGTATTGCATTAGTCAGGAGATTCAAAAAAACCTGCCGCAGCTGGTGAGCGTCGCTGAAAACTTGCGGGTTGTTCTCGGGGAATTTTGTTTCAACCTGAATGCCGAGGCGTTTTGTTTCCATTGAGACAAGCTTGATGGCCTCATCCACGACAACAGCAACATCGATTAATTCTTTTTTTGGCTTCCTCTTCCTGGAAAATGCCAGCAGATTCTGGATGATCTTCCTGCAGCGTTCTCCCTCATCATAAATAATTTTGAGCTGTTCCCGCGTCTCACCGCTGACCTCCGTTTCAAGAAGAAGCTGCGCATACCCGATCACGGACGTCAATGGATTATTCAGCTCGTGCGCCACGCCGGACATGAGACGGCCCACCGATGCGAGCTTTTCGGATTGGATCATTTCATCTTTTACATTTTCAAGATCTTGATATGCCTTTTTCAGTTCTTCCACTTTTGATTCCAGTGCCCGGTATAGGTGTGCGTTCTGAACCGCCTGCGCGACCTGCCCTGCAAAGATGGAAGCATTCCTCAGGTCGGATTTTGTGAAATGATCGTTATTGCTGGTCCGGTTAAGATTTAAAACTCCCAAAAGCTCACCTTGATAAAGCAGCGGACAAACGATCGAGGACCGAATTCTTTCATTCGATTCGATGCCCTTAAAATCCGCATAACCCTCCAACCCGTTAATCAGCAAAAGCTCCCTCTTCTCCTTGGCAACAAATCCGGCAATGCGTTCTCCTATTTTTAGATGGACATTCTTGACGACTTCGTCAGGAATACCTCGACTCCCTGCGATATAAAGTTTATTGTCGGCATCCAACAGCATGATCGATCCTTCATCTGCTTTGATGACCTTCTGAATCAAGTCCATGACAATTTCAAGAAGGCTCTCCAGTTTGACTGCCGAAAAAATGGCTTTCGTGGATTCGTAAATCCCGATTAAAGCACGCAGTTCGCTTTTCTCAAGGGCCCGTTCTATCAGTGTGAATATTTCATCCAGATTAAAGGGCTTCTGAACAAAATCATAGGCACCTTTCTTCATCGCGCTCACAGCGGTTTCGATGGTTCCATAGCCTGTGGCCATAATGACTTCAAGATCGGGGTCGATTTTCTTGATTCCCTCGAGAGTGGCGACCCCGTCCATTTTGGGCATTTTCACATCACTGATAGCCAGATTAAACTTTTCGTTTTTAATCATCTCCATAGCTTCCAGTCCGTCACTCGCGGTCTTGACCTGAAACCCCTGCATTTTTAATTCATGAGAAAGCATTTTTCTCACGCCTGCCTCATCATCGATCACGAGAATCCGTATGTCTTCTTTATTTTGAATGGGCATTGCTTTCTTGGCCTCCTGGCGCGGTGCCATTAAGATGGACTCCGACTTTCTGCAAAAACACGTCATCTTCAAACGGCTTGGTCAGAAAATCATCTGCCCCTTGCTTAAGGATCTGTTCCCGTCTTTCTTCACCCTGCCCTGTGATTGCAAGTATCTTTGTCCGGCTAAGCTGGGGAAAACTGCGAATAAATCCGCAAACACGAAAGCCGTCCAGCCCTGGCAGATTCAAATCAAGGATGACAAGGTCAGGACGGAATTCATGCGCCTTCCAACCTGCCACAAAACCCTCCTCTGCCTCGTCGATCAGAAGATCTGGATAATTTCGTTTCAATATAGACCGAATCAGCCGGCGGATATTCGGCTCATCATCCACAATCAACACCTTCTTTTCCGGCCAGGGCGAAAGCCCGGCAGGGATAGGGATTTGGAGGGACTCCAGGAACCTGCAGAGCTGCTGTTTGTGAACCCGGTAATGCCCCCCGCCTGTGACGGATGACAGTAATTTCCCTTCCCGGATCCACCGAATCACCGATCCCGTGGAGACCTCACACAGCTTTGCAATCTCTGAAGGTGTGAAAAAGTTTTTCATCGCTGCCCCCTAAATAGAAAGGTAGCACGTTCGGATGGTTATGCAAGATCGGCAGGTATAAAAAGTTTGGAAGGTTGTCTTTTTAAAGAAGTGATGAAAACTGAAGTCGCTATGACAACAGGAGTTCAATCAAAAAGAAATAAAAATCAGAGTTTTTCCATCAATGTGCGGATGGCACCCAAAAGCTCGTCGAGTTCGAATGGCTTCCTAAGACACCGGGTGCCCTCGTGCCTTAAGGCATCCTGGAGCTTTTCCTCGATGGCATACCCGGTAATAAAAATGCTTTTTTGCCTCGGCCTTCTTCTCCTGACGCTGGCAATGAAATCAATGCCGTCCATGGATCCTCTCATGCGCACGTCGGTAATCACCAACGGAAAATCATATTCAGTTAAGCAGGCCAGCCCCCTATCCGCATTTTCGGCCGTGACAACCTCGTAACCCTGCGCCTTGAGCTCCCACGCCAGGAAGCGCCGGCACCCCGGTTCGTCGTCCACAACAAGGATTTTACATTTCAAATTCTTCTTCGAGTCATTTTCCTGCGTTAAAGTTCCCACGGCGGCACCCCCTTCATGATGCAGATTTATGAGGTACAGAACCGATCATCTGCTCCAGGATACGATAGAGCTCATTGACATCAAACGGTTTATAGAGACATGGGATCCCCCACCGTTCGTCCACTTCATCCTCATCCTTGTAAGTCGGATCGGAACTGCTGGAAAAAAGTACGATCTTCTGTTCCGGTCTTATGGACTTGATCTCCTTAATCGCTTTCGGGCCGGTCATCTTTGGCATATGAACATCCATAGAAATAAGGTCATACGCCCTTTTACGAACCATTTCTACGGCTTCCTGACCGTTTTGGGCACATGCAACCTCCAAATCCAAAGGATCCAAAAGATAGCAAAACATCTTTCTCAGCTCCTCTTCATCATCGATCACTAAGATGCTCTTCTTCATGGGCCACCGGCAATGAAAGGAAAAATGTGGTCCCTTTTCCCACATGACTCTCGACACGTATCGTGCCGTTATGTTTTTGTATAATTTCATAGACGAGCGACAACCCCAGCCCCGTTCCTTTGCCGACCGCTTTTGAAGTGAAAAAAGGCTCGAATATTTTGGATTGGGTTTCCGGCGGAATACCTTCCCCCGTATCTATCATCTGGATCTCAACCGCATCCTTACCTTCCAGGAGAATCTTTTTCGTGCGGACAGTAATCTGCCCGCCTTTAGGCATGGCGTCGATGGCATTATTTCCCAAATTGACCACCACCTGTTGGATTTGATTTCTATTGGCAAAAACCCTTGGAAGGTCACCGCTTAGCTCCTTTTCCAGCCGTACATCCTCAACTTTCGTTCGGGTCATTACCAGCGATAATGCACTATCAACCGCTTCGTTGATATCCACTTTCTCTTTCTCGGTCTTACCGACCCGCGAAAAGGTGAGAAGATCCTGCACAAGCTGTTTACACCGTTTCGCTTCTTCGTCAATCAATCTTAAAGGCTCCTCGTTGGGATCCCCCGGCTTTAACCGCTTTACAAGGCCTTGAGCAAATCCAAGGATCACGGCCAACGGGTTGTTGATTTCATGCGCAACTCCTCCGGCCAGCTGACCTACAGCCGCCATTTTGGCGGACTGAACCATCTGATTGTGAACTTCCTTGAATTCCCTGGTTCTTTTCTCAAGTGAGGCCACCAGCCGGTTAAAGGCAGCTGCGACCATTCCGGCTTCCGTTTCAGGTTCCTCGGTGACCCGGGCAGACAAATCAGCTGTTTTTTCGACATCGTGTATTTGCTGGGCAAGTTCATACCAGAGTGTCCTTGCTCCATGTTCGGAAATATTAAGCCCTTTTTCTTCGTCATCCGGCGACACTCTTAATCGTTTGATCCACTTGTTTACAGCCGTCATACCGACCCATGTCACAAAAAAAGTGTAAACAAAGCATACCGACATACCTAAAAGCTGGATTCCGATTTGCTGCAAGCGGCCGCCTTCCACCAAAAATTCCGGCTTGGCAAAAAAACCGACACACAGCACTCCCAGCATCCCGCAGGCACCGTGCACCGGTACCGCACCCACAGCATCGTCAATGCGAAACCGGTCTAAGAGCAATTGTGCTACGATCAACACGGGGCCGGCGAGAAAACCGATCAAAAGGGCTGCCACAGGGGTGACAAAAGCACAGGGAGCGGTAATAGCCACAAGACCTCCAAGGCTACCGTTGAGAACGGCCTCCACTTCCGGGCGTTTATAGATAAACCAAGTAAAAAAGAGACAGCTTAAGGATCCCGTACAGGCTGCTAAATTTGTATTAAGAATAATCAGCCCGATATTCTTATTGACCGCCAAGGTGGAGCCTCCGTTGAAGCCAAACCAGCCGAACCAAAGGAGGAAAACTCCAAGCGTCGACAGAGGAATGTCGGATCCCCAAATTTTGTTCACGCTGCCGTCCGGATTGTATTTTCCCTTACGCGGGTCCAGGACAAGCAGGCAAGCAAGTGTGGCAACACCTCCCACCATGTGGACAACGCTTGAACCCGCAAAGTCCTTATAACCCATCGCGGCAAGCCACCCCTGGCTGGGCGCCATGTCGAAAGCTCCGCCCCACGCCCAGTGTCCGAAAATGGGATAAACGAGAGCTGAAATAAAAAAGCTGACTAGGATATAACCGTCGAAACGCATTCTTTCCGCGACTCCGCCTGAAACAATCGTGGCCGACGCGCCGCAGAAGACCACCTGAAAAAACCAGAAAGTATAGAGCCATCCGGTTTCATCCATGGGAATATATTTCGCAAGAAGCCATCCGTCGGTACCCACCCAGCCGGCATGGCTTGTTCCAAACATGAGGCCAAAACCAAAAAGAAAAAAAGTCACACTCGAGATGAGAAAGTCGGTGAGGTTTTTAATCGCAACATTAATACTGTTTTTCTGCCGGACCAAACCCACTTCCAAACACATAAATCCGGCCTGCATCATGAAAACCAAAATCCCGCAAAGAAGTACCCAGACCATATCTACAGGAGTATGTTCAGTCATGTCTTATATCTCCGGTTTTTCACGTTTTTTTACATATAACCTATTCATCGGCAGGTAGTTACAAGACATAAACCTCTCTTTTCCGAGTCATTTCTATGATATTCAATCGATGAATTTTTTTATCTTTGCACAAAACCCTTGGCATTTTTAGACACACCCTTCCTTTGGCTCTATTAAAGCCTCTCTAAATAAGACAATTTCTATGCCATGGGCCCCGTTTGGACACCCCAAAACGGGTTGTGGATGAAAAGGATTTTGCTATGTATGAGGAAGCCATCAAGAAAGGCCGGGAGAAATTTGAAAAAGGCGAAACGGTTGATTGGGACGAGTTCAAAAAGAAACCGAACCGCGGCAAATAGGAAGGGCCGTTATTCTGCAAGAAGCTGCCGGACTCTTTCTTTCAATTTTGGAAGTTCGATTTCGATCACCTTCCAGACGATGCCCATATCCACGCCGAAGTATTTATGAATCAATTCATCTAAAATCCGTTCACGCAGGTAGGGGCTCAAACCGCCTTCTGAAACCACGTCATCCTTCCGCGATTCGATTCGAGAATTCTGCTGAATTTGACCATTTGAGCTTGTGTTCCCCTTCCTTTAAATTTTGGCTTTCTTTTTAAAAATCTTACCGTCCAGCCCCAGGAATTCCAACAATTTTTTAATTCATTTTTTCACTTTAAATGTCATAACCTGCCGCAAATAAAACTCAATGAAACCGTACCTCGACGCCCAAAAGCCGGTATTCTTTTACGTCGTACAGGGGGAGATCAAATTCCAACGGAAGGATGAAACCTACGAACAGGGACCGGGAGCCCAAATCCCATGTTGCCATAAAGAGTCATTGAACAGACCGCGACAGCCGCGATCAGCCGCCGCATGAGACAAAAAGACCCTCCGTTTTTCTTACTCTGCATAGACTAATCTCCCCTTTGCCATAGGCAAATTGGCACACTTCATCTGTTGATTAACCTATGCCCAATGAAAGGGGTTATAGCAAATTTTCTGCTGTGAGCTTTTTTTATAGGGGTGGGATTTCAACCGTCAGGTTTGGCAGGCAGAGGCTAAAAATGCTACGGGGTGGCCGAAACGGTTATTACCATATTTATTACCACATTAATGCGGTATTCCCTATTTCACGCGCTGCCAGCGGGCATCACGGCCTCGGCCCAGCATTGCAAGCCGACCCTCTTTGCGCCAGCGGTTCATCACAATCCTCACCATGTCGCGGCTGACGTTGGGGCAAAGACGTTCCACATCCGCAATTCCGAAAGGACTCGGGACATGCTCCAAAGCATAGGCAATCAAATCCGCTTTGGATCCGCGGCGCGGCCTCTCGCGGCCGGCCCGTTCCTCAAATTCACGGTAGGCCATGCGGATCGTGGAAAGCAGGTAATTGAACCACGGCAGGACATCATGATTCCCTTCATGCCATCCTGTGGAACTCTGCTGTAAGACCTCATAGTAACTTTCCTTTGTCTGTTCAACAATCCTTTCATGACTGATGTAACGGCCGACCAGGTAGCCGTAATGATAGAGCGAGAGGAGGGTCAATAAGCGGGAAACGCGGCCGTTTCCGTCACGAAAGGGATGAATGCACAAAAAATCAAGCACAAGACACGCCGTTGCCAAAAGCGGCGTTACTTTCAATTGGTCAAGGCTGTGACGATACGCCATACAGAGCTCGTCCATCGCTGAAGGAACCTTCGCCGGTTCCAAAGGCCGAAATCGGACCTCACGGCGTCCGTCAGGATAAATTTGGATAATATCATTCGGAGTTTTTTTCCATTGCCCGGCATCTCCACTTGTACCGCCCTGTGCCATCGCATGAAGCTGCTTGATCGTCTCCGGTTCAACATGAATCTTGTCATGATGGGTGTGAATCCAGCTCAAGGCCTTGCGGTATCCGACGATTTCTTCCTCGGAGCGGTCGCGCGGCTTCGTCTTTCCCAAAACAAGCGGCCGGAGACGGGCCTGTTCGACCGTTACCCCTTCAATCCGGTTCGAGGATTCGGCACTTTCAACCAAGGCCATTTCGCGGAGGGCCTTAAGGATTTGCGGGGATTGTTTTTCATAAAGCGTCTGACGACCTTTGAGTTCAGCCAATTCCTCAAGAAGCCAGACCGTACTCAATGCCAATTTTGTCTCTGCTAATCGATGCCCGCGAAACGTCATCATAACTTTTTACGATTCCTTGATAAGGATGGTTTTTCTGCGTTCTTTGCCGTAACCTGCCGTAAATAAAACTCTTGGAGCAGTTTGGTATAACGGCTGTCCAATGGGCTACCGTTGCACCATCTCCCAATGCACACAGAAAATGAACTCTGTTCCTTTATTATAAGGATAACAGGCAGGCAACGATTGCACCAACCCACAACATAATGCTTGGCAAAGACTTATAGCTAAACATAAAGCGGCTGTTTTTGCAAG
>Ga0187893_10013686_pt1 | contig 11233 bp, 10 predicted proteins | sample MA1701074metaG_FD_139574 | JGI IMG/M metagenome (GOLD analysis project Ga0187893, IMG submission 139574) | White microbial mat communities from a basaltic lava cave in the Kipuka Kanohina Cave System on the Island of Hawaii, USA - MA170107-4 metaG ...
CGGAACCAGATAGGCGTTAGGCATCCCGATCAGATGTTCGTCATCCTTCAGGTGAGTCCGTTCCAGATTTGGCCAATAGTTCTTGATATAAGCTCGGGCCTTGGCTAGCTCATCTGCATTAATCTCAGCTTCGCGGCGCAGCAGCGTATCCGTCAGCCTTTTTGTTTGGAGAATCATTCGTAATCTTAGCCTAGGCAAAAGCTCGTAAGCAGTCAATGAGATAAGTGAAGTTAGGGAGGCGGGCGATTGCCAGCCGCAGACTGGTGTGCCAGTCTGCGGCTGGAGAAGAACGAGTCAGGCGGTTGCCATTACTGGCTGATACGTGAACCCGGCATGCCTGATGTATCTGTCGGCTTGCTGCCGCAGCCTCGCGGCGCGATTCAGAAGCCTCTTGCGCTGGTTCTTTCTCGCCGAGGCGGCCTGGCGGTCGTAGTTCTGAGCAAATTCACCCCACGCCCAGGCGAGCCACGCGTAGAACTCGTTTCTCGTACCTTCATAGGTGCGGAGCAGAATCTGCTCACATTCGCAGAGGTGCTTGTAATCCTCTCGGAGGAATGCTTCGATGCAGTCCTCGAGAATGTCGCTACTCAGCATGCGCCTGCCTCCCTTGTTGTTTCTCGTCGCGAGTATTCGCGTCGAGAAGGTGCTAAATCCAATCAGCCAGGAGGCCGATCAGATGTGTTTTCTGGGGTTTTTCTCTTAGGTGTAAGAACCGTTTGAGTATTGTTACCCCATCCCTCACCTTCTTTGGTGCTTATAAAGGTGAGGGACCGGGCAACAAAAAAACCGGACTTGCTGCTTTTGCAAGTCCGGTTGATTTTTTGGTTTTAGGTGGTTCTAGTTCACAATTTTGGACTGCAAGCAGCGCTAGCTCGCGCGAGCGAGCGTAATGCTAATGAAGCCAAACTTGTGACAACGAACCATGCCATCTGTTATACCCCTCGATGGTTGACTAGTCAAGCATATTTCCACAGCTTTAGCTCTTTGACTGGCGGCAGAATATATCTTAGGAGCTTTTGGTAAATGGGCGCATAATAGGTGATGATGGGGAAAAATCAACAGGACGGATTTATAAACAGCGTCAGCGAAGACCAAATTGTGGAAGAGTTGAATTCCCTGAAAGCCAGCTCAAGTTATATGACTAATCCAGCTTACCGTGGCAACGCTGAAAAATGGCCTAACCACCAGATCTCTTTTGTCGATTTCCATCTTGGTTACCTCAGAGACCATCCTGCTCTTAACCCGCACCAATACATCGCCAACTTGCGCCTTGTGCTCAAAAAACGAGCCTAATCAAAAAAACACCAGCTAAATACTGATGTCTTTTTGGTGGAGCTGGTGGGAATTGCGCCCACGTCCGATTGATAGCAAGCTTACATACTACAGGCTTATACCGTTTGAAATTTCTTAAGAACAGTCCTATAAAACGGTCAAAAGCAGGCTGTTCTAAAGTCCGTTGGTCTTAGTTAATCTAGTGGCGGACCACCTCTAGTTCAACGCAATCAGATGATATGACACTGGCGAATTCTTATCTGATGTCAGAATACCAGTGGAAAGCCTTTGAATTCTTAGGCTTTGACAGCTACTAAAGCTGGTACGCGGAACGCGTTAGCGATCGTAGCCAAAACGTTTTTGGCGTTTGTTGTGTTTGCACCGGATAACGTTCAGTGCGACCCGGCCTGCATGTATAGCTTGTTAAAGTTCAACCGTCGAGCTAAATTTCAGCCCCGTAAAAACATTATACCATAAACGGTAACAAATGCCAAGACTAGCGGTTGAGGTGGTGTTGGACGCTGAGGTTATGTGCGGCCCGTTCAAAGGCTTTAACCTCACTACCGCTAAGCAGCCTTAAGAACTTGCCTTGCTGGCTCTTTAAGACTTTTTCGGCCTTTTGGTAGGTTCTGGAACCTTTGGATGTGAGGGTTACATCCTTTTGGCGACCATCCTTTTTGTTCTTGGTAATACCAACTAGACCCAGCTTCTTCATATCTCTTAGTTGCCGGCTGACATTGGCCTCAGTTTGGCTTAACTGCCCTGCTACGGCTCGCTGAGAGCGGGGGACTGCTAAATGCAGCACGCTCATTATGCGAGCTTGTGAAAGCCCTACACCCACCTCGTCCAGGAGGAGTTCATCTGATACTTGTTGTAATATAAACGACAAGTGGAGCAGGGGAGGAAAGCTGGTTTTAGCGACCATATCTTTTGCGCTCATGTTACCAAGCGTATAGCTAAATACTTGACTAGTCAAGTATTTTAGGGGCGGGGGAGTAGCGACCGAAAATCTGCTCTAACTGACAGCTGCATATACAACTCATGCCACTGAGCAAGGCTCAAGGCCTCAGCCCGCAAGCCTCCATTAACTTCAGCCGCCGCCAATATATCGTCCGCTTCGTTTTTACTGATACCCAATCCCCCAGCCAAGTTACTGCGGAGTTTTTTACGGGGTGCGCTAAATCCGGCTCTCACAATCCGAAAAAACTTCTTCTCATCCAGCTTTGGAAACGGCGCCGGGTTGTGTTTCGTAAGTCTTATTACCTGCGAATCAATCTTTGGCGGCGGGATAAAAAGTTTGGCTGGAATCACCTCTCCCAACTGCGGCTCATATTTAAGCTGAATGCTAACCGATAAGATGCTCATACCCCCAGGACCCGCCGCAATCCGCTGGGCTACCTCCTTCTGTAGCAGCAAGGTCATAGAAGTTGGTGGGTTGGCCGAGTTCGTAAGCGCCCGAAGTAAATGGCCGGTCAGATAGTAAGGTATGTTAGCGACCACCTTGTAATTTTTAGGCATGGACTTTAAGTCAAACTTCAATATATCCTGATGAACTATCTGAAGATTGGCGGCCGGCAGCTTGCTGGCCAGTTTCGGTGCAAGCTCGTCATCCAGCTCAACGGCCACGACTTTGCTAGCAGCCTCCACCAGGTGCTTGGTCAATGCCGCCTGGCCTGGTCCGATCTCAAGCACCACATCGTTATCACCAACGCCCGAAAACTTAGTGATATAAGCCAGGGCTTTCTCATCTGACAACCAATGCTGCCCAAGAGATTTTTTCGGTTGAGCAGGTAAGTCGTTCATATCAATTATTGCTTGGTGGGAACTTAGAGAGCCCTAATTTTTTATAGCAACCCGGATGCTGGCTAGCTAAGCCGCCGGATGAGCGTAGTGTATTGGCTACCACAGCCCGGTCTTGTACCGACGGCGGTGCCAAGTGGGCGTTTTCATAACCAGTGTTAAGTGAACGCCAGGTAGAAGCGGCAAACTGGTAGGCACCGTAATAGCCATTGCCGGTGTTGGCCTGATAGTTTCCGCGCGTCTCACACATTCTAAGCTGATATAGCCACTCCTCAAGTGATGCCGAGAAACGAGTAGCGCCGACAGCCAGAATTTTAGGTACAGCCGGCTGGATTACAACTTCCTGTATCAGTTGCCGAGGGGCCTGGGGATTGTCAAAAACTATGTAGGTCGCCACTTTTTTACCAGGGGTGCCGGTTTGCCGAACAGCTATAGCCCCTAAGCTCAAGGATTTATCTTCCACCGTTTGGGTCGGTGCTGGTATAGCCTCCTCTACAGTGGTGACTGTAGCCCCTTCACGCAAAATAAAGACCTGCATGTTTGGGCTAATAGGCGTCTCGGGTTCAGGCAGGGCGCTTTCGCCTTCGTTAAGCTTGATATTCTTTTCAGCTAGCAGTCCGGCGACAGTTTTAGCCTGAGTATATGCAGTCAGCTGGGCGCCATACAGATTTAGCAGAATTGGCGTAGCCCGGGCTACGACGACCTTTTCACCGATGATATTTTCGGCTATATCGCCTTGCTCAAAACGGGCAATATCCTCTGCCTTAACATCCAGCCCGGCGGCATTTGCTACCATGCGAGCGCTTTTCTGGGCAGTTAGGGCAACCGTTTTTACTCCGCGATCAACCACTGTGACTGGCCGGGCACGGTAGATATTGATACGAAAATTATCTTCTACGATCGGGGTGTCTAGCGATGGCTCGATAACGTCTTGGGGAGACAAATTTAAGTCTGTTTTTGTTACCAACTCACCTACTGTAGCCGCTTTAGAAGTTAAGGTCTGAGTGCGGCCGCCGGTATGAATGAATATGACGTGGGAGTCACTGGGCCTGAGATCGGGATTATCTTGTTGGGTTAGTAGTGCCCCGGCTACAATGATGCCGCCCAGGATAAGCCCAGCCACCGGTAACAGCCACGGTCGGCGTTTTAGATTATCCTTGCCACGGATACGGGCCTGTTGGGTTAGTTTGCCAGAGCGAATTCTTCGGATCATGACAGTTTCTCAATTGGTGCGAAAGCCAGGTTAATGACCTTTGTGCCACCTTGCTTAAAGTCTATGGTGGCCACTTCGCCATCCAAATCTAGCACAATACCCCTGCCGAACATCTGGTGTTCTATGCCATCGCCAGCCGAAATATCAGGCACATAACGAGGTTCTGCGGGGGCAACTGAAATTTCCCCTGATGGGGCGCCGGCTCTAGCAGTGCCTGCCACGTCCATATCAGATAGGAATCGGCTAGGGATGTTATGGGACCGGCCGCCATACAGAGTGCGCTGCAAGGCATAAGTCAGATAAAGTTGCTCGCGGGCTCTGGTCATTCCGACATACATCAACCGGCGCTCCTCTTCCATCTCGGACTGGTCATACAGAGCTCGACTGTGGGGCAAGATAGTCTCCTCTAGGCCGCATATAAATACCACCGGGAATTCCAGGCCTTTAGAAGAGTGCAAGGTCATCAACGACACACTGTCGGATTTTGTATTGCGATCGTCAGCGTCTGTTAATAATGTTACTTCCTCTATAAAGGTGGCAAGGCCGGGTGCTTCGTGCTCAGAAGCGACGCCTAGCAGTTCTCGGACATTTTCTATCCGGGCTTCGCCCTGAGGAGTGCCATCAGAAAGGTAATCCAAGTAATTGATGCGGCGCACCAAGCTATCGATAAGCTGCCCTGGTGTAAGTTCATCTTCCATCGCCCGAAAGCTAATGAGCAGATCATATAGCGAGATAAAGCTAGCTTTTGCTTTGGGGGTTAGCCCTGGTGAGCTGTTCACCCGCCCCAAGCCTTCCAGTAGGCCGTAGCCATGCTCATCACGCCATTGGTTAAAGGTGGCTACCGATTTAATTCCTAGGCCGCGGGTTGGCACATTTACGATACGCTCAAAGCTGATGAGATCCTCAGGTTGGTATATCAACCGTAAATACGCCATGATGTCTTTGATTTCTTTACGGTCATAAAATCGTACCCCGCCGATAATCCGATATGGCAGGCCGCGGCGCATAAAAACCTCTTCCAGGGCACGGCTTTGGGCGTTGGTTCGGTAAAGTACCGCAAAATTGCTGTAGCCTTTTGGCACTTCCACAGTATTCTGTATCTGGCGGGCGATGGCCTCGGCCTCATCGCGTTCGTTGCCAACAGCCACGACTTGCACCGGCTGCCCGCTGCCGGAGGCCGTCCAGAGCTTTTTTTCACTGCGGTTCCGGTTGTGGCTAATCACACTGTGAGCAGCGTTTAAGATACTTTTTGTACTGCGGTAGTTTTGTTCTAGCTTAATAACTGTGGCATTCGGGTAGTCTTTTTCAAAATTTAGAATATTTCTAAAGTCAGCTCCCCGCCAGCTGTAAATACTTTGCCAGTCGTCACCCACCACAGCAATGTTGCTGTGCAGACCGGTCAGCAACTTTACCAGCCGGTATTGTGCGGAGTTGGTATCTTGATATTCATCAATCATCACGTAATCAAATTGTTTTTGCCATTTCTCGCTGGTAGCTTTTTCGCTAGCTAGCAGCTCCACGGTGCGACCGATAAGATCATCAAAATCCAGAGCCCCGGACTGGACTAATAAATTTTCGTAAGCCTTAAACACCTTGGTTGCCGCTTGGCCAAGCGGCCCCTCGGAGACTTGGGCGAACTGCTCGGGCGTAACCATTTCATTTTTGGCGCTGCTGATCATCGAGGCTAGTAGCCGTGGTGGGAACTTGTTGTCGTTGATACGAAGTTCTTTGCTGGCCTGTTTTACAGCTGCTAGGCGGTCGGCTTCGTCCCAAATTATGAAGTTTCTGGCAATACCAATAGCCTCGCCACTCACACGTAGTATTCGCACGCAGATCGAGTGAAAGGTGCCCATGAATGGCATAAAAGCCCGGTTATCAGCTCTGTTGCCGGTTAGCTCAGCCACCCGCGCTCGCATTTCGCCGGCGGCCTTGTTAGTAAAGGTAACCGCAAGGATATTAAAGGGTGTGGACTTACCAGTAGTTAGCAGATATGCGATGCGGTGGGTTAGGGTCTTAGTCTTACCGCTGCCAGCACCAGCCAATATCAGCAAGGGCCCATCGGTGGACTCAACGGCTCTTTTTTGCTCCGGATTCAGACCCCTGAACAACCCCTGTCCAGCACTTACCGACTTCCCTTTTACCATCTATCAATTGTAGCAAAGACTACCGGTGTTATCGGCTTATATTTGCCGGTTAATTCTTAACTGTGACTAGAAGCTTCTTTATCTCCTCGCCATTCGTGGAGGTAGCGTCTTTGACCCGCAAAGCCGGCCAGTCATTATCTGTCATGTTCATGGTGTAGAGATCACCTAGCAGTGAGCCGTCGGGGTTGGTGGTCTTAGCCTGGATAATGGTCGTGTCATTTAGTTTTTGAGCATCCGCTAACGGTCCCTGGTCACAAGTTACGGTAGTTGGTGTATCAACACCGTCAGTCGACGAGAAACGCAATATCTCCTTATAGAACTTTGCGTCGGCTGTGCCCGTGCACCACTGTTGGAAATCGTAGAATGCTAACGCTCGGGCCGGAGGTAGGTGTTGGGCAGAAGTGAGCACAACTTGTACGTCCTTATTAGTGGCGAAGCTAAGAACGTACGCATATACGCCATTTGCTTGGTTGGTCCCACCCCGTTTGGTATAGCCTTGTTCGCCGTTCACTGATGGTGCGCCCCAGTTGGTCGGGTAAGCAAAGCTTAAGTCATTATCAGCTAGCTTATAGGCCGTAAAGCCTGCTGGCAGGCTAGTTGAGTCAGCAGTGCGAACTGGTGGAAGAGTAGTGGTGTCAACCGCCTCGTCTTGATTGAAAATATGAAATGGCAAATTAATGTTACCGCCAACTACTCCAGCATCAACTAGTGCATAGGCGCCCATCAGGACAATAGCCACCGCTAATACAACTGCAGGAAGTTTTTTACTTCGGCCCCGGCTGACAGCGCTGTGAGCGGGGTGTGCTGGGATTGGCAAGCTCTTATCCGGATGCCACTCGGCATGAGTGGCCACCGGTGGGTGGGTTGGTCCACCAGGTTGGGTTAATGGGTTATGGGGAGTTGGCTGAGGTGGAACTTCCGGTCCGCCGGCTGGCGGAGGCGGCGGGGCAACTGTTTGCGGTTGTTCCATAAAATTGTCAACTGGCGGGATAGGCGGAGCGGTATGAGTCGGCGGCATATGCCCAATAGGTAGAAGTGGTTCCATGCTGCTACCTGCAGGTTGATGCGATAATGGGTGATCGGGAGCATGTTCTCTAACCATCGGGTCGGTCATTTGCGGATGATGGCCAACTATCACCGGTTTGCCAGTAGAATCGGGCCGGCTATGGTGCGGTTTTGAAATATCAAAAACTCGATTATCCATCCCGTTAGAACTCACTTTCCTTATATTGATTGGTTAACGTTTGACGATGAATAAGCGTTTCAGACGCTATGTGTCGTGTTGAGTTTGCTGAGCTTCTAACGGGATCCATCTAAATTTCCCCTTTTTCCCTTTGCCAATTAAACGACTCGGTTACAATGCCTGCGAAACTATGGTAATTGAGGCTGGCTCCACCCACCAAAAAGCCATCCACGCCCTTCACATCTAGAAAACTACGGATAAATTCGGGAGTTACACTGCCTCCGTATAGTATCCGCAGGTTCGCTGCAGCTTTAGGCCCAAAAACGTCGTGCACATAAGAACGGATGTAGTGTATAGATTCAGCAGCTTCGTCAGGCTTAGCGATATCACCAGTGCCAATGGCCCAAACGGGCTCGTAAGCAATTACCATGTCCCGGACTTCCCGGCCAGTTAGGTCGTGTAGAGCAGTCATCAGCTGGTCGTGTAACACCTGTTTGGTCTCGCCTTGGTGGCGCTCGTGCTTGGTCTCGCCAACGCACAAAATCGGGGTGATTTCATTTCGTACAGCGGCTGCGACTTTGTCGCGAATCATATCAAAATCTTCGTTAAAGATGTGCCGGCGTTCGCTGTGCCCGACAATCACATAATGAACCAGGTCCCGTAGCATGGTGAAACTTACTTCTCCTGTAAAGGCTCCTTCATCGGCAAAGTAAGCGTTTTGGGCGGCTAGCCGGAACTTGCGGCGATCAATCTGTACGCTAAGGGGTTGAAGGGTAAGCATCGGTGGGACCAAAACTACTTCTACGTCTCGGTGGATTTTGATGCGCTCGTGCAAACGATGCACCAACAGGCTAGCCTGGCTGGCATTCAAGTGCATCTTCCAGTTGCCGACAATAAGAATTTTCCTCAATTGGTCCTCCTGTAGCCAAGGGAAAAGAGCAGCCCGAGTGTCGGATTCATTCCGCACCCGGCGCGATGAGAAAGACCGAAGGTTTTTCTTATAGTGCTTTTGTGCATACCCACCTAGGTTATTTTCTCTTTAGTTTATTGTACTTTATTTGCCTTGTAATGCCTCAATGCCGGGCAGCTTCTTGCCTCCCATTAGTTCCAAGCTGGCACCCCCGCCAGTAGAGACATGGCCGAATTCATCAACCAGTCCCTGCTCTTCTACATAACCCACCGTATCACCGCCACCAATAAAGGTGAAGGGCCGGTTTGCATGCTGGCGGCTTGCGCCAATCATGGCATCTACTATCGTCCGGGTTCCGTGCGAGAACGGGGCGTGCGCACCAGCTATTCCCTTTGTTTCAGTTACTCCCATTGCTCCGTTCCACATAACGGTTCTAGAGAGCCTTATTGCCCCGGCAATATACCCAGAGCTGACCGGCCCAATGTCTAGAATCATTTCGTCCTCTTTGACCTCGAATGCCGCCGGGTCCGGTTTTTTTGGGTATGAGGTAACATCCGCTATAGCCTGGTTTGTTAGGTCGACGATACGAGCTGGCGCTTTGCCCTCCATATTCTTTGATACAACCACATCAACTGGAACTAGAAAGCTAAACGGTCGCTGCCTCTCTGCTTGGCTGGCCTTTTGCATAATTTCCCGTGCGGTATCATACGCTTCCGGCTCTACCAGGCTCTTCCCGACTTTTAGCCCTGCGGCTGCCAAAAAACTGTTAGCCATCGCCCCGCCAATTGCTACACAGTCAGCAAGGTCAATGAAGCGATTCAGCACCTCTACCTTGTCGGATATCTTGGCACCACCTACCACCGTTACCATTGGGTGTTCAGGCTCTTTCATGACTTTGGCAATAGTCTCTACTTCTTTTTCTAGTAACAGCCCAGCTGCCGAAGGTAATGCTTTGGCAATGGCTTCAGTACTAGCATGAGCCCTATGCACTACCCCAAAACCATCTTGTACGAAAACTTGAGCCCCGGTTGCATCAACAATAGCCTTAGCAAAGTCTGACGAGTTGCTTTCTTCCTCGGCATGGAAGCGAAGATTTTCCAGCATCATGATTCCCCCGGCTTTAAGGTTCTGGACCGCCCTTTCGACTTGTTCGCCCACGCAGTCAGATACAAAACGAACAGGCTTGCCAAGCAAATCGGCAAGATGGGTAGCGGCTGGTTCCAAGCTGCTGGCGTGGTCGGGTTTTCCGCCTGGTCTTCCTAGATGGGAGATAATGATCAGGCTGGAACCTTCTTGCTCGAGTATGTACCGGGCTGTTGGCAGAGATTGCTTGATCCGGTAATCGTTGGTAATGATGCCATTTTTGACAGGGACGTTATAATCGGCACGCAGAAGTACGCGTTTATTTTTTAGGTCAATGTCTTTGAGCGTTTTTTTATTCATGAGGCTTACACCAGCATTTCCTTCGTGGCGAAACTGCCAGCATATTGTGGTGTAGTGTTTATTCTTGTGAGGAAGCGTACCTTAGTGGTACGTTGACGGGCAAAATAAGCGCTACAACCGGTGTGTGGCAGTTGTAGGCCCGACGGTAAATGCTGGTTTAAGTCTCTCACCCCACCTCGTATCATCTATCTGATAAGTATGGCAAAACTATCGTTCTAATTCCAGGGTCCCCCAAGCTTTGAGGATAAAGCTTGGGGAAAAGCAAAAGCCGACAATAAAGACAAAGAACCTAGCAGAAAAATTTATAGCTAGGTTCTTGTCAAAAAGGTCGAGCTTTTGCGTGGTGAGCTTGATAGGGGCGAACTGGAATCAAATTAAGCGTGAACTGATAACTATGTGGCAGATAGTGAACGAGATACGCAAATTAACCACTGTCGTACTATAAGTGATAGTTATCGAATCCTCGGTTATAAAGAGCTTTTGTCAATACCCTCTTTGTACCAAATACTGGAGTTGCGATTACAGTTAATTCTTGCTTGTTTAGCAATAGGTAACATTTGAGCCACCTCTCTGTCCGCAACATGTATGGCAGCAGGTTGACCTTGAGACAGGCGCAATACAATACCCGTACTTGAATGCTCAGCGTCTATTCTAACTATGTCGTTACTATTACTGCCACCCTCTGAAAAGGGAACCTTGCCCGTTTGGTCTCCGTAGTAAAAGTCTACTCCTTCGCAGGAGTTTAGTATCTCAGTCGCTTTTTGTATGTCAATTTCTTGCTTACCGGCTCCACTCTTAAAGTCCAAAACCGTCAAGCTACCGTAATTGCATTTGGCAGGGGCAGACTTGACAGCAGCTTTCAAGACATCCCAATCTTTACTAGCTGCATATTTAATATCACCCAAAGGTGGCTCTAACCCTTGCGATTTTATGACAAGCCTAGGAGGAGTACCTTCTAATTTTTTAAGTTCAATCAACTTACATGAGTTAATATCAGATATAGTCTGTTCACGAGTTATAGTCGCTTCTTGACCGCCCGTTTCACGATAAGATTTTAATTCAAAGTACGAATGGTAAATTGGTAGTCCAAATTTTACCAAATATCCTAGTGATAGTAGGCAGACAATTAAGCTAAGCCACATCATTAGACGCTTTGGTTTATGTTTATAAAGGTAAAAACTAATAGTTAAGATGTTAATAGCGGCCACGAAAATGCCAGCAAATAAAAGAGGCAATAAAGCAAAGCCCACATATTCAGTACCAGAATA
>Ga0187893_10013687_pt1 | contig 11232 bp, 10 predicted proteins | sample MA1701074metaG_FD_139574 | JGI IMG/M metagenome (GOLD analysis project Ga0187893, IMG submission 139574) | White microbial mat communities from a basaltic lava cave in the Kipuka Kanohina Cave System on the Island of Hawaii, USA - MA170107-4 metaG ...
GCGGTCACCGCCGTTGAGGCGATCAACGTGGACTGGCAGATGCATTGATCCGTCGCTGCTCGGCGAGGCCGAAGCGTCGCGTCGTTTATACGAGACAGGCAACGAGCTGGCTAAGCTGTTGCACGCGCCTGATATGGTCGGATTGGCGGCGCTCAACCTCGGTGTCCTGCATATGAAGCTGGGCGAGCACCCCGAAGCCGAACAACGAATTCGCTGAGGCGATGCAGGGATTCCGCACGGTGAAGAACGAGCCGCACCGTGTGGCAGCTCTCTACAATCTTGGAACCTCGCCCGCGAGCGAGGCGATCTCGATCAGGCGATCTCGTTCTACGACGAGACGATCGCGGCTGCGGCAGCGCTGGGGCACTCGGATATGGAGATCGGCGCACACGGAGGTCGCGGGCTCGCACACTTCGCGCTGGGCAGACCTAACGAGGCGCGCGAGTGTCTCGCCGCCGCGACGCGACGCGCCGAGAGCCACTCGAACTGGTGGTTCCAGGGTCGCGAGCTGGCGGCAGCTCTCCAGATCCGACTGCAACTCGCCGACGGCTATCGCGCCGACGCGGAAGCGGCTCTCCTGGATTCGCTTGCAGCTGCCGATCTGCACGACCCGTGTGGAGCCGCTTGGCTCGTCGCCGAGGTGTGGGACGCAATGCGGGACGCCGGGTCACAGCAGGTCGCCGGACTCGCGGCACGTTACGCGTCGGTTGCTCGCAGCCGAGGTTTTCGCGCGCTCGCCACCCGCTTCGAGAGCGCGGCCGGGACACAGTCCAAAGGCCTGCCGCCTAGCAGATCAATGTCACACGCATCGCTGCTGTTGTAGCGCGGCGCACGCGCGCTGTGCACCTTGTGTCATGATGTGGCGGCTCGCGCTTTTTCTGGTCATCCTCGCGCGTGCGATCTGGGCGCAAGAGCAGCTCGTCAATGCGCGCGGCCCGGCCTTCGCGCGCGACGGCCGCCTCGTCGTCTCGATCGACGGAGATTTGTGGCTGCGTTCCGGAGCTCAGTGGTCGCAGCTCACGCGCGGCCCAGCCTGGGACCGCGATCCAGCCTGGTCGCCTGAGGGAAGCGCCATCGTCTACACGTCCAACAGCTCCGGCAATGCCGACCTGTGGCGCCTAACGATCTCTGCGACGGTAGTCAACGCGGCTCCTGAGCAACTAACGCGCAGCGGCGAACCTGACGGCGAAGCGGGAGTGCTGGCAAATGGCGGCGTGGTCTTCGTGCGCGGCAGCGCCCGCGCCGCACGACTCTGGTTGCGCGACTCGACAGGCAGCGAACGCCGCCTAACAAGCGGCGAAAGCACGGAACGCTGGCCCGCGGTGCACGGTGACCGCGTCGCTTACGTCCAAATCAGCGACGAAGCTCGCCGTCTGCGCATCCGCAGCATGAGCACGAGGCGCGACACGGCGATCGTCAGCGAACGAAATCCGGAATGGCCCGAGTGGTCGCCGGACGGCACGCGCCTTCTCTTTTCGTCGAACACAGGTCGTGGCGGCGTCTTCGTCACTGACATCGAGGGATGCTACGTCAACCTCGTGAGTCCGATGCGTGGCGAGCCGGCGTGGAATCCAGACGGCGCGACGATTGTGATCGCGGAGCGCAGCGCCGACGAACCGGGATACAACGGCGATCCCAATCGCATGGGCGATCGCGAGGCCGGCGAAGCGCTCGGGCGGCGCGACCGTCTCATTACAATCACGGCACCGTCACCACCCGACAGCGGCGCCGCCGATCGCACGCGCGCCACGCTCGATCGTTCGACGCGCAACGCCGAGCTGTATGATCGCGCGCTCGATCGTCTCGCGCGGACATACTTCGCTTCTGAGTCTGCCGCGCGGCGCGCGGCAGACTTTCGCGCACTGCGCGAACGCTTTCGAGCGCGTGCGCTGGCGGCGCCTAACGACTCCGTGCTGGAGCAGGTCCTGCACGAAGCGCTGCGCCAGCGGCCACGCTACGCCGAGCCGGCCTCCGGTCGCGGCGCTGTTTCCAGCTCGCATCCCGTAGCGACTGCGGCGGGCGTCGAGATACTGGCGAAGGGCGGCAACGCGATCGACGCGGCAGTAGCCGTCTCCTTCGCGTTAGGTGTCGTCGAGCCGGACGCCAGCGGCGTGGGAGGCTACGGCGAGATGCTTGCGCACAGGGCCGGAGCACGCGACCCTGCGCTCATCGAGTTCATGTCACGCGCGCCGGAGGAAGCATCGCTCGCGAACGCCGCCCTGCTTGTTAACGGGCGCTATCCCACCGATGGGCCAGTGCTCCCCGTGGTTCCCGGCACGGTTGCCGGAATGCATAAAGCCTGGCAGCTGCACGGTTCCAAGCGAGTTACATGGGCCGACCTCGTCGCTCCCGCCATCCGCGCGGCACGGAACGGCTACCAGATCAGCGACGGCTTCGCGACAACGCTCACGCTCGAACAGCATCGTTATGCAAAGTACGAGTCGAGCAAAGCGCTTTTCTTCCGCGACGGGAAACCGCTCGCAGCCGGCGACACGCTCAAGAATCCCGATCTCGCGTGGGTGCTTGAGCAGATCGCTGCGAAAGGCGCCGACGGTTTCTACAAAGGTGAAGTTGCGCGTCGCCTTGTGGAGGACCTGCGCGGGAAGGGGAACGCGATCCGCCTAACGGACATGTCGCGCTACTTCGCGGCTGAACGCACGCCAATCTCCACGACGTATCGCGGGCATACAGTGTTCTCTAGCGCTCCGCCCGCGAGCGGCGGTAGCACGCTCGCCGCGCAGCTCAACCTGCTCGAGCAGTTCCCCGGGCCAAAGCTCTACACGGACGACGCGACGACACTCCATGCGATGGTTGCCGCGTGGCAGCTCGTTCCCACAGGACGCGGGCGCGTCGCTGATCCGTCGTTATGGCCAACGAACACGGAGGCGTTCACGAGCAAGGATACGGCGCGCGTTCGCTGGCGCTGCTTCGATCCCGGTCGCGCGATCGATCCGCGACTGACGGCTGGGGACACGCTTAAGTGCGGCAACACAGCGAGCAACTCAGGCGGCTCCGCCGACACGGATGCCGACGATGAACGGCCGCAGGGAACGACTGCGTTCGTCACCGCGGATGGTGAAGGAAACGTCGTCGCTGTCACCCAGACCCTCGGCACATGGGGCGGGAACTTCTACGTCACGCCAGGCTTGGGCTTCCTCTACAACGACAAGCTCACCTCGTACGGGACCGACCCTGGTGCCTATGGCGCGCGCCTGCCGTACGCGCGCCACGGAAGCACCCTGGCGCCGACGATTGTGTACCGCGGCACGGACGGCCCACGCACGCCTCGCATTGCCGTGGGGGCAGCCGGGAACGCCTGGATCACTTCGGCGGTTTATCAGTCGATCGTCGGTGTGATCGACTTCGGGCTGGACGCGCAGCACGCTCTAGAGCTCCCCCGCTTCCTCCCGTCACAGCGCGATGCCGCCGAAGGCATCCCGACGGTCGATGTCGAAGACGGCCTTTCACCTGCCGTCGCGAGCGCCCTTATGGCGATCGGCTATCGATTGAATCCGATCTCGTTCAGAGGGGAATTACGGATGGGATACGGGGCTTTGATTCTGATCGATGCCGGCAAAGTGACAGCGGCTGCAGAGCCACGCCGCAGTGGGACAGCGGGCGCGGTGCCCTAACGAGTACCCAACCTAAGATCAAACAAGGCGCTTTGAGTCACGCGTATGCGAGTGCCGCGTCTCGAGGACAGTTGGGTGCCAGCTCAGAGTTCTTCAGCCCCTGCATCGTATGATGAGTACGGAGAAGAGCACCGAATGGGCAGCCCATCCGACCTGAATGCTCGGCACTCGGAAACTCGGTACCCGAAGCTCCCTGTTTTGAGGTTACACTGATTCCAAGACATGAGGAAACAATGACAGATACAACGAAGCCTAACGCCCCCGATTTGCGCGCAAAGCTGACTCCCGAGCAGTACTACGTCACTCAGGAGAAGGGTACCGAGCGCCCGTTTACAGGCGCCTACTGGGACAACCATGACAAGGGGATGTACCGCTGCGTCGTCTGCGGCGAGCCGCTCTTTTCATCGAGTGACAAATTCGATTCAGGGACGGGCTGGCCGAGCTTCACGCGCCCGGCGCAGACTGCTTCGGTCGAGACAGAATCGGACAACTCGTTGTTCATGCGCCGCACCGAAGTGCACTGCCGCAAGTGCCGTGCGCACCTGGGTCATGTTTTTGATGACGGACCGCGCGACGCCGGCGGCCAGCGCTACTGCATCAACTCCTGTTCCCTGACGTTCGATAAAGCAGACAAGTAAGCGCGTCTTAGAGGTGTGTAATATGAGGCCGGCCTAACGCGGTGTGTGCGAGGCCGGCCTCGTTGCGCAGCGTGATGATCCGGTCACTGGGACGCCACGTTAGGCTGATTTCTGCAGCGTATGCGAGTTGCCGCACGATTCAGCGACGAGTCTTTAGCGCAAACACGCTCGTTCAAACACTCGCACATGCGGCCCCTTTTTCTTAGCGCTGTCCAATTTCGCCATGCCGGCACGAGCACTACTCGTCGCCGCCGCAGCTTCGCGGCGTCCGCAAGTCAGGACGACGTGACTCGGGCACGCGACGGCGGCTTCATCGGACTGGCGCAGGGCTTTCTAGCACGCCAGGCGGTGGACCGCCGTCGCCAGGGGCCTCCCCGAGTGATGCTACCGGTCGCGGCGCGCGGCATAGGGTCAACTGAGCAGTCAAAAGGCTAAAGGCACGAGCTGTTGGCGCCGAGACTTTGGATGGAGTTCCCCCGCAGGACTGCCTGCCAACGCCATTGATGCCACGCTTGTACAGGTCACCGCTTAGCACGAAACGCAGAGGCCCCACGGGCCTATCGCGCAGCATTCGACGCCCTGGTTTCACCTTCGTCGAACTGCTCGCCAGCTTGACCTTGATCGGGCTTATGACTCGTCTTGCGGTCCCTCGCTACCGGGACATCGCCGAGCGAGCGCGAGTCGCGAAGGCCACAGGTGACATCAGGGCGCTACAGACGGATCTCCTTTCGCAAGACTCTCTTCCGCCGTCACTCGCCGCGATCAACAGGCAGACGCTACTGGACCCGTGGGGCCGGCCGTACGTGTACTTCAAATTCCCTCCGACGAAGAGTAAGGCGCCACCTGCCGGTGCACGCAGGGACAGGTTCCTCGTGCCCGTCAACAGCCAGTTCGACCTTTACAGCCTCGGGAAGGATGGGGCGTCGTCGCCGCCGTTCACAGCGAAGGCGAGCCAAGACGACGTCGTTCGCGCGAACGATGGTGGCTACATCGGTCTCGCCAAGAAATTCTGACGTATCGATGCGCTCCGCCCTGAGATCCTCCTTCCTGCGCACGCGCTTCGGCCGTCGCATGCTGCTGCTGTTTCTAGCGTGCGCGATGCTGCCCCACGCAGTGCTGACGATCATCGTCCTGCGAGAGGCATCGAGTGAGCTGAGTCGGCAGTCCAGTGATCAGCTGCAACGCACAGCGAAGGCGATGGGGATGTCGGTCATTGCGCAGGTCAACGAGCTCACTCAGCTGATGGATCGAATGGCACACGCGGCAGCATCGATCGATCGGCAGGCGTGGCGCGAAGTGCTAGTGCAGCCTGAGCGGCGACTGCGCGCTGCGGTGGTGCTTGCTGACCCGAGCGCAGAGAAGACGTTGGCAGCGTGGCATGCGGAAGCGTTTGATGCGCTTACAGCACAATCCACGGGCGATCCCGATCGGCCGCTGCTCTTCCCACTGCAGGACGACGGCACTCACGGTTTGGCTCTCTCGACTGAACACCCTGTTGATGGGCGCAAGCTCTTCGTGAAAGCATTGATCGACGTCGACGAGTTCTTCGAAGAGACGGACATACAAGGTTGGCGGGACAGCGGGGTCGAAGCATGTATGCTGCTGGCGGATAGGCCGCTGTGGTGTTCGTTGCCACGTTCGCAATGGAGCATGCTCCAAGCCGACTCCAGCGCGGTGACAGTCGACGGTGAGAGGTACAGCGCAGCAGCCTGGGGCGGCTTCGCGCTATTGAGCAAGGAAGCATCGCTGCGCGTCGTAACGTTCAACGACATGCCTGGGGCGTTAGGCGGCAGCGCGACTTTCGCCCGCTCAGTCACGCTACTCGTGCTCAGTTCGCTCGCTCTCGTCTTCCTGGCGAGTCACGTACAGCTCCGTCGCAGTCTGCGTCCCCTGGAGGAGCTGGCGGCTGCCACGCACCAAGTGGGTGTGCGCAATCTTTCGGTGCAAGTCTCGTCGACAACGGACGACGAGTTCGGAAAGCTCGCCCGGTCGTTCAACGCGATGTCAAGCCGGATTACTTCTCACATGGCGCTGCTCTCGTCGACTGCAGCGATCAACGACGAAGCACTGCGAGCCAGCAATCCCAGACAGCTCCTGCCGCGCCTAACGGCGCACATCCAATCGCTCCTTCCGGCGGACTACGGCCTGAGTCTCGCGTTGCGCCTGGAGCAAACTCTCTGGATACGTCGCTCGGTAATGACGCGCTTGCAACAACAGTGGACGGACGACGAGCTGGAGCTCGGAACGGGGGGCCTGAGCGGACTGTCGCAGACCGATCTGACCTCCGGACGGTTCGCCATGCCGGACGCCCGTCCGTACCTGCGCGCTCCATCATCGGATCTGCGCTGGCGCGGCCAGGCCGCTGTGATTCCGCTGCGCGCCGAGAACGACCTGGTGGGCATTCTGGCGGTTCTCATTCCCGACGGCACGCTCGTTACGAACGCAGTGCTGGATAACATGCGCGCGATCGCTGGTGAGTTGGCATTGGCCGCCAACCGCACGCGACTCCTCGGCCGCCTCGAGCAATTCAACTACGGGACGCTCACGGCGCTGGCCCGTACAGTGGACGCGAAGTCTCCCTGGACGGCCGGCCATTCCGAAAGCGTTACGCACACCGCGATGCAAATCGCCGAGCACTTGGGCCTAACGAGCGATGAGCTGGACACGGTGCATCGCGGCGGGTTGCTTCACGACATCGGCAAGATCGCTGTGCCCAGAAGCATTCTTGACAAGCCCGGTCGCCTAACGCCGGAAGAGATGGCTATCGTCCAGTCGCATCCCGACGTCGGCGCGTGCATTCTCGCGCCGATCGAGGCGTACGCGGCGATCCTTCCCGTCGTCCTCTATCATCACGAACGATTCGACGGCAAGGGGTATCCGCGCGGACTGTGCGGCAATGCCATTCCCGCGCTCGCACGTCTCGTTGCCGTGGCCGACGTCTACGACGCCCTCGTCTCTGATCGTCCGTATCGCGAAGGCTGGGCACCTGAACGCGCGCTGACACATATCCTCGAGAGCGCGGGCACGCACTTCGATCCTGTTATGGCGGATGCATTCGCTGCCGTGGAGCCAAGGCTTCGGCAATGGTATGCCGAGCGTCGCGCCGAAGAAAACGCTCGCCGCGGCGGATCCATCCAACCACTGCTCGCCGCTGTATGACCGATCAGACGACGCCGCAACGCACGACGAGCGCTAGCTATCAAGCCGTGACAGATGGCGATCTGCGCAATGCCATGGACACGCGCAGTTTCTTCATGGGTCTCGGTCTCGTTATGCGCCTGCCCAAAAAACGGCGCGTGGTCGTGGCCGCTGACGGTGGAGTCACTGAACGGACGGTCAAAACGCGAACCAGCGGGCTCGTTTTGGTCGCCGCGCTGTCAACGATCGTGATCGGCGCCGGGGTTCGTATCTCCGCCGTATGGCCGGAGCACAGTGATGCGCTGCCGATAGCCGTGCTCGGCAGATGGCACACGCAGACACCCAAGTTCAAAGACCGCAGCTTCGAGATTCAGGACGGCCGCGTGCTCTTGCGACGCGGCAGCGATGAATCGGATCGTGTCGCGTTCCCGATCCGTCGCGTCCGCGTGGGGGCGTTAGGTCCGAGCACGGAGGTCCGCATCGTGTACGAGGAGAAGGGCGAGCCACAAACGCTCGACTTGCTGCTGCACGAGTATGGCGGTGCAACGGTCGTTGAAATCGTGAATCAGCCCGACGTCGTGTGGCGTCGCGACTTGTCAGGCGCGGGCGTACCTGGATTGCCGCCGGGGCTCGAGCTGCCGCCCGGCGCGGTGCCTAACGCGCGACCCAAGGACTAGAGGCCGTCCAGCAGCGAGTCGTTGTTCGGCGTGTTCGCGATGCGCTTGATCATCCACTCCATCGCGGACTGCGGCGGCATCTGCTGCAAGCCGCGCCGCAGCGTGTAGATCTTTTCGATCTGATCCGGGCGATAGAGCTTTTCTTCGCGCCGAGTACCGCTGGCCGCGATATCGAAGGCCGGGAAGATGCGCTTCTCGGCGAGCGAGCGATCCAGCTTGATCTCGCAGTTACCGGTGCCCTTGAACTCCTCGAAGATCACGTCGTCCATGCGCGAGCCGGTCTCGACGAGTGCCGTGGAGATGATCGTTAGGCTCCCGCCACCGTCCTTTGGGTGCACGGAACGAGCCGATCCGAAGAAGGCCTTGGGCTTAGCCATGGCTGTGGCATCGAGACCACCGGACAGCGTGCGACCGGTGCCGCGCTCCGCGGTGTTGTGCGCGCGAGCCATGCGCGTGAGCGAATCGAGCACGATGATCACGTCTCTGCCTAACTCGACGAGCCGGCGCGCGTGTTCCATCGTCATCTCGGTCACTTCCACGTGCCGCTGAGCGGGCTGATCGAACGACGACGCGATGACTTCGCCGACGCCCCACGAGATCGCCTCGCTCACTTCTTCCGGCCGCTCGTCCACGAGCAGGATGAGGAGCACGGCTTCGGGGTGATTGATCGCGATCCCCTCGGTGATCGCGTGCAGCAGCATCGTCTTGCCGGCGCGTGCCGGGGCGACGATGAGCGCGCGCTGGCCGAAGCCGATCGGCGCCATGATGTCGATGCAGCGCCGTGTCAGCTCGGGGCCGCCCTTGGCGGGGCGCCCGGTTTCGAGCGTTATGCGCTTTTCGGGATAGGTCGCTGTGAGCGACTGAAAGTCGGGGCGCCGCTCCATGAGCGACGGGTTGAGCCCGTTAATTGTCTGCACTTCGCAGACGACCACACGGTGCCGGTGGTCGTGTCCCGTAGTCGCCGTCACCGAATCGGCGTGTCGCAGACCATATTGCCTAACGAGCGCTGGTGATAGCCACGCGTCACCTGGCTCGGCCAGATAGCTATTCCCAGCGCGGCGGATGAAACCGCCGTCGCGTGAGGGCTCGAACCAGCCGCCGGTTTCGCTGTCCGCGACGACCGGCTGCGGCGGAGCCTGCTGCTGGAACTCGCGACGCCCGCGGCCACGATGCCGGCGGTGGCGTCGCCCATTGCGGTGATAAAAGTCACCGCCCTCGCGACGCTGAAAGTCCTGACGCTGCTGCGGTACGCCGCTGCCTTGTGGTCCTCCGCCTTCGCCTTCGCGCGGCGGGCGTTCACCCTCGCCGCTTGATGACGCGACCTCGTCGCTCCGCTGTTCACCTGCGCGCGGTCCGTCCGGCGCTCCTTCGTTGCTTTGCATGGACGGTGCGGAGCTCGGGCCCGGAGCTCCTTCGTCGCGCGGTGGACCTTCGGACGCGTCGGCGTATGCGCCTGCTGCGCTGCCGCGATCGTCACCGCCGTTTGAAGCTGGACCGTCGCCAGGAGGACCCGAATCAAGCATCGTCTCGCCGTCGCGATACGGGTTTTCGGAGGGGGGACGGTCCGCTGCGGGACGCGAATGACCGCGTCGACCGCGTCGGTAAGGACGTCGGCGTTCTGTCATGAGTTGGAGAACATGATGAGAGACAACACTCGGGCGCGAGAGCCGCGCAAACGCGGCCCTGACGGCGCAACAGTCGTTAGGCTATGACGAAGGGTGCAAGCACAGAGGCGAACGTGTGCCTACGGCACACAAGAGACGCCTCAATTCCTCAGCTGAAATCGAACGATCGAACGCGGCGTGCGAGGCTCGCACTAACCGGACGCTGCCGCGTAGGGGCGGTGTCTTACATGACGCCGCGAAACCCGTTCACGCTCGGCGAACCGCCCGCAGACACTTTCCAGAGCAAGATTGTTGCCGTCCGAGAGTGTACCGCGGGACCGGGGGCGACAGCTTCGTCGCCAGCGGATGGTACGAGTATTACATGCCGCTTCCCGGAGCGCAAGCGCTTGGGCGGGTCCGCGCCACGCCTCTGTCACATGGACCGGCGCCTGTGACGCGACGCAACAATCTCGTTTCGCTGACCGACCCCGGGTGTGCCCGCTAAATTCGCACCAATGGCCGCGTCGCCGGCGCTGATTCGCGCACTGACAGCAATTGCTACACAAAATGCACACATCCGCCGCGACCAGACCGACCACGCGGCGCTCGCTGCGTCGATTCGTGAGGTCACTCACGACGCTGCTGGTGAGGATCTGTACGAAGCCGCGTTGCACTTCCAGGATCGTCCGGACATCGCAACGCCGCTACTCGAGGACGTCGTCCGCGCGCAGCCTAACAACTCGCGCGCACTCGTCAGGCTGGCGAATTGCTACTGGTTGTTGGGAGCCGGACCGCAACCAGTCGGCGAGCTCGCGAGCCGTGCGATCGCGGCCGATCCGCAAGACAGGGCTGCGTGGCATCTGTGGGCCCTCGCCGAAGACCAGCCGCGCGGACGCGTGGGCCGCTGGCAGCAAGTCGTCACCCGCTTTCCGCAGGACGACCTGGCTCTCGCCAACGTCGCCGACAACGCGGCGTCGGTTGCCGGTGCGGAGCACGACTACGAGATGGTCGACGTCGCGATCGCGGCGTATGAGCAGTTGCGCTCACGCGCGAACCGCGACGAGGAACGAGCGGCTGTTGATCGCGCCCTGGAGACGCTTCGGGCCTGGCGCTTCTAGCGAGGATCGAGGCAGATCATTCTGGAGACTCTGCACCCGAGACCGACGCTCAAGCTCTTTAGTTGTACCTGCGGTGCAAGACACACGTAGACGAGAGGCCGGGAAACTCTGGAGCAGGTTCGGCGTATCTAATCGCCATCTCCGGCGGATACGTCAGTCATGTACGGTCGTGCCGCGCTGGGGCGTCGAGTGTCGCGCCTCCGCGAAGTGTGGAAGGCCCCTGGCGTCTGGACGCGCCGGAAAGCCCTGGCTGTTGCATCACTTTCAGCGTTTGCACTCGCCCTGACCGCTCTCAATACCTGGCTGGCGACGTGCGGTTGGCGTAGATGTCCCTCGAGCGCGGAGATCCGCGGCTATGAGCCTAGCGAGGGCGGGAGAATCCTCGACCGCAATGGCCGCTTTCTTGGCCGCATTGCGATTGTCAA
>Ga0187893_10013688_pt1 | contig 11232 bp, 3 predicted proteins | sample MA1701074metaG_FD_139574 | JGI IMG/M metagenome (GOLD analysis project Ga0187893, IMG submission 139574) | White microbial mat communities from a basaltic lava cave in the Kipuka Kanohina Cave System on the Island of Hawaii, USA - MA170107-4 metaG ...
AAAAGCGCGATCGCGGTGCCATCAAAGACCGTGATCACGCTCAACGGATCGCGTCGTGAAGCGGTCGACGATCGCGCTGCGGCGTGACGCGCGCCTTGAAGCGGCAGCGTCGTCCACGTTCGACAAGGTGGTCACCGCGTGGCGTCCGGCCATCGAGCGGAACCCGATCGCCGCGTTCGAAGAAATGGCGCGACGGCTGAAAAGCCTGCGTCATGTCCAGGCCGCCGCCTCGTAGCTATCGGAGGATCGCTATGAAGAACTGGAAGACGTGGGTCAAGCTCGCCGCGCAGATCGTGCTCGTGATCGTCACGAACTGGCCGAAGGGAGGAAGGTAGTGGACGTCGTCGAGAAGATCCTGGAGAAGCTCAGCCCCGAGCAGCGCGAGGCGGTGACGGCGAACGGACCGGCGCACCGCGTGATCGCCTGCGCGGGCGCCGGCAAGACCGAGGTCATGGCGCGCCGCGTCCTGTACGTGGTGCACCGGGGCGCGCCTCCCGATGAGGTGGTCGCTTTCACCTTCACCGACCGCGCGGCCGGCGAGATGAAGGCGCGTATTCTGAGGCGCGCCGAGCAGATCCTCGGAGAGGCGGCGCGCGACGCCATGGGGAACCTGAGCGTCGGCACGATCCACTCGTACTGCCTGCGGCTCCTGCAGGAGCGGGGCGCCTACGGGAATTTCGACATGTTGGACGAGCATCAGGAGAACGCCTTCCTCGCCCGGCACGGCTGGCGGCTCGGCTTCAAGGAACTGGGCGCGGAGCTGCTCGGCGAGGACGTGCCCTACCACGAGGCGATCGCGCTCTTCCGCTCCAGCGCATCGGTCGTCTACAGCGAGTTGATCGACCGCAACCGCCTGCGGGCGAAGTCGCCGGGCTTCGCGGCGCACCTCGACGACTACGAGCGGCTGCTGGAGGACCACCGGCTCCTGACATTCGATCGCGTCGTCTCGAAGGCGGTGGCGCTCCTGCGGTCGGACCCCGCCGCGCGACCGGCGATCCGCCATCTCCTGGTCGACGAGTACCAGGACGTCAACACGGCGCAGGTCGAGCTGGTGTCGCTCCTAGCCGGGCCCGGGACGAGTGTCCTCGTCGTGGGCGACTCCAACCAGTCCATCTACGAGTGGCGCGGCTCGCGCGTCGAGTGCTTCGACCAGTTCGGGCGGCGCTTCGCGCAGTCGAAGGACCACGCCCTCGTCGAGAACCGGCGCAGCCGCGACGGGATCATCGACGCCGCCAATGCGTTCGGCGCGGCCATGAATCCGCGATGGTCGAACATGAAGGGGATCCGTAACGACCGGCCGCCGGCGGTCTGGCTGACACCGTTCGACACGGAGGAGGACGAGGCCGACTGGGTCGTCGAGAAAATCAAGCGGCTCCACAAGGAAGGGCGCCCCTACCGCGACATGGCCATCCTCCTGGGCAGCGTGGACACGGCGGGTGCGCCGTACATCGATCGGCTGCGTGAGGCGGGCATCCGCTTCGAGGTCGGGGGCCGCTCCGGTCTCTTCCGTCACGATGCCGCCCAGGCACTCGGCCGCATCTTCGCCTGGTTCGCCGATCACGACTGGCGCCCCGACACGTGGGACCGGTCGCAGGACCTCGAAGGCGACGCGCTGCTCGAAAGCGCGCTGGTGGATTGTCTGGGGCGCTCCGAGACCGAGGCGGAGCGGCTCGCGCGCGAGCTGCGGCGAGTCCGCAAGGCGGCGCTGGACGACGGCTACGAGAACTTCGTCGAGCTCTACCAGGACCTGCTCGTCGCGCTGGGCGTGCGCGATCTAGATCCGAAAGACGAGGACGATGCGACGCTGCTGGCGCTGTGGGGGCGCTTCAACCAGCTGCTGAACGACTATGAGGCGATAATCCGCCGCGTGAGCGCCGATCCGGAGCGTGGGCGCGGCTCCCGCAAGCTTGACTGGCCGCGCGCGCTCGACGGCTTCGCGTGGTACCTCGCCCTCTACGCCGCCGGCTCGTACGAGGAGTCGACCGGGGAGGACGCCGCGGGCGTGGACGCCGTGAGGATTACGACGATCCACCAGTCGAAGGGCCTGGAGTGGCCTGTCGTGTTCCTTCCGTCGCTCCTCAACCGGCGCTTCCCGACGCGCAACCGTTCGCGCGCGGCGCGCTGGCTGCTCGATACGTCGCTCTTCGACGCGGGTCGCTACGCGGGCGACGAGAACGCGCGCCGGCGGGTGCTCTATGTCGGCATCACGCGCGCGCGTGACGGGCTCTTCGCGTCGTGGTTCACGTCGGGGAATGGCAAGCGGTCGCGCTTTCTCGATCAGGTGGTGGCGGCGCTCAACCCGCCCGCGGCCACGCTTCAGACGCCCGTGCCGACGGACCCGAACCGTCGGGCCGCGGAGCGCGAGCTGCGGGTCTTCACGCCGACGGAACTGATCCACTACCGTCGCTGCCCGTACCGGTACCGACTCAGCCACCTCTGGGGGTATCAGGTCGGGCTGGCGCCCGAGCTGGGCTTCGGCCGCGCGCAGCACCATGTCCTGCGCGGGCTGGCTCAGAAGGCTGCGGATGGCACGAGGATCACGGAGGCGCTCGTGCGTCGCGAGCTCGATCGCGCGTTCTATCTGCCGTACGCCCCCGCCGGGATGCGCGAAGACATGAAGAAGAACGCGGCGCCGAAGCTGATCGCCTACGCGACGAGCCGCGCCGCCGACCTGGCGCGGACGGTGGACGCCGAGGCGAAGATGGAGTTCTCGCTGGGCAACGCGATCGTCGCGGGGATGGCTGATGTCATCCACGGGGACGCGGACGAGGAGGAGGTGCGCGACTACAAGTCGGGCGAGGACGAGCTGACGATGCCCGAAGCGGACTTCCAAGTGCAGCTCTACGGCGCGGGTCTGCGCCGGGCGGGCCGTCCCATCAAGCGCGGGAGCGTCGCGAACTTGGAAACGAACGAGGTGCGGCCGGTGGACGTGTCGATGGCCGCGCTCTCGAAGGCGGAGCGGGAAGCGGAGGAGACGATCGGCGCGATCCTGGAGGGGAAGTTCCCGGCGAAGCCGGGCGGGATCTGCGAGTCGTGCGACTTCGCGCGTGTATGCAGGTTTGCGAAAGTCCCGTTGTAGCTCGTAGGTTCGCGCAACCAGGCTGTGCTGCCACAATTGAAGGGCCGCGCTCGGCTGCCATCGCAGCCAGCCGGAAGTGGCTCGGCACGCGTATGCGCGTTAAAAGCTTGACGATCAGTACCAAACGGTAGTTCTCATCATGTAGAGGGCGTGGAGGCAATGCCCAAGTACGCAAGCGAATTTGCTCCCCTCAGGCCCGAGGGACCGCTGTGTCCCCTTCTGACAGACCCGGAACTCGTTGGCCGGGCATACAGAATCGATGACCCGCTCGAATGGGAGCGCGGTCGCGTGAGAGCCCTCAAGGACGTTTACCGTCGCAGCCCTGAGGCTGTAACGAATCGACTGCTATCGCGCCTTCAACAGCTCTTGGCGGTCTTGCACGACCCTGCTCTTCGTGAGCAACTCGGACACTGGCGCAGATATGGTGAAGGCGAATGGTTCAGAGTAGGGGAGTGTGCCGGCGCGCTCTACAGAGCCGTGATCGAGGAAGTCCCTGAGATTGATCGTGCCTTTCAGCCTCTTCACTTTAAGAAGCAGCTACGCTGCCGCCCCAGCGGTAGAAACGAAGAGGGCATCTTCATCCGTTGGGATGAGGTTGCGAGTTTTCTCGCCAAGCACGGGCCATATATCAGGACTTTCGAGAGAAGGCACATAGCGCAGTACTTGGGAGCTTTCGCCCTCCTCCAGAGCGACAAGGCGTACGCCATTTTGTCGCCGCTACTCGACTGGGATCCCGAGTATCTGAAGCTCCTCAGTGCCACGATTGAGGCCGCACCTCAAGAAGTCTCAGCTGCTCCTGCTGCGCCACCGGCGGTTCCTCCAGTTGAGCTGGCACCTAGTGCGCCGAAAGACGCCCCGGTGCAGGAGCGTCCACAGGACCATCGGCAAGAGTCCGTTGCTACCAAACCATCGACCGGCAGATTCGGCAGACGCCTTGACGGCTTGGAGAAGGCGAAGGAAGATCTCGAAGCCGCGCATGAGCGCCTTTCACCGAACCAGATCGACAAGCAACCGGCGTCCCAAGTCGATGAGGACCTCAAGCGCATTCATGCCTACCGTCAGCAACGCGAGGAGGTTGTTCGGGAACTTGCGCGATCAATCAGTGATCTACGTGAGCGGCACAACGCCCTGCACAAGTCCACGGGTATTACGCCTTGCGGACTGCAGATTCCAGAAGCGCATGATGAGGTGGCGTCAGCTGCGGCCATTGACTCCATCGCCAACGAACTGGGTCAGTGCGAGGAACTCCTATTCAAGTGGAAGGAGCAGGGAGCTCCCGCGTTGGTAGTTACCGAGTCGAGTGAGCCGCACGATCTGAAGGACGTAGCCCGCATTCTTAGCACCTCAATCGCGGCTGAGGCTGAGCGACGCCGTGTGTCACAGCTTCGCGGAGAACGAGCCATCAGCTTACTGGGGGCACTTCGCGATGCCCCCCTGCATGAGACGCGCGAGTACGCGCGCAATCTCGGAGCCCCCGAACTCGAGGCACTATGCTGGGCCGTCGAGAACTCGCCTGCCTTGACGGGCGCATTGCTGCGCCGATGGATTGAGAAATCGCCCTCGGATGCGGTTGAATACGTGCGCAGTTCCTTAGCTTCGTTAGGGCGCCTCGATGAGTTTGAGCTCGCGGTTCTTGAGGCACTGCGCTGGCTCGACCTAGCACACCTTGAAGCCGTAGGACACGCGCTTGGTCCCGACCGGGAGCGATTCTGCTTCGCTCTGGTACGATCGCTATTTGAAGGGCGACGGCCCGAACTCGTCCACGTACTGCGCAAGCTCGCTGAAGCCGAGCCCCCGGCACATCGGACGATTCGCGAGTTCATAGTCGAATGCGAGCGATGTGTTCAGCGTGGCATGGGCTTCGATGTCCTGGATCTCCTGCCGACGACCACTTCTCAGCCTACGCGATCAACTCGTGCCAGCGACGCCAGGAACGAACTTGAGCGTCACCTTGAGGCCAAGGTGATGAACTCGGGGGATCACCACACGCTGCGCCAAGCCGCCAAGTCCCTCTACTTGGACAAGGCGCGGACTGCACTTCGCGAGGGCAACCTCCGGATTCTGCGGGAGATCTGCGACGCACTGGCAGATGAACGGGCCGTGCACGCCATCGTGCAAGAAGCTGGGTTAACGCGTCGAACGCTAGAACGACAGCATGAGACGACCCTCAGCCGGTACTTGGCCAATCATCAGAGGCTTATCAGCGACTATCTCAGCGCGATGGCAGGAGGCCCAACCGGAGCGACACCGAGGACTCAGCTGCTTGTGGCGGCCAAGCGCGTCGAAGAGCGACAGGGTTGGCTCTGCTCCACCTTCGTGAACTGGCTAACTCGCCTTGCGGACCTCGGCCCTCGCAAATTGCTCTTGGGTGATGGTACACCGCAGATCATGACGGACGAGGGTCGAGCCTTCTGCATCTCACCCAGACCGCCGCTCCCTGCTTCGTTCTGGTGCTTCCGGAGTATGCTCCGGACGTCGGAGATTCCTCTTGACGACTGGCTCACGGACGAGTTGCTGCGCATCTCAGGGCGACAGCTATCGTCGTTGCACAGCGCTACCGCCGCACTCGCGCTTCAAGATTGGCTCACAGTGAAGCTTCTGCTGGATGGGTCGATCGGCTCCGAGGGGCAGGATCTGAGAAGAGTGTTCGATGAGAAGGTGGGGCAACGCGCGAGGGACATCGAAGCAGGCTTGAAGCAGGCTTTGGCGGTGCTTTCGGACGAGGAGCGGAATTCCACTGAACTCGGCGAGGTGGAGGGCCAAATCCGGGCCTGCATCGATCGCGTGGAACTCGACGATGCAGCTTTCTACCTGGACTATGTGAAGCAGATTGTCCGCGATCGGTCGGAAGCCAAGCGTCGGCGCACCGAGGTGGTCGCGCTGCTGGCGCTGTTCTCCGAAGAGGATCGTGAGCGCCTGCAGCCCGAAGATGAGTCCACGCTGCGCGCGGAACTGCGTCGACGTCGCGAAGCGTGCGCAGCACAGCGCGTGCATCTCGAGAGGCTCCGACAGTACACACAGCGAAACGTGCTTTCGCCGTCGTTTCGCGCCAAACTCTCCAAGGCTATCGAGTCGGCCGACGGACCGGCGTATTGGCCGCATTCCGCGCAGTACGCTGCGAGCCTTGAGATGTGCTTTCGTGAAGTAATGGACCTGCTCGATGGCCTCGCGAGGGTGCGCTCCCAGCTCTCGCCCTTGGCGATTGAGAGACTCAACCGATCGCTCCAGGCGCTTGAACAGTGGATCGGCACGGCGCTCATCAGACTCGCCACAGAGCACCCCGTACCTCCGGAGCATCACCTTCTCGAGGACCTCTACTACGCGTGCGCTCTCGAAGACGCGCCGACGGCCATCTTCGAAGTGCTGGTGAAGAACAAGCTGTGTGAGGGGCTTCCCGAGCCCGTATCGCAGCCGGTCTCCCAGCCAGATGCGCCTACGAAGACGACACTGCCACCGCAGGTTTCTCCGCCCGTGGAAACGGGTTTCCTCACCTTGACCTACCGCGAAGCGCATCAGAACGTCCATGAGCTGATGGAGCGCGCCGGCTCAGGACCCGGCGACGATCAAGTACTGACTTGTGCCCTCAAGGGCCGGGACTGGAATGAGATCTGGAGGCAGGCCGCGCGACTAAGGCGTTCCCTTGGCGGCTCCGACGGGGATGAGACTGACTATGCGCGGGAACTGGAGGCACTCGTAAGCATCGCGGCTGCTGCAGATAAGCTTGTCAGCGCACGGACAGAACCCACAACTTGGAAGGCCTGCCTACACGCAGTGGCGCTGGCCGAGACCGTACGGGAAAGATTGGAGCACGACGTACCCGAGGGCTGGCTGACTCTCTGGCTCAATGACGCATTCGACGCTTTGATGGAAGCGTCGCAGAGTCTACTGCCGGATTCGCCAGCGGCAGGAGCCGACAAGGCGGACGCGCGAGCCCGTCTTCTCAGAGATCTTTCGAGCATGCCCGTGCAGGCACCCTTGGTGAGCTGGTTCCGGGACGCTCTTTTCTGTGCGCCGCGCCTATTGATCTCACATCTCTGGGAGTGGGCGACGAGTGCGTCGCGGGCGGCAGAGGCGCGCGCAGCGCTGCTCAGCTTCCTCTACGAACGCCGGCTATGGGACGGGCTGCGCGTTGCGCTCGATCACTTCGAAGGCGCCGACTGGATCACTCCAGCCCTCTATGCGGTCTTACAACGAAGAGAGAGCGACCCTTCCGTCGAAGTCACGCTCGCGACAATCGCGGGGAAGCTCGACGACAAGACTCAACAAGGCTGGAAGCCGCTGCGCATATTCGTCACTCAGTGCCTGAAGGTCCGCAGGGAAGAGTCGGCGATACGGCAGGTCCTGCTGTCGGAGTTGGAACGGGGTGCCGATGGACAGTGGGTTGGCGCTCTTCGCCTCGTGCCGAATCCACGAAACCCGCCCATGGCCGCTTGGCTGAAGCTCGGAGCTGGATGCGGCCTCCGCCTCGTTACAATCGGCGACGGACCATATGAGATACGGCTTCCGTCCGTGCCGCTGCTGTCCGATGCTGAAGAGGACATTTCGTTCGCCGCGGAGGGAAGCGTCAAGGCTGGGGGCGTCATTACGATCCCCTATCAACTGACCGTCGAGATCCTGGGCGGCGAGCGAAAGACCATAGAAGGAAGTTGGAATGTCCTCATGGGGGCAGCCGATTCGTATGAGCCCGCGACGGAAAGCACGGTTCAGACGTGCTATGCGGGATTGGGCGGCGACGTTGTGCTGGGCGAGAGCGGCGGCTTTTTCGGTCGAGAGCGCGAACTCGAGCAGATTGAGCGGCTTGTCTCAGATGCTGTAAGGCCGCGCAGTAGCCTCGTTATCGGCATGCGTCGAATTGGAAAGACATCCCTGCTGTTGAACGCGCTCATGCAGCGGTGCAGGGCCAATGGCGCGGATATCTGCATATTCGCAGACCTCGGAAAGTGGGGATGGTTGCGTGATGAGCGCATGTTCACGCGTTCCTTCTTCGACAAGGTCGCCAGCGAGGCCTTTAGGCAACGCGAGTATAACAAGCACTTGGCGGAAAGGCTTGGCGGCGTGCGTGCCGTGGAGGAACTTGCGAAGGAGATGCCAGCCACGGAGGACGCAGCCGATTTGCTTGAAGAGTATGCTGAGCGGATCAGCCAGCGGACGCAAGGGCGAATCCAGCGCGTCTACTTCTTCATCGATGAGTTCGACAAGTTGATGGAGCCGTACACCCAGTGGACTCCCGATCGCGTGAAGGTGCTTTGCGGTCAGCTTCGCCATGTGGCTCAGAACTCCAGGCGTGTCGGATTACTCCTCGCATGCAGTCCCATTGCCAGACCTCTGTTCGATGATGCTGCACAGCCGTTCTACGGCAGCATTCCTCGTCTGGAGGTTCCAGCGTTCGACTACGCAAACCGCAAGAAGGCGTGCCGTCGCATTCTTGCGCCCTTGCAAATGGACGATCGCCTCTACATCGACGACGATGTCGCCGCCTACGCGGTGAAGGTGTGCGGTGGTGTGCCCTATTTCATGACGATGCTCGGGGCAGCCATCGCAACGCATGCCAGACGTCGCCGAGTCACGAGGGCAGCGGTCAACTACGCTGTGGAGCGCCTTGTGCGTGGAGACGTACCGGGCCAACATGATATCGACAGATCCAAATTCCTCCAGAGTCTGCAAGCGTTGGAGGTTCTGCCTCCGCGCGAGAAGAAGTTGGCTGAGTTGCTGCTCCTGGTGCTCTCGCGTAAGGTCCGGCTCGACTTTCCGGAGTTCTCATTTCCGGAACTGCGTGAAGATGCAGTGCTCAGGCAGTTTGGGCAGGAAGCCTGCGCGGTAGCGCGTGACCGCCTAATTGATGCGCGTATCTTGGAGCGCACGCCTGAATCGCAGCTCCGCTTCGCGAGCCCCATCGTGTGCGAGGTACTGCGTATAAAGGCGGAGGGTGACATCGCGAGACTGGTTGAGGAGCTCAGGAGAGCATGACGGCCTTCAACCGCCGATCTTCAGCCCTCGAAACCCTGCTGACTGATCTGGCCAGGCCTCGGCCGTGTTCTTGGTGTCTACGCATTCCGCCCGGCTGCGATGCGGGCTTTCTTAACGAGCTCGAGGCGCGGCTCAAGAAATTGGGTGTTTTCACCGTTGCTCGAGTGACTGGCGATGCGTTGCAAGACGATGAGGCCTTTCTACGCAGGACTTCTGCTGCTTGGCAGAAGCCGACGCAGGACCGCGACGGGGCGGCCGCGAACGAGCGCTTCGAAACAACCGTGCACTCGGTGACTGATTCCGGCATACGGCCGCTGTTGCTCTTCGACAGGTTCCACAAGGGTGCTGAGTCACTGTCGAGTGAGATGCTGGCGTCGCTCAGGGAGTTGGAGTCGCAGCGCGCGCTCGTAACCCTACTAGTCTCGCACGTGGAGCACGCATCGCTGCGAAGGAGACTCTCCGAGCACGGCGTAGCCTACGTGACATCGAACTATGGCGATCGCCATGCCGCGCTGCCGATTGGTCCTTTAGAGCACTGCGACTGCGAGAGACTTCTCGATGAATTCGGCCTGGACAAGGCCACTGCGCCCGGCGTCATGAACATGACAGGCGGACTCCCTGAACTGCTCGACAAGGCGGTTCGCTATCTTGCAAGTGGAAAGCCGGAACGCGAGACCGTGCTGGAACTGGCCCGCGATCCGATCCTCGAACGGCTCATGGAATGGATCTCTCCAACGAAAGAGGGGCGGGAACTCGAACGAAGGAGGCTGGTTCGCGTCTTTCTCGGAATCCAAGAGCACGACGATGTCCGAATCCTAAGCGAGCACGAGTGGGGCGACTTGCTTACATGCAACGGTGCACTGCGGCCGCAGCTCCTCGGCATGGCCGCGCTCCGTACGCCGGTCGATGGCCTAATCGGTTCATCTGACCGTGAGGCCATTCGGCTCTACCACGCGAGCGCGTATGATGCAGCCGCAGAAGTACTCAAGTTCACGCGCCCCGACGACCAAGCCTCGCTGCACGCCGCCAAGGTCATGTCGAGGGTTTCGATGTCGCTCGATACGCTTGATCGGTCGGCGAACTGGAGCGATATCGCTGTGCAAGCGAGAGTGGGGGGCGAAGCCTGCGATGGCAATGCGGCATTGTCGGAAACCGGCGCGGGCTTTCGGCGATGGGTGCGCAATGCCGAGCGGCTCTCGCCGCTGCGCAACGTCGATGACTTGGACAAGCAACTCGAGACGATCGTGACGGCCCCAAGTGCCGCCGATGCCGCGTATGGTGCCGTCCTCTTTCTTGCGCTGCGATTGCACGCGGCCAGACGGCAACCCTCTCCCGTTGCCAGCGTTCTGATGGCGCAGGCCGTGCCTGAGTCAGCGCTGAAATCGTGGGCGGCTATCCGTGTGAAGCTGCGGCTTCATGAGGTCATTGACTTCGACGGCGAACCGTTCCGCTCGCGTCGCGACTACTGGTGGGGAGGTGAATTTGACGTGCCCCGCCGACCGTGTCGCCCCCGAGGCTTGGTGGATCTCTGCGTCGCCGTGGCGTGCCTGCAAGAGCGCCAACTCACGCGTACTGAGTGGTTCTTCGACTCCCCAGAGAAGCTGAGGAGAGAGACCGATTCGATCAAGAAGTTGATGAATCCGACCCGGCACAGCGTCTTCGTCTGCGATGCACGCTTGCGGGATGGGATCCTCAATGTTTCGGAGGCGTGGCTCGCGCGCCTTGCCGTTGTGGCGGGTCATGCGGATGTGAGCGCAGTGTACCGGCAACTTGATCCTATTCCGCTACCGGGACAGACCGGAGGGCGCTGGCGATAGGCCACGGTACTCTGTCTCTCTCAAGACCATCGAAGCATCGAAGCTGCCAAGTCCACATGAGCTATCGCTCGCCCATGGGAATGAAAACGCGGTAGAGTGTGGACGCGCCTCTCGATCGACACCGGGACTCTTTGGTACGCCGTAGAGTCCGATGCCAAGTCTGGTGTGGGAGCTCGAGGCACCCCTGATTGTTGCCCCGCCCGTGCGGCGGGAGCACGTGAGGTAGAATCTCACGCATCGCAGCTCGTGTCCTTCCGGCAAGCGTGCGTGCCGCCGCCCCCATGCGCGGGGTAGGCTTCGGCCGTTCAACAAGGAGGAACGGCGATGGCAGGGAGCAACGGGGAGGCGTTCGTCGGGTTGCGGCGGCGC
>Ga0187893_10013689_pt1 | contig 11231 bp, 12 predicted proteins | sample MA1701074metaG_FD_139574 | JGI IMG/M metagenome (GOLD analysis project Ga0187893, IMG submission 139574) | White microbial mat communities from a basaltic lava cave in the Kipuka Kanohina Cave System on the Island of Hawaii, USA - MA170107-4 metaG ...
CTAGTTGCGTGTCCAAGGCCTATGGGGCTTGAAAAGAAAGTTACATCAACCATACATCAAATTTAGCTCATGACAATTTCTGCGTTTTTCTTTTTATGAAATTCTCAAAGTTTAAATGCATTTAAAAGATGCGAGTAATGACGATTAAATAATCTCGGCTATATAGTAAACTCATGCAAAGATGTCTTTTACTGTTTGAGAATGCGATAAAGTCAGACGCAACTAGAAAACTCTATGTCTACTATCTTAACAGATTCTTGAAATGGGCTAAACTACCCCATGCTGGCGCATTGTTGCAGCTCAAAGATAGCCATTTACAAGAACTGCTAGAAGACTATGTCATCGATCTTAGAAAGAGGATCTCACCAAACTCTATTCCACCGATATTTGCAGGGTTAGAGCTCTTCTTTGTTATGAACAGCAAGAACCTACAGTTTAAGAAGATAAGAAAGATGTTCCCCGAAAAGATAAAAAAATCTGGAAGTGCTGCTTGGACAAATGAGGATATTCAAAAGATGCTGGAGTTTGCAAAGAGCAGGAGAAACAAAGCACTGATACACTTTATTACATCTACGGGCTGTCGAGTTGGAGTGCTCCCAGACCTTAAGCACAAACATATTACAGAAATGTCTCTTGGATGCAAAGCAGTTCTAATCTATGAGGGAACTAACGAAGAGTACTACTCGTTCCTAACCCCAGAAGCCAGCACTGCACTAGAAACATATTTTGAGGAGAGAAGAAGCCACGGTGAGCCCTTACTTCCAGACTCACCAGTATTCTCTAAAATCTCTCAATCAGGTGTGAGCCAGAGACATGCGCCAGACCTTTCTTCAATCAAGTCAATAGTACTCAGAATAATTCGTGGCTCTGGCGTCCACCGCAAGAGGGTTCACCAGCGTTATGAGGTACAGATGGACCACGGCTTTAGGAAACGATTCAATACAATTCTTAAAACAAATGACAGCGCTAATGTCTCACTATGCGAAAAGCTTCTTGGTCATAAAGGAGTCTTTCAGCTAGATGGCACATACTTGAAGCCGTCTAAAGACAAGCTGTTTGAGGAATTTAAAAAGCACATAACAGAGCTGACTGTATCTGATGAGGAAAGGGATAAAGTCAGAATAGCTAAACTTGAAGCTGAAAAGTCAGAACTACAACTGAAAAACTCAGAAATTGAACAGCTAAAAGGCTCTGTATCACAGCTACAAGATGAAGTCGGACGTAGAAAAGTTGCCACACCTGCCACAAAAGCAGATTTGCAGCAGCTAGAGTCCAAGCTAAGAAAACTTGGAATCCAGCTTGATTGACTAGTGGTTAAATTTTATCGGTAGAGCGAAACTTTTTATTAAACCACATTAAGCTTTTTTGTTTAATTAATTATAAATAATCTCACAGGCCTATTCTTTTTAGAAATGACAAAACAAATCCTCAAATGTTGTGAAGGACCATCTAGATTTCTAATAACGTATGAGATCGGGAGTCAGTTCTTAGTTTGCTCTGAATGTGTGAATAAAGACCTCTGGTCTAGAAAAATAAAAGAAAAAAGAGAGATTGAAAGCTAAATGACGCAAGTAGAGCAACAAAAAGATGTTCTTGTATTAATATGGGAGCTTAAACAAACATGAGGGGCTGGCATAAATTTCACAAGTTATGCGGTAATCCTGACTGCAAAGAATATACCGTATACATACGTGTCAAAAGGAAGCTGCGTAGATTGGCAAAATATCACACAAAATGTCATGAGCTTGTTATTATTCAAAGAACGGCTGTATCACAAGACGGTACAACATCTGAACCGTATCCTATCACTGTAGATTATGAAAAACTCTAAGTGTACACACAGATCAGCAAAGTGTACATACTTCCATTTATCACGTTTTATCATGTGTTTTGACCCCATCAGGCACGGTTAGGCCTAGCAGGGTGTACATACCCCACTTTCCATATTTAGTACTGTAGGAGGTATCAAAACTCAGTTGTGCATATTCCATTGATTCAATAATGAAATCCACCTCTTCTTTGGAAAAATCTATTTTCATACATGTTATAAGAATTCCTAGTAAATCAGTTTTACTTAATTTCAACTGTAACTGTTAACTAGAACTTTTTTGTTGATATCGTAGTAACTATGGTAGATAATTTATCAAAAGAGACAAGAAGCAAAGTAATGTCAAGCATTAGGAACAAGAACACCAAGCCTGAGTTAATGGTTAGAAAAGTGTTGTGGTCAAAAGGGAAAAGATACAGGCTGCATGATCGCTCTGTGTTTGGAATTCCAGACATTTCAAACAAGAAGAAAAAAATCGCTGTTTTTATTGATGGCTGCTTCTGGCATGGCTGTAGGAGGTGCTACAAGGAACCTACCACTAATACTCTGTTTTGGAGAGCAAAGATTGAAAACAACAAAAAGAGGAGAATCAAAGTTAGAACGCGACTAAGAAAAAATGGATGGAAAGTTCTTGAATTCTGGGAACATGAAATTAAGGCAAATCCTCCAAGAATTGCTGCAAGAGTTCTTTCATGCCTTTAATAGAACTCTAATTTTAATTACTGAAACATAGTTAAAAAACTCATGTCCGTAGAACAGATCCCATTTAGGATTAGTGCAGGATTAAAAGACATCATAGGAAAGGAGCTCATAACAGACGATAACATCGCTATTTTTGAACTTGTCAAGAATTCTTATGATGCAGGTGCCAGAAATGTAAAAATTATCTTTGAAAACATGTTCAAATCAGTCAGTTCCGAGGATTCCAAAATCATAATTGTTGATGACGGAATGGGAATGTCCAAAGAAGACATAGAAAAAAAATGGTTGTTCGTTGGATTTTCTGAGAAAAAACTTGAAAAGAAAAAAGGGAGCTACAGGGACCAGATAAAACAAAAGCGTGTTTTTGCGGGAGCAAAGGGTATCGGGAGGTTTTCCTCAGACAGGCTAGGAAGATACCTGACACTGTATTCTTGCAAACGAAATGAAAAAAAATTTAACAAATTAGATATTGATTGGAAGCTATTCGAAAACGTACAAGACAGCGACTTCCAGACAATTATGACAGATTACAGTCAGGTATCAAGAATTCCTAATGATCTTTACGCTACAAATCTAACACATGGAACAGTTCTTGAAATTTCTTCATTGCATGAAAAATGGGACAGAGATAAACTGTTAAAATTAAAGCGATATCTTCAACGCTTGATAAATCCATCACAAGACCAGAAAAATCTTGATTTTGCAATAGAAATCATCGCAGATGAATTTAAGAAATCAGATAAAGAAAAAAGAGATTTTGAAAGAGTAAACGGAATCATACAAAACTTTGTATTTGAAAAGTTAGGGATAAAAACGACACAGATAACATGTGAGATTAAAGGCGGAATAATTAAAACTTGCATTTTAGACAAGGGAAAATTAGTAGTAGAATTCGAAGAAGATAACAAATACCGGTTATTGCACGAGATAAAAGTCAACTTGTTTTACCTTAATCCAGAGGCGAAGAGAGCGTTTACAAATCTCATGGGAATTCAACCAATACGATATGGTTCCATTTTTCTTTACAGGAATGGTTTTAGAGTTTATTCGTATGGTGATGAAGGAAACGATTGGTTAGGACTAGAAAGAAGAAAGAGTCAAGGATATGCCAGGTTCCTTTCTGCGAGAGAGATGATGGGACGAATTGAAATACTGGGACAGCGAGATGATTTCAAGGAACTTTCGAGCAGGTCCGAAGGTCTGGTAAAAAGTCCATCATATTACCAGCTAATTGATTTTTTCATCGGGGTAGTTTTGAGACGCTTTGAGCGATACGTGGTCGAGGGACTAAGCTGGGATGCAGGAAGGGTAGATCAGGAGGAAACAGAAAAGAAGAGCGCAAGTGCCATCCTTAAAATTATTGGTAAACAAGGACCCAAGAATATTCATTTTGGAAAAGACCTTTTACAAATTTTAAATGAGAAACGAGCACGACAAATTCCAGAATTAATAAAGAATTTTGAGTATCTCAAAAAATACATTAAATCTAAAGAGGAGCGAAAGTATGTCGATAAGCAATTCAAGAAAATCAGGAATATTACGAGAACCCTAGCAAAGGAAAGAAGCGAATACCAGCAGAAATACGAGGCCAAAGCGGTGGAAGCCCTATTTCTGGGCAAAGCACTTTCTTCAGATAAGGATCAGGTGATCAATCTTGTACATTCCATAAAGATTTCTTCAGAAGCAATAGAAAACGGGATTTACAAAATCAATAAAACAATCAAAGAAGGGGGGGAGATAAAGGATGTGGAAAAATATTTTGACAGGATAGGTATAGAGAATCAAAAAATCCACAGAATTTCTAAAATTGTGACTAGCGCAAACTTTGATTTATTGTCTGATACTATTGAGGCAGACTTGGTCCAATATGTGAAACAATATCTTGAGATTGGTTCTGATAAAGAACTAGAAGACATAGAGGTCAGAATCATAAACGGGGATGTTGAGTTTAGAACAGAGTTCCAGCCAATTGATGTTGCCGTAATTTTTGATAATTTCATAAGTAATTCTTCAAAAGCTGAGGCAGACTTGGTCACCATTCTATTCCAGAAGAGGGGTAGAAACCTAAGAATTCTTGTAGGCGACAATGGAGATGGAGTCCCAAAAGACAAACAAAATCTCATATTCAACAGAGGCTTTTCCACCAGAAGAAAAGGTTCAGGCCTTGGACTGCATTACATTAAATCAATGATGGAAGAATCTGGGGGCACTGTCAAGTTTTTGGGCAATGATGTTCCGGATATGGGTAAGGGTGCTTGCTTTGAAGTGGTCATGCATTGACTGACAAGAATTTCACAATAATACTGGTAGATGATCATCATGAAAATATGGAGAAGGATATGGATGAAATCGATGATTATCTTGCAAAGAAGGGGTTTACCCTTCAATTGCTAAAATCCAAGAAAGGTGAAAAAGTAGACGAGTATCTTAACACGCACGATGTAGATATCATTCTTGCTGACAAGAACCTAGGAAAAGGCAAGACAGGTGAAGAGGTAGTAAAGCAGGTAAGGGAGAAAAATTTTCTTACTGACGTTTTGTATTATTCTGGGGTAAGCATAGATAATGATGATGTAACCAAACTTGGGAAATATCTTTCAGTAGAAATCATCAAAGATAGAAAGGTTGTTCCCACTCTAAAAAAAATGATTGACAAGAATTTGCAAAAATGGGATGATGTGGTTTTTCTACGTGGAATAGTTATTTCAGAAACAATCGAGTTAGAAACTAAAGTAAACAAGTTTTTTACCAAATATTTTCAGGTATCCGGTACCAAACTAGATCATTTTGATTTAATATTGGAAGGAACAGCAATATCCTTGGAAGGGAAAAAACAGGCGCTTACAAAAATTATAGAAAACGTTGGGTTATCCGAATTGGGTACCATAAATGCGGATATAAAAAATGCGCAGGATGACAGAAATATTTTGGCGCATAGCAGGCATGACCCTTCTACTAAAGCATTTATTTCAAGAGGAAACAAACATCATTTTGACAAAACCAAATTGATTAAAACCCTGCAAAGAATTGAAAGGGCATCCAAGAGTTTAGATGATGCCATTGAAAAACTGTAAATCGCTTTTACTAGTTAAGCCAAGCAATTTCTGAGTTTCTTGAATACTGCCTCTGCCATGAGTGGTGGTACGGCGTTTGCAACCTGAGTGTATTGAGGACATGATGTTGTTCTCCGTTTACCACCTGTCATTTTTGGTCCCAGAAATTGGAAATCATCTGGGAAAGATTGCAGTCTAGCCATTTCCCTGACTGTCGGTATCCGGTTTTTCTGGTAATGAATAAAATCTTCAGGGATTGTAGTTATTGTCCTGGATGTTGTTTGAGGATCCATCCTGTAGTAATCTCTTTTCTTGGTGCCAGAATTTTTCAAGACTTTACCTCCGTTCCTTCCCGGAGGAATACGAGAAAATCGTTTTTGTATTTTGATATTGTGGTTGCATGATTCATGATTAAAAATCATCGTAGAGTTCTTTCGCATTTTAGATTGAAACCTAGTTAGTGGTTTGCTCTTGTATTGGGTTGCTTTTTCATTAATTCCCAAAAATGCTAAATCAGACAAAGCATCCTTGACAGAAACTTTCTTTCGTTTTGAGTGTGGGAATAATTTTTCGGTTGAGGTATTTCCTCTTGTGCCAATTATGAATATTCTCTTTCTATCTTGAGGCACGCTGAATTCGGACGCTGTTAGTATCTTGTATTGAATTGAATATCCTATTACAGAAAAAGAATTTTTTATTCTTTCAATTACTTCCCCGTTATCCATAGTAAGAATTCCTGAAACGTTTTCCATCACAAACAGTTTTGGTTTGAAAGTTTTTACGAATTTTAACAATTGCAGAAACAACTTGTTTCTTGGATCATTTGGATTTCTTGGGCCTGCCGTTGAGAATCCTTGGCAAGGTGTTCCTGCAACGATAAGGTCAACTTTCTTCCCAATTTGCTTTTTTACTAAGGCCGGATTGATTTTTCTAATATCTTCTTCTTGTACAAAAACTCCTGAAAAATTCTTTTTGTATGTCTTTACTGCATCTGCATTAACCTCGTTTGCATAAACTATATCGAATCCGGCCCTTTTCAGGCCCAGGCTCATTCCACCGCAACCTGCAAACAGATCTATGGCATGTAATGTCATTTTTTAAGATCTGAATTCCTGATTAAAACCAGGGCGTTGAAAAAAAATTCACAAAATCATAAGATTTTATTTTGATGATGATACTCGAGTTTTGCGCCACCGGCTTCGCTCATGGTCCTTTTCTACATACTCAGTTCTCGAATTTATCTCGATACGGCAAATATTTATGGTAGTTATACCATAATATTATGGTAATAATACCATGATAGGTGACCATAAATGAACGAATTAGAGCACAGAATATTGGACATACTATCCAGAGAGATAGGCAATCCCATGTCAATTAGCGGACTGGCGCAGAAGATTCAGAATATCTTCGGTAGTGGCGATTACAAGAACATCAACGTTGCAATAAACCACATGCACAAAAACAAGCTAATCAAACTTGAGCAGTCCGGGAAATCGTACATAACGAGCCTGAACTTTGAAAACTATCTTCTGATCGATTTACTTGCAGAGATGGAACTTGGAAGGAAACAGAACTTTCTTGCTGGCAGACAGGAACTACAAATGCTCATGCTGGAGATTGACACCTACCTACGTCCGATCCCGCTTTTACGATCAATAATAATGATAAATCCTGAAAGGAACTCTAAACTAAACAGAGCCGAACTCATCATCCACACAGGAAAATCTGACGACAGGAAGTTAATCACGGACAACACACTTGCCATTCATTTGATTATAGAAAATCTACAGAAGATACACAACATCAAGATCGATTACCTGGCGATGGAAGACAGCATTCTTCTTAATCTGCTCAGATCAAACGAAGCAAATCCGATAAGGGAGATGATGCACGACAAGATAGTGATCTTCAATCCACAATACTTTTGGAGTGAGATAAGGGATACAATCCAAAATGGAATCAAGATAATGATAGAAGAAACGGAGACAAGTCCAGCAAAGATATCTGAACAGGATTTAGTGTACGGCCTTGCAAGATTAGGATACAAGGAGATGGGGCCGCAAATAAAACAAGGCAAGATGATCTGCATCGAGTACATAGTCGCATCCCTATTCTTTCACAAGGATGCAAGGAGAAGGGAGGCCATTCCAATAATACTTGCCAAGAACATTGACAGGACCAACTACTACCTTCTCCTGTTTCTGGCGCGAAAATACGGGTTTGAGGGCAAGATGCTTGGGATACTGAAAGCTTTGAGGAATCTTGCAGCGCATGGAGATCTGTTAGGCGAGCCCATAAGGTTGCTTGAGGCCATGAGAATAGAGGAGATAAAGGCAGACAGCAAGAGCATGAAGGAGAAGTTGAGGCTGTACAATGTCACTTGACAACACAAAACTGCTGGATTTTCTTGAGGAGATAAACAAGGAGCTCACAAGGAGAATCGCAGTCGTTGCGGTGGGAGGAACCGCCATGACACTTCTAAAGGCAAAACCCTCTACGATTGATGTTGATTTCACAATTCCAGGCGAATACTATGATGAGTTTCAATCAGCATTGAAAAATGTTCCACATGGCTTCACTGTACACTGCTTTCATGGCGGAGCGGTTTTTGTCAACATGCTGCCAGATGATTATCTGAAAAGAAGCAGACCAATAAAGACAAAACTGAAAAACATTGAGTTAAGAGCGTTGCATCCAGCAGATATAGTTGTGACAAAAATTGGAAGACTGGATGGAAGAGATTTGGAAGACATAGAATCATGCATTAAAAGTTTCAAGCTGAAGAAGAAAGATATCATAAAGCGCGCAGAACAGATGAGATATGCTGCAAACGAAGAAAACTACCAGACTAATTTACAGAATGTTATAAAGAAATTCTTTAAGTGATTCAATTAGAGTTAACTTGATAGAATAGAAGTTGAAATCTATCGAGAGAGACATGAATCGGCTCAACGAATGGGAGAAATTATTTCAGAATGCTTTTGAAAATGCAAAAGAATACCTGAAAAAAAGGTATCCATTAGAAGATGATGGTAGTGGCGTTCCTCAATTTGTGGCAGTAAGAAAAGTGACAGACTATCTTCCCTGTGGAGTAAAGGTGCTTTTACTGGAGGTTGACAAAAGCAAATTTACTCATTTGAAGGATGATGCATGTCCTCTCATACACTATGATTTTGAAAAGATGGATCAAATTTCCGTAAACTATCTTGGGAAAGTTACACCAAAAGACAGCCAATTCCTGGAAATACTAGAAAAAGAATTTCACATCAGAAACGCAAATAGATTCGTAAATGACTTTACAAAAGATTACACAATAACAGCTCAGTGGGAGGCAGACCTCTCAAGCAATCTTCAATTTGTCTACTACAATCCGTTAAATAATCCGAAAAGTTTTGAGTTTGACCTTATTGGCATATTTGAAAATACATTCATACCGGTACTGGCAAAGAAAATAGAGGCTCTTCCAGATTACAATAAGATCTACGGCCTAGAACCGGACCCAATTCTTTCTGAGCAGGAGCTGCTAACCAAATATGTGGGGATGGACACTTTTGCTGTTCTGGAAGGAAACAAGACAAGAAAATTTGGCGTGACAGATTTGCAAAAGGACGTGGCCAAAGTACAATTGATATCAAACGTGAATGAACATGTCAAAAGAATTTTTGACAAGGCCAAAAAACTGTACGTATTTGGGTGGTATGTCTATGACTTTTTTCCTGTGGCAGAACATTACGCCACCCTTGCTTTAGAGTCAGCCATAAAACATAGCTATTTTCATCATTTTGGGAGCAAAGTCACAATTCGAAACAAGCAGGGAGAGGAGGCAATTATAGGAAACGCCAACTACGCCAGGATTACGGAATTTTGCAAGTATGAAAAGGAGAAAGGATGGAACATCAAGAAGCTGACCATTAACAACAATGAAAGATTCTTGTGTTACATAAATGACCTGTTGGATTGGCTCGTAAATCATAATATCATCACTAAATGGGAAAGAATCAGATGCGGATACAAAATCGACGTAAGAAACTATCTCTCGCATCCTACTTTTGCTCCAATATATCCAGCAGGTACAGCCTTCAGGACGATTGAGGAAGTTGCTTATCTTATCAACAAGATGTTTTCGTCTTTAAAATCCTCTAGTTCGTAATTTCACTTGTCAGATAAACGCCGGAGCCAATCTTAATTATTAGACCGCTTTTCTCAGAAGTGTCGTGGCTGAACTAGACATTACAACTGTCATCAGCCTGATTGCAGCAGCAGCCGGTCTGTCTGGCGTCGTTGGTCTGTTCTGGGGAATATACCAGTACAGAGAGAGCAGAATCACTAAAAGAAAGGACACACTGTTTCAACTGGTGCGCGAGTTCGACAGATCCGAGCAGATGTACCTCGCGAAAAAGATCTTGGATGGATATGTTTATAATTTTTCGGAGAGCATGGATCTCGGTCTAAACTACTTTTCAAGAGAAAACCTAAAAAACATTCTGAGACACCACAAAGACGCAGACATCACCGATCCCAACGAGATAAAGGTCCGTGAGAGTTTCAGCGACCTCTTCGATTTCTTCGACAGACTAGGATATCTGCACTCTAACGGAATAATAAAGGAGCGTGAGCTAGGCTACTTTGCATATTACATAGACAAGGCACGAAATAGCGACGGAGTTCTGGGGTTCATCAAGAACTACGAGTTCAGATGGCTCGGCTCCAGAATTAACCAACGAGGTGATTGAATGTTCGTGCTGAATGGCAACGCCGAGAGGATTGTTATAACAGCATGAGGCACCATCAGGAATTACCTTAGACTTGTCAGTAGGATCCAGATAATGCCCACACCAGAACGCTATATGGCTAAGGTCTGTTATCTGTAGCTTTGATGAGGAACTCGAGCTGCTTTGACTCGATTCGTTCTCCCACATTGTCTTGAACATCTCTTTTTTCATTAGTTAAAATTGGTGTCATGCTCACCGCCATTGGCCCATATTTTCTTGCGGAAACTATCTTCTCCGATGTCTCATCCTTGAGTTTCAGGGCTTGGAGTCTCTCCAGATTTGTTGTATCACTACCGCTTATGATTTCATCGCATATCTTAATCGTCTGCTCGAATCGTTCTATGCAGATGGATACATCGTGGGCGAGAGAATCAATGGTATCCATTACTGTGTAACACTGAGATTTTTTAGAAATTTAATCTTCATTTACTTAAACTTATATGCATTTTAAATAGGAGCTTTGCTTGGGTCCATAGTCCAGCTGGTTATGACGTCGCCCTTACACGGCGAAGATCCAGGGTTCGAATCCCTGTGGACCCATCCCTTTTGGATATTATGAGGATTGACTTCAATTTTGTCCCTGTATTACTTTCCGAGAGTAAACGATCATAAGGAGAATTATTCTTGTTTTGTTTTGTCAGCATTTGATTTTTGTTTTTGAGCTGCTTTTTTCGTACTTTCTAGATATGCTATAGTAGTTCCCAAGTTTCCAAACCCCATAGAATTAAGTGATTCTGAAGGAACCATGACTATGGTACTGCCTTGTACTTTGATTGATTCGTACAACATGTTGGATTGTCTTAATGCATAAGCAACAGGGTTTTCGGAATATACCTTTGCGGCTTCTTCAAACTTCTTTGCAACTAGCACTTC
>Ga0187893_10013690_pt1 | contig 11231 bp, 8 predicted proteins | sample MA1701074metaG_FD_139574 | JGI IMG/M metagenome (GOLD analysis project Ga0187893, IMG submission 139574) | White microbial mat communities from a basaltic lava cave in the Kipuka Kanohina Cave System on the Island of Hawaii, USA - MA170107-4 metaG ...
CAACCGTGGGCGCTTGATGGGCGAGCTGCGCCGCATCAGCGACTTCACCTTCCGCGACGATGGCCGCCGCGTGGAGAACATCATCTCCGAGCCGACTTCGACGCTGCGCCGCTTCCACGTCACGCGCGAAGATATCAGCAATATCGAGAGCATCCTGCCCTTTTCCCTAACCGCGGAGGAGCTGCCGCAATACCTGGTGGAATATCTGGGCCGGGAGAAGGTAGACGAGATCGGCGCTCTTGTTTTTTCCGTCAGGCCGCGGCGGGTGGAGAAGAACCGCCACTACTTCCAAGGCACGGTGTGGGTGGACGACGCGGACTTGCTTATCGTCAAAGTGCGCGGCAAGCGCGTGCCGGATATCCGTGATGGGCCCAACGAAAACCTGTTCCCGACGTTTGAGATGTACCGCGAGCCCGTCGACGGCGAGAATTGGTTCCCCACTTACCTGCGTGGCGACGACACGCTGCGTTATGCCGACGGCTTTTCCCGAATCACGGTGATGATCCGGTACAGCGACTATAAGAAGCGCGGCGAGCCTGTGGGCGGAGAGAAAGCCACTCCGCCACCGGACGGCTCGGAGCCAACAACCGCGGCCCCGCGGCTCGCATCCAAACCAGAATGAAGCCGATGCTCGCTCGATTATCTTTGACAGCCGCGCTGCTACTCTTGCCGCCTGCAGCCTGGGCGCAGCGCACCGGGCCCATGCCGCCTCCGGAAGGAATCCGCAAGGAAGAACCGCCGATTCCCGCGCAGGAAATCATCCGGCGTTTTGCGGAGAAAGAGGCGGAGTTCAAACTGGCGCGCGACAACTACAGCTACAGACAATCTGTGCTGGTGCGCGACTACACCGAAGCGGGCAGGCCCGCGGGTGAATTCCGGCGCGACAGCGAAGTCATATTCTTGGATAGCGGCGACCGCTTCGAGAAAGTCACCTACGAGCCACCGTCCACTCTTTCGCGCTTTGTGATTTCGCGCGAAGACTTGCAGGACATCGAAAATATCCAGCCCTTCGTGCTCACTACCGAAGACCTGCCGCAGTACGCGGTCGACTACCTGGGCAAGGAGGAGATCGACGAGCTGGATACCTACGTTTTCAGCGTGCGCCCGCGGCAGATCGTGGAGGGCCTGCGATATTTTCAAGGCACCATCTGGGTGGACGCCGTGGACCTGCAAATCGTGAAGACGCGCGGCAAAGCTGTGCCGGACATTCGCGAGAAGAAGCAGGAAAATCTCTTTCCGGTGTTTGAAACCTACCGCGAGAATATCGACGGGCAGTACTGGTTTCCCACCTACACACGCGCCGACGACACGCTGGCTTTCTCCCAGGGGGCGCAACGCATAACCATCCTGGTTCGATACACCGGCTACAAGAAGCGCGCGGTGACCAGCCGCATTGTTGGCGCTGAGAAGATTGACCCTCCACCCTTGCAGCCATAGCCCCGTAAACATCTCCAAGTTTTGGCTTTGGATTGACTCTGCTGCGCGCGCGGCCTAGTATGTGAGTCCCGCAAGTGGTTCCGGGGCGCCGCGTAGAGAGCTATCTGCCCGTGTCCCATCGCATTTCTTTGAGGAGGACTCTGTGTCTCGCATCCAATCCCGAGCCGTAATCTGCCTGACGATATTCCTGCTGGCGGCCACCGCGGCCTCTGCGCAAACCAAACCGCTGCGCTTTCCCGACGTGCACGGCGACAAGGTGGTGTTCAGCTACGGAGGCGACCTGTGGATGGCTTCTACCTCCGGCGGCGCCGCGCGGCGCCTGACGGCGCATCCCGGCGTGGAGTTTTTTGGCAAGTTCTCGCCCGATGGCAAGTGGATCGCCTTCACCGGTCAGTACGACGGCGATGAGCAGGTGTATGTGATTCCCGCCGAGGGCGGCGTGCCGCGGCAGTTGACCTACTACCCCGCTTCGGGCCCATTGCCGCCCCGCTGGGGCTACGACAATCAGGTGTATGGCTGGACGCCCGACGGCAAGCGCATCATCTTCCGTTCGCTGCGCGACACCGAAGGCGTGAAGGACAGCCGCCTTTATACCGTGGCGGTCGAGGGCGGCCTGCCCGTCGCGCTGCCGATGCCCATGTCCGGCGCGGGCGACATGTCGCCCGACGGCAAGAAGGTGGTGTATTCGCCGCTGTTCCGCGACTTCCGCACCTGGAAGCGCTACGAAGGCGGCTGGGCGCAGGACCTGTTCATCTTCGACCTGGCCACCAACAGCGTGGAGAACATTACCAACCACGCTCGCACCGATCGCGACCCGATGTGGATCGGCAACCGCATCTACTTCGCTTCCGACCGCGATGGAACGCTGAACCTGTTTTCCTACGATCCGGCGAAGAAGGCCACCACGCAATTGACGCGCAGCAGAACGTGGGACGTCCGCTGGCCCAGCGCCGATGCCGAAGGCCGCATCGTTTACGAGCTGGACGGCGAAATTCAATTGTTCGACACGCGCAACGGGCAGGACAAGAAGCTGGCAATCCTGGTGCCCGACGACGGGCTGAACACGCGGCCCTCGCGCATCTCCGCCGCCAACCAGGTTTCCGGCTACGCCCTCAGCCCCAAGGGCGAGCGCGCAATCTTTGTGGCGCGCGGCGATGTGTTCACCGCGCCCATCGAAAAGGGCCCCACGCGCAACCTGACCAACTCCTCGAAGTCGCACGAGAAGGCCGCGCGCTGGTCGCCGGACGGCAAGAAGATTTCGTTCCTCTCCGACCGCAGCGGCGAAGAGGAGATCTACCTCATCCATCAGGACGGCAGCGGCCAGCCCGAACAGCTCACCACCGGCGGGCAGGCCATGCGTTACGCGCCGGAGTGGTCGCCGGATGGCAAGCGGCTGGCCTTCAGCGACAAAGACGGCAAGATTTACGTGCTGACCATCGAGGACAAGAAGCTGGTGGAAGTCGCCGATGAGAAGCGCGGGCAAGTTGGCGACTACGCCTGGTCAGGCGACGGAGGCTATCTGGCGTTTTCGCTCAGCGAAGCCACGGGCGCGAACGTGATTCACATCTGGAGCGTGGCCGACGGGCAGCTCCGCCGCATCAGCGATCCCCTGTGGAACTCGCGCAATCCCGCCTGGGACCCCGAGGGCAACTATCTCTACTACCTCAGCGACCGGCAATTCGCGCCGCAGCTCGGCTCCTTCGAGTTCAACTACGTGGTGAACCGCGAAACCGGCATCTTCGCGCTGGCCTTGCGCAAGGACGCCAAGAATCCTTTCGCGCCGGAAAGCGACGAAGTCGCTATCAGCGACAAGCCCAAAGACGCCAAACCGGAGGAAAAGAAGCCGGAAGAAAAGAAAGAGGAAGCCAAGAAAGAGTACATGCGCATCGACTGGGACGGCCTGGCCACGCGCGTGGCGCGCTTCCCGATTGAAGACGACAACATAGGCGGGCTCGCGGCCGTGAAGGGCCACGTCCTCTACGCCAAGTTCGGCGCGGGTTACTATGGGCGGCAAAGTGATGTGCGGCCTTCGCTGATGATTTTTTCGATGAAGGATCGCAAAGCCAGCACCGTGGCCGAAGGCATCAGCGGCTACTCGCTCTCCGGCGACGGCAGCAAGGCGCTGGTACAACAGGGCCGCGAATACAAGCTGTTCGACGTGCCCGTGAAACCCGGCCAGCCCAAGACCGTCGCGACGCGCGGGCTGATGGTGGACCGCGTGCCTTCCGAGGAGTGGGCGCAAATCTTCGACGAAGTATGGCGCCGCTTCCGCGATTTCTTCTACGTGAAGAACATGCACGGCTACGACTGGAAAGCCATCGGCGACCAATACCGCCCGCTGCTGAAGCAGGTGGCGCACCGCTCGGATTTGAACTACATCATCGGCGAGATGATTGCCGAGCTGAACGTTTCGCACGCCTACATTGCCGGCGGCGACTTTCAGATTCCGGAGCGGCCGCGCGTGGCCCTGCCCGGCGCGCGCTTCGCGCTCGATGCGGCCTCGAACCGCTACCGCATCGCGAAAATCTTCCGCGGGCACAACGAGGAAGATATCTACCGCTCGCCGCTGACGGAAATCAGCGTAGACGCCAAGGCCGGCGATTACGTGCTGGCCATCGACGGCGAAGAGCTGCGCGGCAACGACAACCCCTACCGGCTGCTCCGCAACAAAGCCGATAACCCGGTGCAGCTCACCGTCAACGACAAACCCTCGATGGAAGGCTCGCGCAAAGTGACCTTCAACCCCATCACCAGCGAGGCCAATCTGATTTACCTCGACTGGGTGACTGCCAACCGCGAAAAAGTGGACAAGATGACAGGCGGCCGCGTCGGCTACCTGCACATCCCGGATATGGGCGCGGCCGGCATCCGCGAGTTCATCAAGTATTACTACGGCCAGGTGCGAAAGGAAGGGCTGATCGTGGATGTGCGCGGCAACGGCGGCGGCAACGTGTCGCAGATGCTGATCGAGCGGCTGCGGCGCTCCCTGCTGGGCACGCGCTTTGCCCGCACCATTGACGACGCCACCACGTATCCCGGCACGGTGTTCTACGGGCACATGGTCTGCCTGCTGAACGAAACTTCCGCTTCCGATGGCGACATCTTCCCCTACAACTTCCGCAAGGCCGGATTGGGGCCGCTGATCGGCAAGCGCTCTTGGGGCGGCGTGGTGGGCATCACCAACCGCGGCAACCTGATTGACGGCGGGCAGGTGAACGTGCCGGAGTTCGGCACCAACGACATCGATGGCAAGTGGGCCATCGAAGGTCACGGCGTGGACCCGGACATCGTGGTCGAGAACGATCCCAAGTCGATTATCGAGGGTCGCGACCCGCAACTGGAGCGCGGCGTGGAGGAAGTGATGAAGGCCATGCGCGCTAATCCCAGGAAGCTGCCGGAGCGGCCGGCTGACCCGGTGAAGACGCAGCCGCGCCGTTAGCGGCCCGACGGTATTTTCGGCGGCGGCGCTGTGCGTTTCCACCAGCGAAGCGTGCAGCGCCCGTCGCACGCCTTTCTGAAAATTATTGAGAAGTTCGCGCGCTCCGGTGCGTCTAAGTAAGAGATTCCACAGGAGGATTTGCTCATGAATCGGATTCCGATGCGAAGTGCAATCGCGTTCGCCGCGTGCGTTGCGGTAGCTGGCGGCGTAATGACCTTGTCTGGACTGGCTGGCGCCGGTGCCCCGGCAGCCACCACAGACTGGCCGCAGTGGCGCGGGCCCAACCGCGACGCGATTGCCGCGGCCACCGGCTTGAAGAAGACGTGGGAAAGCGCGCCGCCGAAGTTGCTCTGGCAATCGTCCGGCCTGGGGTTGGGATTCTCCAGCATGTCCATCGTCGGCGACCGCATCTACACCATGGGCGATATCGCCACCGACCAGTTCGTATTCGCGCTGAACCGCGCCAACGGTAAGATTTTGTGGAAGACGCGCATCGGCCTCCCGTGGGACGACGAGTATCCCGGCCCGCGCGGCACTCCCACCGTAGATGGCGACCGCGTGTATGCCTTGGGCAGCGATGGCGACTTGATGTGCCTCGACGCCGCCACCGGCAAAGTTCGCTGGCAAAAAAATATGGATAAGGACTACGGCGGGCGGGTGATGACCGTTTGGAAGTGGTCGGAATCGCCGCTGGTGGATGGCGACCGGTTGGTGTTCAGTCCCGGCGGGCCGTGGGCCGCGATCGTGGCCGTGGACAAAATGTCCGGCAAAAACATATGGGCAACCGAGATGCCCGACCTCGGCGCCAGGGGCCGCGACGGCGCCGGTTACTCTTCCATCGTGATTTCCAACGGCGGCGGCGTGAAGCAGTATGTGCAACTGATGGGGCGCGGGCTGATGAGCGTGCGCGCCAGCGACGGCAAGTTCCTGTGGAGCTACAACAAAATTGCCAACAACGTGGCCAACATCCCCACGCCCATCGTCAGCGGCGACCACATCTTCACTTCTACCGGCTACCAGACCGGCGCAGCCCTGCTCAAGCTGGCCAAGAGCGGCGACGGCGTCAGTGCCACCGAGGTGTACTTCCTCGACGCCAAGACTTTTCAGAATCATCATGGCGGCATGGTGCTGAAGGATGGGTACGTCTACGCCGGGCACATGCACAACCGCGGCTTCCCCATTTGCATCGAGATGGCCACGGGCAAAGTGGTGTGGGGCGGCGACATCCGCAACGCGGGCACCGGCTCGGCCGCGGTGCTGCTGGCCGACGGCAATCTCTACTTCCGCTATCAGAACGCGGTGATGATGCTGATCGAAGCCACACCCCGCGGCTACAAGGAAAAAGGCTCGTTCCAGATTCCGCAGCCGGGCCGCGCCTATCCGAGCTGGTCGCATCCGGTGGTGCTCGATGGCAAGCTCTACCTGCGCGAGCAGGGCAACCTCTACGTCTACGACGTGCGGGGATAGCTCCGAGCGGTATCGCCGCCCTCCCGTCGCCCAAAGCAGGTGCATCCTCGCACCCGTCATGGGGGAGGGGGGTGGGGGTCATGACTACTGTAATCGATTGACTCGAAACGGCTTGTAGGATTCATGGCCCGGTCATGCCCCTTAAACCATTTGTTTTCAGCGCAAGCTGGCAGACACCTCGGCCCCACCGGCGGCTGTCGCATTCCTGGACCTGGGGCCGGGTTGACCACCGCTTCAAAGATTCTCTTTTCGATACCATCACAAAGCTAACTTAACTTACTATGGTTAGCTTGTCAAGAACTTTTTGCGAGGAATCTTGCACATGCCTCGCTTCTACCACTGTCCGTGAAAGCGGTTTGGTTCCAATTGATCCGATGTAGAGAAAACTTGGCCGGGGCGAGTGGTCCCGGAGCTTCGGGATGAACCACCGACCTCCTGCCTGCCCAGAGCGGAGTCGAAGGGGTCCCGAACCAGATTCCAACCCCTGTTGTGGCGCGTTGCCTTAGCCTTCCCTAGGGTTTCTCATTCGAGGTCTGGCCGAGCCACGAACCAAGACAACCATGGCAACAACCGCCGCAATTGTGCACATGAAGGACTTGGCTCCCTCAAGAACCAGCAGCGTCGTCGGACCCAGAGGCGCCAATGCTCGAATGGCGGCGAGTAATAAGAAAGCAGCCGTGGCGGCACCAAAGGCCACTCGATCCACTAAGAGCGGCGACCTATATGCGATGGAGCCCGTGATAAAGGCGGAGAAGAAGAGACCTCCGAGGAGAACGGGATCACGCGCCAAGTGATGGCCACTGCCTATCGAGGCCCACGACCGTGCGCCCAGATACGAGAAGACAAAGAAAGCAACCACGGCGGTTCCTCGGCCCTCAAGCACGCCCCTGCGGATCCCTGTCATCGATTATCCCCACTCATGCAGTGTGCGACCGCCCCTCCAATCATCTAAGATCATATCCGGTTGGACGGGTGGCTCTTCTGGGTCATGTAGTCGTGAAGCCCGTCTTCAAATCAGTTTGAGGAAATCCAGCCAAGGACGGGTGGCCCACGCCTTCGTTGGCTTTTCCCGAGCAAACGGCACGCATGGCGGGATGATACCATCCGGTGACTACACCGCGCGGTGAACATTAAACCCGCGGCGGGTGCCCCACCCTTCGGGGTACAAGGGTGGGACGGTTCCCATGCCGAAGAACCTGAAACGCTACTACGGGCAAGGCCACCTGCACTTTCTCACTTGGAGTTGCTACCGCCGCAAACCGCTGCTGGGGTCAGCGCACACGCGAAATCGCTTCGTAAGGATCCTCGATGGGATCCGGCAGCGTTACCGGTTTCGCCTGGTGGGCTACGTGGTGATGCCGGAACACGTGCATCTGCTGATCAGCGAACCGGAACGCGGTACGCTCTCGACGGTTGTGCAGGTACTCAAGCAGCGTTCAGCGCGGCTGCTTGGCCGGCGAAAGCGGGCCGCCTCGTCTGCACAACTGAAACTCTGGCAGGAGGACCCGGACGCGCGCTTCTGGCAAAAGCGGTTTTACGACTTCAACGTGTGGAGCGAAAGAAAGAAGGGCGAGAAGCTGAATTACATGCACACGAACCCGGTGAAGCGCCGCGTGGTCGCGCATCCCAAGCAATGGCCGTGGAGCAGCTTTGGTTTCTACTCGGGCAAGGGCGAGAGCCTGCTGCAAATCGACCCGGTGTGAACCGCGTCCCACCCTTACAAGCAAAGGGTGGGGCACCCTCCGAGAACAATTGTCACCACGCCGCGTAGTGTCCGTACGGATCGTCTGGAATGTGTTGCCGCACAGAAGGGTGGGCCACCCGCCCACCCTCCGAGAACAATTGTCACCACGCCGCGTGGTGTCCGTTCTGGATCGCCTGGAATGTGTTGCCGCATAGAAGGGCTGGCCACCCGCCCCGGCGGCTGCGGACAGGGCGTGTCCAGCGCCAGGTTGCCAGCGGCGTCGTAGCAGGAACCATTGATCTGATTTGTGACGGTCATGTCCACGCTGAGGCCGCTTTCCTGCGGGCAATCGTTGTAAGTTGGCGTGGATCGTTTACTCCTGCTCCTTCTCAGCCGAGACCAAGCATACTTCGTGCCAGGTTCCAGGTGTCCGTTCGAGCCAGTAAAGAACATCTCCGCCATGGTAGTAGCCTAGCGAGCGTACGGTGTCCTCCGCCCCAGCATAGGAAAGTTGGTCGTCCGTAAGTGGGTCGTGGTACTTCCATTCAGCCTTGAACGTCTCCAAAGCGTCCCGATCCACTATACGAATCCTTGTGCCTCTTGGGAAACTCGCGCTGTACGGCGGCATAGGAACTCCTGCAAATCTTGGATAACTGTGTCCTTCGTATTATGGCTATGTTCCCATCGAGAAACCATTTGAGAATTGGATCGCCGTTCGAATCTTTCCGCCGCCCACAGACCTAAACTTGTGGCCGAGGAGGAGGTGGTGGTGGAGGTGGTGGCGGCGGGGGCCCCACGGGCGTTGTGCGGAACGGACGGGTGGCCCACGCTTCCTTCGTTGGCTTTTCCCGAGCAAACGGCACGCATGGCGGGATGATACCATCCGGTGACTACACCGCGCGGTGAACATTAACCCGCGGCGGGTGCCCTTCGAGAAAAACGCTCACCTCGCCGCGTGGTGTCCGTCCCGGATCGTCTGGAATGTGCTGCTGCACAGAAGGGTGGGCCACCCGCCGCGGGCCGTTCAGACTAGCGCTGGTTCATGCTGAGGCGGAGTTGCGCGTTGGCTTGCAGCCGGCGGTCGAGCAGCACCGCGGCATAGCGCGAGCAGAGGGCTTGTTCGGCGTCGGCCCACTGCGCAACGGCGGGCATGCGCGTGGCCTTCATCAGCGAGAGGAAGCCGTAGTAAGCGCTCACGCCGTGCCAGTTTTCGCTTCCACCTTCGAGATCCGGGCACAGCTCACGCAACGCCAGCAGCGCGTGGAACTGCTCCGCGCCGAGGTCTTCTTCGTGGCCGGTGGCTTCGCGCAGCGAATCGGAAACCGGCTCGGCCGCTGTGCTCACCAGCAGCGCGCGCCAGTAGAAGAGCCCGAATTGCGCCAGGGCTGCGACCGACAACACCAGAATGAGGGCAGCGATGAACATGTCGAGAGCAATCTTCGCCTTTGGGGCTGGGGCAGTCTATCCAACGGAAGTCCTTTTTTCCAGTGGGCATTTAGTCCTGCCCGCTTGCGGAACAGCTCTGGAACACCCCATTACCTATTGACGCAGCAGGATTTACGGCGTTAGGATGCGCCTGTTTTTCCACAGGAGGCGCACGTGCATCGTCGCGATTTGCTGAAGGGAGTGGCGGCGGGAGCGGCGCTGCCGTTGCTGCCCGATCTGCTTCCCGCACAGGCCAGTGAGATGGAGCGCCTGTACGACCGCGCCGTGGTCATCGACACGTTGGCGATTGAGAATTGGGACGAAGCGGGCTTCGCCGCCGCCAAGCAAACCGGCTACACCGGCATCCAAACCAGCCTCGCCAACCGCAATCTGGAAGCCGTCACGCGCGACCTGACGGCGTGGCAGGAGCGCTTCCGGCAGCATCCGGACAAGCTGATTCATGCCATCAAGGCCGCGGACATCGAACGCGCCAAAGGCGAAGGCAAGCTGGCCGTGGTGCTGGGCTGCCAGAACGCCACGTGCATCGAAAGCCGCGTGGACAATCTGAACCGCTTGTATGAAATGGGCATGCGCTGCATCCAGCTCACCTACAACGCGCGCAATCTGCTGGGCGATGGCTGCACCGAGCGCACCAACGCCGGGCTTTCAGATTTCGGCCTGGAAGTGGTGGCGCGCATGAACGAGCTGGGCATGATTGTGGACCTCTCGCACTGCGGCCAGCAGACTGCCGCCGACGGCATCGAATTCAGCAAAAAGCCACCGGCTTTCACGCATACGATGTGCAAGTCGATTTACGAGCATCCGCGCGCGAAGAGCGACGAGCAGTTGAAAGCCATGTCCGACAAGGGCGGGGTGACCGGCATCGTCACGCTGGGCTACTTCCTCGGACCCGACCCGGTCTCGGCGGTGGATTACGTCAACCATGTGCACCACGCGGTGAAAGTGGCGGGGATTGATCACGTAGGCATGGCCACGGACTATCAGCTTCGCGGCATCGAGGCCTCGGCCACGCGCGAGACGTGGTACGTGCCCCGGCTGCGCACGTTTAAGCCATCCTACAAGGTGCGCTGGCCATCGTGGGCGCCGGATCTCGACAAGCCGGACCGCTTCCGCGTGGCCATCCGCGAAATGCACAAGCGCGGCTACAAGACCGGCGACATCGAAAAACTGCTCGGGCTGAACTGGCTGCGCTACTTCCGCGAAATCTTCGGAAGCTGATGAATCATCGAATATAGCCAGGAGGAATCATGCCGACAAAAATCCCGGAAGCGTTTCGCGACTTGCTGACTACGCCATCGTTTGCTGCGCTGGCCACCATCAATGCCGATGGGTCGCCGCAGGTTTCGCCTGTATGGTTTGGCACGGAAGGCGAGCGCATCGTGGTGAACTCCGCCAAAGGCCGCGTGAAAGATAAAAACCTGCGCCGCGATGCACGCGTCGCGCTCTCGATACAGGACCCGGCCAACCCCTATCGCTACCTGGGGCTGCAAGGCCGCGTGGTGGAAATCACCGAGCAAGGCGCCGACGAGCACATCGACCGCATGGCCAAGAAGTATCTGGACAAGGATAAGTACCCCTTCCGCCAGCCGGGCGAGGTGCGCGTGCTTTACAAGATCGAAATCGCCCGCGCGCACACCATGGGATAGCAGGGGCGCTGCGTGCAGGGTCGATCGGGTCCACTGGTCGTTTAGCCCGGCGCGGGCCAGCTAAACGGGCTGAACCGCTTCCATGAGTGACCAAAAACCCTCGGCAAGCGTG
>Ga0187893_10013691_pt1 | contig 11231 bp, 11 predicted proteins | sample MA1701074metaG_FD_139574 | JGI IMG/M metagenome (GOLD analysis project Ga0187893, IMG submission 139574) | White microbial mat communities from a basaltic lava cave in the Kipuka Kanohina Cave System on the Island of Hawaii, USA - MA170107-4 metaG ...
CACCTCGATGTCGGCTCATCGCATCCTGGAGCTGTAGCAGGTTCCAAGGGTTGGGCTGTTCGCCCATTAAAGCGGTACGTGAGCTGGGTTTAGAACGTCGCGAGACAGTTCGGTCCCTATCTGATGTGGGCGCAGGAGACTTGAGAGGGCCTGTCCTTAGTACGAGAGGACCGGGATGGACGAACCTCTAGTGCACCAGTTGTCTCGCCAGAGGCATAGCTGGGTAGCTAAGTTCGGTTGGGATAAACGCTGAAAGCATCTAAGCGTGAAACCTGCCTCGAGATGAAGTCTCCCGCAGGGTAACCTGCCTAAAGACCCCTTGTAGACTACAAGGTTGATAGGCCCGGTGTGCAAGAGCCGAGCGAAAGCACAGGCTCTCAGCTTACGGGTACTAATCGGTCGTGAGGCTTGACCATGACGTTTACAGTGTTCGAAACGAAAGCCCGAAACAGGGCCTTCGATGCCTTCATTCGCCTCGGATCCTCGGCTTCTTTGACAGTTCCATCCCGGTGACCATGGCGGAGGGGTCACACCCGTTCCCATTCCGAACACGGCCGTTAAGCCCTCCAGCGCCGATGGTACTGCCAGGGTAGCCTGGTGGGAGAGTAGGACGTTGCCGGGATTTCTGACTACTTTTTCCATGGCCGGCGCCCCGGTGCACGCAGCACCGGGGCTTTTTTTTGCCCACACGGCTCTGTTAAACTGCACCTCCCCACGTTCGCACAGGAGACCTCCGATGTCCGGTCACTCCAAATGGCACACCATCAAACACAAGAAGGGCGCTCTCGACGCCAAGCGCGGGAAACTCTTCACCAAGCTGATTCGTGAGATGACGATCGCGGCGCGCATCGGCGGTGGCGACCCCGATGCGAATCCGCGCCTGCGTACGGCGGTGGACAAGGCGAAAAGCGTCAACATGCCTGCGGACAACATCAAGCGGGCCATCCAGAAAGGCACCGGCGAGCTGGAGGGCGCCTCCTACGAGGAGATCACCCTCGAGGGCTACGGCCCCGGCGGCGTCGCGGTGCTGATCGAAGGCTCCACCGACAACCGCAACCGAACCGTGTCGGAGATTCGCCACGCCTTCACCAAGAATGGCGGCAACCTGGGCGGCGGCAGCGTCGCCTACCTGTTCAAGCCGCGGGGCTACTTGGCCATCGCAATCTCCAAGATCAGCGAGGACAAGCTGATGGAGATCGCCCTCGAGGCGGGCGCCGAGGACATCAAGACCGCGGCCGAGATCTTCGAGGTCTACACGACGCAACACGACTACGAGAACGTCTTGAAGGCCATCAAAGCCGCCGGCATCGAGCCCGACGCCGCCGAGGTCGGGAAGTACGCTGACAACCAGATCCCCCTGGAGGGGGCCAAGGCCCAGCAGATGCTGAAGCTGATGGAGGCGCTGGAGGACCACGAGGACGTCCAGAACGTGTGGGCCAACTTCGACATCTCCGAGAAGGAGATGGAAGCCGCCGCCACGACGTAACACCACCCTCGGCCGTGCCCACGGCTAGAATGGGCGCGGCATGATCCTGCTCGGAATCGACCCCGGCTCGATCCGTACCGGCTGGGGCGCCATCCGCAGCGATGGTCGGCGCCACGCGCTGGTCGACTCCGGCGTCGTCTCTCCTCCGCCGCGGCTGGCGCTGCCCCAGAAGCTGCGCTTCATCCACGACGGCCTCGCCGCCCTGATCGACCGCCTGGCGCCCGACGCTCTGGCGGTCGAGGACGTGTTCCACGCGGCCAACACCCGCAGCGCGCTCGTGCTCGGCCACGTGCGCGGCGTCGCGCTCCTCGCCGGTGCCGAGGCCGGCCTCCCCGTCCACGCCTTCGCCCCGGCCACGGTGAAGGCGCAGGTGGCCGGCTTCGGGCGCGCCGAGAAGCGGCAAGTCGCGCTCATGGTCTCGCGCCTGCTCGAGCTCGAGCGCGAGGCAGACCCCGGAGACGCCGCCGACGCCCTGGCGGTGGCGCTTTGCCTCGCCTGCCAGCGCCCGTTTTCACCCGCTGCGGCCCTCGCCGCGGAGGCCGCGGCGCGCCACCTGCGGAGGCGCGCGTGATCGCCCAGCTCCGGGGCCGCCTGCTGCGCAAGTCGCCTCAGGAGGTCGTGATCGACGCCCAGGGCGTCGGCTACCGCGCCACGATCCCGGTCTCGACCTTCTATCGGCTGCCCGACGCCGGGCAGGAAACCAGCCTACGCATCCACACCCACGTGCGCGAGGACGTCCTGCAGCTGTTCGGTTTCGCCACCGAGGCCGAGGAGCTGCTGTTCTCGCGGCTGATCGAAGTGTCCGGCGTGGGCCCCAAGCTGGCCTGCAACGTGCTCTCGGGCATCGAGGCGCCGGACTTGGTCGCGGCCCTGCGCGGCGGCGACGTGGCGCGCCTGGTGCGCATCCCGGGCGTGGGCAGGAAGACGGCCGAACGCCTGGCTCTGGAGCTGAAGGACAAGATGCCCGCCCTGCTCGAAGACGCCGGTCCTCCGGCCCCGGGCGCGCCCCACGGCCTCACGGACGACGTGTTGTCCGCCCTGGTCCACCTGGGGTATTCCGTCGCCGAGGCCGAGAAGGGCGTTGCGCGTGCCGTCAAGGACGAGCCCCAGGGCCGCTTCGAGGACCTCCTGCGGCGCTCGCTGCGGGCGTTGTCGGGGCGCTAGGCTCCCGTGAGCGAACCCCGCATCGTCACCGCCCGCCCCACCGACGACGACCGCGGCTTCGACCAGTCCCTGCGCCCGCGCCGGCTCGCGGAATACGTGGGCCAGACCCACATCATTGACAACCTGCGCGTCGCCGTCGAGGCCGCCCGCTCGCGGGGCGAGGCCCTCGACCACGTGATGTTGTTCGGGCCACCCGGCGTCGGCAAGACCAGCCTGGCCCACGTGATCGCCGCGGAGCTGGCTGTCCCGATCAAGGCCACGGCGGGGCCGATCATCGAGCGGGCCGGGGACCTGGCCGCCCTGCTCACGGCCCTCGAGGAGCGCGAGGTCCTGTTCATCGACGAGATCCACCGCCTCGATGCCAAGATCGAGGAGATCCTGTACCCAGCCCTCGAAGACGGCAGCCTCGACCTGATGATCGGGACCGGACCCGGCGCCCGCTCGATGAAGATTCCGCTCAAACCCTTCACCCTGGTGGCGGCCACCACACGTGCCGGGCTGCTCACGGCGCCGCTGCGCGGCCGGTTCGGGATCGTCCACCGCCTCGACTTCTACAGCCAGGCCGACCTTGAACGCATCGTCACCCGCTCGGCCCGCATCCTCCAGGTGCCGATCGACGAGCTGGGCGCCCGGGAGATCGCTTCGCGCAGTCGCGGCACGCCCCGCATCGTCAACCGCCTGCTGCGTCGCGTGCGGGACTTCGCCCAGGTCCGGGCCGACGGACACATCACCCAGGTCGTGGCCAGGGACGCGCTGGCATTGCTCGAGGTCGACCAGAACGGATTCGACGAGGTGGACCGCAAATTGCTCCTCACGATCCTGGACAAGTTCGGCGGTGGCCCGGTGGGTGTCGCCGCCCTGGCCGCCGCGATCAGCGAAGAGACCGACGCCATCGAGGACATCTACGAGCCCTACCTGCTGCAGATCGGGTTCATCGACCGCACCCCGCGCGGTCGCGTCGCCACGGCCCGGGCCTTCGCCCACTTTGGCCGTGTCCCGCCCGGGGGAGCGCCGCAGAAGAAGTTGTTTTGAAAACCGCGGAGTTCGACTACGAACTCCCACCCGAGCGGATCGCCCAGGAGCCTCTCCCGGAACGCGACGCGTCGCGGCTCATGGTCCTCGACCGCCGCAGCGGCGCAATTCGCCACCACAGCTTCCACCAGTTGCCCGAGCTGCTGCGCCCTGGAGACCTGCTCGTCGTCAACCGCAGCCGGGTGTTCCCGGCTCGCCTCCTGGGCAAGCGGCCGAAAAGCGGCGGCCAGGTCGAGGTGCTGCTGCTGCGTCCCGCGGGTAGCAACCACGAGTGGGAAGCCTTCGTGCGGCCAGGGCGACGCCTGCGCGCGGGCGACAGCGTCCGCGTGGGTCACGAGCTCAGCGTGCGCATCCTCTCCGGCGCCCGGGGCGAGGATGCGCGTCGGCGTGTCCGCCTCGAGGCGGGCGGCGACCCGTGGCCGCTGGTGGAAGGCCTCGGGCACGTGCCCCTGCCCCCGTATGTCGGACGGCCCGACCGGCCCGAGGACCGCGAGCGCTACCAGACCATCTACGCCCGCGAGCGCGGCAGCGTGGCAGCCCCCACCGCCGGGTTGCACTTCACGCACGCCTTGCGGGAGCGGCTGGCGGCCCGGGGCATCGGCTGGGCCGAGATCGTGCTCCACGTCGGCCCCGGGACCTTCCGCCCGGTCAAGGCAGAGGAGGTGGAGGACCACCGCGTCGAGCCCGAGCCATTCGAGGTGCCGGAGCACGCCGCGCACGAGATCGCCGTCACCCGGCGCAGGGGCGGTCGCGTCGTCTGCGTGGGCACCACCACGGTGCGGACCCTGGAGAGCCGCGCGCCCCACGCGGGCGGGCTCGAAGCGGGAACCGGCGAGACCGACCTCGTGATCGTGCCCGGCTTCGAGTTCCGCGCGACCGACGCGCTGATCACCAACTTTCACCTGCCGCGCTCGTCCCTGCTGCTGCTGGTGTCTGCTTTCGCTGGCCGCGAGCGCGTTCTGGCGGCATACGCCGAGGCGCTGCGGGCGGGATACCGCTTCTACAGCTACGGCGACGCGATGTTGCTCGAGTGAGTCAGCGCCGCGTCAGGCTCTCGAGGCCGAGGTAGGGTCGGAGCGCCTCGGGGACACGCACCGAGCCGTCGGCCTGCTGGAAGTTCTCGAGCACCGCGATCAAGGTGCGGCCGACGGCCAGGCCGCTTCCGTTCAGGGTGTGGACGAAACGAGGCTTGCTCTTTGCGTCAGGCCGATACCGAAGGCTGGCGCGCCGGGCTTGGAAGTCGGTGCAGTTGGAGCAGGAGCTGATCTCACGGTACGCGTTCTGACCCGGCAGCCACACCTCCAGGTCGTAGGTTTTGGCGGCGGCGAAGCCCATGTCTCCGGTCGAGAGCAGCGCCACCCGATACGCGAGCCCCAGGCGTTTCAGGACCTCCTCGGCGTCCGAAACCATCCCGTCCAGCTCCGTCATCGAGGTCTCGGGCGTCGTCAGCTTCACCAGCTCGACCTTGTGGAACTGGTGCTGACGCACGAGGCCGCGCACGTCCTTGCCGTAGGAGCCAGCCTCGGAGCGGAAACACGGCGAGAACGCGGCGTAACGCAGCGGCAGCTGTGCGGCGCCCAGCATCTCGCCGCGGTGCAGGTTGGTGACAGGCACCTCGGCGGTTGGGATCAGGTACAGCTCGCGGTCACCGGCGCGGGTCTTGAAGAGATCGCTCTCGAACTTGGGGAGCTGGCCGGTCCCGGTCAGGGTTTCGGCCGTGACCAGGTAGGGGGGCAAAACCTCGCGGTAGCCGCGCTCTCGAGTGTGCAGGTCGAGCATGAACTGGACCAGGGCCCGCTCCAGGCGCGCGCCCGCGTCCCACAACACCGCGAAACGCGCCCCGGACACCTTGGAGGCCCGCTCGAAGTCGAGGATGCCCAGCTCCGGGCCGAGGTCCCAGTGTGCCTTGGGCGCGAAGCCGAAGCGCGGCGGCTCGCCCACGCGACGGACCTCCAGGTTGGCCCCGGCGTCCCGGCCCACCGGCACGCTGGCGTCCGGAAGGTTCGGGAGCGTGAGCAGCAGCCCGTCGAGCTCGGCCTCGACCCGCTGCAGCTCGGTCTCGAGGCCCTTGATCTCCGCCGCGAGGCGATCCAGGTGCGGCGCAACGGCGGCCTTGGCCGCCTCGGGCGACTGGCCCGACCGGATCAGGCCCCCGATCTCCTTGCTGTGCAGGTTCTGTTGGTGCTTGCGGGCCTCGGCCTCTTGGATCAGCTCGCGGCGGCGCGCGTCGAGGGCCCAGGGGTCGCCCTGAAGGAGCGGCTGGCCCCGGCTCTCCAGCAGCGCCAGCACCTGCTCCTTGTTCTCGACCACGAAGCGGCGCTCCAGCACGGCCCGACGGTCCTCCTGGAAAGAGCGCGAGGATACCACGCGCCCGCGCGCCCCGTGGTAGCATCCCCGGTCCCCATGGTGAAGATCCGCAAAGCGGTGTTCCCGGCCGCCGGCCTCGGCACCCGTTTCTTGCCCGCGACCAAGGCGCAGCCCAAGGAGATGTTGCCCCTGGTCGACAAGCCCATCATCCAATACGTGATCGAGGAGGCCGTGGCCTCCGGCCTCAGCAATATCATCATCGTGACCGGCCGTGGAAAAAACGCGATCGAGGACCATTTCGACGTCTCGTACGAGCTCGAGAGGCTGCTCGAGGAACGCGGCAAAACCGACCTGCTGGAGCAGGTGCGGGCGATCTCCAGCATGATCAACGTCTCCTATGTGCGCCAGGGCGAGACCCAGGGCCTCGGCCACGCGGTGTTGATGGCCAAGGACCTGGTGGGCGACGAGCCCTTCGCGGTGATGCTGGGCGACGACATCATCGACAGCAGCGTGCCGTGCATGAAGCAGATGATCGACGTCTTCGAGGCGCATGCAGGGCCGGTGATCGCGGTGCAGCAGGTGCCGAAGAGCGAGATCTCAGCCTACGGGGTGATCGACGCGGCCCCCGAGGGTGGAAACGACCGTGTCTATCGCATCCGCGACCTGGTCGAGAAACCGCGCGCCGACCAGGCGCCCAGCGACCTCGCCATCATCGGACGCTACATCCTGACCCCCGACATCTTCGAGGCCCTGGAGAAGACGCCCCGGGACCAGGGCGGCGAGATCCAGCTCACCAACGGGCTGCGGGCCCTCAAGGAGCGGCGCCCGCTTTACGCCTTGCGCTTCGAAGGCCGGCGCCACGACGCCGGCAACAAGTTGGGCTTCCTGAAGGCGACCGTCGAGTTCGCCCTCAAACGACCCGACCTGGGAGGCCCGTTTCGCGACTACCTTCGGGATCTCGACCTCTAGCCCGAGGTTTTGCCCTTCGAGGACGCGGCCTTCTTGCCGGTTTCCGGCGTGTCGACCGGCGCGCTTTTCCCCTCCGCCGGGGCCTTTCCCTCCGCCGCCGCCGTGGTTTTGCCTTCCCCTGCGCCCTCCGGCGTCTTCTGGGCGCCGTCCGCGGGCTTGCGGGCGTAGTCCGTGATGTACCAGCCCGTGCCCTTGAACTGGATCGCGGGCGCGGAGGGTCGTTTCTCGACACGTTTGCCGCACTTCGGGCACTTCTTGAGCGGCGGATCCGCGAACTTCCGGATCACCTCGAAGCCGCCGCAGGCGGCGCAGGAGTACTCGTACAGAGGCACAGGGTCCCGGTTGGCCTCGGGGACTAGTCGACAGCCCGCAGAACCAGGATCACGATCGCGACGATCAGAAAGATGATCAAGAGCTGGTTCACGTCGGAGCTCAGGCCGGCCGCCGGGTCAACCCGCAGCGCCTCGGCGCGCCGCGCGAGGTCTTGGAGCTCGGCGTCGGACAACACGGGCAACGCCCGGCGCAGGGCAACGCTGTCCTGGCCCAGCGCCCCAGCAGCGCGAGTCACCTCGGGCCCAGCGAGCCAGGAATCGAGGTCCTGGAGTCGCTGTGCGCGGTCCGCCGCGGCCGCTTCGAGACGGGCGCTCACGCCGTCCAGCGAGACCACGTGGTCCGCTGCGGCGGCGGGGAACGCCAGGCACAACAGCGCCCACAGGGCGAGCACGCCATGCTGCTTGCTCATGCTCCTCTGACCTCCTCCAAGGGCTAGGATACGGCCCCGCCTTTTCGCCTGTCAACGAAAGGGGTTCAGTGGACCGCCGCCCAGCTCGGGCCCAGCCGCGCCTCGACCACCAGGGGCACGTCCAAGGCCATGGCGCCCTGCATCACGTCCCGCACCAGGCCCAGCGCCGACTCGGCCTCGGCCTCGGGAGTCTCCAGCAGCAGCTCGTCGTGGATCTGGAGCACCAGTCGCGTCATCAGGCGCCGTGCCCGCAGCTCGCGGTCGAGGTCGAGCATGGCCTTCTTTATGAGGTCCGCCGCGGAGCCCTGGATCGGCGTGTTCCGGGCCTGACGTTCGGCCTCCATGCGCACCTGGAAGTTCTTGGCCTTGAGGTCGGGCAGTCGCCGCAGGCGTCCCAACAGCGTGCGCACGGTGCCCGTGCGCCGCGCGTCCTCCACGATGGCGTCGATGAACCCCTTCACCCCCGGATACCGGGCGAAGTACGTCTCGATGAAGGCCTCGGCCTCCTTCTTGGACACCCCGATGTCCTTGGCGAGGCTGAAGGCCGTCTTCCCATACAAGAGCGCGTAGTTGATCATCTTCGAGACGCGCCGCTGCTCGTCGGGCGGCACCGGGGACAAGGGGCCGAACACCTCGCGGGCCGTGCGCTCATGCACGTCCTCACCCCGCTTGAAGGTCTCGATCAAGGTGGCATCCTTCGACAGGTGCGCCAACACGCGCAACTCGACCTGGCTGTAGTCAGCCGAGAGCAGGAGCCAGCCGGGCTCCGCCACGAAGGCCTCGCGAATCCGACGGCCCAGCGGGGTGCGGATCGGGATGTTCTGCAGGTTGGGGTCCGAGGATGAGATCCGGCCCGTGGCCGCCACGGTCTGGTGAAAGCTGGCGTGTATGCGGCCCGTCTCCGGGCTCACAAGCTCTGGCAGGGCATCCACGTAGGTGGACTTCAACTTCTGGACGCTGCGGTATTCGAGGATCTTGCGCGGCAGCTCGTGGGAGGTGGCCAGCTCCTCCAGGACGTCCTCGGCCGTTGAGCTCGCCCGGGTCTTGGCCGTCTTCTTGCCCGGCTCGAGCCCCAGGCGATCGAACAGGATCTCCCGCAGCTGGATCGGGGAGTTCAGGTTGAACTCACCCCCCGCCAAGGCGTGGATCTCGCGGGTCAGCCCGGCGACCTGGCGCTCCAGGTCCCGGCTCATGGCGCGCAGCAGCCTGACGTCCACCTTGACGCCGGCGCGCTCCATCTCCGCCAGCACGGTGACCAGCGGGATCTCCATGCCGTCGAAGATCTCGAGTAATCCCTCGCGGCCCAGGCGCTCGCGCACCGGGCCGTGCACACGCAGGAGCGTCGCCGCTTCGGCGCACGCGGCCGGGGCCAGGCTGGAGACCGGGGGCGGCTCCGGCCCCGTGGGCTCGAGGGGCGCTCCGGTCCGCTCGCCGAGCACCTCGAAGGCGAGGTCCTCCAGGCTGTAGGCGCGTTTGCCGGGGTTGAGCAGGTAGGAGGCGAGCAGAGCGTCGAAGGCCACCGTCGGCGCCGGAAGACCGCGACGTGACAACAGGATCAAGTCGCGCTTGGCGCTCACGCTAATCAGGCGTGCCCGCGCCAAGAGCGGCTGAAGCGCCTGCAGGGCGGCCTCCACGTCGAGCGTGGACCCCTCGAAGCCCCCGACCCGCAGCGGCAGGTACAGTGGCGCCTGTCCCGGCAGGGCCAGCGCCAGGCCCACGAGGGAGGCACGCATCGGTTCGCGCGTGGTGGCCAACGCGGCGACGCCCAAGTCGCGGATCACGCCCGTGGCTGCCGCCAGCTCCTCGATTTCGGACACGCCCTGGGCCACACGGCTCGCATCCGCCGTGGGTTGTGACTGCGGCGCGAACTCCTTCGCGAGCGACAGGAACTCCAGCTCGCTGAACAACGCGTAGACCAGGTCGCGGTCGGGCTCGCGGCGCTCCATCGCCTGCAGGTCCAGCTGCGCCGGCGCGTCGGTGCGCAGCGTGACCAGGCGCTTCGACAACAACGCGTCCTCGCGGTGGGCCTTGAGGCCCTCGCGGTAGCTGGCCCGCTTCACCTGCTCGGCGTTGGCGAGGACCGCCTCGAGGGGGCCGAACTCGCGCACCAGATCCCGCGCGCCCTTGTCACCGATGCCGGGCACGCCGGGGACGTTGTCCACGGCGTCGCCCACCAGCGCCAGCACGTCGACGATGCGCTCGGGCGGCACACCCCACTTCTCGTCGACCTTGGCGCGGTCGTAGAGCGTCGCGCCCAGGCCCTCGCGTCCCGGGTTCAGGACCAGCACCTCGGCGCTGACCAGCTGCAGCAGGTCCTTGTCACCGGAGACCACCACCACCCTGCGCCCGGCCGACACGGCCTGCCGGGCGAGTGTCGCGATCACGTCGTCCGCCTCGTACCCCTGCACCTCGAGGATCGGGATCCGGAACGCCTCACAGACGCGGCGCACGTAGGGGATCTGCACGGCCAGCGCCTCGTCCATCTTCGGGCGTTGGGCCTTGTACGCCTTGTACTCCTCATGGCGGAAGGTGCGGCCCTCGAGATCGAAGCTGATCACGAGATGGCGCGGGTCGTAGTCGAGGAGCAGCTTGCGCAGCATGGTGGTGAACCCGTAGGTGGCGTTCGTCGGCAGGCCACGGCTCGTGGCCAGGCCACGGATGGCGTGGTAGGCGCGGTGGAACTGGGCGCTGCCGTCGATCAGGAAGACAGCGTCCTTGGTGAGGCTGGCCATCGGCGGCGCGATTCTACGTCGCCTTCAAGGACTACAATCCAACGCCGGTGAAGGCACGGCTGCTCGCCCTCGTCCTGCTGGCTGCGGCGCCGAGGGCCTGTGTCGTCTATGAGTACGAGCACGAGTTCTGGCTGCGGGTCGACGGCTCGGGCAGCGTCAACGTCAGCGGCCGCCCCGCCTTGTGGCGCGCCTTCAAGGGCCTGCCGGTGGCCGCCGACGCGGATCCCGAAGCGCTGCGCCGCGCCGCCCGGAGCCTGTTCGATGGCGCGGGCCTGCGAGTCAACCGCGTGACCGTCACCCGGCGTGACGGCCGGCCGATCCTGTTCGTCGCCGCCGATTTTACGGACCTCAACCGGCTCGCCGGCAGCGCCGCCTTTCCCGACTTGACGCTCGACCTGCGCCGGGCCGCCGGGCGCCTCGAGCTGGAGGGCGTGTGGCAACGTCCCGAGGGCCTGCCGGATCCAGGGGCGGAGGCTCGCGCCGGCTTGATGGCCGTGCGTTTCCATCTGCCGAGCAAGGTCTACTCCCACCGCGACGCCGTCGAGGGCGTGCAGCGCGGCAACATCGTGGCGTGGCGCCAGGAGGTGGCCCGCGCAACGTCCGGCGGTCGCCTCGAACTCGGCGCGAGTCTGGACGACCGCAGCATCCTGGGCTCCACCGTGACGCTGTTCGCGGCGGTGATCGTCCTGGCGCTGTGCCTCCTGGGCCTTGCATTGTGGCTCACGGCGCGGCGCGGGCGGCGCCAGGCGGCCGGCTAGTTGTGAGGACCACCCGCGGCCGCGCGTGCGGCAACCAGCCG
>Ga0187893_10013694_pt1 | contig 11230 bp, 10 predicted proteins | sample MA1701074metaG_FD_139574 | JGI IMG/M metagenome (GOLD analysis project Ga0187893, IMG submission 139574) | White microbial mat communities from a basaltic lava cave in the Kipuka Kanohina Cave System on the Island of Hawaii, USA - MA170107-4 metaG ...
CTATTCCCATTTGTCGCATCGTGTTTGCCTTTCATTCTTTTGCGGCTGTCTCTGCTTCTTGGATGGCTGTGCGTCCATGCAAGCCGCCCAGCGTCAGGAGAATCTGGATACAAGCGTAAACACTTATCTCAAACTGATCCGATGGGGACATTTTGACGCCGCGGCGCAATATATACGTCATCGCGCAAAGGAGGGCCCGGCGCCCAGGGCAAGGGATAATCTGGAAGGGGTGCGGGTCACTTTTTATGAAATTCTATCCCAGGGATTATCCGACGACCAAAAAGAAGCCTCAGTCGCGGTTAACCTCGGCTTTTATGATGTCGATAGCGGTATCGTACATCGGTTTTATGATCGCCAGATGTGGTGGTTTGACGAAGCAGCTAAGCGTTGGTTTCTGGACGGCGATCTGCCTGATTTTGGGGCTGCGATGCGGGCTCGATAATTAACGCCAGAGCGCACTATTTCAGCCATGCTCCCACCCATAATCAGCGCGCCAGGGCTGCCTGCGCCAGGGCAGGAGGAGCAAGCAGCCACCAGGGCGCTGACCGCTGCGTTGCGTTTGGCGGCAACGCAGGAAGGCGGTAGCCTGAGCATGGCCCGATTCATGGAGCTGTGCTTGTACGAGCCGCGATGGGGTTACTACACATCGGGAAGGGTGAAATTCGGCGAGGAGGGTGATTTCGTCACCGCGCCGGAGTTGACACCCCTGTTTGCCCGATGCATGGCGTGCCAGATCGCGCAAGTGCTTCAGGCCAGTGACGGCGAACACATTTTAGAAATTGGAGCCGGCAGCGGTTTACTGGCTGCGGAGCTGATGAGCGGCTTACGCGACTTGGGTCGACTACCAACTCGGTATTATCTGTTTGATCTTAGCGAGGTGCTTCGGAAGCGTCAGGCGAGAACTTTACAGGCGTTGATTCCCGATCTCTTCTCCCGCTTTGTATGGCTAGACCGCCTGCCGGCTCCAGCAATAAGCGGCGCTATCATCGCCAATGAGGTATTGGATGCGCTGCCTGTTCACTGCTTCTTTGTCGAACACGGAGCGATTCGAGAACGGCGGGTGATATGGACAGAAAATGGGTTCGGGTGGAGCGCGGATGCGCTGTTTCCAGGTTCGGCTGAAGCTCGGATCGAGCGTTTATTGCGCGCTTTACCCACACCGCTTGAGGCTGGATACGCCTCGGAGATCAATCTTGGTTTGGATGCTTGGTTTATCTCGTGCTACTCATCCTTAGCCAGAGGCGCCCTGTTTTGCGTCGATTACGGATATCCTCGGGCCGAGTATTACCATCCGCAACGGCGGCAAGGCACCCTGATTTGCCACTATCGCCATCGGGCGCATAACGATCCGCTGATTCTGCTAGGCCTGCAGGATATTTCGTCGTTCGTGGATTTCACGGCAGCGGCCGACGCCGCATGCACAGCCGGGTTTCGCCTGGCGGGTTACGCCTCCCAGGCGCATTTCTTGTTGTCTTGCGGAATCGATCAGGTATTGGAACACTGTCAGAACAGGGCCCCAGGGCGTTACCTCCGCAACGCACAGCAGGCGAAGTCGCTATTGCTGCCAGGTGAAATGGGAGAACGATTCAAAGTGTTGGCCTTGACCAAGAACATGGACCAACCGCTTTTAGGCTTCCGCTTGTTCGACCATAGGGAGCGCTTAGTCTAGGAGCCTGTCGGACTTAGGGAGCCGTAGCGAGGCGACTGGGAAATCGAGGACCGATTTTCGATCATTTGACGCGAATAGTGGTAACTATTGACGATCGGAAATATGTACCGATTTTTCACCGCCGCAGTAGGTTCTTCCTAAGTCCCGCCGGCTCCCAGAGGCCCTTACACAGAAACTAATCCGAAAACGACACGGTCGTGTAACGCCAAGCTCTTAACACCCCCGGCTCTGTATCATCGATCCGTGCTTTTCGTTTGAGCTGATCCAGAAACTGCCGCGGATCGGGAAACGAAGCCCACACCGAAGGAAGAAAGGTTGCATGGCGCTCGCTTTTTTCGATTAGCAGGCCATCCATTGAAGGCCGGAGTTGGCGCAAGAGATCTTCCTCGGAAGTAAAGAGAACCGCTTCTTTGGGTGAGAGAATAGAAGTTTGCACCTCAAGTCCCGGGTATTCGTCGGGTGATAAGGGACGGAACCGACTGTCTTCGAATGCCGCCGAATACGCATTGTGGGCAACGTCCTCAATCAGCGAACGGTAATTTTCTGTGCTGCCCACACACCCGCGCAGGTTTCCCTTAATGGTCAAAGTGACGAATGAAGCGGCTTTAGTCTGAAAGGCGAGGGCATAATCCGCCGCGTTCACTGGCCTTCTTTGGTGGCAATGCAAACCATGCACAATCGCTTCCCGCGCCACAAGCACGAGCTGGCGCTTTTCATTATCCGAAAGGTTCATCGCTTCAATGAACTGCGTATGCTCCGTAACCCACCACCCGGTCGCGCGGGCCCGCCGTGTCACCGGAATTCTTAAGGTCCAAGGGTGTTACCCTGAACCCCTGTTCGCGGGCAAAATACAATAGGCCTCTCAGCGGCATGCATCCGCACGCTTGTTCTGGGGCGATGTCTTCAAAGCGAAGCTGTTCGATCGCCTCCGAGGTTGCCGCATCGGTGGCACGTGCCGTTTCGTAATCGTGGTAGTGGCTTAGGTCAGAGCTCACGATTACCAGCGTATTGGCATCGTTCCAGAGGGACGCGATCACCTGCGCGACCTCCCGAGGCTCAGCACACCCAACCACTAGAGGCACCAAGGAAAAGCGGCTTCCCAACTGCACTTGCAAAAATGGCAACTGCACTTCAAGGCTGTGCTCCCACCGATGCGCCTCGTCCATAAGCTGGACTTGGGGAAGCTCGCGCAAAAGCCTTAGCGCTTGGTCGTCCACGGCTACCTCGCCCAATGGGGTCGCATACCAGCGAGCGCTGGATAAAGCGATCCCCTGAAGATCGACCCGGTGCGATGGTCCCAACAGAATAACCCGCAGGCTGTTCTCAACAGGACGGCGTACACAGGCATAAGCCGCCGCGGCTATCTTTCCGGAATATACATAACCGGCATGGGGGACGATAAGTCCCTTTGGATCCCTGACTCGCGGCCGCATCGATTGCAGAAGGCGGATGACATCCTCCCGCAATGCATGGGGATCGCTGGGATAAAAGCTACCCGCCACGGCTGGCGCTCGTATCTCGCGCATAAACAACTCTCCCATTCTATGGGCCGGTCCAAAGTATACGCGTTCTGGTACGGGGTTGTATATTTAGCCGCGCACTCAGCTAACTACCTGATTTTAGCTAATCCATGATCGACGGGTTGAGTTTGCCCGGGCCGAACGTCTTGAAAAAAGAGCTCTTACCCGATAACATGCGGTTTCGCGTTAGTTTAAGTGCGGGGTGGAGCAGTCTGGCAGCTCGTCGGGCTCATAACCCGAAGGTCGCAGGTTCAAATCCTGCCCCCGCTACCAGTGATGGCCCCGATTCGGGGCTTTTTATTTAGGAAGGCTGAAATCTTGGTTTGTTCAGGCACGGCGAGTTCAACGTGGTAGTTTAGCACGCGAGGCATAGCGCGTTTCTTGCCTCGCTTGCAGGGCCATATGTGCCTTGCCCTCGCCGTTGTCCCGCTGGCATCTCTGGAGGGATCAAAGATCCGGCGCAACATTTTGGTTGAGTTGTGGTGGAAAATTCGCAGCGACAACAGTGTGGCGGTGGCCGCACGGACGTCAATGACCTCTCGAGGCTCCTGCACCCAGTTATCACCGGTTTGGGATACGAGCTTGTCGGTATCGAGTGCGTATCACTGCGTTTCGGGAGCCTGCTGCGGATTTATGCCGACAAAGAAAGTGGGATTACGGTAGACGATTGTGCTCGTATCAGTCAGCAGGTGGGCGGGATATTGGACGTCAGCAGAGCGATCGCGGATCGGTATACGCTGGAGGTCTCTTCACCGGGTCTGGATAGGCGTTTATTCGTCCGTGAGCATTACGAAAAGTTTAGAGGGCGTCAAGTAAAGATGCGGTTGCTGCGAACAGTAAATGGCCGGCGCAAACTGGTGGGCACGCTGGCCGGCCTAGAAGGCGACGATGTCGCCGTGCTTGTCGAGGGGGAGTTGTTCCGGGTCCCTTTGGCTCTCGTGGAAGTTGCGCGCTTGGTTCCGAGCTACGTTTGATTGTGGTGGAAAAGCCTATGACGAATAAGGAAATATTAACGGTAGTCGATTTGGTTTCCAACGAAAAAGGGGTGAGCAAAGAGCTCATTTTCGAAGCGCTGGAGGCGGCGCTGGCAAGCGCAACAAAAAAACCCTATCGAGAGGATATCGATGTTCAGGTAGCGATCGATCGGGCGACAGGTGCCTACAAAGCCGTTCGTCGGTGGGAGGTCGTTGACGATGTCCGGCTGCAGGAAGGTGAAGGTTTAGAGTTTTCCGAACGCCAGATGCGCTTATCCGAAGCCAAAGCGCTGCGCCCCGATATACAGCCCGGTGCCTATATTGAAGAACCAATGCAAGCCGCTGATTTCGGCCGCATTGCAGCCCAGGCAGCCAAGCAAGTTATGGTGCAGAAAGTCAGGGAAGCGGAGCGGGCGCAAATCGTAGCGGCCTACCAAGGCCGTCAAGGGGAACTCGTCGCCGGTGTGGTGAAACGTGTGGAACGGGGCCATGTGCTGCTTGATTTAGGCGGAAACGCCGAGGCCATGATCCCGCGCGAGGAGCTGATTCCTCGGGAGAGCGTGCGCCCGGGTGATCGCTTACGCGGTTATTTAAAAGCAGTGCGTCCCGAAAAACGGGGTCCACAATTGTTCATTAGCCGCACGGCGAAAGAACTGTTGATCGATTTGTTCAAACTCGAGGTACCTGAAATTGGGGAAGGCATAATCGAGATTCTGGGCGCGGCCCGCGATCCCGGCTCGCGAGCCAAAATCGCCGTGCGTAGCAAAGACCAACGCATCGATCCCGTGGGAGCGTGTGTCGGGATGCGTGGATCAAGGGTGCAGGCAGTCTCCAATGAGCTTGCCGGTGAACGGGTAGACATTATCTTGTGGGATGAAAACCCTGCCCAGTTTGTGATCAACGCCATGTCGCCGGCGGAGGTGGTGTCGATCACGGTGGACGAGGATGCCCACAGCATGGATATCGCTGTGGTGGAGGAGCAACTCTCCCAGGCCATCGGCCGCGGTGGTCAAAACGTCCGTCTGGCCAGTGAGTTGACCGGGTGGACCCTGAACGTGATGACCGAAACGGACGCGCACGAGAAGAGCGAAGCCGAAGCCCAAAAAGCGGTGGAGATGTTCATGAACTACCTGGATGTGGACGAAGAGGTGGCGAGCATATTAGTGCAAGAAGGGTTTTCAAGCATCGAGGAAGTGGCGTATGTACCCGAGAAGGAGATCCTCGAGGTTGAGGAATTTGACCAAACTCTGGTTTCGGAGCTACGGCGCCGAGCCAAGGATCTGCTGCTAACCCAGGCGATCCAGAAAGAAGAAAAGCTGAGTGATGCGAAACCCGGCGAAGACCTTTTGCAAATGGACGGTATGAACCGGGACTTGGCCTATAAGCTTGCAGGCCATGGAATCGTAACCATGGAAGATCTGGCCGCGCAGTCCGTTGATGAGCTTGTTGACATAGCGGAGTTGGACCAGGAACAAGCGGGCCGCTTGATCATGGCGGCGCGGGCGCCCTGGTTTGAAAGTCAGGATGTGCATGAGGGATAGCGATGGCCGAAGTAACGGTTAAGCAGTTCGCGGACGTGGTGGGAATATCCGTGGATCTTCTGCTGGCCCAGTTAGACCAAGCGGGATTGCCCGATAAGGACCCCTCGGATCTGATTACGGATAACGAAAAAAGCCAGCTCCTTTCCTACCTGCGGCAGATCCACGGCGGGGAAGAAGGAACGGAGCCGACGCGTATTACCTTGCGCCGCAAAAAGGTGAGCGAAATAAAGCTGCCGGCGGAACGCGGCCGGATACGGCTGCGAGGCGGTATCACGCGGGGTGCAACGGCAAAGACCGTCAGCGTTGAGTTTCGTAAGAAGCGCACTTACGTCAAACGCAGCGTGGTTGTGGAAGAAGAGGCTAATCGTCTGGCGACGGAACAAGCCGAAAAAACGCGTCAAGCCGAACTGGAGCGTGAACAGGAAGAAGCGCGGCAGCGCGAGCAACAAGCGCTCGAGGAGCAGCGCCGAATTCAAGAGGCCGCTAAGGAAGCGGAAGCCCGCGCAAAAGCCGAAGAGTCGCAGCGAGTGGCAAAAGAAGCCCGCCAGACGCAAAAGACGCAAGCAGTGAAACACGGTAAACAAAAGCAGCCTGTTGTTAAGGCTCAAGACGGAGAGCGCGCAGAACGCTGGTCGCAAGATAAGGAACACGGGGAGCGTCGGGAGTTACATGTCGCTACCGGCAAGTCGGGTCGACGTCGCAAGAGGCCGGCCCCGCGGCGTGTGTTGGTTCCCTTGGCGAGTAAACATGGGTTCGAGAAGCCTTCGGCTCCTGTCGTTCGAGGAGTTGATATTCCTTCGAGCATCACGGTCGCGGAGCTCGCGCAGCGTATGTCTGTCAAAGTGGCGGAAGTGATCAAAGTGATGATGAACTTGGGTTCGATGGTGACCATAAATCAGCCCGTAGACCAGGAAACCGCACTTGTTGTGGTTGAGGAAATGGGCCATCTGCCGAAACTCGTAAAGGGAGACGCGATTGAGGCGGGCTTGTTGGAAATCGGTCCTCTTCAAGCAGAGGAGCATCCACGAGCACCCGTGGTAACGATCATGGGCCATGTCGACCACGGGAAAACATCGCTCCTGGATCACATCCGTAGCACCCGCGTTGCCGCTGGTGAGGCGGGTGGCATCACCCAGCACATCGGTGCTTATCATGTGGGCACCGAGAAAGGGCAGATCACGTTCTTGGACACACCTGGCCACGCTGCCTTCACCGCGATGCGCGCACGAGGCGCGAAGGTGACGGACATCGTGGTGCTGGTGGTAGCGGCGGACGACGGGGTGATGCCGCAGACCATCGAAGCGATCCAGCACAGCAAAGCGGCCGGGGTACCGATGATCATTGCGGTGAATAAAATCGACAAGCCGGGTACCGATCCGGAGCGAATCAAGCAAGAACTGTCACGGCACGAAATCGTACCCGAAGAGTGGGGAGGGGAGACTCTGTTTATCAATGTCTCCGCCAAGACCGGCGAAGGGGTCGATAAGTTACTTGCTGGGATCGTGCTTCAAGCCGAAATAATGGAACTCAAGGCGCCAACACAAGGTCCGGCTTTCGGCGTTGTAATCGAGTCGAAATTGGACCGCGCAAGAGGGCCGGCAGCCACCCTATTAGTCCAAGGTGGCACCCTTACGAAGGGCGACATGTTGCTCACCGGGCAAGAGTTCGGGCGCGTCCGAGCGATGATAAACGAGCACGGACAACACGTAGAAGAAGCAGGCCCGTCCATCCCGGTGGAAGTAGTCGGTTTGTCCAGCACACCCAACGCTGGTGATGAGTTTGTGGTTGTACAGGATGAGCGAAAAGCTAGAGAAATAGCGGAATATCGTCAAGGGAAATCCCGTGAGGGCAAGCTTGCGACGCGACAGGCCGCACGCTTGGATAACCTGTTCTCGCAGATGGAAGCGGGGCAAACGGATGTGTTGAACATACTGATCAAAGCCGACGTGCAGGGATCGGCGGGAGCGCTAAACGATGCCTTGTGCAAGTTGTCGACTGAAGACGTTCAGATCAACGTTATTGCCAGCGGCGTGGGCGGGATCACGGAGTCGGATATCAATCTCGCATTGGCATCCAAGGCTATCGTCATTGGATTTAACGTGAGGGCCGATGGTGCGGCACGCCGGTTGATTGAAGACGAAGGGATCGATTTACGTTACTACAGCGTCATTTACGACGTCATCGACGATGTCAAAGCGGCGGTTAGCGGCATGTTGGCCCCAGAGGTCAAAGAGCAAATCGTTGGGGTAGCGGAAGTGCGGGAAGTGTTCCGCTCTTCGAAGTTCGGCGCCATTGCCGGTTGCATTGTCGCAAGCGGTGTTGTGCGTCGGCATAACCCCATCAGGGTCTTGCGTGATAGCGTGGTTATCTTCGAAGGAGAGCTTGAGTCTTTACGCCGCCACAAGGATGACGTAACCGAGGTCAAGTCTGGAACGGAATGCGGCGTCGGGGTCAAGAATTATAATGACGTAAAGCCAGGGGATCAGATCGAAGTGTTCGAACGCGTGAAAGTGGCCCGCACTGTCTGATGCCGCATGCATTTCAGCGCAGCAAACGCGTCGGCGAACAGATCAAGCGGGAGCTCGCCGCTATCATCCAGCGCCGTGCCGAAGAAGCACAGTGGGGAATGCTGACCATCACGGCTGTCGCGCTGTCTCGGGACCTGCGTCATGCCAAAGTCTTTTTCACCCGGCTAAATACTGAAGATGTCGCAGCGGATATCGAGTCCGCGTTAAACCAGCAGAGTGGGAACTTGCGCCACTTGCTAGGACAGCAACTGAGGATCAAATTCATCCCTGAGCTACAGTTTATTTACGACGAATCGATTGAACGCGCAACGCGGGTTGATCTGTTGCTCGATGCGGTCCGGCGAGGGTGCAGTTAATTGAGCGGGGGAACAAGATCTCGCGGGCGATCAGTAAACGGTGTTTTGCTGCTCGACAAACCTGTTGGAGTAACGTCAAATAACGCCTTGCAACAGGTCAAACGGATCTATCACGCCCGCAAAGCGGGGCACACGGGAAACCTCGATGCGCCGGCCAGTGGGTTATTGCCGCTTTGTTTTGGTGAAGCGACCAAGATTTCGACGTTCTTATTGAATGCCCCAAAGAGCTATCAAGCGGTATTTCGATTGGGCATCACGACGAGTACGGGTGATGGTATCGGTGAGGTGCTAAGGCGGCGCAGCGTTTCCGCATTCTCCAAGGAACAGATCGTGCGCGTTTTGGCGCTTTTTACCGGGGTCATCGAGCAAGTGCCGCCGATGCATTCGGCCATCAAACATCAGGGGCAGCCGCTTTATAAGCTGGCACGGCAAGGTGTAGTGGTCGAGCGCAAAGCGAGAACTGTGGAAATATACGCTTTGGACTTGGTATCCTGGTACGACGATCTACTGGAGGTGACAGTGAGTTGTTCCAAAGGGACGTATATTCGCACGCTTGCGGAAGATATCGGAGAAAAGCTGGGTAGCGGGGCTCATGTTCTCAGTTTGCGCCGTTTAGGGGTTGGGCCTTACCGCATCGGGGCGGCAGTAACGCTGGAAGAAGTTAAGCGTCTCGGTGAGGAAGATCGGGAACGATTGCTGGTCGTGCTTTGCCCGCTGGACAGCGCCCTGCTAAACCAGCCGGATATTCACTTATCCGAGGATGCGGCTTTTTACTTGCGAAATGGGCAGGCGGTCATGGTGCCCCATGCGCCCGTCGCAGGATTGGTGCGGCTTTATGACCGAAGAGACGAATTCTTAGGGGTAGGCCAAGTGTTGGCGGATGGGAGGATCGCACCGCGGCGGTTGATGAACTCATGAGGCCTCAGCGCGGTTCGTCGCCGATTTGTCTTGTGGGCTAGAAAGGCCGCGGGTACAATACGTAAGCTCACGTAACTGTTGGAGTCTTGCAGGATGTCGCTTAGCACCGAACATAAAGGAGAGGTTATCGTTAAGTATCGGCGCTCACCGAAGGACACGGGATCCGCCGAAGTTCAGGTTGCATTGCTTTCCGCGCGTATCGACGGGCTTAGCGATCACTTCAAGATCCACAAATCCGATATTCATTCTCGCCGAGGTCTCCTTAAGCTCGTTAATCAGCGGCGCAAGCTGTTGGATTATTTGAAGGGCAGAGACCTTGACCGATATCGCGATCTCATCGCACGCTTGGGTTTGCGCAAATAGGCGTGTCGTTTTTTCTCCGCACCGTTTTCCTTTTTCTTCCTGTATTTTCCAGCGCTTAGAAAAGATATGGCCAAAATAACGAGACGTTTCGAATACGGGAGATGTGCCATGGTGCTCGAGAGCGGTGAAATCGCTCGGCAAGCCTCGGGCGCTGTGGTGGCAAGCATGGGGGATACGGTGGTTTTGGTCACCGTTGTGGGCAACAAAGGAGTACAGCCCGAGCGCGATTTTTTCCCGTTGACCGTAGACTATATGGAGCGTACGTACGCGGCGGGCAAAATTCCCGGTGGATTTTTTAAGCGCGAAGGCCGGCCGAGCGAGAAAGAAACCTTAACATCGCGCCTCATCGATCGCCCTCTGCGACCCCTGTTCCCCAAAGGATTCAGAAATGAAGTGCAGATCCTGGCCACGGTGTTGTCACTGGACCCTGCCATCGATCCGGATATACCGGCGCTGATCGGTGCTTCGGCTGCTTTAGCCATTTCGGGTATGCCGTTCGGCGGACCTATAGGCGCGGCGCGAGTGGGTTATATCGATGGCCAATACCTGTTGAATCCCACCTTTGCAGAAGTCGCGCATTCGGAGATGGATTTGGTGGTGGCCGGTACCGAATCGTCCGTGCTTATGGTGGAATCCGAAGCCAAGGAGTTGTCGGAAGAAATCATGCTCGGTGGCGTGATGTTCGGCCACGAACAGATGCAGGTTGTGATCCAGAATATTCGCGAGTTTGCACAGCAGGCGGGCGTTGCTTTTTGGGATTGGATCCCGCCGGCTGAGGACCTAGAGCTTACGTCCACCATCCAAGCGGGGTTTGAAGAAATCATCGGAGAGGCGTACCGCACCACCGATAAGCTCGCGCGCCGCGATCGGCTCAAGGGCATTCGGGAGGATATCATTCGCCAGCTATGCGCTGGTGAGGAACACGAATGCAAATGGCAACCGGAGCAGGTGCAAACAGCAACCGAAGAGTTGGAATCCAAAGTCGTACGCCGAGCCACTATCACGGGTGAAAAACGGATCGATGGTCGATTGCGCGACGATATCCGGCTGCTAGCCATAAAAGTGGGAGTGTTGCCGCGCACCCATGGATCGGCGTTGTTCACGCGGGGTGAAACCCAAGCACTGGTAACGACGGTGTTGGGGACCGAACGCGATGCCCAGATCATCGATGCCATCGAAGGTGAGCGTCGGGAACAGTTCATGCTGCATTACAATTTTCCGCCGTATAGCGTGGGAGAAACGGGGAGGACAGGCGCTCCCAAGCGACGGGAGATCGGCCATGGGCGCTTAGCTAAGCGCGGCATGATGGCTGTCATGCCGAGCCAGGAGGAGTTTCCTTACGTGATCCGAGTAGTGTCTGA
>Ga0187893_10013696_pt1 | contig 11229 bp, 10 predicted proteins | sample MA1701074metaG_FD_139574 | JGI IMG/M metagenome (GOLD analysis project Ga0187893, IMG submission 139574) | White microbial mat communities from a basaltic lava cave in the Kipuka Kanohina Cave System on the Island of Hawaii, USA - MA170107-4 metaG ...
CCCGGGAGGGCGAGGTCGAGTCGCTACACCAACAACTGCTCAGCGGAACCTTCGCTACGGCCGTGCGGGACGCCACGGCGGCCGGGGACGCCGCGAGGCTGTCGTGGCTGTCCCGGGCCCGCCGGGCGGTGGGCCGGGGCCGTCCGACCGGCCCACCCCTGGCTGGCGCCGCTCCCACCGATCTCCAGCCCGCGCTGGCCCGCTGGAACACCGCACTCGGGGAGCAGGCAGCGGCCCTGGCCGCGCTGGCGCAGAGCTGGCCCGCCGCGTTCGCCGGCCGGCGCGCCCAGCTGCGCCGGATCGCCGAGGACCCGCGGGTGAACGAGGCGCTGTTCCTGTCCAGCCCCGGGATGTACGGCCAGCTGCAGCACGAGCGCGGCCGCGGACCGGACGTCGTGCTGCCGCGCAAACTCGAACGCCGGCTGGTGCTGTACCTGCAACGGCTGTGCGCCAAGAACGAGACCCAGAGCTTCTTCGGTCCGGTGAGCTACGCCCGCGTCGACCCGGCCGCCCCGCTGCACCTGCCGCCCGGCGCGTCCCGCCGGCCCCGGCAGCGGACCGTGTTCACCACCCAGTGGATGGCCGAGCGGCTCGCCCTGACCATCGCCGGCGAGCCCACCCTGCGCGAACACCTGCGCCCCCGGCGCAGCCCGCTGTGGCGGCAAGTCCCGGAGCGAAATGTCCCCGAACGAAACGTGCCGGGGGGAAGTACCCCCGAACGAAATATGCTGGGGCGAGCCGCGGCCGGTTGCCTCGAGTCCCCCGGCACCGGACGCCGAGTCACCGTCACCCCGGCCGAGGTCGCGGTGTTCGAGCTGTGTGACGGATCGCGGACGGTGGCCGATCTGGCGGCGGCGCTCGGGGTGGGGGCCGGGGAGGTCGGCGCGTGGCTGGATAAGCTGGAAACGGCCGGGGCGCTGGTCCGGATCCTGCTATTGCCCGGTGATGACGTCCAGCCGCTGGCCCGGCTCATCGAGGCCGTCGCGCTGCTGCCGGCGCTGCCGGCCCGGGAGCGCTGGCTGGCCCGGCTGGCCGGCATCAGCGCGGCCGTGGACGCCTTCGCCAGGGCGTCCATGGCCGACCGGCCGCGCCTGCTCGGCGAGCTGGAGGCCGCCTTCGGGCAGGTGTGCGGCGCCCCGGCGCGCCGGGGCGGCGGGGGCTTCTACCGCGACCGGGGGCTGGTGTTCGAGGAATGCCACGGTGGGGTCGAGGGCCTGACCCTCGGTGGGGACGTGGCCACGGATGTGCTGCACCGCCTCGGGCCCCTGCTGCGGCTGTGGGAGGCCCACGGGGTGCTCCTGGCGCGCCGGCACCAGGCGGGCGCCCGCCAGGTCTGGGAACGGCTCCGGGAGAACGGGTCGACCGGGGTCCCGCTGGTCGCGTTCCTGCGCGAGCTGAGCGCCGAGCCGATCCCGCTGCCGGAGGCGGACGCCTACCAGGAGTTCACCACCACCCTGGCCGCACTCGTCTCGGCCGCCAGCGACGGCCGGCGCGCCGTGCTGAGCAGCAGCGACCTCGCGGCGCTCGCGCTGCCCGGGGACGTCTCCGGAGCCTGCCCGTACACCAGCATCGATCTCATGCTGGCCGCCGGTGGGCCGGACGGGCTGCGCACCGGCGACTACCGCATCGTGCTCGGCGAGGTACACCCCCAGCCGTTGCTGTGGGTGTTCCCCACGACGCACTTCCTCCCCGATCGGGAGGAACTCATCGGGGCTCCCCTGCTGGCCGCCGTGGCGGCCTCGGCCCGCCGCCTCGGGCTCACTTCGCACGCCTGCCTCGCCCACCGCCGGGACACCAAGATCTTCCCGCTGGCGCTGCCGGGCCTCTCGGTGGAGCTCGGGGTCCGTTCCCCCACCACCAGCGCCGTCCCGGTGGCCGAGGTCGAGGTCCGCTCCTGCGGCGACGAACTCGTCCTGGTCGCCTCCGGCCAGCCGACCCGGCTGTACCCGCCGCTGAAGTACCGCCGCGACGCCGTCGACCCCCTGCTGCCGCTGTCGCTGGCCCCGGTGGAGCCGCCCCCGATCGACCTGGGCGCGCACACCCCCCGGATCGAGCTCGACGGCGTGGTCTGCCAGCGCGAACGGTGGGTGCTACCCGGCGCCGAGATCCCCACGACCCGCGAGACCCTGGCCGAGGGACCCGAATTGCTGCTGGCGGCGTGGCGCTGGAAGCAGCGCCACGGCATGCCCGACGAGGTCTTCGTCCGGATCCCCACCGAGCCGAAGCCGATCTACCTCGACTTCCGCAACGCCTTCCTGGTCGAAGCGGTGCTCGGGCTTGCCCGGCAGGCGGACCAGGTCGTCGTCTCGGAGATGCTGCCCTCCGGGGACGAGCTCTGGCTCGAGCTCGACGGCGACCCGCACTGCTGCGAGCTCAGGATGATGGCGGTCGCCGGAGTGGCCGGCGAGCACGGCGTGCTGGCCACCGGAGTGGCCGGCACGAACGGAAAGGATGGCGAGGATGAGCGGGAAAGGTGAGAAGTACGTTCGCGGGCTGTCCGTCGGCCGTCTCGCGACGGTCGACGCCGCGGGAATGCCGCACTGCGTCCCGGTCTGCTACGCCTATGACCCGGCCGGGCGGGTACTGGTGATGACCGCACCGGCCGCGCGCAAGGCGCGCAACATCGTGGCCACCGGGAAAGCCGCCCTCGTCATGGACGACGGGCAGGCGGTGCGCGGTGTGCTGGCGCGCGGTCCGGCCCGGATCATCGACGATCAGGCGGGTTTCGCGGCAGCCCAGCAGCTGATGCTGGACGCGGGCGCGCTGGCCCGGCCCCGCGCCTACGGCGAGCAGGTGATCATCGAGGTAACGGTGCAGGAGTGGGTGGAATGGGGCCTGGACTCGTAACGTGTCTCGATGATCGTTTCCGCTAGTCGCTCCTAACGACGTGAGGGTGAAGGTTGGTCACGGTGCACAGCTCTACGCCAAGGCGTCTTGGCTGGCAATGTACTGGCTGTGGGGTATGGCCGTCTGCCATGTCCGGTCTCGTACCGTCCGGCAGTAGGAAAGATTGTCGGATCAGTAGTGGCGGCTCCGCCGGCGAAGCGACCATCCGGTTCAAACACGGTGAAGACCACTTGGTTATTGTCGAACAGCCAATAATCATCGGTAGGCAGATCGGTAGGATGGATGAGGTGGTGGGATAGCTAGCGGATGTCTTCCCGGCGAAATATTGTGTTCAGCAACGGTCAGTCCCCATCTGGTGTAGTCACCGTGGGGAACGGCGCGATGGGCAAGAACTTTCAGTGCTTGACATGCCCGTACGACGCGACCGCGTGAGCTCTGGGCGGGTCGTCTGAACAGCACCGGTGTGGAGAAGGTGATGGGTCGAAACCGGATTGTTCTTGCTCCTGGCCAGGTGCGGGGACCCCGGGTGCTGGTGCGTTACCGCCCTGGCCTAATACGACAGCCGCACTATCACGCTGGGTGGACGACTGCAGGCGTGCCAGGGGAAACGCGAACACAGTCAACCCACGGTTCTTGCCCCCGATCAGCCCTCCCACATCCCGGAAGCAGCAGCCCTCTGGACGCCTCTTTGACCCCGATTGGGAGCCCAATCGTGGTTCTGCCTCCCACGGCACCTCCTGCTTCCCACGGTGTGGGACAACGGCGTCATGCACAAGGACACGGGCGTGTCGGTCACTGGCTCGTTGCTTTATGTACCGAGTGGTCACCCAGGGTGAAAGTGCGGCTGTAGTATTAACGACCGAAGATCGTTTTAGTTCAGCTCGTGGTCAAGCGGCGAAATAGGATCACCATTCCGTGTGACGAGAAAACTCGGTCGGGGATTCTTCACCTCACGGAGGCGGTTGTCGACACTGTTGTATGTCGTGAACAACATCGTGCGGTCGAAAGGCGACATGTTTTGCGGAGAGCCGTGAACGACATTCGGGCCGAAGAACAAGACTGTCCCCGGTTCCCCCGTCGCCGCGGTTATCCCATACTCGTGCGCCAGTTCGACAATGACCTGATTGGGTACAATATAATCCACACCCGCAGTGAAGTTCGAGGCCCAACGCTGCGCGTCGGATGCGGCCGGCCCGGACCGCTCGACCGGTATCAAGCCCGAGCAGTGCGAACCTGGTATCAGCAGAAGTGGTCCATTGGCTTCGTCCGCCCGATCAATGAATATGACGGCGGTCAAAGCCTGGGGAGCGGGCATGCCGTCCTCATGGTGCCAGTAGCTGAAGTCCTGGTGCCATCGCCACATATCCCCTATGAACGCTCGCTTCATGTTGATCTTAAATTGATACACATAGACATCCGAATCCAACAGTCGCTGGGCGGGGATGAGTATTTTCGGGTGCCGGACAAGCCGCGCGAAGAACTCGTTGCTAAAATGTGTCCCACGCAGTCCCCGCAGCGTGCGACCGTCTGCCTCGAGCATCCACCCTGAGGTGGCATCCGCGGCCGAAAGCTCAATGTTTTCCCTGATCGCCCCGACTTCTTCACGCATGAGATCAGGGATGAGCAAAAAACCCTGCTCGGCGTACTGCTCGATCTGGCCGAGGGTAAGCTCAACCCGCATTTAATCCTCCCGAAACCGTAAGTTCGCGACACGGGCAACCGAATAGCAGCGAACCGCTCATCCGGCAACCTGTTTGCATTACCATCTATGGTAGCATGACCCAGCGCCCCTCCTTCTGAAGCTTTTCGGGTATATCCGATAAATAGTATTCTACTGCCGTTCATGCCGCTCAGATCGCGGGCAGGGTGTGAGGCCAGATGCACACCACGGCATTATCGCAGCCTTCCCCCTGACGGAAAGATCCATTCTTAGTCTCCGGAGCCGTGACCAGCGGCGACGAGCAGCACGCGCTTCACCAACCTGGCCGAGCTGCTCCGCGCCGACCTGTCCCAAATCGACCGGGCAGACCTCCCGTTCAAGGATCAGGTAGGTCACCATCCCCGCACCGTCGGGACCGAGGAACAGCTGCCGCACCTGCGCGTCAGGGTTGGCCTCGTTGAGGGGCACGCCCTCCCAGGGGCCAGCTTCATCACCCCGAGCAGCACGTCGTAGGGCAGCACGTCGTAGGGCAGCGCGCCGATCTGCTCGGCGACCGTGGGGTCAGGCTCGACCCGGTACACCCACTACCGGCCTTGGGCCAGCCGTTCGGCGATACGCCGGTGCATTTCCTCCATCGACACCGTCGGAAACCGCTCCCCGGCCATAATGCGCTGCGCCTTGTCGAGCATCGCCCGCTACCGGTCGTGGCCCATGTCGTGCTGGGACCAGGCGACACGTCGCCAGTGGGTCAGGAACGCTTCCAGCTCACTGAGATCGAGGGTGTCGGCGGAGGAGGCTATGAGTTCAGCACTGCGGAGATCCGCAGTGCTCTTCGCCTACGGGGGAGAGCTGTCCGGGTGCCCGCGTGGAGTGGGAGTTACGGATCGACACGGCGAGCTCCGTCACAGGTACTCTTGACGCGCCGCAAAGTGAGGCGCGACTGGATGCACGGGTTCCGCGGGACGCCGACACGCTGACGATAACAGCCCGTCGGATCGATGATCGACCATGTGGAACCGTCTTCATATGGACTGACCCAAGAATCATCGGCACACCATGGCAGCCATCAGTAGGTGGAGCATGCCTAAGCCGCAGCCCCAGCTCGGCACACTGGACACCGAGTCTGACCATCGGTCAGACTGGCGGCATGACCGTGAAGGTGGGTATCTCCCTGCCCGACACCACCCATACCCGCGCCGTGGAGCTGGCCCGCACCACCGGCACCACTCTCTCAGGCCTGGTCGATGCCGCACTGAGGGCGGAACTGACCCGCCGCGACGCCACCGACCACGTCGCGATGCTCGCCCAGGCTGACGACCCCGACCGACTGCGACAGCGGGCACGGCGGCGTAGCGAGGCCTTGGCGGGCTGGAAAGCGGGGCGGTGAGCCCGGCCGAGTGGACCGCACCACGCCAAGGTGATGTGCTGATCTCCCAACCCTCACCCCTGACCGGGGAGCGGGAACTGGCCGCGGTCGTGTCGGCCGACGTCTACAACGCCGCGGGTGGACCCACCGTGCTGCTGGCCGAGATCGAAACCGGTACCCGGTACCGGGCCAGCGCCTACGCCACCGAAACCGACTACGGGGTGGTACTGGCCGACCGGGTGGTATGGATGCCGATGGACATGCTGGGCGAGCACTTCGGCCGGCTCAGCGACAGGCAGAGGGAGCAGGTCGTGGACCAGATCATCGCCGTGCTCACCGGGCGGTAGGCAAGGCCGAGGTTTTTGCTAGGCCAAGAGGGTCTTCACGATTGCGTCGATCTCAAGACTGACTCCATCAGCGACGAGCACCTCGCGGATTCGGCGACGCTGCGCCTCAAAACGAACAACTGGTAGCCCAACACTGGCCGCGACTTGCTCTGACCGTTCAGCAAGCGCTACCAGCCGGTTGTGGGCGCTGTCGCCGGTGTCGTAAAGCGGAATCGGCAGCTGGAAGACATGCTTGTCAAAATCTCGTGGATTGTGTTCACCACGGCCCTGTAGGGGGCGGACAGCCATTGTTAGGGTAGTTGAGTTCAGGATCGCGGTGAGGAATCGCGCTTCAGCAAGACTGGTCGCTGATCCCCAGTAAAGCTTGTGGTCTATAACAGCAAACGGATCCGACACGATCGCGGCGGCTAAGTACATTCCACTTTTAGTGTAGACTATCCGATAGTCCGGAGCAGGAAACTGCTGTGAGAATTTATTTCGGTAGTCGAGTTGTTCGATAAGTGCCAGTCGCTCGCTGGATCGGTTTGTAATCCAGATCTCTTCGGCTTGTCGCCACCAGTCGGCAAGTCCGGGATACATATCTAACTGATCGCCTTTCCCATGTAGAAGACGTTGGCCATCCCAGGGGATGACCGCCTGGCGAGGCGGTGAGGTGCGGAAGGGAAGGATGGAATCTCCGAGATACAGCGGCATGATGAATTGCCGTTCAACTATTCCCTGTAGCCCCGCCAGTTGCCTCCACGGCGCCTTTTCGTGGACACTGCGGTGGCTCTTGACTGCCCGACGGCCTGCCCCAACGCCGAGCGGACCGGCGTTGCTTGACTCGACAAGAAAAAGAAATCGCGGCACCACAATCGCGCCTTGGCTGAATCGAGAAGCGTACAAGGAGCTACTCAGGGCTGGCGACGCTACCGGCTCACTGGATATTCGCGCGATGCTTGGTGCGGCCTGTCCCCATGAGGCCGTTGCGGTGGCAAACCTTCCTGTCCACACTTCTGGTGTCCGACTGAGGGCTGCGCCCCTCATGTCGCCATTCAGACGTCTGCCGAAGACGACACTGGCGGGCATCTCGAAAAATGCCGGCTTGATTCCATGAAGATCCCAGGGTTGATCGAATCTTACCCTCACTGATTGGGCTTGGACAGCATAATCGCCTGCGCGGAACCCTGCGTACTGCCGGCGCGACAGGACAGCCAACGGCATGACATAACCAAATCGACCGCCCGGTTTAAGGTACAGCTCGATACATCGAGCCACGAAGAGCGCCGACAGATCCTGGTTGGTCGTAACAGCAGCTCCGGCCCACAATCGTCTCTCGCTGCTCATTGCGCGAAAGGAGACCTGCTGGGGCTTCGTCATGAAGCGATAGGCTAGCCACGGAGGATTGCCAACGAGGACGTCAATCCGGTTGCCTGGTTGTGCCAGCCAGACTGGCCGCGCCAGATTGCGTACATAGTAGCCCCAGATGTGGTCACGCTCCTTGTCGTGCAACTTGCACATAACCTTGAACGTCGACTCTAGCACTGGCCGGTCTTCATCTGCGATCTTAAACCGTCGAAACGTCGCAGCCAGGGAAGGTACGGCAGTTCCGCGTTCACGTTTTGTGGCTTTCTCGGCAAACTCGATGACCAGTTGGTCGAAGAGTCTGGCGTTCGCGACGATACTTTCGGGAAACTTGAGCTGACGACCAGCGGTCTTGGCGTGAACGGTGAACTCGGGATCATTGACGAATGTTTCGTGATCAAGGGTGGTCGGTACGCTGAGGCCACCGTATGACCACAATGTTGATTCCTGACCCCATCGAAGCGAGTCGCCTAGGTATACTGGTACAACGAACGCTGGCCGATCATCGGCCTGCAACCGGTTCACGCCGATCGCGAGTAGATAGGTCACACGAGCCAGCGTGACGGCAACAGGGTGCACGTCGAAGCCCATTACGTACTCTCCCACGTCGCGCACGATGTCTGGGCTAGGCCGACCTGCGGCCTCTGCGGCCGATATGTAGCTTCTGACTGCGTGGAACAGGAAGGTTCCGCTGCCACAACTTGCGTCGAGCACCCGCTCGGACAGCGGATCTTTCACGCATTCGGTGACTATTTTCTCGGCCAGCCAGTCCGGCGTGTAATACTCGCCGAGTTGGTGTCGCACCGCTTTGGGTATGATAGACTCGTAAATTATTTTCATAATATCATATTGGACTTTGTCCCATGCGAATCTGGCTAGCCGTCGAGCCAGGTCTTTGATGAACAGCTCTCCACTGGGAATGTAGACGACCCAGTCGAAGAAGTCGGCCTCGATCACGCCCTCGATCTGGGCGCGAGAGAATAGCGCGCCAGACATAATGGTCGCGGCCTCGATTGTAGGATCTTCAGGCTGGACGCCGATGACCGCATGACCGATCACCTCGGCCATTGCCACCAGAAGCGTATGGTCGACGAACAACGAATCATCGTCAGTGAATCTTGTGCCGGAAGCTGTAGTCAACAGCTTGGCCCACATATCGCGCTTCACTTTGACTACGGGAAGCTCCCGACACTTCGCATAGATCGCCCTTAGCTCTGCGGAATCCAGTGCATACGAGGGACTGTCAGCTCCGAGTTTTCGCGCAATTCCGCGAGGGGTTGGCTCGATCTGTCGGTCGCTAGCAAGCACGCTTTCAAGCCACATTAGCAACCCATCAATATCAGGGTCAGAAGGGTTGACGGTCAGCGACGTCACTCGTTGAAGCCCGCCATCGAGGCGATGGTAAGCGTGCCACTCCGCGCCGTCAGTAAGCACTGCCACGTACCGCTGCCCTGTCTGTTCGCTACGCGCGGTGACGTAGCTAGCTAACCGCCGCTCTGCCTCTCTCAGCACACCGCCCGCGCGAAGGTCATCGCGGACTTCGATGACAGTGCGGCTGATTGCGACGTCAATCCTGCGCCTGTTCTCAGCCTGGGCGGCTAGCTCGACCCCAAGATCGTGCTCTTTCAAGCCGATATCGCCGATCGCGAGAAGTTGTCTGACATCGGCCTGGACCATGGCTTCATTGCGCCCGGGGGTTCGATCCGTCAGGTGTCGAAGAAGATCGCGGGCCACGTCCCTAGGGGGAGTGGCCGACGAGTATTTCGTCTGGCGTGGCGGCAGAACTGGCACGGAACCCAGCGGCGGCTGAGTCTCATATGGCTGGTTCGTCAGCAGCCGCAAGAGACTATCTGCGCCCTCCACGGTGTAGTCGGAGACCGTATAATGCGTCGTTGTTGCCGGACCCATCCATTGCGGAATACCAGCGACTGAACCGCCTGGCAAGATCACTGGCAGAAAGCGATTCAATGCTGCCTTTGGGTCAGCGTACACCTCCTGTCGGATCAGCGCCGTTTCCCACTGGACACCTCGTCCCTCGCCGGAGGAGGCTTCGCCTTCTGCGCGTCGTCGATACTCAGGCGACGCAATCATCAGCACGAAATTCGCCGTACGGATCTGCTGAAGCATCCAGAGTGGCCAATCCTGCCGTTGCTCGGCAGCTAACCGATCCAGCTGGGCATCGATGCCCTGTTCACACAGGAAAACCCACAGTCGATGCACGCGTTCTTCGTGCTCGGGGTCGCCGTGCGCGTAAGAAATAAAGACTCGAACCCTACGTGGAGTGGGGACCTGATGATCCATTACCGCAGACCCGCCCGCTGCGAGGCGTTCGGGTACTGCTGACCTGGTGGTCCTGGGGCGCCCGTCATATGCGCACACCAAGGCAGGTGCTATCGTCACACATGGCGAAGTTCCTTCCACGTCCGTTCGCCCGAAGCCCCCGGTGGTTGGCCGACCATGCGGGGGCTCACTATCCAGTGACCATTTGACCATCCCGGAGTAGCTGTGCGCTACCGCTAGTTCTCTGAACGTGGTCAGCATTGATCGTCAGCTCAAGCCCGTCACCCAGGGCTGAACCCGGATCTTCCGCGATCGGAGAGGATCGGTCCGCGCCTGAGTTCGATGCCTGCTGGCCGCTGGAAGAGTGCACCGCTACCCCGGTGGGCGAACTTGAGCAGCCGGACCAGCTGGAACCCCTCGCTCAGGTAGTACTCATGCAGCTGCTCGTTGCTCGCCCAGGCGTCGAGCCGGAGCCAGTGCTTACCCTCCTGATTGGCGCGGCGACTGGCCCAGTCGAGCATCGCGGAACCTAGATCCCGACCTGCCTCCGAGCGGGCCACCAGCATGCGGTGCGCGTAGAGCGCCTAGCTCGGGTCGTCCTCGGGCCGCCAGAACTCCGGATCGGGGCCCGACCGTCTAGCTTGATCGACGCCACGACCGGCTCGTCGCGGCGACTGACAACCCAGACCACACCCGCGTCGACGTCGGCTGTCGCAGTGCCAGCATGTCCACGACGAACGATGGCAGCGGCACCAACCGGTGGTCCTGCTCATCTTTGCCGGTCTTGCCCCTCGCGCGGTACACCAACCCCTCACCCTTCACCGTCACCACCACCGGGCCAATCGCCACTACCGGCACCAGCCGGTCGTCGACACGGACCCCGACCAGATCCACATCTCGCCAGCGCACCGCCAGGGCATCGCTGATGCGGCATCCGGTGCCCAGCATGAAAATCACCAGGTCGGTGATCGATGACCGCCGCGAACAACGACCGACTCGACAGTCGAATAGCGCCGGTCCCAGCAGTTCCGACACCGGGCCGTGAAGGCATTCTGCGCGGCGCTTTTCGATTTCCCCAGGCTTCGACCCGACCATTTTGCCGGTGAGCAGTCGCAATCGCGAGGTCGCCCGCCACCTAGCGTCTTTGGGGCCGGCTGGCCTTCCGGGATCTCTCGGCGGTCCACGACGGCTCGCACGCGCACCGCCCGTGCTCGCCGGGGGGTGTGCGGGGCCGACCATGGGGTTTGCGGGGAAGCCCACCATCATCCATGATCCACCTCTAAGTGGTGGTCATGTAGCGGATGATCCTGCACGACCGGACCGTATCACGGCTCTGACCTGCGCGCCCGAAGGGACTCGAACCCCTAACCTTCTGATCCGTAGTC
>Ga0187893_10013697_pt1 | contig 11229 bp, 9 predicted proteins | sample MA1701074metaG_FD_139574 | JGI IMG/M metagenome (GOLD analysis project Ga0187893, IMG submission 139574) | White microbial mat communities from a basaltic lava cave in the Kipuka Kanohina Cave System on the Island of Hawaii, USA - MA170107-4 metaG ...
ACGATGTGGGACAATCGCTATGATTCCGAAAAAGTGAAGCTGGAAAATCATTACGCCGCCAACGTGCATGTTTACGGCGGCGCGTTGTGTTTCTATAATGACACCGATCTCGGCGCTTCGTTTACGGTAGCGGCAAAAAAAATGCTGGATTCTTTTCAAGACGTCTTTATCGAACGCCAGCTCGGGGTCGCGGCAAAAATTTTTGAGGGCTCGAGCGACTGGATGGAAGGCGATTCGTACAGCATGGATGCGTTCATTGGCCTAATGATGCTCGCGGGCGCAGCCGGCAGCGCGCTGGAGGAAAATTTTTTTGCGGCGAATCCGTGGCTCCATTCGGCGCCATACTTCATTTATTACAGCATCAATCCGATGCCTTACGACGGCGAATATTATTTTACGCAACACAACACTGCCAGCGGCCTGACCGGGCGCAATCGCAACACCTCGGCGATCATGAACATGGCGGCGGCTTCGTTGCAAGCGAGCGATCCGAACCTCGCGGCGTTTGCGGCATGGTTTTGTGAAAAGAGCCCCTACGGTCTGCGCGTCGATGACTACGCCTACTATGAGCCGCATCTTTTTGATTTTTTTTATAAATTCGTTTTCGGCACGCGCCCGGTCGCAAAAAAATCGCCGGACGAGGCCGCCATCCCGCTGAGCTTTCATCTCGGCCAGATGCACGTGATGCGCTCGGATCACGGCGCCGATGACGCGACGCTGATTCAATTTTTCAGCCCGCAGTACTGGTACCAAAACGGGCACAATGAAGAAGAGAGCGGCTCGTTCAATCTGCATCGGTTCGGGCCGCTGGTGATCGCCGCCGTTTGCACGAAAAACGCCGGCGCCGGCATTCCGCGCGCCGACGAAGGCAAAGGCATGGCGCTGAATAACGTGTTCGGCTTCGGGCCGGATAAAGAGCTCAGTCTCGAAAAGGGCAACATCAGCGACGAGGCCGACACGCCGCAGGATTTTATTATCGGTGCGAACACACACATCGGCACGGTTGAAGCGCGCGAATATTCGCCGGGGCTGCATGATTATGTCAATTACAATTATACCCGCAGTTACAAAGCCGGCAGCAAAACGGCGCTGGCCCGGCGCGCGCTGGTTTATCTGCGCGGCCCGGTCAATCGCGAGTTTGTCGTGATCATGGATCGCGTCGAATCCAAACAGGAAAAATATTTTGTCATTCACACCCCCGCCGATATCGAAATCGTCGGAGGGGCATGGAATGCGGCGGGGAGCGGCCATTGGACGAGCGCCGCAAAAGCGGTGCAAGTCACCAATCGCCTCGACCGCAGCCACGGGCAAATGTATTTGACCGCGGTGTGGCCGCAAAATACGACGCTGCACAAATTTGGCGGCGCCGGTTACGAATGGGTTTGGGCCGACGGGTCGAAAGTCGATTATCGCGGCGCGTTCAGTGATTTGGCGCGTTATCTTTACAGCGATCACACGCTGCAAATTCGCTCACCGGAAAATCTGTTTTTAACGGCGATGCAGATCGGCGACGCCAACACGATGGCTGAGCCGGCAACGGTGGAAGGCATGGCCGGCGTGTTTTGGATCGGCGCGCTGCTGGACAAGGAGCGGCTGGTCATTTTCAGCAAAACGGAAAAGCCGCTCGTGGAGTTTTATTATTCGATCAACAGCAGCAAAACCGTCAAACATCTCCTGACGGAGCTGGATAAAAGAAGAGAATACACGGTGACAAAAGGCGCTGCGGTTGTGGCGAAAGGAACGACCGGGCCGAACGGCACGATTGCTTTTTCGGATCCAGCGAATGGCGCGGCAACTTATACCGTCAAGCTCGGCGCGGCCTCGGCGGTTTCGGAAAACGAGATGGTAATTCCCAAGACGCTTGCGCTGAGAAATTATCCCAATCCGTTTTCCGCGAACGGAACCTTCGGCAACCCCAATACTACGATTGATTTTTCCTTGCCCAAATCAGGCGAAGCCAAGCTGGCGATTTACAACACCGCCGGGCAATTGGTGCGAACTTTAATTTCCGCTCCGCTTCGCAGCGGGACGCATCAAATGCGATGGGACGCGACGAACAATGCCGGCCAGCGTGTAAACAGCGGCGTCTATTTGTGCCGGTTGGAATTTGGCGGCATGGTGTCGCGGGTGAAGTTGATTCTAACCAAGTGACGATTTGCAGTACAAAAAATTCAACAGGAAAACACTTGCATAAAAACGCCTATTATCGTATTTTGTGGATAATCAATTTGAGCAACTCAAGGGCTCAATTTGGAGGCAAAAATGCCTGTGACAACTCATTTGCGCCACAAAAAGGCAGCGGCCGATTCCAAAAAAATGGCGGCATTGCTGATTAGAGAATTATTCGATGATAAAATAAAAGTGGCGATTCCATTTCTGGAATTTCTAAAATATCAAAACTGATCTGCTTGGTTTGCAACAAGTCTTGCTGGTTAATCCTCGAACCGGTGATCCCATCCCCGGGCTTTGTGGCAAGGTTTATAAACTGCGTCTCGCCAGTTCAGGCCTTGAACGAGGCAAAAGCGGCGGCTACCGCATTATTTATTATTTCAATCCATGACCGGACTTTTCTCTCATCCCACCTGTCTTCTGCACGACAACGGCCCCGGCCATCCCGAGCGCCCGGATCGTTTAAAATCGATTCATGAAACGCTGGAAAAATCCGGCTTGGCCACGCGGCTGAAATTTTTCGAGCCGGCGCCGGCGGAACGCGAATTGCTTGCTTTCATTCATCCGCGCGATTATATTGAATCCATCGCTGAAATTTGCAGCCGCGTCGGCAATGGCCGCGCGAGGCTCGACGGCGATACCTCGGTCTCAAAAGATTCTTTTGTGGCCGCGCAACTCGCCGTTGGCGCGGCAGTCGAGGCGGTCGATCAAGTGAGCCGCGGCGAGCTAGCGAACGCCTTTTGCGCCGTGCGGCCGCCGGGCCATCACGCCGAGCGCGCCGTGGCCATGGGTTTCTGTCTATTCAACAACGCGGCGATTGCGGCGGAATGGCTCGCGCGCGAAAAACGCGCGGAAAAAGTTTTGATCATTGACTGGGATGTGCATCACGGCAACGGCACGCAGCATCTTTTTTACGAACGCGGCGATATTTTTTATCTGAGCCTGCATCAGTGGCCGCTTTATCCCGGCACCGGGCGCGAAGATGAAATCGGCGAAGGCCACGGCCGCGGTGCAACGCGTAATGTGCCGCTGCCGCCGGCGACGACCGAGCAAAAATATCTCGACATTTTCTTCAAAACGACCGAAGACGTTTTCAAAAAATTCAAGCCGGATTTTCTTTTGCTCTCCGCGGGTTTCGATGCGCATCGCGATGATCCGCTGGCGAATCAGCAGCTCACCGCCGCCGGTTTCGGCCGAATGACGAAATTTGCGCGAGAGCTGGCTGAAAGTTTTTGCGCCGGCAAGAACGTTTCCCTTCTCGAAGGCGGCTATAATTTGACGGCGCTGGCTGATTCGGTGGCCGCGCATGTGGAAGCGTTGTTGGACGGTTAGTCCCGACCAAGTCGGGATTTGCCGGTTTAGCGGTTATGATAAAAACAGACGAATAGACCAACCAGCCAACAGGCAAACCGGCTAACAGGCCAACAAGTAAACTTACAAACAACGTCTTTTATGAAATGGCAACGGCGGGAAGAAACACCGGTGAGCGAGGCGGAATACGCCGCGCGACGCGCACGGATGATTGCGATGCAACTCGAACGGCGCAATATTCACGACGAACGTGTGCTCGCTGCGATGCGCATGACGCCGCGGCATTTGTTTGTGCCGGAATGTTTTCGCGACCTCGCCTACGATGATTGTCCGGTTCCCATCGGCTACAATCAAACCATATCGCAGCCGTTTATCGTCGCTTACATGCTGCAGCATCTCAAATTCACCGGCAAAGAAAAAGTATTGGAAATCGGCGGCGGCTCGGGCTATCAAACGGCGCTGTTGTCGCAGCTTTGCCGAAAAGTTTATGTGCTGGAGATTATCTCCGAATTAGCAGCACAGGCCGAGAGCACGCTGGGCGCGATGGAAATTCGTAATGTAAAAATTCGTTGCGGCGACGGCTATCTTGGCTGGCCGGACGCTCCAGCATTTGATCGCATTATTGTCGCTGCCGCGCCCGGCCACATGCCGCAAAATCTCCTCGCGCAATTGCGGGAAGGCGGGCGCATGATTTTGCCGCTTGGGGACTTTAACCAACATTTGCTGCTGCTGCGTAAAGCGCTGGCAGGAAAAATTCTTCGGCGTAAATTGGTTCCGGTAAAATTTGTGCCCATGACCGGGCTGGCGGAGAAAGTGAACTGAATATGGCGGCAAAAAAAATCGGCGCAGCGAATACGGCGCGCCGCAAACAGGTTCTCACCGAGCGCGATATTTTGCAGGCCTGGCACGAAAAAAAATCGCAGTTCGCCGTGCCGGCCGGCATGTTGATTACACCCGCCGCCCGTGACGCCGCCCGGGCCCGCAAAATTGAATTGCAGCGCGAAGGCGAAACGGCGAAACCGGTTATGGCAGCTGCGCCGCCGCCCGCCCCACAATCAATGGGAATGATCGCCGTCGGCGCAGATCATGGCGGTTACGCTTTGAAAGAGCAAATCAAAATTTTTTTGCGCGAGTTGGGTTATCATTTCCAGGATCTCGGCACGTTCAGCGAAGCGCCGGTGGATTATCCCGACGTTGCCGAGGCGGTCGCGAGCGAAGTGGCAAACGGCAAAGCCTGGCGCGGCATCATCATAGACGGCGCCGGCATCGGCTCGGCCATGGCCGCGAACAAAATCCCCGGCGTGCTCGCCGCCAACTGTCATGATGTTTATACCGCCCGCAACAGCCGCGAGCATAATAATGCGAATGTGTTGACGCTCGGCAGTCGCAACCTCGGCATTGACATTGTCAGGGAAGTCGTGCAAGTGTGGCTCGCCACCGGGTTCGGCGGCGGCCGCCATCTCCGGCGCGTCGAAAAAATTAGCGCCTTAGAGAAAAAATTTCTCGTGACGGAATGAAACATCCGTGCGCCGGATTCGTTTATAATATTGACTTTCCCGCGCCCTCTCGTCACGAGCGTAGGCAAGTGGTTGATAAAAAAACGGCCCGCAGGTAATATATCTGTGCGGTTTGAGTTGATGATGAACGATTGTTAATCTGAGCTAGCAGTGAACGAAGAAATCAAAACGTCTTTTCAAACCGGAGCCGGTGCGCATCGCCTATATCGTTCCGTCAACAACCGTCGCTTCGCTGGCATCTGCGGCGGGCTGGCAGAATATTTCAATGTTGATTCTTTTTTAATCCGGACGATCTGGGTGATCAGTATCTTTGTAACGCACTTCGCCACATTAATCGCTTACTTCGTTGCCTGGGCCGTCATTCCAGAAAACCCCCAGGCCGCGTCGGCGCCTGCACAACGGCCGGCTTCGCAAAATAGCAGCCAGTATATTTTTGGCGTGCTGTTGATCGTGCTCGGATTTTTCTTCCTTGCCGACCGCATGGATTGGTATTACCTGTTGCCGTGGCGCTGGCAGTTGCCGTACTGGTTTAGCTGGGGCGCGGTGTTTTCGGTGTTGCTTATCCTATTCGGGCTGATGCTGATTTTCCGGCCAGGCAATGTGCCGCCTTTCTCTTCTGCGGCCAACGCAACAGAAGCCGGGCCGGCAACCGGCACGAAAGAAACCGCGTCTTCCACTCTCGCCGGCGAAATGCGCTCGAATGAAAAACGTTTGCTTCGCGCCCTGGACGAGCGCATGATCGGCGGCGTCTGCGGCGGGCTGGCAAAATATCTCAACCTCGATCCTTCGTTGGTGCGGTTGGGATTTGTTATCCTCACGCTGTTGAGCGGCTTCATTATCGGCATCGTCACGTATATTGTCATGATGATCGTTGTGCCCGAAGAGAGTTCCGTTGCGAATCGTCCTTTAACCCCCGTCAGTCAAATTTAAAAAGGAGCGCGGACTTTCTTATCCGCGATGCTCATGTGGACGAGAAAGTCCACACTCCCGCGAGAGGAGATTAAAATGGAAGTGCGCACTCAAATGCAAATAAAAAATCGCCGCGGCTCGCTGGTCGGCGGGTTGATTTTAATTTTCATTGGCGCGGTTATGTTGGCGCGGCGTCTCAATATTTCGTTGCCGATATGGGAAGATTTGTATCCTTTCGGGTTTATTCTTTTGGGCCTGGCCTCGGCTTACCGTATTCGGGGACGCGGATATAATGATGGCGTGTTCGGCACCGTATTCTTTCTCAGTCTCGGCGCGTTTTTTCTGCTGCGCAATTATAACTTCATTGCTTATTTTCATTCCTGGCCGGTTTTTCCAATTGCCGTCGGGTTGGGCTTATTGGCGCAATGTGTTTTTGTGCCGAAGCAGTGGGGGCTGCTCATTCCCGGCGCTGCTTTCGTACTCTTTGGTGTTGCGTTGTTGATGGAAGAATTGGATTACTGGCATTTTTACGATATCGCCAGATTCTGGCCGCTGATTTTGATCGCCTTCGGCGTCGGGATTCTGCTCAACGCGCGGCGACAACGCGCATAGTTTTGCATGCCGTGTGATTTTAAAAGCCTCCAAGTTCGGGAGGCTTTTTTATTTTCAAATCGACCAAAGGCAAAACGACTTAATTGTCTTGCCCATAATAGTTTTGCTTGCAAAAAATCTCCGGCCTCAGCCCTGGCGCCAGGGCAGGCTTCGCGATCTTCTCAGGCCCTGGCGTTCGCAGGAGTTCGGAATGTTGCTATATTAGATTTTATATTAGGGTAAATTCCACTTGCTTTTTTGTGAAACAGGGTTAAAATGTATTTCATCGTTGTCACGGGTTTTGTAGCCGTGCTTTTTGGCGGGTTGCTCGTCCTTGGCCTGCGCCGGCGCGCCTGGAAGTTTGCAGCGCTGAATTTTACCGGCATGGCGCTGAATATCGCCGTGGCCGTTTTGGAAGTTCGCGGCGATCTTGAGATGGTTATGTTGATGGCGGCCCTTCTTGCCCTCGTCGGAATTTTCGCCGCCGAAATCGTTCTACTCTCGCGTCAAACGCGCCGCCCCGTGCCTTTGCAGCCGCTTCGCCATAAAGCGGCTGAGAGTATTCCGCCTCGACGTCATCCTGAATATACATTGATGGCGAGCAAAAAACGTTTCCTAAAAGAACTGCTTCATCACCCGGGACTTTCTGAAAAAAATCGTCAGCAGATGTTGCAATTCTGGCAGCAGGGCAATGCCGCATTTGAACGCCGCGATTTGCCTGAAGCCCAAAAACAATACGAGCTTTCGCTGCAGTTCGCGCCGGCGCCGTCGGTATTGAATAACCTCGCCGTCGTTTTTCTGACTTCAAATCGCACGGAGGCTGCCTTCCAACGGTGCGAACAGGCCTGCCGGCTTGATCCCGAGCATCTCGACGCCTGGCTCAATCGCGGCCAGGCGTTGCTCGCGCTCAAACGATTTGCCGAAGCGCTTGCCAGTTTTGATCAGGCCGTTGCTTTGCAGCCGAACATGCTGGCGCCGTGGATTTTCCGCGCCCACGCTTTTGTGCAAATGGGACAATTTGAATCCGCCATTCAAAGCTACGATGCCGCGCTCTGCCTCAATTCCAACCGCGCCGAATGCTGGAATAATCGCGGCGTGGCCTTGAGCAAAACGGGAAAATGGCCGGAAGCCGTCACGAGCTTTGAGCGCGCGCTGAAAATTCAGCCCGGCTTTTATCCCGCCTCGCTCAATCGCGCGCTGGCGATCGATAAGCTGGGGCAGCTTGATCAGGCGAAACTTTGTTATCGCAATTTTCTCCAACAACCGCCGCCGGCCATGAACGGTAATCTCGCCTTGATTCGCTCGCGATTGCAACAACTCGAAAGCGGCGCTCCGGCGCGGTTTGATTTTAGCCGGTTGGAACTCGAGCTGGCCTCATAAAATAATTTGATTTTTTAATTATTTTTGTGTAAAATTATTTTATGGAAACTCTGAAGGTCGATCTCGGCAGCCGCAGTTATCCGATTTTTGTCGGCGCCGATACGCTCGCCCAATTTGGGGAGTTGCTCAAACTCTACAAAATCGGTGAGCGTTTTGTCGTTATCACCAATCCCGTCGTCGATCGCCACTATGGCGAAAAAGTTTTCGCGAGCCTGCGGACGGCGAAATTGCACGTTGACAAAATCATCGTGGATGACGGCGAACGCCACAAAAACTTAAAAACTTTGGAACGCCTCATCGGGGAGATGCTCAAGCTTGGCTGCGATCGGCAAACCGTCATCATGGCGTTGGGCGGCGGTGTGATCGGCGATCTTGCCGGTTTCGCCGCGGCCACTTTCATGCGGGGCGTCGAATTTGTGCAGGCGCCGACGACTTTGCTGGCGCAGGTGGATGCCAGCATCGGCGGCAAAGTCGGCGTCAATCATGCACGCGGCAAAAACATGATCGGCGTTTTTCACCAGCCTCGCCTCGTTTGGATCGACACAGCAACGCTGAGTACATTGCCACTGCGTGAAATCGTCTGTGGTCTCGCCGAAATCGTCAAGCATGCGCTCATTTGCGATCGTGAGTATTTTACCTATCTTGAAACTCACTTAACGAAATTGTTACAGCTTGATCAAGAGATGCTGGCCAAAACCATTCACCGTAGTTGCGCTATTAAAGCAGAAATCGTCAAAAATGATGAACGGGAGTCCAGTCAGCGGGCGTTATTGAATTTCGGGCACACTGTTGGCCATGCCCTCGAAGCGGCAACCGAATATCGCAGTTTGCGCCACGGTGAAGCCGTGCTGCTGGGCATGTTGATCGAAGCCTATCTTTCGCGTGAAGCCGGGCTTTTAGCGGATGATACGTTCACACATATTAAAACTTTTTTACAAAATATTCCGCTAAAAGTCCGATTGGACGGTATTGATTTTGCAATGGTGGAGCATAGCATGTCCCTTGATAAAAAGGTGCGGCAGGGACAACTCCGTATGGTATTGTTGCGTGAAATCGGTGACGCCGTTCTCACGGCAAGCTGGCCGCGCGAAAAATTGCAGCCAGCGATTCAGTATGGGCTGGAATGTTTTCGTGGAATGGCGGAAAAGTAAGATTTAATACGTAAGGCGTAAGATTACGTTTTACGCCTTACGTTTTACGCTTTAAGAACAGCGTTCTTTGAAAAAAGAATAGGTGTTTCATCGTGCAACTGCGATTCAGTTGGCGACAGTTCTAACGCGTTTTAAACGCCGAATCGCTTCGCAGCGCGCTGCTTTCTGGCGCGCTAAATTGTTTGAAAGCCTGTGTTTGCGCGGAAAAGGAAAAATCTGCCCGCTACTGGCATAAGGTTTGTCAAAGAAAAGTTTGTTCGCCCGATAAAAATTTTTCCGAAACAGATCAAATTTATCGACACAGGATAAGAAACACTTATGAAAGAATTGTTATATTTTTCTTTTGCGGATTTGATGGCCCGCGTCGAATATCATCAGGAAGCCAACTCCCTGCGTTATGCGACCCATCGTAAAATGGCTCACGGCGAACGCGTTGTGGTCGAGCAATATATCCTAACGAACATTGCGCCGAAAACCGACTATTATAAAAGACAGCCGGCGATGTTCATTTACATCGGCCTGGACGCGCAACTGGTCAAAGAGCTGAATCTGTTTCATTTAAAAAATACCCTGAAGACGCTGGTGGAAAAAGAAAAAGACGTTAAAAGCTCGGTGGACGGCCTGATCAACCAGTCGATGCAAAATTATTATTTCGAACAGATCGGCGATACGATTCTGGAGGTGCGGCGTGAAATTAAAAAAGTCGAAATCGGCGGCGCCGATGAGCGGCTCGAGCAGCTTAAACTAAAAATGGAAGAATTAATCAAAGCTTATAATGCGTATTCCGACCAAAAAATAACGATCACTGAAATTATTCCCTCCGAGCTGAAATCATACTTTGGCATACCAACAGAAGCAGCTTACTTTGTGAGTGATCATGTAGTGCGGGCAGGCGCTGCAGAACAATTTTAATCGGGGCGGCTCAAGAAGATTTGAGCCGGCAATTCATCAAACGGATTTCATCGAAATCCGGAATAACGCCCCAAGGGGCTACGCCCGAAGGGCAAGGAAGCTCTTTAGAGGAGTTCAGTATGAAAAGGCAACGTTTTTCCATCATCATTCTGGCGATGCTGGCCGGGATGAGCGCAGGTTTGCACAGCACAATGGCCATGGCGCAGGCGCGCTGGGGTTTCGGCGCCGGCCCGAGCGCCAGCTCGTTGTACAGCGATTTGAAAAAAACCAGTTTCGGCGTGGGCGGCGGCGGTTATCTCACGCGGCGTTTAAATTCTCACCTCGGCTTGAGCTTAACCGGCGAGTACAGCCAACTCCCCTTTACCCGAACCATTACCATCGGCGCCCAGACCTCGACGGCTAAGTTTACCACCAACGCGCTGCGCGGTGGTTTGCTTTTCGATTACGAAATTTCTTCCGGTGGTTTCCGGCCCTATGTCGGGCTTGGCCTCGGCGGGGTGAATTATAAAGTGACGGGCAAGGTTAACGGCGCGTCGTTGAAAAGCAAAAAGAGCTATAATACTTTTGAATTTGGGCCGAGCCTGGGCTTTCGCTTGATGCTCGGCTCGCGCTCGGCGATCGATCTCGGCGGCAGTTATCGCTTTACCACCAGCGACAGCCTCGATGGCATCACCACCACCAAGGCGAAAGACAATATCATCACCGGCATGCTCGGATTGACGCTCTTTTTCGGCGGCAGTCGCGGCACGGATATCATAGCCGAGCAGGCGCCGGTTGAAGAAAATAATCTTGATGCCTTTCAGGAGCGCATCGATCAGATGGAGGCCAATACGCCGGAGCAACCGCAGCAGGACATGCAGGAATACGTTCGCCTGAAATCGAAAATGGACGAGCTGAATCAGCAGATTAATCAGAGGGACGGCGAAATCAACACGCTGCGCACAGCTGTTGCTGAGAAAGACCAAAACGTTAACGCGATGCAAACACAACTGGCTTCGGCGCCGGTCAATTCCGCGAGTTTCTCGCGCGGCTATGAAGAAGCGTTGAGCAAGTTCTACGGCAAGCGTTACACCGAAGCGATCGATCAGTTCAACGGCATCGTCGCTCAGTTTCCCGATCATCCGCGCGTCAGCAATTGCGTCTACTGGATCGGCGAGTCGCATTTCGGCGCCGGCAACTATCGCGAGGCGGTAAATGCTTTCTCGCGCGTGCTGAATTATCCGCGCTCGCTGAAGCGCGACGACGCGCTGCTCATGCTGGGCCGCGCCTATGCGCAAATGAATCAAAAG
>Ga0187893_10013698_pt1 | contig 11228 bp, 10 predicted proteins | sample MA1701074metaG_FD_139574 | JGI IMG/M metagenome (GOLD analysis project Ga0187893, IMG submission 139574) | White microbial mat communities from a basaltic lava cave in the Kipuka Kanohina Cave System on the Island of Hawaii, USA - MA170107-4 metaG ...
ATTCTCGGCGTGCACATGATCGGCCCGCGGTCGACCGAGCTCGTGGCTGAAGCCGTGCTCGCGCTCAGACTGGAATGCACGGTCGAGGAGCTCATCAGGACGATTCACGCGCATCCCACGTTTTCGGAGGCGCTTGGCGAGGCGGCGCATGCCACGCACGGTGCCGCGATACATTTGTAGTCTCTGGTCTCTCGGCTCTTGTCGACCATAGACGAAAAACCAGAGACTAGAGACCAGAGACCAGGGAGATGCCAACACCCGTCGTGATGCCCCAGATGGGGGAGTCGATCGCCGAAGGCACGATCGTCCGCTGGATGAAGAAAGTGGGCGATCAGGTCGAGCGCGACGAGCCGCTGTTCGAGATTACGACCGACAAGGTGGACGCGGAGATTCCCGCGCCGGCCGCTGGGGTGCTGACCGAAATCACAGTCAAAGAAGGCGAGACCGTCGCGGTCAACAGCGTGGTCGGGACCATCGCGCAGCCGGGGGAGGCACCGACTCCAGAGCCGCAGCGCCCGGCCGCGGTCCCGACGCGCCCGGCCGCGGTCCCGACGACCGCCGCGCCAACTCCCCGGCCCGCGCCGCCGGCGCCGTCTTCCTCGGGTGAGGAGCGTCGCCGCCTGAAGTCATCGCCGCTCGTTCGTCGCATTGCGCAGCAAAACAACGTCGACATCTCGGCGCTTGCTGGTTCGGGCATCGGCGGGCGTGTCACGAAACACGACATATTGGCGCACCTCAATCGGGATCCGGGATCCGGAGTCCGGGATCCGAAGACCAACCTTCGCGCGGTACCGGAACCGCACCCGGCCGAACGAGAAACGACCGAACCAGGGACGGCAGAACCAGGAACCCTCGAACCACGACCCCCCGGAACCCCGATCCCCGATCCCGGGTCCCGGTTCGAGGTCCACCCGCTCTCGCCGATGCGCAAGAAGATCGCCGAGCACATGGTGCTCAGCAGGCGCACTTCCGCGCACGTGCACTCGGTCTTTCACGTCAACTTCTCGCACGTGGAGCGGCTGAGGCGCGAGAAGAAGGACGAGTATGCCGACCTCGGCGCCAAGCTTACCTATCTGGCGTTCATCGCGAAGGCGGTCATCGATGCGATTCGTCGGCATCCCGTGATCAACGCATCGCTCGACGGCGACAACGTCGTCTACAAGAAGGACGTGAACCTAGGCATCGCCGTGGCGCTCGAGGCCGGACTGATCGTCCCCGTGATCAAGAACGCCGACGAGAAGAATCTGCTTGGACTGGCCCGGGCGATCGGCGATGTCGCGGACCGCGCGCGCGCGAAGCAGTTGAAGCCGGAGGACGTACACGGAGGCACGTTCACGATCACCAATCCCGGCCAGTTCGGATCGCAGTTCGGCCTGCCGATCATCAATCAGCCGCAGGTGGCGATCCTCGCCGTCGGCACGATCGAGAAGCGGCCGGTGGTCGTGGACGATGCGATCGCGATTCGCACGATGGCGTATCTCACACTCGGCTACGATCATCGACTGATCGACGGAGCAGTCGCAGACCAGTTCATGGTCGACGTCAAGACACACATCGAGGAATTCGATCCGAATCAGGTATGACGGATTCCATGCGTGAGTTATTGGTGCGTCGGCTCGGCATGGTGCGCTACGGTGATGCCCTTGCACTGCAGCGGCGGCTCGTCGAGGAGCGACGCGCTGGTGTGGTGCCCGATCTGCTGCTGCTCCTCGAACACCCGCCGGTGATCACCCTGGGCGTGCGTGGCGACGGCGGCCGGTCTCATATCGTGGCCACCGAGGAGCGCCTCGCGACGCTTGGCGTGGAGGTCTCAGAGACAGGGCGCGGCGGCGACGTCACCTACCATGGCCCGGGCCAGATCGTCGGCTATCCGATCCTCGACCTGCATCCCGACCGGTGCGACGTCCATCGCTATGTGCGTGATGTCGAGGACGTGATGATCCGCACCTGCGCCGACTACGGCATCCAGGCGCGGCGCATCGAGGGGCTGACGGGCGCCTGGGTGGACGATCGGAAGATCGGCGCCATTGGCGTACGGATCTCACGTTGGATCACGAGCCACGGCTTCGCGTTCAACGTCAACACCAACCTCGATGCGTTCGATCTGATCGTGCCGTGCGGCATCGCCGAGCGCGGCGTCACCTCGCTGCAGAACCTCCTCGGTCGTCAGGTCCCTCTCGATCAGGTGGAAGAGGCGCTCGCCTATCACTTCGGCGCCGTCTTCGATCGCCAAGTCATGCCCGCGCCGGTACCCGCGTAACCAGCGCGCCATCGACACCGCGTCCGATGACCGCCGTGACCTCGATGCGCACGTGCTGCCACGTCATGACGTCGCCCACCACCGCCGGCCGGCCGAGCAGCAGTAGCGCGAGCCCGCTGATCGTGGTTACCTTTGGATGCTCCAGCGTCACACCCAGCGCGTGGCCCACTTCCGTCAAGCGGACGGTGCCACGCGCGCGGAGCCGGTCCGGCGACTCCCGGACGATCGCCGAGAGGCCGTGGCCCTCCTCGATGTCCCCCACGACCTCCTCGAAGAGATCCTCCATCGTCACGAGGCCCGCGGTCCCGCCGTGCTGGTCCATGACGACAGCCATCTGGGCGCGCGAGCGCCGCATGGCGGCGAGCACCTCATCGAGCGGAATCTGGCCCGGGACGCAGGGGAGCGGCCGCGCGTCTCGAGCCGTCACCGGCTCGTTGGCGGTGAGATGCCGCAGCAACTGCTTGATGTGCACGCTGCCGACGATATTGTCGAGGCTGCCGACGTACACGGGATAGCGCGTGTAGACCTTGTTCCGAACGATACTGCGCAATTCCTCTGGGGGGGTGCCGACAGCGATCCCGGTCAGGAGGACACGCGGCACCATGACCTCCCCGGCAGTCAGGTCACCGAACTCGAACAGCTCGCGGAGAATCTGACCAGCTTCTCCCCGCAGCAGACCGCCCTCCTGACTCTCTTCGATGATGTACTGGAGCTCCTCGGTCGTGTGATACCGCTCCGCGTCAACCGCCTGTCGGCGTATCCCGAACAGTCGCAGCAGACCGTTGCCGACGGCATTGAGCCCGGCGATGACGGGCAGGAGCGCGGTCTGCAGGAACAGGATGAAGGGCGACACCGCGAGCACGGCCGGCACGGCGCGCTGCAGCGCGAGCCCTTTCGGGACCATCTCGCCGATGACGATGTGCAAATAGGTGAGCAGGCCGATCGCGATCACGCTCGCCGTGGCGTGGGCAGCGAGCCAGCGCGCCACGTCGAGGGGCGCGAGTTGCGCCGCGATCCACTCGGCCAGGACCTGCTCGCCATACATGCCGAGGCCGAGACTTGCGACCGAGATCCCGACTTGCGTCGTCGCGATGTAGCGATCCTGCCGCCGCGGGTCCTCGAGCGTGCGCGCCACCAGCCCCGCGAGCCGGCTTCCCTGCGAGGCGAGGTGTTCGATTTGAGCCCGCGGCGCGCCGACAATCGCGAACTCGGCCATCACGAAGAGGCCATTGGCCAGCACCAAAAGCAGGATGATCCCGATCGCCACGGCAATCTCGATCACGCGTCAGCCTCCAGTGTCGCGGCGGCGACCCGGCGAGCCAGGACGGAGTCGATCGCCCGGTCTGAGATGTGTTCGACCTCGAACTCGTACTCACCGATGGTCACGAGATCGCCCCGCGCCGGGAGCGCGCCGAGCGCTGCCGTGACGAGCCCGCCGACAGTTGCCGCTTCCGTCTCCCACCTGGTTTCGAGAAGCGCCGCCGCATCGTCGACCGGCATCCGGCCTGGCAGCCGCATGCGGCCGTCCGGCAGTATTTCCGCCACTGGTTCGCCCGCTTTGAACTCGTCGCCGACATCGCCGAGGAGCTCCGACAGCACGTCTTCGAGCGTCAGCAGGCCGGCCGTGCCGCCGAACTCGTCGACAACGAGCGCCTGCTGCGTGCGGCATTCGCGAAGCTCTCGGAGGAGACGGTCCACGGTGACGCTTTCGTGGACTGTGGCAATCGGCCGGATGAGTGTCGCGAACGTCGCGTCTGCGGGACCGCTCACGCGCCAGTGGACGAGATCCTTCGTGTGCAGCATGCCGATCACGTTGTCGATCGACTCGCGGTACACCGGAAGCCGCGAGAAGGCGCTTTGCGCGACCAGCGTCGTCGCTTCCTCGAGCGGCGTGTCGATATTGATCGCCTCGATCTGTCGTCGCGGAACCATGAGCTGCCTCGCCTGGCGGAGGCTCAGCCGCAGCGCGCGCTGCAGCCGACGGTGCTCGTCGGGCTCGAGCAGCCCGCCGTCGCGGCTCTCGGCAATGAGCAGCTCGATCTCCTCCGGCGAGTGGATGTGCCGGTGTGCCCGGGCGGGCAGACCCATGAGTCGCAACAGAACGAGGCCGGCGCCATTCAGCCAGCTGATGAATGGGCGGTACAGCCATAACGACGGCAACATCGGCAGCAGCGTGTAGAGAGCCGAGGGTGTCGGATACTGCAGCGCGATCGACTTCGGCACCAGCTCCGAGAAGATGACCTGCGCGACGGTCAGCACGAGGAGCACCGCGGCGGCGGAGACCGACTGTGCGGCCAGCCCCTGCAGATCGCCAAGTTCCGCCAACAGCGGCGTCAGCCAGACGGCGAACGTCGCCTGCGCGTACGCCCCGAGCACGAGGCTGGAAAGCGTGATTCCGATTTGGCAGGCGGCGATGTAACGGTCGAGCGCGGCCGGCGAGTCGATGAGCGGCAGCAGCCACGTCGCCAGCGTGTTGCCGTTATCGGCCAGCTGCTGGACGCGGCTGCGGCGGACGCCGACCGCCGCGAACTCTGCGGCGACGTACACGGCGTTGATGAGAATCAACGCCACGACCACGGACAACGCGATGATCACCGGGCGGTGAACTCGGGCCTGTCGTCGCGCGCGGCGAGGCGCGCCGCCAGCTCGAGGGCGAGCGTCGCCACGCGTGCGGTGCCACGCGCGTCGATCCGATTCCAGTCGTCGCTCGGGCGGTGGTAGTCGTCGTGGAAGCCGGTGAAGAGATGAAGCGCCGGCACGCGGTCATCGATGAAATTCGAGTCGTCGCTGCGCCCCGCGCCAGGCCCGCCCGCGCGCGCATCGAGGCCGGCGGCCCGCGCGGCCGCCTCCACGTCGGCGCGAAGCGACGGCGACGCGTTGCTCAGGCCACCGACCTCGACGCGGCCGCTGGATCGGCCAATCATATCGAGATTGATCATTGCCACCGTGTCGGCCAGAGGTACGACCGGATGCTCGGTGTAATACGCCGAGCCGAGGAGGCCGCGCTCCTCGCCCGCAAACGCAACGAACACCAGGGTGCGCGGGAAGCGCGCCCGATCGGCTGCCGCGGCGCGCGCGATCTCGATGAGCGCGGCGATGCCGGAGGCATTGTCGTCGGCGCCGTTGTGAATCTCGCCGGTTCGCTCGGGACTGCTCGAAAAACGACCGCCCAGCCCCACGTGATCGTAGTGCCCGCCGAGCACGATCGCCTGCTCATCCTTCGCGTCGCTGGCACCCGGTAACACGCCGACGACGTTGCGGACGGTCCGGTGTCTGATGGCCAGCCGCTGGACGTAGTCGATCGTCGTGCCGGCGAGCGGGCGCGAGCGCGGCTTGAGATCGTCTTCGATCGCCGCTGCCAGCTTGTCTAGACCATGCGCGTCGAGGATCGGCGCCATCTCGTCGCGCCTCACGCGCAGCACGGGAATCCCGTGATCCTCGGCGTCAGCCTCGATCGTGAACGTCCGGTAGTTCACGTCGTCGACCGGATGCGACGGATCGGAGACGACGATCAGCGCGCGCGCCCCACGGCTGCGCGCGGCAGCCGCCTTGTTGTAGAGCGTCGTCTCCTGCAGCGGCCGCGCGCCGTTGAGACGGCTGTCGCTTCGCCGCTCCTGCGGCTCGTGCGAGAAAATCAATACCGCCTTGCCGTCGACGTCGAGCCCCTGATAGTCGTCGTAGTCGTGCGACGACGCCGAGATGCCATACCCGGCGAAGACGACCGGTACGTCATCGAGAACGAGAGCGGCGTCGCTGGGCGTGATCGACAGCGGCAGATACGACTGGCCGAGCGACAGATGCACCGATCGTCCGTTCGCGTCGACGACGAGCGCGTTACCCTCGCCGATCGTCAGACCCGTGTTCATGTCGAACGGCTGAAACCAGTCGTTGCCGCCGATCCCGGGACGAAGCCCGGCCCCGCGGAATTGCGCGGCGATGTACTCCGCGGCCCGCTCGAGTCCCTCACTGCCGTTGGCGCGCCCCTGCAGTTCATCGGCGGCGAGGAACCGGATGTGGTCGAGCAACCTGTCGGGCTCGACCGGTGGCGCAGCAAGCGTCGCGCCCGCGAGCAGGACAACCACGAAGGCTGGCGCGAGTCGATGCCGCATCGCTGTCATCGTAACCTACGCGCGTAATGCGGTCTCGACCTGTACGCGCTCGCGAGTCGTGAGCTCCGGGACGCGGATCTCGACGATGCCGTGCGGTCCCAGACGCACCGGCAGGCACCCGGGTCGGTTCCGGACGCCGAACTCGCCGCCAAGCTGTGTCAGCACGCAGCACGATTGCCGCGATGACGAGAGGATGGCGGTCACCACGCGCGCCGCCGCCGCGCCCAACGCGTACGGGCCAGGCGGCCAGAGGACAGCCGCGCGCGCCTCGACACGCCGCAGGTGCACTGGCGCGAGCACCTGTTGCAGGTCGTAGCCGCCAATCGAGGCTTCGCTCCACGGTATGACGAGCCCCGAGGGCGGCGTCCCCAGGACCGTGAGCCGCACGTCCCGCGGGGAGCAGTTCGCCTCCATTGCGACGATCGCGGCGGCCGCGGCGGCGAAAGCCTCCAGTGCCGATCCCAGCAGCCGACGCCGGTCGACGCCTAGTTCCGTGGCGGCCGCCGCGAGCACCTCAGCCTGCCACGCCCCGGCGAAGACGATTGGCGCGCGGCCGAGGTACGGCACCATGCGCCCGAGGAGCGCCAGTCCCTCCTCGCCGCGCCACTCGCCCGCCAGTGGTTCTTTGGCGCGCTCCGCGCGCCCACAGTGATCGGCGATGACGCAGACGTCGCACCCGGTCACACGTGTGACGTCGTCAGTTCCTTCGAGTCGGGTATGCGTCCCGTCGATCGCAGCGGCCTGCCGCAAGTCGAGCGCCTTGCCGGCCGCAACGGATCCCGCGGCGTCGACGAACAGCAGTCGGCCGATGCGATCGGTACTGGCAAGTGCCTGTGCGGTCGAGCCACCGATCTCTCCAGCGCCCACGATCGCCACCATCGTCATGAGCCCATGTATTCCCCCCACAGCGCACAAACCGCGCTGTGGGGACCCCGGCTATTGTATAAAGGCGAACGTGACGCTCACCGGCAAAGTCGCGGTGGTGACGGGGGGATCCCGCGGGATCGGCCTGGCGATTGCGCGCGCGCTCGTGTCTCGCGGCGCAACGGTGGTGATCACGGCCACTTCCGACGCGACGCTGCGCGCGGCGGCCGACGAACTGATGCAGACGCGTGAGTCGGCGACCGTGTTCCCCATCCGCGCAGACGTGAAACGCCACGACGAGATGGAGCAGGCCATTGCCGGCGTCGTCACTCGATATGGGGGCCTCGACATTGTCGTCAACAACGCCGGCGTCGGGCTGTTTCGCGCGGTCGCCGATATGTCAGTCGATGAGTGGCGGACGATCGTCGACACCAATCTGAGCGGCGTGTTCTACAGCTGCCGTGCGGCATTGCCGCATCTGCGCGCGCGCGGCGGCGGCTGGATCATCAACATCAGCAGCCTGGCCAGTCGCCATCCGTTTCCGGAGGCGGCCGCGTATTGCGCGTCGAAGGCGGCGCTCAACGCGTTCAGCGAGGCGCTGATGCAGGAAGTGCGCTACGACGGCATCCGGGTGGCGTGCGTGATGCCAGGGTCGGTGCGCACCGAATTCGCCGCGCGGCGGTCCGGCAGCGACCACTGGCGGCTCTCGCCGGACGACGTAGCGCAGGTGGTGGTGGACCTGATCGCACATCCTTCGCGCAGCCTTCCGAGCTCCGTCGAGATCCGCCCCTCGCAGCCGCCGAAGAAGGGATGACGCAGCCAGTCGGGGTGGTCGCGCATTACAACCTGCTCGAGCGGCTCGAGCCGGTCGGACCCGGCGAACTCTATCGGGCGCGCGACACCCGTCTGGGGCGGACCGTCAGCGTGCGTCTGCTGCCTCCGGAGTTCGCTTCTGGATCCGACGGGCGCGCCGCGGTCCTCGAGCGCGTACGGTCACTGGCGGGTCTGTCGCATCCCAACATCACGGCGCTGTTCGATGCCGGCGAGCACGAGGGACGTGTCTACGTCGTCTACGAATTCTTGAAAGGGCAGTCGCTCCGGGCGGAGATGGCGGGCCGGTTGATGAACGTGCGGCGCGCCGTCGAGCTCGCGATCCAGATGGCCGACGCCATTGCCGATGCGCACGCGGCGGGGTTCGTGCACGGCGGTCTCAGTCCCGACTCCATCGCGCTGACGGCGCGAGGGCGCGTCAAGATCCCGGCGTTCGAGCTGGCAGCCTACGGCGGCTTCGACGAAGAGGGGGGCGCAATCCGGCTCCATGATTACGAGTCGCCGGAAGAGGCGCGCGGACAGCAGACTGACGAGCGGTCCGATATCTACTCGGTGGGTGCGGTCCTGTACGAGATGCTCACCACGCGTCGTCCGATGCACCGCGGCGCCGCATTACCGAGCGTCGCGAACCGTCACGTGCCGCCGGAGCTGGACGATGTCGTGCTGAAGGCGGTGGCGCCGAATCCTGACTCGCGGTATCAGAGCGCGGCGACGCTGGCGGCCGAGCTCCGGAGCGTCGCCGCCATCCTCGAGGTGCGCGGCGCCGCAGGAGATGAACCCGAGCATGGCGGGGACGACACGTCGCACCTCGGCCGCAGCATCGTGCTCGCCGCGGTCATCCTGCTGATCCTGGGGACCCTGGCGTGGCTGATGCTGAGGTGAGAATCTCGCCGAGCCGTTCGGAGAAAGCGGAGCGCGCCAGCACCTCATCGATACTGGCGGCACGGGCCGCGGCGATCAGGTCGGTTTGGACGTGTGAGACGTAGCCAAGCGTCCGGACGGACCGTAGGGCCGGATCGGCCTTCATCGCCGCCACCAGGTCGAGGGGGCGCATCTTCGCGCTGTTGAGATCGAAGATGACCAGCGATGGCTGCTTCTCGCGGATGCGCGCCAGCACCGTCTCGGCGTTGCGCTCGAAGAAGACCGTAGCCCCGACGGCTGCGGCGGCCGTCTTGATCTTGATGGAAAAGATCAAATCGTCGACTGCGCAGAGCACCATGGGCTCATTATGATCCTCGAAAGCCGGGCCGTCCCACCATTCCTTAAGAACGGCTTCGTCGTCGGCTGCGAGCGGACGCGGGAGGGTGTCCTGATTGATCCCGGAGACGAAGCCGCTGAGCTGGTGGCCGTCGCGCGCGCGCACGGCCTCAGCATCACATATATCCTGCTGACGCACGCCCACGTCGATCACATCACCGGGATTGGACCGGCGAAGGAGGCGTTCCAGGTCCCGGTCTACCTGCACCGGGACGACCTGCCGCTCTACGAACGGGCAGTGCAGCAGGCGCACATGTTTGGGTTCGAGATCGAGCCGCCTCCGCCCGTCGATGCGTTCTACGACGGGCAACCGCTGCGCTTCGGCGACTATGAAGTGCGCGTGCTTCACACGCCCGGCCATTGTCCCGGCGGCGTCTGTCTGCAGATCGGCAATCACCTGTTCGTCGGCGACACGCTGTTCGCGGGATCGATTGGCCGGACCGATCTGCCAGGCGGCAGCTATGAAGTGCTGATGCGGTCGATCACCGAGGTGCTGTTTTCGCTGGGAGACGAGGCGATCGTGCACCCTGGGCATGGTCCGGATACGACGATTGGCCGGGAGCGCACGACCAATCCCTTCGTGCTCGAGTATTTCGAGGCGCGCCGTCGCTAGCCGGGTGCTCTCTCAGTGCGCTAGTCCGCCTCGCGGAGCGCCACCAGCTCAACGCGTCCGACGCCCAGCCGATCGCCTGGCGTCAGCCGTGCGGTCTCGATCCGCTGGCCGTTGACGAACGTGCCGTTCGTGCTGTCGAGGTCCTTGACTTCCAGCTCGCCGCCTGGCAGCGCCGTCAGCCGGCAGTGGACGCGCGAAACGAGTGGCGCATCGAGGATGAAATCAGCGCCGGTGGCGCGCCCGATCGTGCGGACCGTGCCCGCGAGGATGCGGAAGGTCTTCTCGGGCTGGCCTTCGTCGACGGTTCGGAGAATCCACATCGGCGATTCTAGTGGTGTGTCCTTCCCAAATCGGGACTGGCCGCTCCGTTGTCGCGGCCAGCGAAACCGCGGTCGAAAGGCTGTCGTCGGTGGTAGCGCATCAGTTGATACGGTCCACTAGTATGCCGCGAGCACCCTCGCGGCTCGCTCGAGGTCGTCTTCGGACGGCAGAAAATAGTCCTCGAGCGGCGGCGCATACGGCACTGGCGTGTCGAGCGCGCCGAGAATCCGTACCGGTGCGTCGAGCGACTCGAAGGCCTCCTCCTGGATGATCGCCGCGAGACTCTCGCCAATGCCGCCCGTCCGCGAGTCCTCGTGCACGATGAGGACCTTGCCGCAGTGGCGTGCGACCGTGAGGACGGCTTCGCGGTCGAGCGGCGCGAGGGTGCGCAAGTCGAGGACGCTGGCCTCGAGACCGTCCGCCGCCAACCGTTCGGCGACGCGCAGCGCCACGTGCACATAGGCGCCGTAGGACACGATCGCCAGGTCGTCGCCAGATCGGCGGAGCGCCGCCACGCCCAGCGGCATCGGCGGAGGCGGTTCGGCCGAGAGGATCTGCTTCACACGGGGATCGCGATAGAGCGCGATGTGCTCGTAGTAGAGCACTGGATCGGGATCTGCGATCGCGGCGGCCAGCAGCGCGCGTGCGTCGTGCGGCGTAGACGGCGTGACGATCTTGAGACCCGGCGTTCGGTAGAACCAGGGTTCGGTGTTCTGGCTGTGGTACGGCCCCGCGTGCCGCAAGCCGCCCCACGGCATGCGGACGACCATCGGCACAGACCCTCCCCACCGGTAGCGGATCTTGGCTGCGTTGTTGACGAGCTGGTTGAAGCCGGTGGCGACGAAGTCGTTGAACTGCATCTCGCCAATGGGCCGGAGTCCGGCGAGCGCCGCGCCGACGCACACCCCAAGGATGCCGCTCTCAGCGAGCGGTGCGTTGACGAGACGATCGCCGAAATCCTTCAGCAGCGGCC
>Ga0187893_10013699_pt1 | contig 11227 bp, 10 predicted proteins | sample MA1701074metaG_FD_139574 | JGI IMG/M metagenome (GOLD analysis project Ga0187893, IMG submission 139574) | White microbial mat communities from a basaltic lava cave in the Kipuka Kanohina Cave System on the Island of Hawaii, USA - MA170107-4 metaG ...
AGCTCGATCGACGAGCGCGCCGATGCGTTCCGGGTTGGGACGAGCCCTGCGCCTGGACTTCGACGGAACCCATCGAACAACGAGGCGAAACGGAAGAAGCCTCAGCGTGAGCGCGAACCAAGCGACGAGAACGAGCGCCTCGACCGCCGCGCGGCGCTCGGCCGGCGGGAGGGCAAGCCACTTACGCAACCGTCGCAACCTTGACCAGACCTTTTTCCCGGAGCGCGGCGACCAACGCGAGAATGTCGCGCTCGGCCGTCGACGCGTTTACATCGAACTCCCGCACGATCGCGTCGCGCACGGCGTCGAGCTGGCCGTGCTGCTCCATGAGCCGCCACATCCTGGTCCCGACCTCGTTCAGCCCGAAGTAGATGCCGGTATCGAGGTTGAGCAGGACGGCTTCCCCCTCCACGTCCCGGAAGATCGCCGTCTCGGGGACGACCACGCGGCTTGAAATCGTGAGCACTGGTGGTCAGTCTACCTGCAATTCTGGCGGGCCGTGTGCGGTTCTGGCACACGGGCCTTTTTCCTTGGCCGATCAAGGACAGTCAGGTTACGATTAGCGTATCCGTCTGACAGACAACCATCGTCTTTTCTGATAGATAGGGGCGAAGTGACGACACGACGACGGGCCGCAGCGCTTCTGGTGTCACTCGCCCTCTGCCTGCCAGCCGGAGAGATTTTTCTTTCCGCGCAGCCGGCCGGTGATACGGCCGTCCGGAGACCGAAGGCCGATCCATCCACGACCGCCACGATCATCGGCTATCTGTGGAGCGCGGACAGCACCCCGATCTCGAGCGCGACGCTGCGCCTCCGCGACCTCGGGTCCGGCCGGATCGCGTCGACGGCCACCTCGAACGAGAGCGGCGAGTTTACATTCACCGAGGCCGACGAGAGCACGTACGTTGTCGAGTACGCGGATCCGGGCGGCAAGGTGCTGGCGGTCGGCAGTCCCTTCAGCGTAGTCGAGGGAGAAACCGTCGTCACGTTTATCCGTCTCGCGCCGCGAAGACCGCTGGGCGGCGGGTTGTTCACCAACGCCGCTGCCGTCGTCGTGGCGTCGGCGGCGAGCATCGGCGTGACGGCGGTCGCTCCGACGGGTCGGCCGGCTTCCCCGAATCGATAGATGTTCGACCCGAAGCAATTCACGTCGGCGGCGAATGGCCCTCCGGCGGCCGCGACGCCGCCGTTGCCCCACGTGCCCATCCAGTCGGCACACCTTCTCGATCGTCTCAGCATCGTCTTCAAGCATCGTCGCCTGGCGGTGGCCGCGTTCGGTGTGACGATCGGCGTCATGATGGCGCAGGCGTATGCGACGATCCCGCTGTACCGCGCGAAGGCGCAGATCCTCATCCAGGACGAACGCTCGACGACACTGTCGAGCCTCTCCGCATCCGACCCGAGCTTCTGGCAGGATCCTGAACCGTACTACAATACGCAGTACCGCATTCTGCAGAGCCGGGGACTCGCCCGCCGAGTCGTGAAGCGGATCGAGCTGCAGAACGTCCCCGAGTTCAACGGGACGATGGCTGCCTCACGCGGTCCGCTGGCGTTCGTGCGGAGCTTCCGCGCGACGGTGACCGGCGCGATTCGAAGCGCGTACTCCGCCCTCGCGAGCCGGGGAGAGAAGCCGGCAACCGAAGCCCCCGCGCCGGACGAGAGCGCGCAGGAGGCGGCGCTCGTCGGCGCGTTCCTCTCGCGGGTGCGGGTCGAGCCACAGCGCGGCACGCGGCTCGTCGATGTCTATTTCGACGCGGCAGACCCGGCGTTCGCGGCGAAGGCGATCGACACGCTTGCGGAGGAGTACGTTCAGCAGAATCTGGAGCTGAAGCTCGGCACGGTGCAGAAGTCTCTGACGTGGCTCGAAGACGAGCTGAAGAGGCAGCAGCAGAAGATCACGAAGAGCGAGACGGCCCTCACCGATTATCGCAGCCAGCAGAACGCGCCCTCGCTCGACAGCCGCCAGAACATCGTGGTCGCGCGTCTGAATCAGTTGAACGACGCGGTCACAACCGCCCGCACGAATCGCGTGCAGAAGGAATCGCTGTTCCGCCAGGTGGAGCGTCTCGATCCGAAGAGCGCGAACGTGGACAGCTTCCCCGCCGTCGCCCAGAGCACGGCGGTGCTCGAGGCGCGCGGCCGGCTCTCGACGCTCGAGCAACAGAAGGCCAGCCTGACCGGGCGCTACGGACCGCAGCACCCGGAGATGCTGAAACTCGAGACGCAAATCGAGAACGCCAGGCGGCAGATTCGGGTCGAGGCCGCGAAGGCGATCGAGCAGCTCCGGAGCGAGTACCTAGCGGCGGCGGCGCAGGAACGCAGCCTCACGACTTCGCTCGAGGAGCAGAAACAGGCGGCGCTCGACCTGGACAAGAAGAGCGCCGCGTACTCGATTCTCGAGCGACAGGCGGAGAGCGACCGCAAAGTGTACGAGTCGCTGCTCCAGCAGCAGAAGGAACTGAGCGTCATCCGGAACAGCCGGGCCAACAACGTCCAGGTGATGGATCGCGCCGAAGTTCCCGGGGCGCCGTACACACCCGATCTGCGGCGCGGGTGGATGATGGCGCTGCTGGTCGGCCTCGGCCTCGCGATCGGCCTGGCATTCGGGGTCGAGTACCTGGACGACACGGTCAAGACGCCGGACGACGTGACGCGGCGCCTGAAATTGCCGCTGCTCGGGCTCGTCCCGGCGGCGCGCGGCAAGGATGCGCCACTCCTGACCGGGACGGTGCCGCACGACTTCGGCGAAGCGTTCCGGTCGCTCCGGACGTCGCTCGTGTTCACGAGCGGCGGCGAGACGACCCGGATCATCGGCGTCACGAGCAGCCAGCCGCTCGAAGGCAAGACGACGACGGCCTGCAACCTCGGGGTGGCGCTCGCGCTGGGCGGCGCCCGGGTGCTGTTGATCGACGGCGACATGCGGCGCCCGAGCCTGCACAAGACAATGGGGCTGCAGAACGCGATCGGGCTGTCGCACCTGCTCGTCGGGCAGGCCCGCGTCCGCGATGCCGTGCAGCGCACCAGCGAGCCGAATCTCTTCGTGATTACGGCGGGGCGGACGCCGCCCAACCCGTCGGAGCTGCTGGCCTCGGACCGGATGAAGGCGTTCCTGCAGAATCTCGCGTCCGGCCCCTTCGACTGGGTCATCCTGGACACGCCCCCCGTCCTCGCGGTCACCGACGCGGTTATCGTCGGGCCGCGGGTTACGGGGATCGTGTTCGTGATCGGATCCGAGATGACCCGTCGGGTCCACGCCGAGCGCGCGCTCGAGACGCTGCGGACCAGCCGACCCAACCTCATCGGCGTCGTCCTGAATCGCGTGGACTTCGACGGTAATAAGTATTACTACTCGCGCTACTACGGCTACCAGTACAAGAGCTACTACGGCCAGCCTGCCGCCACGGCCTGAGACTACGCACGTTCCGCGGAGGACGGTTTGGGCTTCCGGAGTCCTGTGCGCGCTCGCGGCGTGGGCGCTCTTTGCCTTCGGCGGCGTCTACGTCCAAACCACGATTGCGCTGGCCTCGGTCACGGCGCTCCTCGCCGCGGTCATCCGCCCCTCCGTGCTGGGGGGAACCGCGCGGGCGCTCGACACCTGGCTCATCTTCTTTCTAGTCCTGGCGGGGCTCCAGGTCGTACCCATCCCCACGTCGATCGCAAGCGCCATCGCTCCGGCGTCGGTCCGCCTCGGAAGCGAGCTGACGCTCGACTCCGGCGCGACGTTGGCGACAGTGTCGATCCGACCCCTCGACACGATGCACGCGCTGATCGTCCTCGCGACGGCGCTGGCGGTGTTCTGGATGGCGCGGGAGATCTATCGTGTGGGCGGCGTCAGGACCTCGGCGCGCGCCATTGCATTCATGGGATTCGTCGTGTCGCTCGTCGCGGTCGCTCAGAGCGCGACGGCCCGCGGGCTGATGTACTGGAGATGGCGACCCACGTACGAGGGACCCGAGCCCTTCGGTCCGTTCGTGAACCGCAACCACTTCGCGACCTGGGCGGTGCTGGCGATCCCGCTCTGTCTGGGGTATCTTGCGGCACGCTCGTTCGGGCGCGGCCACACAGAGTCGCTGCGTCCGCTCCGCACGCGGCTCGCGGACGTATTCGACGCACGCGCGATGTGGCTCCTGGCCTCCGTCGTCGCGCTGACGGCCGCGCTGGCGCTCACGCTGTCGCGGTCGGGCATCGCCGCGCTCGGCGCGGCGCTCGGGGCCACGTGGTGGCTGACCCGGCGCCGCACCAGCAGGATCGGACGGCGGGTAGCCGTCGCCGCCGCGATCGCCGCGGCGGGCGCGGTCGTGCTCTGGAACGCGCCCGCGCTGGCGGGCCGCTTCGCGCGGACGGGAATTGGCTACGCGGATCGGTTGATCATCTGGCGGGAGACGCTCCCCATCGTTCGAGATTTCTGGACGACCGGGGCGGGCCTCGGAACGTTCGAATCAGCGATGGCTTTCTATCAGCAAGCGGATCGGTCCGTGTTCTTCAACCAGGCGCACAGCGAATACCTGCAGCTGGCGGTGGAAGGTGGCGTTCCGCTGATCGTCGCCGCCGCCGGGGTGGTTACCGCGTTCGTCCGGCTGGCCGCTTCGCGGGTTCGTGCGGACGTGACCGGCATGTGCTGGGTTCGCGTGGGCGCCTCGGCCGGGCTGACCGCGGTCGCCCTGCAGTCCGTGTGGGAGAACGGCCTCCGGATTCCCGCCAACGCCCTGCTGGCGGCGATCCTCGCCGCGATCGTCGTGCACGAGCCGCACTACCATCAGACGCCGCGGCCCTGATGTCGCTCCGTATCGGCATCGACATCGACGGGGTGCTTGCCGATTTCCGCGCGGCGTTTCACGCCGCCGCGAGCGGCCTCGGCCTCGCTTACCCGCCCGCGCAAGTCGGCGATGCCGACGAGGCGGACAGCGTGCTGTCGGAGTCGGCCATCAAGCGCGCCTGGAAACAGGTCAGCGAGGCGCACAACTGGTGGGCGACGCTTTCGGCGTTCGAGCCGGCGCAGATCGCGCGCCTGTATGCGCTGACGCGCCAGCATAAGTGGGAAGTCTTTTTCCTCACGAGGCGGCCGGCCACACGCGGCGACACGGTGCAGGTGCAGACGCAGTGGTGGCTCGAGCAGCACGGCTTTTATCTGCCCGCGGTCGTCACGGTGCCGGGCTCCCGCGGCGAACTGGCCAACGCGCTGCGGCTCGACTTCGTTGTCGACGATCAGGAGCTCCATTGCGTGGAGGTGATCAGTTCGTCGGGGGCAAAGGCGCTCCTGATGCTGCGGGACGCGTCGCTCACGAAGCGCCGCGACCAGGCCATGAGCCGTGGAATCGCGGTCGTGGCGAGCCTCGAGGAGACGCTGACGATCTTTGAGAAGCTGCATGACGTGATCCCGCAGCGGCGCGGCCGGCTGTTGCGGTTGACCGACTGGTTTCCGTCGGCCCGGCGCAAGGACGAGCCGCTGCCGCTCAACCCGCGGGAGACGCGGCCGCTGCCGGAGTGACCACGGATGCCGATTCTTACAACCACGGATTCAACGGATGCCGCTCTTGGCTTCAACCACGGATTCAACGGCTGCAGCATGGTTCATCCACGCGTTGCGAATAGAGGATAACGAGGGGCGCCATGGGGACGATGCGACTTGTCGTGGACGGACCTGACACGGACCTGCCGAAAGAAGCGGGTCTCAATCGACTGAGCGAGCTGCTGAAGGATCGCAAGAGTCGCCTGTGGCTCGACATCGCGGATCCAGGCGCGGAAGACGTCGCGCTGCTGCGGCGCGAGTTCGGCTTCCACGAGCTGGCGCTCGAAGACGTGACCAAACCGCACGAGCGCACCCGCTGCGACGCATACGGCAACTACTACTTCGTCGTGGTCTACGCCGCCGAGCACACGGGGAAGACTTTCATCCCCCGGGAGCTGAATCTGTTCTGGGGGGAGAACTACCTCGTGACGATCCACCGCAGGCCGCAGGCCGTGCTCGCGGTGCTGGACGAGGCGCGGAAGCGCTGGGAGCTGCACGAGGGGCGCAAGGCGTACGGCGTGGCCTGCCTGGCCTACACGCTGTTCGAGAGCCTCGTGGATGGGTACTTCGCGGTGCAGGATCGGGTGCGCGAGCGAATGGATGGCATCGAGGGGCTAATCTTCACCGGAGCCGAAGGGGCGGCGGCCGATCTGTTCCGGCTTCGAAAAGAGCTCCTGCGGGTCCCGCGGCTGCTGGCGCCGACGAGCCACGTGCTGGCCGAAGTCCTCCGCCGCGAGCGCGCCATTCCCGACGGGCTACGGCCCTACTTCGCCGACGTGCAGGATCACGCGCTGCACGTGCTCGCCGAGCTGGACACGTACCGGGACCTGCTCAGCGCCGCGCTCGACGTCCACGTGTTCTCCGCGTTCAACCGGCTGGGGCTCATCATGAAGCGGTTGACCGCGGTGACGGTCATCATCATGGTGCCGAACTTCGTGGCCAGCATCTACGGGATGAACTTCAACCATCTCGTTCCCGCCAGCGAGTGGCAGTACGGGTTCATCCTCGTGACCGCGTTCCTGGGCTGTATGGTCGCGTGGGGGTTCATCCATTCGCGTTTGCTAGGGTGGCTGTAGCCCATCCGTGCGATTCGTGGGATCCGCGGCTACTGCGATCGGCGCCGATCCGTGGTCAGCCAGCGGGCGGCGCCGACGACGATGCGGCGGACATACAAGGCAGGAAGCGGCCAGCGCGTGTCCGGCGCGTAGGCTCGCATGTAGGCCCGCGGCGGAAAGAGATGCTCGCGCAGCAGGCGGGTCCGGGCGCTCCATCCGTCGAGCGCGCGCAAATCGAGCGCGATACGTTGAACGGGTCCGACCGGGGACAGGTACGCGGCCGATGGCTCGCCCGTGTCGATCGGCTCGCGGGCGAGCGACGCCAACGGCCGCGGCAGGCGGGCTCCGAGGAGATCGCGCGCGAGCGAGAGCGTCCGGCTCGCGACCGCACGAACGCGGGCGCGCGTGGCGCGCTCGACGAACACCTCCGCCTCACCATCCGAGAGCCGTTCGGCCAGCCGCTGCACGTCCACGACCCAGATGAGCGCGCGCCACTCGGAGTGATGCGCCGCCTGATGCGCGCAGGCGATGAGAAGCGCGTCGGCGAGCGAGGGACCGCGCGCAGCCGGGCCCAGCGCGGGAATCGGCATCGACCTGTCCCACAGCTCTTCCAGCAACGGAAGCGCGGAGAAGGCTTGAGGCACCGCGAGCCGCCAGTGCACATCGAGCTGATCCGCGGCGCCTGAGCGGTCCTCGCGCCGGAAGTGAAACTGCGGCATCACGAGCGAACCGCTGACATGGGGCACGTAGGCGTACCCGCGCCGTTCGAGGATCTCGCGCGTTCGCCCCCGGTCCGCTTCATCGATCAGCAGGTCCGTGTCCCAGCGTGGTCGAAGCTCGGGGGACTCGTACAGGGCGTACGCCAGATGGGCGCCCTTGATGACGAGAAGGCGAACGCCGGCGGCGGCGAGAGCCTCCAGAACCCCGGTCAACGCGCGCTCGCGGATTCCTGCAAGCGCAATTTCCCCGCGCGCCGCGGCGACCAGTCCGGTGGCGAACGGGGCGGGCCACGCTCTCTCTCCGCGGCCGATCTTCTGCGCGACGAGCGGCGCCACGCCATGCCCGATGGCATCTTCGACGGCATGCCCCGGATCGGGCGCGACTTCCTCGCTGGGCCAGGCGCGAAGGGCACCCGAGAGTATCGAAGCGAAGAACGTAGCGTCGGCGCTCACGTGATGTTCAGGGGCCGGCAAATGAACCACGCCTGCGAGTTCAGCCACGACCCGAGCCGCGGCATCGGCGAGAAAGTCATCCGATCGATCGCGAAGCGGCGACGAAGCTCGTCGCGCACCACGCGCCAATCGAAACCCTTGTGCCCGTAGTATCGGAGCGACGATCCATCGGGTCCGGTTGATTCGTACGACGGGCGATCGACCGACGTCCCCGCGCGGGCGAAGACCATCCGGACCAGCTCGACGGGCCGGTACGTCTCGCGCTGCTCGTAGCCCCCGAGCCCTCGCCACGCCGCCAGCGCGCGCGCGACCTGCTTGCCGACCAGGCTCGGACCCACTTCGATCGGCACGCTTACGACGACGAGCCCACCGGGCCGCGCGAGCCGCGCCAGCTCCCCGACGACGCGCCGTCGTTCATCGTCGAGGCAATGCTCCAGGACCTCCATGCAGGTCACGACGTCATAGGCGCCGGTGTGTGACGTGCCGAGCGAGTCGGGAGTCGTGAAGGTCAGGCGCAGATCGCGCAGGCGTCGAGCACAGTCTGCCGTCTGGAGGGCGGCGGGGTCGGCGCCAACCGCGCCGGGAAAGAGGTCGTGGACGAACGCGAGGAAGGTGCCGTCGCCGCAGCCGTAGTCGAGAAGCCGACCGCCGGCACGCGGTGCGATGAGCGCCCGTCCTAGCTCGAACCGGCTGCCGTGGCTCCATCGGACGAGCCGGCTGCAGGAATGAATCTGCTTTCTCGCATAGACCCCGGGTTCGACTGTGCTCAACCCCATAGCGAGGACAGCACGATTCTCCTGAACGGCGCGTGGCGCAGGAGCGCGAGCGCCGTGTCGCGGTGCCAGTTGAAATTCGCCGTCTGCCGGAGCAGCGGCACCAGGCCGTCCACAGTGGCGAGCTCCAGGATGGCGTCGATGGCGCGGTCGTTGAGCCGACTGACGACGGAGCGGAACGCGAGCCCGGCGCGGATTTCCGGCCCGAGCCGCGCCTTCCATCGAGCTTCGTACGCGGCCAGCGCGTCGGCGCCGAGCGCATCGCGCCGCAGGCAGTCATCGAGGACCTCGGCGGCGAAGCACCCGCTGAGCAACCCGTAGTAGATTCCGCCGCCGGTCGTCGGCTTGACCAGCCCGGCGGCGTCGCCGACGGCGACGACGCGCGGTGCGAACGTGCGCGCCACGGGGCCGAGCGGGAGAATTTTCAATCGAGGCGCGGCCCAGCCGGCATCGATGCCGCGCTCGGCGCGGACCGCGGCTGTGAACGCCTCGAAGCGCGCCGCCGCGCGCGTTTCACACATCAGGCCGAGCCGCGCGTGGGAGCGTCCGTCGCGGGCGAACGGAACGATCCAGGCGAACCCTTTCGGCGCAACGTCGCGGCCAAGACGCACCTCGACGTGCTCGGTCGCCGGAAAGCCGGTCTCGATTTGCGCGGTCTGCACGAAGGCGCGCGGAACGCCCAGGCCGAGCTGGCGGTTGAACCGGTAGCTGGCGCCGCAGGCCACGACGACGGCGCGGGCCTCGATCGTCTCGGAGGTCGCAAGCGTGGCCCGCACGGCGCGATCGTCCGCGTCAATCCTGGTGACCCGCGCGCCGGCCAGCACGACCGCGCCGGCCGCCCGCGCCTCACGAGCCAGAATGGCGTCGAAGGCACCACGATCGATGACCGCCGCGCGGACGTCATCGACGGCGATCGCGACGGTCCGGCCAGAGGCGGCACGAAACGACGCCGCGCGCGCGATCGAGAGAATCGTCTGAGACGACAGCCCGAGCTCGTCGAAGGCGTCGACCCCGAGGAGCCCCGTGCAGTGCACGGGATAGCCGATCTCGGCGTGCTCTTCGAGAACCACGACGCCATGGCCCGCACGCGCCAGCGCCCGGGCCGTCATCAGGCCGGCCGGTCCGGCGCCCACTACGAGAACGTCTACCATTTCCTCCCTGCGTGTTCCCACGTCCCGCGCGCGCTGATCCAGAACGACAGCGCGATGAGCCGCAGGTCGAGCCAGAGCGATCGCCGGCGCACGTAGAGCCGGTCGTACCGGAACTTGTGACGGCGAGCCACGTCGCGCGGCGCATAAATCTGCGCGAGCCCCGTGAGCCCGGGACGCACACTCGCGCGCTCGCCGTAGCCCGGGACCGCGTGCAGCGGCACGACCCCGTTCCCGGCGCGTTCGAGCTCGCCAGGCCTGAGCGCCCGCGGGCCGACGAAGCTCATGTCGCCGCGGAAGATGTTCCAGAGCTGTGGCAACTCGTCCATCGCGGTCGCGCGCAGAGCGCGGCCCACGACCGTCGCGCGTGGATCGTCCGCGACGGCCTGCACGGCGCCCGTCGTCGCTTCGGCGTCCGGAATCATCGACCGAAACTTCAGCGCGCGGAATCGACGCCCGCCCAGACCGACGCGGTCCTGCGCGAAAAAGACCGGGCCGCGATCCTCGGCCTTGATGGCGGCCGCGATCACCGCCCACAGCGGCGCCGAGACCACAAGGCCGAGACCGGCAAGAAGGATGTCAAACGCGCGCTTCATCGAGAGCGGCGACCCTGGACTCGACCTGCGCGTAGAGGGCGGTCGTCTGCGCCACCATCCGCGCGATCGTGAAGTCGGTCGAGACGCGCGCGCGTCCTTCGCGCCCCATTCTACCCCTGAGCTCGGGGTCTCCGAGCAGCCGCACGATCGCGTCGCGCAGCGCCGGCACCTCACCGGGGCGCACGACGAGCCCGGTGCGGCCGTGCTGATTGACCCACGGCACGCCCGTCGGCACCGACGTGCTCACGACCGGCTTCCCGGCCGCCATCGCCTCGAGCTGGACGAGACCGAACGCCTCCGCGCGCGTCACCGACGGCAGCACGAAGAGATCACAGGCCTGATAGAGCGCGCTCATCCGGCGATCGCCCACGTCGCCGAGGAACACCGCGCGCCCCGCCAGACCGAGATCCGCGGCCAGCTCCTCGAGCGCCGCGCGCCGGGGGCCGTCTCCGACGAGCAGGGTCGTGCTTTCGACGCCGACGAGGGCGCGCAGCAGGACGTCGACGCCTTTGTAGTCCACCATGCGGCCGACGAAGAGGACGAGCGGGCCGGGGTAGCGCTGGCGGATCGCCTCGGCCTCGGGCGCGGTATCCGGCGCCGGCTCCAGTCTTGCGGCGTCCAGACCGAAGGGAATGACGACGCACTTCTCGCGGAACTCGCGGAGCGCCGCGGCCTGGTTCGCCAGCGACGGCGACGAGACGATGATTCGTGCGGCGCGCTTGAGCGCGAACCGCAGGAACGGCCGATAGAAAAGGTTGTAGCGCCACTTCGGCCGGACCACCTCGCTGTGGAACCAGACGAGCAGCGGGGCGCGCGGGCGGACGAGACAGTACGAAACGAGCGCAATCGGATTCGGCTCGTGGATGACGATGACGTCTTTCTTCGCGCGCGCCAGCCACACCGGGAACGTCGGGCAGACCTGCACCGCGCCGACTCGCCCGATGCTCCCCACGCGCGTGATGGGCACGCCGTTC
>Ga0187893_10013700_pt1 | contig 11226 bp, 8 predicted proteins | sample MA1701074metaG_FD_139574 | JGI IMG/M metagenome (GOLD analysis project Ga0187893, IMG submission 139574) | White microbial mat communities from a basaltic lava cave in the Kipuka Kanohina Cave System on the Island of Hawaii, USA - MA170107-4 metaG ...
GGCATCGGCCAGTCCGACGTCGGGCGGCGCCTCGGGCGCGATCCACTCGGCCTCACGGTCGACGCCTGCCTCGCCGCGATCGCGGACGCCGGCCTCACGCGCGCGGACATCGACGGCGTCGCCACCTACCCGGGCATGATGAGCGGAGCGCCCGGCTTCAGCGGCGCCGGCGTCGTCGAGCTCCAGGAGGCGCTCCGCCTCAAGCTCGACTGGTGGGCGGGCGGCGCGGAGACCTCCGGCCAGCTCGGCTCGGTGATCACGGCCTGCGCCGCCGTCGCGGCCGGCTACGCGCGCCACGTGCTCTGCTTCCGCAGCGTGTTCGAGTCGAGCGCGCAGGGGAGCGGCCCGCGCGCGGGCATCGGTACGGGGAGCGGGCGCGGCGGCCCGCCGCGCGCCCAGGGCATGCTCCAGTGGACGCTCCCCTACGGCGCCGCCTCCGCGGCGTGCTGGATCGCGATGTTCGCGCAGCGCCACTTCCTCGAGTACGGCACCACGCGCGAGCAGATGGCGTGGATCGCGCTCAACGCGCGGCGGAACGCCGCCAAGAACCCGAAGGCGATCTATCGCGAGCCGCTCACGCTCGACGACTATCTCGCCGCCCGCATGATCTCGACCCCGTTCTGCCTCTACGACTGCGACGTGCCCGTGGACGGCGCGACCGCGTTCGTGGTCTCGCACGCGGACGCGGCGCGCGACCTGCGCCGGCCGCCGCTCCGCGTCGAGGCGGTGGGCTCCGCGCTCCACGGCCGCCCCTCGTGGGACCAGTTCGACGACCTCACCACGATGGCGCTCCGCGACGCGGCGAAGATGCTCTGGCAGCGCACCGACCTCACGCCGAGCGACGTGGACGTGGTCGAGTGCTACGACGGCTTCAGCTTCATCACGATGGCGTGGCTCGAGGCGCTCGGCTTCTGCGGCAAGGGCGAGAGCGGCCCGTTCATCGACGGCGGCACGCGCATCGCGCTCGACGGCGAGCTGCCGCTCAACACACACGGCGGTCAGCTCTCGGCGGGGCGCCTCCACGGTTACGGCTACCTGCACGAGGCGTGCGTGCAGCTCTGGGGCGAGGGCGGCGAGCGCCAGGTGCCCGGCGATCCACAGGTGGCAGTGGCGGCGGCCGGCGGCGGCCCGCTCGGCGGCTGCCTCCTCCTCACGAGGAGTTGAGAGAGATGCAGCTCGAGGGCAGCGCAGCGTTGGTGGTGGGCGGCGCGTCGGGGATGGCGCGCGCCACGGCGGAGCTGCTGGTGCGCGAGGGCGCGCGCGTGGCGCTCCTCGACCTGCCCACCTCGAAGGGCGAAGAGGCCGCGGCGGCGCTCGGCTCGGGCACGCGCTTCTTCCCGTGCGACGTGACCGACTTCGCGGGCGCCGAGCAGGCGCTCGCGGCCGCCTGCGACGCGCTCGGTGCGCTCCACTTCAGCGTCAACACGGCGGGCGGCGGGATCGCGAAGCGCACGCTCGCGAAGGAGGGCCCGCACCCGCTCGACGCGTTCCGCCGCGTGATCGACCTCAACCTCGTCGCGAGCTTCAACGTGGCGCGGCTCTCGGCCGAGCGGATGAGCCGGAACGAGCCCGACGCGAACGGCGAGCGCGGCGTGATCCTGATGACGGCCTCGATCGCGGCCTTCGAGGGGCAGATCGGCCAGGTCGCGTACACCGCCGCGAAGGCCGGCATCGCCGGCATGACCTTCACGATGGCGCGCGACCTCGGGGGCCTCGGGATCCGCGTGATGACGATCGCGCCGAGCCTGTTCCACACCGGCCTCACGCGCGGCATCCCGCAGGCGATGGAGGACGCGCTCACCAAGGACGCGGCCTTCCCGAAGCGGATGGGGCGGCCGGAGGAGTATGCGCTCGCCGCACGGGCGATCTTCGAGAACCCCATGCTGAACGGCTCCACGCTCCGCCTCGACGGCGGCCAACGGTTCGCCCCACGCTGATGGACTTCGCTCGGCTTCGCCTCGCTGCGCGCCGGGCCCCGCCCGGCTTGCGGCGGTGCTCGGCGGAGGCATCGCGCAATGAGTGACGCGTCCGCGGGAGCCGCAAGCCCGAAGGGCATTGCGCCGGGGCCGGTCACGGACTGGCTCGTCGCGCACGTGCCGGACGTGAAGCCGCCGCTCGACTTCGCGCTCATCGCGGGCGGGCACTCGAACCTCACGTACCGCGTGGGCGACGCAACGGGCCGGAAGCTCGTGCTGCGCCGGCCGCCGCTCGGCGCGGTGCTCGCGACGGCGCACGACATGGGCCGCGAGCACCGTATCATCGCGGCGCTCGCGAGCAGCGGCGTGCCCGTGCCGCCCGCCCTCGGCCTCTGCAGCGACCCCGCCGTGAACGGCGCCCCGTTCTACGTGATGGCCTTCGTGGAGGGCGTGGTGCTCGACCTCGGCAGCACCGTCGAGAAGCACTTCCGCCCCGAGCAGCGCCGCGAGATCGGCCACCACGTGGCCGAGGTGCTCGCGCGCCTCCACGCCGTGGACGTCGACCGCATCGGCCTCGGCGACCTCGCGCGGCGCGAGGACTACGTGCCGCGCCAGCTGAAGCGCTGGCGCACGCAGTGGGAGCAGTCGAAGACGCGCGAGCTGCCCGCGATGGAGGAGGTCTACGCGGCGCTCCAGGCGGCGATCCCCGTGCAGCGCGGCTCGGGCATCGTCCACGGCGACTACCGGCTCGGCAACATGCTGACCGGCTCCGATGCAAGGATCGCGGCCGTCCTCGACTGGGAGCTCTGCACGCTCGGCGATCCGCTCGCGGACCTCGGCTACCTGATGAACAACTGGGCCGAGCCGGGCGAGCGGGGCCCCGAGAGCCGGGGCGCCGCGCTCGCGCCCACCGTGGCCGGCGGCTTCCCCGCGCGCCGCGAGATGCTCGACCTCTACGCGGAGCGGACCGGCCGCGACGTCTCCGGCGTCGACTACTACCGCGCGTTCTCCTACTGGCGGCTCGCCGCGATCGTGGAGGGCGTGCTCGCGCGTTACTTGAAGGGTGTGATGGGAGGTACGGCGGATACGGGCGCTTTCCGGGCCCAGGTGGACGGCCTCGCGGCCGCCGCGCTCGAGCGCGTGCGCGCGCTCGGCGCCTAGCTCGAACCGGGGCCCGCCGCCGCGCTCGAGGCCGGCCGGTCCGGCAGCTCGATCGGGTCGCCGCCGCGCCGGATCACCGCGTCGAGCCGCTCGAGGTCGAAGGCCTCGTCGGGGATCCGGATGCCGATCACGATCTGCGCCCACTCGAGCGTGGAGCGCTCTCGCGTGACCGGGTTGCGGGTGCGCATGCGGGTCGGGATCGCGCGCCCATCGATCGACTCGACGGCCTCGTACTCGATCTCCCAGATCCGCGCGCCCGTGCCGTCGTAGATGTGCGTGCGGAGCGGCAGGCCCGTGCCGCGATCGATGCGGGTCTCGACGCGGCCGTAGTACTGGTAGGCGCCGCTCGTGAGCTCGACGACGCCGCCCTCCGGGAGCTCGCGCGCGCTTCCCTTTCGCCGCTCGTGGAGCCCGGTGAAGCCGAGGTCCTCGAGGCGGAAGTGCGTGCCGTCGAAGTTCTCCGTGCCGTCGAGCCCAGAGAGGCGGATGAACTGCCGCCAGCGGATGTCCCAGAGCCAGGACACGACCGAGCCGTCCGCCGCGGTGTCGATCCGGAACACGACGGGGCGGATCTCGTCCAGGTCCTCGGCGTCGCGGACCTCGACCAGGGTGCGCATGGTGGGCCCGCGCGCGTCGCGCAGGATCTCGATCACGACGTCGCGCTTGACCAGCGTGTGGTCGACGGTGTGCGCGCGGATCCGCGCCGCGAGCGTGTCGCCGAGACGGAGCGCCCCGAGCATGCGCTCGATCCAGGGCTCCGCGCTCCCCGGCGTGGAGGCGGGCGGCGCGGCCTCGGAGGCGGCGGCCGGCCCGGCGAGGGCGGCGAGGCCGGCGAGCACGAGCGCGGCGGCCCACACGAATCGCAGCGACGCTCGCATGCACCCTCCGCTCGCGAGTCTGCCCGCCCGCCCCGGCTCGCGCCAGCGCGGGCGGCGCGGCGTCGCTCGCGCGACCCGGCTCGGATAGCCTGCCCCGCGCGGAGGTGCCCATGGCGACGCTCTACTACGAGAAGGACGGAGACCTCGGCGACCTCGTCGGCCGCCGCATCGCGGTGGTCGGCTACGGGAACCAGGGCCGCTCCTGGGCGCTCAACCTGCGCGACTCGGGCGCCGACGTGCGCGTCTCGGTCCGCGCCGACGCGACGCGCGAGCAGGCGCGCGCCGACGGCTTCGCGGTGCAGGAGATCGCCGCGGCGAACGAGGCCGACGTGCTCTGCGTGCTCGTGCCCGACGACGTGATCGCCGGGCTCGGGCTCCGGCCGCGCGCCGACGCGCTCAGCGTGCTCGCGAGCGGCTACACGCTCGCGTTCGAGCGCATCGATCCGCCCGGCGACGTGGGCATGGTCGCGCCGCGCATGCTCGGCCCGGAGGTGCGCCGCTGCTACGAGGAGGGTGTGGGCTTCATCAGCGCGGTCGGCGTGCACCGGGACCGCACGGGGCGCGCGCTCGCGCGCACGCTCGCGGTGGCGAAGGGGATCGGCGGGCTCCGCCAGGGCGCGCTCGCGCTCACCCCGAAGCAGGAGGCCGTCCTCGACCTCGCCGTGGAGCAGGTGCTCTCCCCCGCCCTCACGCACGTGAACCAGACCTTCGTGGCGACGCTGCTCGCGCAGGGCATCCCGCTCGAGGCCGTGATGACCGAGCTGATCCTCTCGGGCGAGGTCGAGCGGAGCTACCGCCTGCTGCGCGAGGTCGGCTACACCGGGCAGTTCGGCTTCCACTCGCCGACCAGCCAGTACGGCCAGCTCTCGCGCCGCGGGGCCTACGAGCACCTCGACGTGGCGAGCACGATGCGCCGGCTCACGGACGACATCGCCTCGGGGCGCTTCGCGGACGAGTGGGACGCGGAGAGCCGCGCCGGCCACCCGCGCCTCACGAAGCTGCGCGAGCAGTTCGCGGGCCCGGCGGTCGCGGCCCTCGAACAGGACCTCCGCCGCCGCCTCGGCCCCGCCGTATCCGACGAGCGGAGCCGCTCCTAGACCTTCACGAGGGGACGGACCTTTTCCTTCACGAAGCGATTCCCGCCTACGAGTATGGGCCGCATGCGCGCGGCCCTCGCGTGCGCTCTCGCCCTCGCCGCCTGCGGCGCACCCGCCGGCCGGACGCTCTACCGCGGCGGCGAGGTGGTGACGCTCGACGCCGAGAACCGCGTGGTCGAGGCGCTCGGCGTGGAGGGCGACCGCATCGCCGTGGTCGGAAGCGAGGCGAGCGTCCGCGCGTGGGCTGGCGCGGACGCGCGCGTGGTGGAGCTCGCCGGCCGCGCCCTCCTGCCCGGCTTCATCGACGCGCACGGGCACTACCCCGGCGCCGGCGTCTACGTACACGCCGTCGACCTGAACTCGCCGCCGATCGGCGCCGTCGAGGACCTCGCGGGCCTCGTCGCGCGCCTCGCCGCACGCGCCGAGGCGACCGACCCGGGCGACTGGGTGATCGGCATGAGCTACGACGACACACTCCTGCGCGAGGGCCGCCACCCGACGCGCGCCGACCTCGACCGCGCCTCGAGCGAGCACCCGGTCGCCGCGGTGCACGTCTCGGGCCACCTCGCGGCGGTGAACACGCGCGGGCTCGCCGCGCTCGGCATCGGCCGCGACACGCCCGACCCGGCGGGCGGGAAGATCCGCCGCGACGCCGCCGGCGAGCCGACCGGCGTCCTCGAAGAGACCGCGATGGAGGCCGTGATGGCCCACGTCCTCCAGCCCGGGCTCCGCGGGAGCCTCGCGATCGTCGAGGAGGCGAACCGCCGCTACCTCGCGGCCGGCGTCACCACGGCCCAGGTCGGGTACGCGACGCCGGAGCTCGCGAACCTCGTCTGGCTCTCGCGGCTCGGCTGGATCCCGCTCCGCCTCGTGATCTGGCCGGGCGCCGAGTGGATGGACCGGGTGCTCGCGGGCGAGGCGGAGCTTCCCGCCTCGGACCCGCTCTGGGTGCGCTTCGGCGCCGTGAAGCTCGTCGCGGACGGCTCGATCCAGGGCTACACAGCCTACCTGCGCGAGCCCTACTTCGTCCCGCCCGGCGCCGACCCCCTCGAGCGCGGCTACCCGCGCTATCCGAAGGAGGAGCTGCTCGCGCGCGTCGCGAGCTATCGCGCGGCCGGCCATCAGGTCGCCATCCACGGCAACGGCGACGCCGCGATCGACGACATCCTCGACGCGCTCGAAGCCGCACAGCAGGGCGACCCGCAGCTCGACGCGCGGCCGGTGGTCGTCCACGCGCAGATGACGCGGCCCGACCAGCTCGAGCGCATGAAGCGGCTCCGCGTGATCCCGAGCTTCTTCGCGCTCCACACCTACTACTGGGGAGACCGGCATCGCGAGCGCTTCCTCGGGCCCGAGCGCGCCGCGCGCATCAGCCCCGCGCGCACGGCCCAGGGCCTCGGCGTGCGCTTCACGCTCCACTGCGACACCCCGGTCGTGCCGATGGAGCCGCTCCGCCTGGTCTGGGCCGCCGTGAACCGGCGCACCACGAGCGGAGAGACACTCGGCCCCGAGGAGCGCATCGACGTCGTCTCCGCGCTCCGCGCCGTGACGATCGACGCGGCCTTCCAGCACTTCGAGGAGGATCTCAAGGGCTCGCTCGCGCCCGGCAAGCTCGCGGACCTCGTGATCCTCGGGCGCTCGCCGCTCTCGGCGCCGCCCGACGAGATCGCCCGGATCGCCGTGCTCGAGACGATCGTGGGCGGCGAGACGGTCTGGCGCTCAGGCGAGTAGCCGGCGCAGGAACGCGAGCCCGTCCTTCGCGAGGGCGTCCTGCGACGTCGCGAGCGGGCGCCAGATCGCGGCGGCCGCGGCGATCGTCTGGCACTCCGGCGTGAACGACTCGATCACGCAGTCGCCGGCGTAGCCGATCGCGCGGAGCCCGCGCACGAGCCCCTCCCAGTCCACCTGGCCGCTCCCGGGCGTGCCACGGTCGCTCTCGCTCGCGTCCACGTACACGAGATCGGCGCCGACCCGCTCGACCGCGGTGCGCACGTCGCGCTCCTCGATGTTCATGTGGAAGGTGTCGAGGTGGCCCTTCACGGCCGGGTGACCGACGTCGCCGAGCAGGCGCACGAGCTGCTCGGCGGTGTTCACGAGGTCGGTCTCGAAGCGGTTCAGCGGCTCGACGGCGAGCGTCACCCCGTGGTCGGCCGCGAGCGCGCCCGCGCGCCGGAGGCCCAGCACTGCGCGCTCCCACTCGAGCTTCCGCTGCTCAGGCGGGACGTGGCGGCGCTTGCCGACCGCGGAGTAGCAGGGGCCCACGAGGAGGCGCACGCCCCACCGCTCGCAGAGCGCGAGCGTGGCCGCGAGGTACGCGAGGCTCTCCTCGCGGAAGCGCGGCTCGTCGTGCGTGAGGTCGCGCGTCGGCCCGAAGGCGCCGGTCACGTGGATGCGCAGGTCGCTGTCGCGGAGCGCGCGCGCGACCGCGTCGGCGTCGATCGCGTCCGGCTCCTCCACCGGGATCGTGAAGGCGTCGAAGCCCATGGCCTCGGCGCGCGCGATCAGCGGGATCGACGCGGCCGTGAAGGGCGAGGTCCAGACCCAGGCGTTGGCGCCCACTCCGATCATGGACTTCGCTCGCTCCGCTCGCTGCGCGCGCGGCACGAGCCGCGCTTGCCTGGACTTCGCTCGGCTCCCGCGAGGGGAACCCTCGCGTGGCCTCGCTGCGCGCACGGCTACGCCGTGCTTGCTGACCGACCGGGAGAACCCATGGTAGCGGCGTTCAGACGGACGGCGCGGAGACGAGCTCGGCGAGCACGAGGGCCTCGCCGGGCGCCGCCGCCGCGCTCTCGAGCTGCGGAGCGCGCGCCAGGATGCGCGCGATCCCGCGCTCCGCCTCCGCGTCGAGGCCGGCGAAGCGGAGCCAGAGGCCGCGCGGCCCGTCGTCGCGCGCCACCTCGGCCTCCACCGTGAGCGAGCCGTCGCAGGCGGCGTCGTGGAGCGCGAGCTTCACCACGTCGCCGATCACGAGCTCGGGGTGCGGCTCGACGCGGATGCCCGCGGGCGAGAGGTCGAGGCCGAGGAGCGAGTGGCAGACGCGCCGCAGGTCGGGATCGAGGGCGAGCACCTCCGTGCGATGCGGCGCGCGCGGGCCGCGGCGCCGATCGGGCGCGGAGGGATCGCCGCTGGCGCCAAGCGAGGCGCCTCGCGTGGGCTCCGCGCCGGAATCCTCGGTGGCGCCCTCGCTCCGCACCAGCGGCGGTGGGCCCAGCGCGTGGGCCGCGAGGAGCGCCTCGATCCGCGCGCGCTGCTCGGGGGCGAGTCGGTCGAAGCGGAGCGCGAGAGCCACGCGCTGCTCCGCCTCCGCGCCGCGCCGGCGCTCGCTCCGCACCACGCGCGCGGCGAGCCCGAGCGGGCGGTTCCCGGTCACGGCGGGCGGGATCCGGAGGCCGAGCCGGTCACCCGGGTCGAGCCACTCCGCGGTGAGGAGCCGGCACCCGCTCCGCGAGAGCTCGAGCAGCGTGGCGGGCTTCGGGGCGAGACCCAGACGCAGTGCGATCTCGCAGCCGAACGGGACGCGCGGCGCGTCGCGCCGCTCGCGCCCCCGGAAGAGACCGCGCAGCAGCAGGAGCCGGAGCGCCTCGCGATGGACGGGGCGGCGCACCAGGTAGCGGAAGCCCCGGCGGCGCAGCATGCCGGCGAGCGTCTGCGACGCCGAGTCGAGGACCACGACCGTGACGATCCCCTGCGCCTCCACCTTCGGTCCGACCGAGAGCCGGAGCGCGCTCCGCGCGCTGGCCACGATGAGGCGCGGCGGCACCTCCCAGCCCGTGAACGAGAAGCCCGACTCCGCCGGCGTACGCTGCCGGATCGGATCGGCGCCGACCGCCTCGAGGAGCGCGTGCACGTCGTCGAGCTCGCCCTCGTCGATCAGGAGCGCGTCGGCCCGGTGGAGGCTCGGCGGCCAGCTCGCCGCCGCCGGGGGCTCGCCCGCGGCCCCCACGGTGGGCCCCGGCTCGCTCGGGGCCTCCCACGCGGAGGCGAGCGCAGCCTCGGGCTCCTCGGGGGCCGGGGCGGGAGCCTCGAAGGGACCGAACGGGCCCGCCTCCTCGTCCTCCATGCGCTCCGGGCTCGCGTCCACGAGCGGCAGCGTCGCCTCCGCTTCCAAGCGGAGGTCGATCACGAAGGGTCCGGGGGCGGGGCCCGGCGCCGCTTCCGGCGCCTCGCGCGGCACCGCGGCGAAGACGCGCTCCACGTCGGCCTCGGGCGCGATCCCGAGCAGCTCGAAGTAGGCCGGCGGCACGTCCACGAGCCGCACGCCGACGCCGCGCCGGATCAGGCTCGCGAGCACGGCCGGTGTGAAGCGGCGGCGCGCCACGCGCCCACGCACCGCGACCTCGCCCTGCTCCGCGCGGAGGCGCAGGCCGAGCTCGCAGCCCGGATCGATGATCAGCTCCGTCTGCAGTAAGACGCCGCGCGCGGAGAGATCCACCACGATGCCGTTGTGCGTACGGCCCTCGTAGTCGAACTCGCACGGGATCCGGCGCTTGATGCGCTCGCCTTTTCGACGATTCATCCACCCGCCCTGCGCGCCGCCCAGAGGCTGCTGGATCGGCCGGCCGCGGGTGGCGCTTGACGCGGCGCGGCTCCCCGCGCCCCGGGGCGCCTCAGCGGGCGAGGCGCGCGAGCTGGCGGTGGTCGAGCCAGCGCCCCCGCGTGACGACGCCGGCGGGCGCATCGAGCGCGTGGAAATCGCTAAGCGGGTCGCCCTCGACGAGGAGGAGATCCGCCACGAGCCCGACGCTCACGGTGCCGAACTCGTCCGCGCGGCCGAGGAAGCGCGCGGCGTCCGCGGTCGCCGCACGGAGCGCCTGGTACGGGGTCAGGCCCGACGCGACCAGCTCGACGAGCTCGTCGGTGAGGCCGGCCGGCGCGGCGTCGCTGCCCGCGAGCACGCCGACCCCGGCTCGGTGGAGGGCCGCGACCAGCCGCTGGCGCAGCGCGTGGTCCTCGTGGGGCGAGAAGAGCCGGTGCAGCGCGAGCGTGGGACAGATCCACGCGGCGCTCCCGCGGGCACTAGCGACCAGCGCCTCGAGCCGCGCGCTCCCGAGGCCGCCCGCGCCCTGCGTGAGCTCCTCGGCGTGCTCGATCGAGGCCTGCCCCGAGGCCAGCGTGCCGTAGATACCGACGCCGCCCGACACGTGGCCCGCCACCTGGAGACCGAGCCGCGCCGCCTCCTCGACCACGGCGCGGTGCTCCGCCGACGTGAGGCCCTCGTAGACCTTCACGAAGTCGAAGCCGGCCTCCGCCTGCGCGCGCACGGCGGCGCTCGCCTCCCGCGCGCTCGCGACGACGACCACGCCCGGGCCCGGCTCGCCCGTGCCGGAGAGCTGCGGGCCCGCCGTCACGAGGCGCGGGCCGAGCCGCTCGCCCCGCTCGATCTCGCCCCGCCAGGCGAGGTGCTTCGCCTCGCCGCGCATGTTGCGCACCGTGGTGACGCCGTGCGCGAGCGCGCCCCGGAGCGCTCGGGTGCGCGTCACGTGCGCGTGCATGTCCACGAGCCCCGGCAGCACGAAGCGGCCCTCGCCTTCGATGCGCGTGGCGCCCCACGGCACGTCGATGGCGCGGCGCGGGCCGAGCGACTCGATGCGGCCGCTGCGGACGACGAGCGTCTGGTCGGCGAGGATCCGCTCGCCCTCCATCGCGAGCACGTGCACGCCGACGAGCACGAGCGGCTCGTCGCCGACGCCAGGCGGCGGGCCCGGGGTGCAGCCGAGCGCGAGGGCGAGCGCCGCGCCCAACCGGAGTGCGCCCGGGATCCGAAGCGAGCCTGCCTCCGTCATGGCTGCGCCGGAGCGTACCGAGCGGAGTTTGTGGTGGGGCGTGCAGGGCTCGAACCTGCGACCTCCGCGGTGTGAACACGGCGCTCTGCCAGCTGAGCTAACGCCCCGGCGCGGAGTCGCTGTTGTAGGGGAGGCGCCCGAGCGCTGCAAGACTGCGACTTCACTTCGCTCGCCTCACGGCTCGCTGCGCGGGCTGGCGATGGAGGACGCCCCGGCGGTCGTTCCCAGCAGCCCTTGCGCCGCGCACGCATGAACGCGCGCTCGCTCGGGGCGCCGCTTGCGGCTAGCTTGCGGCCCGGTCGGCCCAGTAGCTCAGTTGGATAGAGCGCCTGCCTCCGGAGCAGGAGGTCGCAGGTTCGAATCCTGCCTGGGTCACCAGCTCCCGGCGCCC
>Ga0187893_10013701_pt1 | contig 11225 bp, 10 predicted proteins | sample MA1701074metaG_FD_139574 | JGI IMG/M metagenome (GOLD analysis project Ga0187893, IMG submission 139574) | White microbial mat communities from a basaltic lava cave in the Kipuka Kanohina Cave System on the Island of Hawaii, USA - MA170107-4 metaG ...
CTCTCGGAGGTAAGCGGTGCGCGTGAACGTTAACGCTTCGGCGTTGCAGCAGCGTTACGCGATCGATCCCACTATAGGAGATGCGTGCGCGAGCCTCAACATGACGTTGGCCTAGACCGGGCGCGTGCGCATCGCCATGATCGAGCAAGGGGAATCAGCTAACCGCTTCACCCGGCGGGGGAAAACGGGGAAATTGGTATCCCAGATCCGGGCCGCTAGGCCGTTTGGCCTAGATCCGAGGGCCGAAGGTCGAGCGGCTCCAAGACCCCGGCATGCATACGGTCATCGATGAGGCGCTCGCGGGTCCCGATGATGCGCAGGAACTCTTCGGCGCCGCGCATGTGCCGGAACGCCTTCAGGCCGCGCGCGAGGAAGTCGTGCAGTGCGCCGAGCCCGGCGTTCCGCGCCGGCGCCTCCATCACGCGCAGCGCGCCACCGAGCAGCGGTTTCCGCGCGAGACGGTCGAGCGCGACCCCGATCTCGACCGTGAGCGCGATCTGGCGCTCCCGGTCCGCGCGCGCGCCCGCCGTGCGATAGGCCGCGGCGTAGGCGGCGCCGGTGATCGCCGCCGTGCCGGACGGGTCGCGGCGGCGCAGTTCGTCGACGACCGCGAGGTCGAGCCTCTCGGACAGCGCATCGAGCTCCACCGCGTGCGCGATGGTGTCGAGCGCGGCGGCGGGCATCACCCGCACCAGCATCGGCAGGATCCGCGCGACACCCTCGTCGCGCGCGGTGACGTCCTTCGCCCCGTAGAGGTCGGAGAGGAAGAACGAAGCCGCGGGCGCGTAGCGCGGGCTCGCGAGGAGATCGGGGTAGGTGCGCTCGAGACGCTGCGCCTGAAAGGCGCGCAGCGCGAGACGGCGCGCCTGGACGTCGGGATCGGCGCGCGCGCCGGCGCGCAGCGTCCTGACGTCGCTCAGGTGGTCGCGCAGCCGCTGCGCGGCGTCGGCGGAATCGGCAGGCGGGGACACGCAGCCGATTATAGGAGCGCACACTCGCCGCGCCGCCGCCCCATTAGAGGGCCGGCTCTACGGGCGCTCGAGAGCGGGGGATTAGAATGGCCCGTCGCCTGCCGGACCCTGTGACCGCACGATGTCTGCCGACCCGATGCAGCGGCTCGATCCGGATCCCGCCGGAGTGCACGAGGCGCTCGCGCTCCAACGCGAGGCGGCGGCCCGCGAACCGTATCCCGATGCGGCGACGCGCGACCGGCGACTCGCCGCGCTCGAGCGCCTGCTGCGGGAGAACGTCGACGCGATCGCCGAGGCGATCGCGCGCGACTTCGGCCACCGCTCGCACCACGAGACGCGGCTGCTCGAGATCTTCCCCGGCCTGGAGGCGGTCCGGCACGCGCGGCGGCACCTGCGGGGCTGGATGAAGCCCGAGCGGCGCGGCGTCTCGCTCTGGTTCCAGCCGGGCCGCGCCCGCGTGTTCGCCCAGCCGCTCGGCGTCGTCGGCATCGTCGTCCCCTGGAACTACCCGATCTACCTCGCCGCCGGCCCGCTCGTGGGCGCGCTCGCGGCCGGAAACCGGGCGATGATCAAGATGTCGGAGCTCGCGCCCGCGACGGGGACGCTGCTTGCGGCGCTCGTCGCGAAATCGTTCGCCCGGGAAGAGGTGTGCGTCGTGAACGGCGACGCCGGGGTCGCGCGCGCTTTCTCGGCGCTCCCGTTCGATCACCTGCTCTTCACCGGCTCGACCGCGGTCGGGAGTGCGGTGATGCGCGCCGCCGCCGAGAACCTCACGCCGGTCACGCTCGAGCTCGGCGGCAAGTCGCCCGCGATCGTCGCGCCCGGCTATCCGCTCGCCGCGGCCGCCGAGCGGATCATGGTCGGGAAGCTGATGAACGCCGGGCAGACGTGCATCGCGCCGGACTACGCACTGGTGCCGGCGGCGGACGTCGGCGCATTCGTCGAGGCGGCACGCCGGGTCGTTGCGGCTTGCTGGCCGGACCCGATGCGCTCGCCGGACTACACCGCCATCGTGAACGCTCGCCATTTCGGCCGCCTGACCGGCTATCTCGACGAGGCGCGTGCGCGCGGGGCGGAGATCGTCACGCTCGCGGCGGGGGCTGCGCCCGATGCGTCCACGCGGCGGATCCCGCCGACGATCGTCCGCGGCGCGCCGGAGGACGCGAGGCTGATGCGGGAGGAGATCTTCGGGCCGATTCTCCCGGTCGTACCCTATGACGACTTCGACGACGCGCTGCGCTACGTCAACGCGCGGCCGCGGCCGCTCGCGCTCTACCACTTCGACCGGGACGAGCGCCGGATCGAGCGGGTGCTCGTCGAGACGGTCGCGGGTGGCGTGACGATCAACGACACCATCCTTCACATCGCGCAGGACGATCTCCCGTTCGGCGGCGTCGGGCCGAGCGGCATGGGCCAGTATCACGGCCGCGACGGCTTCGACGCGTTCTCGAAGCGCAAGGGCGTGTTCCGGCAGGCACGGCTCAACGCGATCGGCCTCTTCAAGCCGCCGTACGGCAAGCGCTTCGAGCGGCTGGTGAACTTTTTGCTCCGCTGATGCCGGGGCGCCGCGGGTTCCTGAAGTTCGGTGTAGCCGGTGCGCTGCTGCTTGCCGCTGCAGGCGCGGCGCGTGCCCAGCCGAGCTACCGCGCCGCCGGTGCCAGCGACACACTGCAGGTATTGAGCGACGCGGACCGCGAGGTCCTCGCCGCGGTCGCGCCGGCGATCCTCGCGGGGACCGGGGCGGCTGGTCCGGGCCTCGCCGCCGCGATCGGCAGTGTCGATCGCGCGGTCGCAGGACTGCCGCCGCATCTGCAGGAAGAGGTCGGTCAGCTCCTCGCGCTGCTCGCTTCGTGGCCGGGCCGCCGCTGGGTCGCCGGCGTCGGCGTGCCGTGGCGGGAAGCGTCGGTCGGAGAGGTCGCGGCGTTCCTCGACCGCTGGCGCTTTAGCCGATGGGCATTGCTGCAGCAGGGCTACCACGCGCTGCACGACCTCGTCCTCGCTGCGTGGTACGCGCGGCCGGACAGCTGGGCGGCGATCGGCTATCCCGGTCCGCCGGAGCTCGGGTGATCCGCGATCCGATCCGCGAAGGGATCGCCGCGGGCTGGAAAGTCACCGATGCCAGCGCGCTCGACCGCGACCTTACGCTCGAGGCCGACGTCGCGATCGTCGGCAGCGGTGCCGGCGGGGGCGTCACCGCGGAGATCCTGACGGCAGCCGGCCTCGACGTCGTGCTGGTCGAGGAGGGTCCGCTCAGGAGCTCGACCGACTTCCGTATGCTCGAGGCCGAGGCGTACCCGCAGCTCTACCAGGAGTCGGCGGCGCGCAAGACGCTCGACAAGGCGATCACGATCCTCCAGGGCCGCTGCGTCGGCGGCTCCACGACGGTCAACTGGACCTCGAGCTTCCGCACGCCGGACGCGACGCTGGCGTTCTGGCGCGACCGCCATGGCCTCGCCGACCTGTCGGCGGCGGCGCTCGCGCCCTGGTTCGAGCGGATGGAGGCGCGGCTCGCGATCCGCGAGTGGACGGTGCCGCCGAACGAGAACAACGCGCTGCTCGCGCGTGGCGCGGCGAAGCTCGGCATCGCGACCGGCGCCATCCGGCGCAACGTCAGCGGCTGCCTGAACATCGGCTACTGCGGGATGGGCTGTCCGACCAACGCGAAGCAGTCGATGCTCGTGACGACGATTCCGGCGGCGCTCGCGCGCGGGGCCCGGCTCGTGTGCGGCGCGCGGGCAGACCGGCTTGCGCTCAGACGGGGCCGCGTCGCGCAGCTCGAGTGCTCGGCGCTCGATTCGCGGGGCGTCCGGCCGGCCGGGCCGCGCATCCGGATCCGGGCCCGACACTATGTATTGGCCGCAGGGGCGATCGGGACTCCGGCGCTGTTGCTGCGAAGCGGGGCGCCGGATCCGCACCGGGTGCTCGGCCGTCGGACCTTCCTTCACCCCACGGTCGTCTCGGCGGCGGTGATGCCGGAGCGGGTGGACGGTTACGCCGGTGCGCCGCAGACGGTCTACTCCGATCACTACCTCGAGGCCACGCCGATCGACGGAGCGATCGGCTTCAAGCTCGAAGCGCCGCCGCTGCATCCGGTCCTGTTCGGCATGACGCACCAGGGTTTCGGCAAGGCGCACGCCGACGGGATGGCGCAGTTCGCCCGCACGCACGTGCTGATCGCGCTGCTGCGGGACGGTTTCCATCCCGGGAGCGAGGGCGGCAATGTCGGGCTGCGCGCCGATGGGTCGCCGGTGCTTGCGTATCCGCTCACGCCGTTCGTCTGGGACGGCGTGCGGCGAGCGCTCGCCGCGATGGCGGAGATCCAGTTCGCCGCCGGCGCGGACCAGGTCCTGCCGGTGCACGAGCTCGCGCGCCCCTGCGGTTCGCCGGCCGAAGCGCGCAGCCTGATCATGGGCCTGCCGCTCGAGCCGCTGCTGACGCGGGTCGTTTCGGCGCACGTCATGGGCGGGTGCGGGATGGCGGACGCGCCGGCCCGGGGCACGGTCGACAGCCTCGGGCGGCACTTCCAGCTGGAGAACGTGTCGGTTCACGACGGCTCGGTGTTCTCCACCAGCCTTGGCGCCAACCCCCAGCTCTCGATCTATGCGCTGACTGCGCGCAACGCGACGCTGCTCGCCGGGCGCCTGAAAGCGGGGCGCTAGCCGTGCTCGCGCGCCGGCTGCGGGCCGTGCTCGTCCTCTCTGCGCTCGCCGCGGTTGCCGTGGCGTGGTGGCTCGGGACGCGCCTGGCGCTCGGGGGGGATGCGATCGCGGTGATCGCGGTGGCACTCTTCTTCGCGGTGCCGGCGACGATGATCCTCGCGACGTTCGCGATCGCGTGGCGGCATCGGACCGTGCCGCCGCCGGCACTTCGGATCGGGCCGCTCGCGAGCACCCGCTGCGTGCTGCGCGAGATCCTCAGTTACACGGCGGTTTACGTCTTCCTCCAGCCGTTCCCCCGCCTCGTCCTCCCGGCGGAGCGGGCGGGCGTGGCGGGTCGTCCCGCGGTCATCCTCGTCCACGGCTACCTTTGCAACGCCGGGGTGTGGGCGTGGATTGCGAGATACCTGGTCGCCCGCGGCCACGCCGTTCACACGGTGACGCTCGAGCCGCTCTTCGCGCACATCGAGGACTACGTGACGTCGCTCGCCCGCAGGGTGGACGAGCTCGCGGGCGAGAGCGGGCGGGTGAGCCTCGTTGGCCACAGCATGGGTGGCCTGGTGTCACGCGCTTACGCCCTTCGCTTCGGCGCGGCGAGAATCGCCCGGATCGTCACGCTCGGCACACCGCACCACGGCAGCGCGTTGGCGCCGATCGGCCACGGCGCGGACGCGCGGGACATGCGGCCGGCGGCGGAGTGGCTACGCGAGCTGGCGCGCGCCGAGCAGGGCGGCCTGCCGGCGCCGATCACGTCAATCTACAGCTGCCACGATAACTTCGTTGCGCCGCCGGACTCGAGCGTGCTCGCCGGGGCGAAGAACGTGCCGCTTGCCGGGATCGGGCACCTCAGCCTGCTGTTCTCGACCCGCGTGGCCGCGCTGGTCGAGGCCGAGCTTCGGAGCTAGAGCAGCGCCAGCGAACGTCTGAACAAGTTCGCGGACTACGTCCCCCCGCCCCTGAGCATGAAGCTCTGAACAGGCTTGTTCAGAGCTTTTCCAGGACCTGCTCGGCGTGCGCCTTCGTGTTCACGTCGTCGATGACGTGCGCGATGCGGCCCTTCTCGTCGATGACGAACGTGACGCGCTCGGCTATGCCGAGCATGCCCCGCAACGTGCCGCCGAGGCCGCCGCCGATGGCGCCGTAGGCGCGCGCGACCGCGCGATCGGTATCGGCGAGCAGCGGGAAGTTCAGGTCGTACTTCTTCGTGAAGCGCTGGTGCGACCGGGTGTCCTGCGCCGACACGCCGAGGATCGCCGCGCCTTTCTGCCGGATCTCCGCGTCGTGATCGCGCAGGCTGCAGGCCTGTGCGGTGCAGCCCGGCGTGTCGTCCATCGGGTAGAAGTAGAGGACGAGCTTCCGCCCCCGGAAATCCTTCAGCGCGACCTTCGTGCCGTCGGTCGTCAGTCCGGAGAACTCCGGCGCCATATCCCCAGGTTTCGGTCTCATCGAACGTTCGGGGGTGCGGCCGGGGGCCGCACCCCCGGAGAACCCACCGGCAGGCTAGAAGTGTATTCCGCGCATCAGGTTCGACATGGCGATCTGGTCCGCGGTCGCCTGCGGCGCCTCCTCCTTCCTGCCCTGCGACGCCCCGGAGTCCGGGAACATCCGGAAGGTGGTGTTCATGACGATCTGCGCGACGCGCGGCAGCAACGCGTGCAGCACTTCGCCGAAGACCCCCAGCCGGGTCGCGATCCGGACCGGCTTGTAGACGATCGCCTCGACCACCATGTCCGCCGCCTCTTCCGGCGAGAGCGTCGGCACCTGGCTGTAGATCTTGGTCGGCGCGATCATCGGCGTCCGCACGAGCGGCATGTTGATGGTCGTGAACTGGATGCCCATGTCGGAGAACTCGGAGGCGGCGCAGCGCGTCCACGCGTCCAGCGCGGCTTTCGAGGCGACGTAGGCCGAGAAGCGCGGCGCATTCGTCAGCACGCCGATCGACGAGATGTTGATGACGTGGCCGCGCCGCTTCTTCATCATCGACGGCAGCAGGCCGAGCGTCAGCCGCAGCGCGCCGTAGTAGTTGACCGACATCGTGCGCTCGAAGTCGTGGTAGCGGTCGAACGAGTTCTCGATCGCCCGCCGGATCGAGCGCCCGGCGTTGTTGACGAGGACGTCGACGCCGCCGTGGTTGTCGGTCACCTTCTTGATGAGTTGGGCGCACTGATCGGTGTCGGATACGTCCGCCGCGTAGGTGATCACCTCGTGTCCGGCGGCCGCGATCTCCTTCTTCGCCTCGGCGAGCTTCTCCGGATCGCGCGCGACGATGATGGTCGTCGCGCCGGCGGCGGCGACCTTGTGCGCGGTCGCGAGTCCGATCCCGGACGAGCCGCCGGTGATGAGGACGACCTTGTTCCTCACCTGGCCCTTGAGGGTGCGGTCGATCGAAAGGTCGGGGTCGAGGTGGCGCTCCCAGTAGTCCCACAGCCGCCAGCCGTAGGTCTCGAGCGGCGGCACCGCGATCCCGGTGCCCTTGAGCGCGGCCTGCGCCTCGCGCGCGTCGAACCGGGTCGGGTAGTTGACGAGGGCGAGGAGGTCCTCGGGCAGCCCGAGGTCCTTCATGATCGCGGCGCGGATCCGCCGCACCGGCGTCAGCGCCATCAACCCTTTGGTGATGCTGCGCGGGATGAAGCCGAGGAGGGCGGCGTTCACGTAGACCGACATCGACGGCGCATGCGCGGCCTTGGCGAAGATGTTGAGCACCTCGCCGACGCGCTTCGGCTCGGTGTCGACGAGGTGGAAGCACTTGCGGTCGAGGCCCTTCTTGTGCGCGAGGTGGTCGAGCGCGTCGACGACGAAATCGACCGGGACGATGTTGATGCGGCCGCCTTCGAGGCCGATCGTGGGCATCCACGGCGGCAGGAGCTGCCGCATCCGCTGGATCAGCTTGAAGAAGTAGTACGGCCCGTCGATCTTGTCCATCTCGCCGGTGAGCGAGTCGCCGACCACGATGCCGGGCCGGTAGATGCGCCACGGGATCCGGCAGTCGTTCCGCACGACCTTCTCGGACTCGTGCTTGGTCGAGAAGTAGGGGTGGTCGAGGTTCTCCGCCTCGTCGAACATGTCCTCGCGGAACACGCCCTCGTAGAGCCCGGCCGCGGCGATCGAGCTGACGTGGTGGAAACAGGTCGCGCCGAGGTCGTTGGCGAAACCGACGACGTTGCGGGTGCCGTCGATGTTGGCGATCCGCTGCGACTCCTCGTCGGCCTTGAGGTCGTACACGGCCGCGAGGTGGAAGAACTGGGTGATCGTCTTGTGCTCGAGCTTGCTGCGCTCGGCCCTGGCGATCCCGAGCCCGGGCAGGGCGAGATCGCCGTGGACCGGCACCGCGCGGGTCTTGTCGACGCCCCAGTACTCGAGCAGCTCGTCCACCCGCTTCGCCGACTTCTCGCGCACGAGGAAGTAGACGACGGCCCCCTTGCGCGCGAGCAGCTTGGCGACGAGGCGCCGGCCGATGAAGCCGGTGGCGCCGGTGACGAAGTAGTGCATGGCGTTCCTCCTTCGGGGCGGTGTTCTTCTCGCGCCGCGGACGCCGGGGCCGCCGCGGGGGCGAAGGAATTATATGCCCGGGTCTCGGACGGTCAGGAGCAGCGGTCTTTAGTGTGCAGCCTCTAGAGCGTCCGCCTAGACTCGGCAGGCGGCAAACTCTTGGCGACGAAAGGAGCTGGACATGGCGAAGAAACTGAAGGCGCTCGCGAACCGCGCGGGCGAGCGGGAGCTGGCGGCGACGGTCCGCGACTCGGCGCAGCAGATCTGGCTCGCGGGCCTGGGCGCGTTCTCGAAGACGCAGGAGGAGGGCGCCAAGGTGTTCGAAGCCCTCGTGAAGGAAGGCAAGAACCTCGAGGGGCGCACCCGCAAGCTCGCCGAAGGCGCGATGAGCGAGATGACGAGCCGGTTCAGCAAGCAGACCGGGAAGGCGACCGCGCGTGCGACCGCGACCTGGGACAAGCTCGAGCAGGTCTTCGAGGACCGGGTCGAGCGCGCGCTCGGCCGGCTGGGCGTGCCGACGAACCGCGACATCCAGGCGCTCGCCAAGCGGGTCGAGACCCTGACCGCGAGCGTCCAGAAGCTCACCGGCGCGCGCCAGCCCCGCGCGGCCGCCAGGAAGCGCTGAGCGGCACTCGCGCTTCGTCCGGGACGGTGACGGCGCGCTCCTCCGCCCGGGCCGGGGCGCGCAAGCCCCGGGGCCTCGCGCTGGCGGGCGGCGGGCCGCTGGGTGCGATCTACGAGATCGGCGCGCTGACGGCGCTCGCCGAGGCGCTCGACGGGATCGATTTCAACCACCTCGACGCCTACGTCGGGGTGAGCTCGGGCGGCTTCATCGCCGCCGGGCTCGCGAACGGCATCACGCCGCGCGACATGAGCCGGATGTTCATCGAGAGCGACGCGCACGAGGCGCCGTTCGACCCGTCGATCCTCCTGCGTCCGGCGCTCCGCGAGTACCTCCGCCGCGCGGTGTCCCTCCCGCCGCTCGCCGCCGGCGTGGTCTGGCGGATCCTCGCGAGCCGCGACCGCGCCGCGCTCCTCGAGTCGTTCGAGCGCCTCGCCCGCGCGCTGCCGACCGGGATCTTCGACAACCAGGTCGTCGACGCCTTCCTCGCACGGCTCTTCGCCGCGCCCGGCCGGACCAACGACTTCCGCCGGCTCGACCGGAAGCTCTTCCTGGTCGCGACCGACCTCGACACCGGCGCCCCGGTCGAGTTCGGCGCGCCCGGCCACGACCACGTCCCGATCTCGACGGCGGTGCAGGCGAGCGCAGCGCTGCCGGGCCTCTTCCCGCCGGTCGAGATCGACGGCCACCATTTCGTGGACGGGGCGCTCAAGCGCACCCTCCACGCGTCGGTGGCGCTCAGGCAGGGCGTGAAACTGCTCGTCTGCATCAACCCGCTCGTGCCGTACGACAGCCGGCTGCCGGGACGTAACGCGCGCACGCCGCGACGGCTGGCGGAGGGCGGCCTGCCGGCGGTGCTCGCGCAGACGCTGCGGGCGATCGTCCACTCGCGGATGGAAGTCGGGATGCAACGCTACAGGCGCGAGTTCCCGGGCGCCGACGTCGTGCTGTTCGAGCCGAACCGGCACGACCACGAGATGTTCTTCACGAACATCTTCAGCTACGCGAGCCGGCGCCGGCTCGCCGAGCACGCCTACCAGAAGACCCGCAAGGAGCTGTTCGAGCGGCGTCACCAGCTCGAGCGCGTGCTCGCGCGGCACGGCATCGCGATCCGGCTCGACGTCGTCACCGATCCGGAGCGCCACCTGGTGCGCAGCGCCAGGCTGCGGCCGCCGCTCGTCGCCGGCACCCGGATCGCCGGGCGCCTCGCCGATGCGCTCGACGATCTCGAGCGCTGGCTCGCGCACGCCGCGTAGCCGTCGGGCCCGGTGGGCCGTGCTATCCTTCGCGGCCGCGAGAGAGGCCTAGCGACGCGCATGGAGCGGAAGCCGAAGCGCCGCACGCGCGAGCGCATCCTGGAGACGAGCCTTGCGCTCTTCAACGACTTCGGCGAGCCGAACGTCACCACCACCGTGATCTCCGACGAGATGGAGATCAGTCCGGGCAACCTCTACTACCACTTCCGCAGCAAGGACGAGATCGTGAACACGCTGTTCGCGGCGTTCGAGCGCGAGATCGAGGGCGTCCTCGCGGCCCCGAGCGCGCGCGGCGCGAACGCCGAGGACGTCTGGCTGTTCCTGCACCTCCTGTTCGAGTCGATCTGGCGGTACCGGTTCCTGTACCGCGACCTGAACGATCTCCTGTCCCGCAACCGGCTGCTCGAGGTGCACTTCAAGCGGCTCCTCGAGCGCAAGGTCGAGGTCGCGACCGCGCTCTGCGAAGGCCTGATCGCCTCCGGCGAGATGACGGCGGCGAAGGTCGACCTCCCCGCGCTCGCGACCAACATGGTCGTGGTCGCGACCTACTGGCTGTCGTACGACTACGTCGGCAACCCGCGCGACCAGCGGGCCGAGACGACGGTCGCGCGCGGGGCCTACCAGGTGGTCGCGCTCGCCGCACCGTTCCTCGCGCCGCGCGCCCGCGCGCTGTTCGACCGGCTGGCCGCGGCGTACGTGACGGCCTGATCGGACCACTCATCGGGAGGAAGGTAGCGATGGCAAAAGGCGGCTGGACGAAGTTTCCGCACCCCGACAAGGCCTACGCTTACGACGGCCCGGCCCTGAAGAAAGCCTGGGACCGTCTGCATCGCGGCGACTGCGAGCCGTTCCCGAAGAGCGAGGCGCTGCAGGACGCGTGGCGGCACTATCACGCCGGCGAGTTCGAGCAGGCGGTCGCGGGCGGGCTGGAGGCCGGCGTCGAGGGCCATGGCGTCGCCAACAAGGCGGCCGCAATCTACGCGACCCACCTCGAGAAGTCGGCGCCGAAGAAGGTGAAGCTCCTCGAGGAGGCGATGAAGCGCGGCGAGGAGGCGATCGCAACGCGGCCCAAGGACGCCAACGCGCACTACTTCTACGCCATGGCGGCCGGTCGCTACAGCCAGGAGATCTCGGTCGCGAAGGCGCTTGCGCAGGGCCTCGGTGGCCGCATCAGGGACGCGCTCAACCAGGCGCTCAAGCTCCAGCCGAAGCACGCCGACGCGCACATCGC
>Ga0187893_10013702_pt1 | contig 11225 bp, 10 predicted proteins | sample MA1701074metaG_FD_139574 | JGI IMG/M metagenome (GOLD analysis project Ga0187893, IMG submission 139574) | White microbial mat communities from a basaltic lava cave in the Kipuka Kanohina Cave System on the Island of Hawaii, USA - MA170107-4 metaG ...
CGGGCGGCGCCTTTATCTTCGCGCCGCAATCGAGAGGAAAAGGGATGCGCGCGTTCGCGATTGGCTTGATCGTGTTGCTCTCGGCCGCGGCCGGGACCATGTCGTCCGCGGCCCCCAACGTCACGCCGGTCGGCCGCTGGGTGACCGAGGGCGGCTGGAGCCAGATCGAGATCTATCCCTGCGGAGCCAATCTCTGCGGCCGCATCGTGTGGCTCAAGGAGCCGCGCGACAAGGACGGTCAGATCAAGGTCGACGCCAAGAACCCCGATCCCGCCAAGCGCGCGAAGATGCTCGTGGGCCTCACGATGATGTGGGATTTCGGGGGCACGGCCGATCCCAGCGAATGGCAGGGCGGGCGCATCTACAATCCGCTCGACGGCGACACCTACCGCGCGATGATGAAGTTGCATCCCGACGGCAAGCTCGAAGTGCGCGGCTATGTCGTGCTCCCGCTCTTCGGCGGCAGCCAGCATTGGGAGCGGGTGCAGTAGCGGAAACGCGCGTGATTTCGTAGGGGCGGGTCCCCGACCCGCCCGTGCCGCCGCACGTACACGGCAACGTCAGATTCCTCGGCGTCGGCGCCGGCGGGCGGGTCGGGGACCCGCCCCTACGCTCTTAATTTGTAGCCCGTCTTGAACATCGCGTGGCAGATCGCCCAGAGCGCGGCGTTCACGCCGGCCACCACGAGCGCGCCGGCGAGCAGCGGGCCGTCGGCCTTGCCGATGAAGCCGGCGCGGAAGCCGTCGATCAGGAAGAACAGAGGGTTCGCGTGCGCGATTGCGTTCCAGAAGCCGGGCAGCCGCTCGATCGAATAGAAGGTGCCGGAGAGAAACGCCGCGGGCGTCACGATGAAGTTCGTGACCGCGGCGATATGGTCGAACTTGTCGGCCCAGATGCCGCCCATGAGCCCCAGCAGCGACAGCATCAGCGACGCCATCGCCGCGTGATAGAGGATGAGGCCGAGATCGCGGATATGCGTCTCGACGAACACCGTCATCGCCAGCACGCAGCAGACGCCGACCAGGATTCCGCGCGTGACCCCCGCCAGCGCATAGCCCATCGTCAGCTCCGAGGGCGAGAGCGGCGGCATCAGCACGTCGACGATGTTGCCCTGCACCTTCGAGATTACCAGCGAGGAGGAAGTGTTGGCGAAGGCGTTCTGCGCGATCGCCATCATCGCGAGGCCGGGCGCCAGGAACTGGTCGAATGGCACGCCCGCGATGCTGCGCTGATCGCCGCCGAGCGCGAGCGTGAAGATCGCGAGGAACAGCAGCGTCGTGACGACCGGCGCGATCAGCGTCTGCTGCCCGACTTTGAGGAAGCGGCGCACTTCCTTGGCGTAGAGCGTCCAGGCGCCGCGCCCGTTGAAAAAGCCGATGTGGCGCGGCGCCGGGGGTGCGGCGATCTCGGGCGGGGGCGGGGCGGCGAGGCGGTCGTCCATGGCGGGGGTTTATGCGGCCTGCTCCTTCGGGCGGCAAGGTGGCGCCCTCGCCGCGCATGCGCACCTTGCCCTTTCGCCGGCGCGACCTAGACTTTTCCAGCATGCCCGCCACGGCGCTGTTCAAGAGCGAGCTGCTCTCCGTCTTCGACTACCGGTGCACGGTCGCGCCGGGCACGAAGCCGTTCGCCGAGGCGCACGACGCCTATTCGGTCTCCTATGTGAGGAAGGGCAGCTTCGGCTACTGCGTCGGCGGCCGCGCGTTCGATCTCGTGGCCGGCGGCGCCGTCATCGGCCATCCGGGCTGCGAATATGTCTGCACGCACGACCACGTGCATGGCGACGAGTGCCTCTCGTTCCAGTTCGCCCCGGCGCTGATCGAAGAGCTCGGGGGCCGGCGCGAGGCGTGGCGCACCGGCTCGCTGCCGCCGCTTTCCGAGCTCATGGTGCTCGGCGAGCTCGGCCAGGCCGCCGCCGAGGGCGCCAGCGACGCAGCGCTCGACGAGGTGGGCCTGGCGATGGCGGCGCGCTTCCTCGCCCTCGCATCGGGCGCGCCGGAAAAGCCGGTGGCGCCGAGCGCCGCCGATCGCCGGCGCGCCGTCGGGGCGGCGCTGAAGCTCGACGCCGAGGCCGAGCGGCCGCTCGATCTCGCCGGTTCCGCGAAAGATGCGGGCCTCAGCGCCTATCACTTCTTGCGCGTGTTCGCGAAGGTGCTCGGCGTGACGCCGCACCAATATCTCGTGCGCGCGCGTCTCCGCCGCGCCGCGCGCCTGCTCGCCGAGGACGGGCGCGCGATCACCGATATCGCCTACGACGTCGGCTTCGGCGATCTCTCGAATTTCGTGCGCACCTTCCGCCGCGCCGCCGGCGTCTCGCCGCGCGCCTTCCGGAAGGCAGCCAAGGGCGAGCGCAAGATTCTCCAAGAACGGCTCGGGGCGCCCGCCATAGCCTGACCTCCTCACCAGGAGGTTCCCGCATGTACGACCATATCGGCTTGAAAGTGAAAGACATCGCCGCGAGCGCGCGCTTCTACAAGGCCGCGCTCGCGCCGCTCGGGCACGAAGTCGCCTCCCAAGATGGAGACGGCGCCGGCTTGGGCCCCAAGGGCGCGCCTGCGCTCTGGCTTTACCGCGACGCCGGCGCCAAGGGCGGCACGCATGTGGCATTCGCGGCCCCCGACCGCGCGGCCGTCGACCGCTTCCACGAGGCGGGCGTGAAGGCCGGCGGCCGCGACAACGGCGCCCCCGGCCTGCGCAAGGACTACAGCCCGCAATACTACGCGGCATTCCTCGTCGATCCGGACGGGAACAACGTGGAAGCAGTGTGCCTCCGATGAGGCCGCCCCGCTGACAACGCATTGTCTGTGGGACCGCGCGCCTCCAGGCGCGCCCTTGCCTGCCGCTCGCACGAAGGGCGGGCCTGGAGGCGCGCGGTCCCACAGAACAGGCCACGGGCTGACATCCTGTGGGCGACACACCATATTGGCGGGAACCGCTTTCACCGGAGCCGCTCTTCATGGCCGATCTCGCCCGCATCGACAATCTGTTCTTCGCCAAGACCGGCATGGACCGGCGGCGCGTCGAGGGCATCGCGGCCGATGCGCTCGCCAAGGCCGACGACGGCGAGCTGTTCCTCGAATATGTGCAGCACGAAGCGCTCGTCTTCGACGACGGCAAGCTCAAGAGCGCCACGTTCGACACGGCGCAGGGCTTCGGCCTGCGGGCGGTCGCCGGCGAGACCACGGGCTATGCGCATGCGGCCGAGCTGTCCGAGCCGGCGATCAAGCGCGCCGCCGCGACGGTAAAGGCGGTCACGGCCGGGCATGGCGGCGCGATGGCGCTGCCGCCGCAAGGCACGAATCGCAGCCTCTATGCCGACATCAACCCGCTCGAGACCCTGCCGTTCGAGACGAAGCTGAAGCTGCTCGCCGACATCGACGCCTATGCACGCGGCAAGGACAAGCGCGTGCGCCAGGTCAGCGCGTCGCTGCTCGCCAATTGGCAGGCGGTCGCGATCCTGCGCGCCGAGGGGCGCATGGACGGCGACATCCGCCCGCTCGTGCGCCTCAATGTGTCCGTCGTCGTCGAGGAGAACGGCCGCATGGAATCGGGCGGCCACGGCAGCGGCGGCCGCGCGGCCTATTCGGCCTGGGTGAGCCCCGAGGCGTGGAAAGCCGAGGTCGACGAGGCGCTGCGCCAGGCGCTCGTGAATCTCGAATCGGTGCAGGCGCCGGCCGGCGAGATGGTCGTCGTGCTCGGCTCCGGCTGGCCCGGCATCCTCTTGCACGAGGCGATCGGCCACGGCCTCGAGGGCGATTTCAACCGCAAGAAAACCTCGGCCTTCGCGGGCTTGATGGGCCAGCGCGTGGCCTCCAAGGGTGTGACCGTCGTCGACGACGGCACGATCCGCGACCGGCGCGGCTCGCTCACGATCGACGACGAGGGCACGCCCTCTTCGCGCACCGTCCTGATCGAAGACGGCATCCTCACCGGCTATCTCCAGGACCGCATGAATGCGCGGCTCATGAACATGAAGCCGACCGGCAACGGCCGGCGCGAGAGCTACGCGCATGCGCCGATGCCGCGCATGACCAACACCTACATGCTCGCCGGCGACAAGGATCCCGGGGAGATCCTGCGCTCGGTCGATCGCGGGCTCTATGCCGTGAGCTTCGGCGGCGGCCAGGTCGACATCACCAGCGGCAAGTTCACCTTCTCCTGCACCGAGGCTTACAAGATCGAGAACGGCAAGAAAGGCCCGCCGGTGAAAGGCGCCACATTGATCGGCAGCGGCCCCGACGTGCTGACGAAGGTCAGCATGATCGGCAACGATATGAAGCTCGACACCGGGATCGGCACTTGCGGCAAGGACGGGCAGAGCGTGCCCGTCGGTGTCGGCCAGCCGACGCTGCGCATCGACGGCATTACGGTGGGTGGGACGGAAGCACGGGGCTGACAAAGGAGGCATTGTCGTCCCCGCGAAAGCGGGGACCCATGCCTCCGCCGAACGTGCGACCCGTTGAGTGCTTCGTGGCTGAGACGCCGTATGGGTCCCCGCTTTCGCGGGGACGACAATAGGGTTAGCCGCCTTGGCGAAGTCACATTTTCTTCACCGTGATCGCGGAAGCTCTACGCCCCATGGCAGCGCCCCTTCCCAAGCCGCGCCCTGATCCTCGCGACCACCAGCCCCGCCAACCGGGCGGCGGCAATGGCTGGCTGTGGATCGCCGTCTTCGCCGTGCTGGCCGGCCTGCTCGGCTGGCTCGCCTCGGAATATGGCGACAATTTCGACTGGGGCAGCGACGGCCCGCGCCTCGCCTATGTCCTGCTGCTGCTGGTGCTCGTGGGCTCGAGCCTGGCGCTCCGGCGCACGCGGATCGGCTTCGCGCTGAAATCGCTGCTCGGCTGGGCCGCGATCGGGCTCGTGCTCGTCGTCGGCTATTCCTATCGCGCCGAGCTCAAGGCGGTCTGGTATCGCGTCGCGGGCGAGCTCGACACCGCGCGCCCCACGCCGACCGAGCCCCGCGCCGACAGCCGCGCCGACGACCGCGACCGCGGCGAGGGCCGCGCGCTTGCGATCCGCCAATCGGCGGACGGCCACTACTATGTCAACGTCCGCATCAACGGCAGCGACGCGCGCCTGCTCGTCGATACCGGCGCCACGCTCACGGTCCTGAGCAAGTATCAGGCCGAGCGCGCCGGCATCTTCCCGTCGCCGGCCGAGTACACGGCGCAAGTGCGCACCGCGAGCGGCATCTCGAAGGCCGCGCCGGTTCGCCTGCGCGATTTCGAGATCGGCGAGGCGCGTCTCCAAGACGTGCCGGCGCTGGTGATGGACACGCCCGCCAACATCTCGGTGCTCGGCATCGGCACCTTGCAGAAATTCCGCAGCTATGAGTTCCGCGACGGCGTGCTCACGCTGCGCTGGTAAGCCCGGGCGGCCGCTACTCCCAATTGCCTATTGCACGGTTCTTGCATCCCGTTAGGCTGAGGACGGGGAAGTTGGGCAAGGACTCGCTTTGATGACGAAGGCTCCCGCCTTCGGCATGCGATGCGTGCCGAGGCTCGCCCGGGCCGCCGCGCTTGCGGCGCTCGCGGGCACACTCGCCGGCGCGGCCGCGGCGCAGGATTTCTGCGCGGGCCTGCGCCAGGCCATGGCGCACGCCGCCGACGATTTCCGCTCGCTGCTGATCCCGGGCGAGCGCGCGTTCGGCGGCGCGGCGCCCGCGCGCACGCTGCTGCCCGATGGCAATCGCTGTGAGGTGCGCGAAGGCAAGAGCACCATCGAATATCGCTGCCGGATGACGGCGCTCGACGCGCCCTCGAGCGGCGTGCGTGCCGCCTATCGCCGCGAGGTCGCGCGCACGCGGCGCTGCTTCGCGGGTCTCGTGCCGCGCGGCGACGGCGACTATACCGGCCATGTCGAGTGGACCGGCGCCGTGATCTGGGAGCTCAAGCCCGGCCTGCGCGCCGCCGTCGTCTACGTCACCGCCGACGAGATCGCGCAAGTCGCGAGCAGCGGCGATGAGCCGCCCGAAGAGGCGAACGCCGTGTGGGTCGTCGTCGATAAGCGGCGGCGCTGACGCCCTTCTCCTCCCCCGCCCTTGCCCTTGCGGGGGAGGCCGGGTGAGAGCGAGTCCCTATGCCCCTGCGCGGGCCACTAGCCCCACCCCGACCCGCCCCGCAAGCGGGGCGGGAGGGCCCCTACAACGCGAAGATCTCCATGTCGCCTTCGCGGCCGCGCAGCTTGTGGCGGCCGAGCGACCGCGGGGAGAATTCGGGGCCGAGATCGGCGCGCGTCGTCTCGCTGATCAAGATGGCGACGACGTCGTTCTTCACCAGCACCTTGCCGAGCTGCTCGATGCGCTGGCCGACATTCACCATGTCGCCGATGATCGTGTAGTTGATGCGGCTCGACGAGCCGATATTGCCGACCGTGGCGTCGCCCGAGTGGATGCCGATGCGCATGCGCGTCTCGCTGCGGCCGGTGACGCGGCACACCTCGTTGTCGCGCTCGATCGCCTCGCGGATCGCGAGCGCGGCGCGGCAGGCGCGCTCGGCGCGGTTCTTGAGCTTCTCGGGCGCGCCCCAGAACGCCATCACCGAATCGCCGATGTATTTGTCGACGATGCCGCCCTCGGCCTCGATATGTGCGTTCACGATGCCGAAATGGTGGTTGAGATAGGCGGCGACGGCGGCCGCGTCCTGCTCCTGCGACGCGGTCGAGAAGCCGGCGATGTCGGTGAACATCACGGTCAAGTGCCTGAGCTCGGATTCGAGCGCGCGCGTGTCGCCGCTCTTCAGCAAGTGCCGCGCGAGCGGCTTCGGCACGTAGGTCTCGAACCAGCGCAGCGCGCCGGTCATCGAGTTGAAGGCGCGCGCCTGCTCGTCGATCTCGCGGATGCGGCTGCGCGGCAAGGGCTGCACCTCGGAAACGCGAAGATCGCCGACCAACGCGGCCGCCTCCGAGATGCGCACGACCGGCCGCGCGAGCCGGCGGCCGATCAGCACCGCCATCACGATCGCGCCCACGATGGCGATGGCGCCGGCGACCAAGGCGAAGATCAGGCGCTGGAAGATCTCCTGGAAATCGCTGGCGCGCGTATAGGCGCCGACGAGCAGCGGGCGATCGCCGTAGCCGGCCAGCTCGGTGTAGAAGAAGGGATAGAGCTCGCCGCCGATATTGATCGTGCGGTTCTCGACCGGCGGGCGCGCGAGGAAGATGCGCCCGCGGTGATAGCGCTCGTCCCAAAGCGCCGCCATGACCGGATCGCCGAAGCGCGCGAGCACCGGCAGCGGCTCCTCGACGGTGGGGCTCACGCGCCCCGCGCGCATCATCGCATGCGCGAGCACGTGGTCGCGCCCATAGAGGATGAAGACGCTGGCATTCGCCTCGCGCCCCAGCCGCTCCACGTAGCGCGAAAGCTCTTCGGTGCTCACCACGGCGATAAGCACGCCGATCACCTGTCCGTCGCGGATCACCGGCTGGGCGCAGGCGATCACGGTCTGGCCGAGCCCGGGATTGTAGATGGGCTGCGTCCAGCCGATCTGCTCGCGCGCCCAGGCCTGGCGCGCGAAGGCGGAGATGTTGGGGAAGTGGGTGAGATCGGCCTGGCCGGTCTTGATGCCCTCGAAGGTGCGCTGCGCGCCGCGCGCGGTGAGGTCGGGCTTCAGGAAGCTCAACACGCGCAATTGCGGCATGCCGGCGAGCCCGCCCAGCATGAAGGCGTCGAATTCCTCGGTGCGCTCGGGCGCGATGCGGCCCGAGGCGATCTCGGCCGCCATCAGCTTGAGCTCGTCGGCCGGCTCGTCGAGATGCTCCTTCAGACGCGTCTGCAGCTGGTTGATCGTCGCCTCCGCGCGGTCGCGCAGCAGCTCGATCGTGTTGCCGCTGGCGCTCCAGAACGAGAAGCCGAACACGGCGAGCATGGCCACGATCAGGAGCCCGCCGAAATTCGCGACCAGCGCCCACACCACCGAAATGCGCCGGCGCACGCGCAGCGGAACGGGGGCGGCTTTCTCTGCGACCGGAACGGGCGCCTCGGGCATGGCGGCAGATTATCGCAGGGGCTGGGGGCGCGGCAGGGAAAATCGCGCCGCACTCACTCGTCATCCTGAGGCGAAGCCGAAGGACCTAGCCTTCGCGCGAAGGCTGTTGGCAGTTCAAGCCAGGTCCTTCGGCTTCGCTGCGCTCAGCCTCAGGATGAGGGCATGCTAAAACGCGCGCTCGACGAAGATGGGGTCGATGTTGCCGTTCCAGCGCGTCTTGTAGGCATCGAGCAGCTCCTCGGCGAAGGTGAGGTTCTTCTCGGCCGCGAGCTGGATGTCGTTCAGATACGCCGTCTCGTCCTGGCCGATGCGGTCGTTCCTGGCGCGGCTCTTCAAGCCCTCGCGCGCCAGCGCCAGCGCGCGCAGCGCCAGATCGCGCACGGTCTCGTTGCGGAACGTCGCCTTGAAGCCTTCCTTCGGCACGGCCCGGTGCAATGCCGCGCGCTCGGCCGTGCTCCAATCCTTGACCATGTCCCAGGCCGCATCGAGCGCGGTCTGGTCGTAGAGCAGGCCGACCCACAGCGCGGGGAGCGAACAAAGGCTCCTCCAGCGCCCCCCGTCGGCGCCGCGCATCTCGAGATACTTCTTGAGCCGCGCCTCGGGGAACAGCGTCGTCAGATGATCGGCCCAGTCGCTCAACGAAGGCCGCACGCCGGCGAGGTTGTGCAGGCGCCCTTCCATGAAGGCGCGGAACGACTGGCCCGAAACGTCGATGTATTTGCCGCCGCGGTAGAGGAAATACATCGGCACGTCGAGCGCGTAGTCGACATAGCGCTCGAAGCCCATGCCGTCCTCGAACGCGAACGGGATGAGGCCGGTGCGGTCGGGGTCGGTGTCGGTCCAGATGTGCTGGCGGTAGGAGAGATAGCCGTTGGGCTTGCCTTCGGTGAACGGCGAGTTGGCGAAGAGCGCCGATGCCACCGGCTGCAGCGCGAGCGCCACGCGCAGCTTCTTCACCATGTCGGCTTCGGAGGAGAAATCGAGATTCACCTGCACCGTGCAGGTGCGCAGCATCATGTCGTGGCCGAGCTTGCCCTTCTTCGTCATGTAGTCGCGCATGATCTGGTAGCGGCCCTTGGGCATCCACGAGATGTCCTCGCGCCGCCACTTGGGATCGAAGCCCAAGCCCAAAAGACCGGCGCCGATCTCGGTGCAGATCGTCTTGGCCTCGCGCAGATGCTCGTGCACTTCGTCGCAGGTCTGGTGGATGCTCTCGAGCGGCGCGCCCGAAAGCTCGAGCTGGCCACCGGGCTCGAGGCTGATCCCAGCCTTGCCCTTGGTGGCGCCGATCAGCGTCTCGCCTTCCTTGACCGGCTGCCAGCCATAGCGGAAGAAGCCTTCGAGCAGCGCCCTGATGCCTTTCGCGCCCTCGTAGGGCAGGCGCCGGAGCGTCTTCTCGTCGAACGCGAACTTCTCGTGCTCGGTGCCGATGCGCCATTGGCCGCGCGGCTTCGCGCCCGATTCGAGATAGGCGACGAGCTGGCTGCGGCTTTCGATGAGGGTGGTGTCGGCGGCGGCAGGAACGGACATGGCGGCCTAATTAGTAGCGAAAATCGAATATGTCCACGGCCCCGCCCGCGCAGCCCGGCCATGCGGGTGCGAGGCTCGATCTCCGCGTCGTCATGCTGAGCGGCCCCACTTGGGGTCGCGAAGCATCTCTCTCCGGCGAGCCGCGATCGAGGCAGCGCCCGATCCTCTCTCCATGCGAACCGGTCGAGAGATGCTTCGCTGCCGCCCAAGGGGGCGGCGCTCAGCATGACGTGTGCGGATTGGCCATGGCGTGCCCGGCGCAAACTCTTTCCTCGCGCAACTTTGCTGCTATTTTTCGCCGATGTTCGACAGCACCAGCTTCGCCCTGTTCCTCGCCGCCGCGCTCGTCGTGGCGGTCACGCCGGGTCCCGGCATCTTCTATGTCGCCGCGCGCACGCTGGCCGGCGGGCGCGAGGAGGGCCTGGCCTCGAGCTTCGGCACCGGGCTCGGCGGGCTCGTGCATGTCGTCGCCGGCGCCGCCGGCGTGTCGGCGATCGTGATGGCGAGCGCCGAGGCCTTCACGGCGCTGAAATTCGCGGGTGCCCTCTATCTCGTCTGGCTCGGCATCAAGACGATCCGCGAGGCGCGGCTCGATGTGCCGGCGCGCGTCGGCGTCACCGGCGCGCGGCGCGCGTTCCGCGAGGGCATCGTCGTCGAAGCGCTCAATCCCAAGACGGCGGCGTTCTTCCTCGCCTTCATCCCGCAATTCGTCGTCCCGGAGGGCCCCGGCGGCGCGGTGGCGCTGCAATTCGCGATCCTCGGCCTCGTCTCGGTGATCCTCAACACCGCGGCCGACGTCGTGGTGGCGTTCATGGCCGCGCGCGCCCGCGGCGCGCTCGTCGAGCGCCCGCGCGTCATCCGCCGCATCCGGCAGGGCTCCGGCGCCGTCATCTGCGGCCTCGGCGTCACCCTCGCCTTCGCCCGCCGGCCGTAAGGAGAGGCCAACCACAGAGGGCACAGAGAACACAGAGGAGAATAGTGTGCGCGCCAAAGGCGCGCGTTTTCTTTCCTCTGTGCTCTCTGTGCACTCTGTGGTTCAAATATCCGGTCTGCCTCCGAGGGCTCTCGCACAAGAAACAAGGAAACGCCGACCATGAAGCTCATCGGCCGCAATCTTTCGCCCTACACGCGCCGCGTCGCGATCACGATGGATCTCCTCGGCGTCAAGCACGAGCGCGCCTATCTCACGCCGTGGCAGGAGGCGCAGGCGAAGGAGATCCGCGCCGCCAATCCGCTGACGCGCGTGCCGATCCTCGAGCTCGACGGCGGCGAGCGCCTCATCGAAAGCGGCGCGATCCTCGACTACGTGATGGAGCAGGTGGGGCCGGCGAAATCGCTGATCCCATCCGCGGGCAAGGCGCGGCGCGATTGCCTGCGCCTCGCGGCGCTCGGCACCGGCGTGCTCGACAAGGGCGTCAACGCCTTCTACGAGCGCACGAAGCGCCCGGCCGAGAAGGTGCATGCGGCCTGGCACGATCATCTGACGAGCCAGGTGAAAGGCGGCTTGGACGCGCTCGAGGCGCAGCCGATGACGCCGTGGTTCCTCGGCGACAAGATGACGATCGCCGACATCACCGCCGCGGTCGCGATGACGTTCCTCGCGCGGACCAATCCCGCGCTGGTGCCGAAGGGCGCCTATCCGAAGCTCGAGGCGCTCGCCGCCAAATGCGAGGCGATGCCGGCCTTCAGAGCCTCGCCGCTCGAGACGCC
>Ga0187893_10013703_pt1 | contig 11221 bp, 10 predicted proteins | sample MA1701074metaG_FD_139574 | JGI IMG/M metagenome (GOLD analysis project Ga0187893, IMG submission 139574) | White microbial mat communities from a basaltic lava cave in the Kipuka Kanohina Cave System on the Island of Hawaii, USA - MA170107-4 metaG ...
CCCTCGAGGCGGACGATCACATCTCTTGGCGTGCCTTTGGGCGCCGCGAGGCCCCGCCACATCACGAGATCGACGTCGAACCCCTCCTCCTTCGCGGTCGGGACGTCCGGGAGCACGGGAATCCGCGACGGACTCGTCACAACGAGCACACGGAGCTGCTTCGCGTTGACCTGCCCGGTGAACTGATTCGGCCACTGCAGCGCGGCGTCGACGCGCCCGCCGATCAGCTCCGCAGGCGCGGTGCCCTGTCCGTAGGGAACGTACACGACGTCGATGCCCAGCTTCTGGAAGAGCGCGGCCGAGACCAGATGCACGAACGAGCCCCGCCCGGAGATGCCGACGCGCATCCGCCGGCTCTTCGCCGCCGTTGCAAACTCCTTCAGTGTCTTCCAGCCCGAGTCGGCGCGCACGGCCAGCGCCGGCACCTCCATCCCGATACGCGCGATCGGGTCGAACGCACGATAGTCGAAATCGATGTTGCCGCTGTGGAAGACCGTGCTGATCGAGTTCGAGTTCCAGACGATCGAGTAACCGTTCGGTGGACTCGACCGCACGAAGGAATACCCCACGGCGCCGCCGGCGCCCGTCCGGCTGACGGCCGCCACCGGCACGCCAAGCTCTTTCGCCATCGCGTCCGCCAGGACCTGCGCGATCGTCGCGCTCGAGCCGCCGAAGAGCACGGTCATTTCGACCGGCTTTTGCGGGTACTGCGCGAACGCCGCGAGTGGCGTGAGGGCGACGACCAACACCGCTGCAATTCTTAGCATCCCTGCTCCAGCACGTCCTCGACCGCCACGGTCCGGCCGTCGCGCGCCGATCGAATCGCGGCGAGGACCACGGCGAGCGAGCGCGTCGAACGCTCGCCGTTCATCTCCGGCTCGCCGCCGCCGCGCACGACCGCGGCAAACTCCTCGAGCTCGTCCCTGATTGTATCGGCCTTCGGCGTTGCCACGGGTTGGGCCGCCGGCGCGCCCCGCTTCCGAAACCGGAGGCCCTGCTCCAGATCGTAGTAGGCGCTCGCCTCTTTGCCATAGATATTCATCACGTAGTGCTCGGCTGCCGACGCATAGCTCGCATTCAACGTCGAGAGCGCGCCGTTGTGGTGCTCGAGCACCATGCTGGCGACGTCCGGATTGTCCCCGGGCAGCACGAGCTGAGCGAGGCGCCCGGTCACGGCGACGACAGGGCCCAAGAGGTACTCGAGCACGTCGGTGTAGTGAATACCGATCTGCAGCATCACGCCCCCCGGCATGCCGGCGGCGGTGTAGCGCCACGACGTCAGGTCGATCTTCCCCAGTCGGTCGCGGCTGATGTTGGATTCGGCGTTCACGAGCCGCCCGAACTCCCCCGAGTCGATCCGTTGGCGGATCCAGCGGAAGTGCGCCTCCCGTCGCCGCTGGTAGCCGAGTGCGAGCACGACGCCCCCGCGGCGGCATGCGGCGGTCAGCGCCCGCGCATCCGCCACGGTGTTTGCAATCGGCTTGTCCAGAAACACGTGCTTGCCTGCTTCGGCCGCTGCGCCCGTCGTCTCGAGATGAGCGTTGTTCGGCGTGGTGTTGACAACCGCTTCGATGCGGTCGTCGGCGAGCATCGCTTCGTAGCTCGGCGCCGCCTCGCACCCGTACTTGCCAGCGAAGGCGCGCCGCTTGTCCTCGGATCGCGTGAAGCAGGACACGATTTGCAGCTTGTCTGAGCGTGTCATGGCGTCGGCGAGGACGTCCGACCACCACCCCATGCCCAGGCATCCGACACGAATGGGAGAAGACGCCATCGACGTGCTGCGGCCCTCGGGACCTTCAAGCGTACCCCAGATGCGCCACGATTCGCGTGCACCCGCCGTTGACACCAATGCGTTGCGCAGGTACGGTGTCCACCCCGGCTTTCTCCACCCCAGAGGAGTGACACATGCCCGACGGCGCCGATCGGCAACGCCTTCCATCCGTGGCGCCACGTCTGATGCCGGCCTACGCGACGCTCGACGACGTGGTGACCGGGCTCGCCGCCCTGGAGCGCGAATTCCAGGCGAACGGCGACCGCCGCGCTGTCTTCGCGACGCTTTATCTCGTGGTGTCGCGGGAAATGCGCGACCGCGTCGCGAAGCGGGCGTTTCTCGACCCCGACTGGGTCCACCGGTATGCCGTCACGTTCGCCAATTTCTACCGGACCGCCCTCGAAGCGTACGACGGCGGCCACGGACCAGACGTGCCGCGCGCCTGGCGGGTCTGCTTCGACGCGGCCGCCGCCGGGACGGGACTCGCCCTTCAGGACATGCTGCTCGGCGTCAACGCTCATGTGAATCACGATCTGGCGCTTGCGCTGGACCGCATCTCTATCGATCCTGACCGCGGTCGTCGCCGCAGGGACCACGACGCGGTCAATGCCGTGCTCGCGTCGGTCACCGAGCGCGCGACGGCGCGGCTATCGGCCCTCTACGCTCCGGGCCTCGCCGGGCTGGACGACTGCGCCGGCGAGCTCGACGAGATGATCGGTCTCTTTTCGCTGGAGGTGGCGCGCGACCACGCGTGGGAATCGGCGGTCGCGCTCGCCAACGCGCGCACCGGGATCGAGCGCGACCTGACGACGCGCGTCATCGCGTCGCGGGCCACGGTCATTGCGCGGCTGCTGCAAGCGCCCTCGCGGAGCCGCACCTTCACCGCACTCTGCCGGCGGCTCGAGCAAGGGCTGCACTGGCCGACCCTCTTGGCGGGCGGAGAGCCCGCCGTGCAGTAGCGGGACCTACTGCGTCACGTAGACCGCATTCGGGCGCTGGTTCAGCTCGATGTAGGTGCCCCACGGGTCGTAGACGAACGCCAGCCCGCCGCCCTGGTCGTTCGGGGTGAACGGCCGATCGATCTTGACGCCGGCTGCCTCGAGCTTCTTGACGAACGGACCGAGGTCCTTCACGTCAAGACCGATGTGATCCAGCACACGTCCCTTCGTGGTCACCGTCGGCATGTCGGTCGCCGAGAACGTCAGGTTGACACCCGGTATGTCGGCGGCCTGATTCTGCCCGCGCATGCCCGGACGCGCGCCGAAGTGCTTCGCGTACCATGCCTGGATCGCTGGAATCTGGTCCTTCGGCACCCAGAAGTGCACGTGGTGATGCTGGATCGGGAACTTTTGCTTCGGATCCTCGAGAATCTCGATCCGCAGGCCGTCAGGCGTCTCCACGAACGCCTGGTCGGTTCGGCCGTTGCCCCCGGGCAGTACCGCGAGGCCAGCCGCCTTCCATCGCGCAACCGCCTGCTGCGTGTTCTGGACGATGAACCCGACGTGATTGACGACCGTGCCCACCGTCCCGCCACTGGGCGGCGGCACGTTGTTCTGGTGCAGATACACGACGACACCCGGGAAACGCACGACCTGGAAGTTGCCCGCCTTCGTCGCCTCCCCGCCCATCGTCACGAAGATCTTCTTGTGCGCCTCGATGTCGCGCGTGTTGAGGTGCCAGTGGCCCATCGTCACGCCGGTTTCGTTGGGCGGGAACGCCTGGGCGTGCGCCAGGCCCGTCCCCACCAGCCAGGCCATCGTCAGGATCGCCATCACTCGTCTCACAGCACCCTCCTCTACTTGTCGTCAATTCGATAGCTTGCGCCGATTGCTTCCACCGCCGCGCGCGCCGCGCGATCGTCGAATTCCCAGCTCCCGCCCGAGACACCGATGCCGCCGATGCACTCGCCCTCGACGATGATCGGGTAGCCGCCTTCCATGGCGGTCCAGCGTTCCGGTCCCGCTGCAAGCGCCAGCCCGATCGCGTGCGCGACGTCGAGCGCCTGGGCCTGGGCCCCGTGCGACGCGGTCGGTCGCTTGTTCGAAGCGGCGCAGACCGCTTTGGTGGTCGAGGAATGAACGGTGTGAAAGCGCCCGCCGTCCATCCGCTCGAGCAGCATCAGGTGCCCCCCGGCGTCCGCGATCGCCACCGCGATCGCAATCCCCTCCGCCTCGGCCATCGCAATGGCCGTTGCCATCATCTCTCGCGCACCCGCGAGCGTCAGGCGTCTGGCCGGAGCGACGTACATCCGTGCCGAAGAGTATCATCAGTCCTGCGCCTCGACGACCCCGCCCTCGAATCCCGCGGCCATGAGCCGCTCACGGCAGTACGCCGCCTGTCCTGACCTCACGTAGAACGCCGCGCCCATGCGAAGAGTCCCGAAGAGGAGGCTCCGGCCGTACGGCTCTACCTGCACCGCGTAGTCGACGCCCGCCATCGTCAGCCACTCCTCGATCCGCAGTGCCATCTGCAACGTACTCGCGATGTAGACGCGCTCCGGATCGTCCAGCGCCTCGGGCTCGATGTGGGCCATGCAGTGATCTGTAGCACGATATACTCGGCTGATTGACGGCCCATCCGATCCTCGGCCTCCATCACGTCACGGCAACGGTTGACGACGCGCAGGACGACCTCGATTTCTGCCTCGGCACGCTGGGATTGCGCCTCGTCAAGAAAACCGTGAACTTCGACAACCATCTCGTCTATCACTTCTATTACGGCAACGAACGCGGGACGCCAGGGACGATCTGGACTACGTTCCCCTACAAAGGGCGGGGCGTGCGCGTCGGCTGCAAGGGCGCCGGACAGGTGACGGCGACGGCGTTTTCGGTGCCCGCCGATTCGCTCGCCGGGTGGAGGGCGCACCTCGAGGCCCGTGGCGTCGCCGTCGACGCCGGCACGCCGCGGTTTGGCGAGGCGTCACTCGTCTGCACGGATCGATCGGGGCTGCGATTCGAACTCGTCGCCGCTGACCACGACACGCGCGCACCGTGGACGGGTGGGGGCGTTGCCGCGAGGGCCGCGATTCGAGGTCTCCACGGCGTGACGCTGACGGTCCACTCGCCCGAGCGGACCGTCGAACTGTTGACGACGCTGCTCGGCTGGAGGGTGGTCAACGAGGCTGCGTCGTACATCCGGCTGGCGGCCGGCGACGCCGCGCCGGGACGGCTGCTCGACGTCAGACACGACGCCGCTGCCGATCGTGCGGTCAACGGCCTCGGCACCGTCCATCACGTGGCGATGGCGATCACGAGCCTCGACGAGCAGACGCGCCTGCGCCGCGAGCTGATTCAGTTCGGGTGTGAGGTCACGGAGATCCGCGACCGCTGCTACTTCACATCGATCTACTTCCGCGAGCCGGGCGGTGTGCTCTTGGAGGTCGCCACGGTGGAGCCGGGATTCACGGTGGATGAAGACGTCCGCGACCTCGGACGCGGCTTGAAGCTGCCGCCGTGGGAGGAGTCCCACCGCTCGGACATCGAGCGGGCGCTCGTCCCCGTGATCGCGGCATGACCGTCTACACCGTGAAGCGGCGTGAGGCGCGAACGCAGGTGACGGGAGCGGCATGGCACAACTGCGACTGACAATCGCGACCACCGACTACGACCATTTCCGCGACTTCCGGTTCGGGCTCGTCACGGCCGAAGGCATCGACCATCACTGGCTGACGCTCGGCCATCACGAGTGTTTCGCCCGCTTCACGGCCAATCGCGAGTTCGATCTCTCGGAGCTGTCGTTCGCCAAGTTCTGCACGCTGGTCAGCCGACCGGATACCGACATCATTGGCCTGCCCGTGATCTGCTCCCGTCTGTTCCGCTTCTCGTCGTTCTATGTGAATCGCAAGAGCGGCATTCGCACCGTGGCGGACCTTCGGGGCAAGCGCATCGGATCGCCCGAGTGGGCCCATTCGGCCGCGGTCTACATGCGCGGCTGGATGCACAACGAAATGGGGGTGCCGCTCACCGAGGTGCACTGGTTTCAGGCGGGGGCGAATGCGCCGGGGCGCGAAGAGAAGGTCGAGCTGACCCTGCCGCCCGGCTTGACGCTCACCCGCGTCACCGATCGGAGCCTCAGCGAGATGCTCGCCGCCCACGAGATCGACTGCGCCATCATCGCGCGGCCGCCTACGTGTTTTCTGGAGCACCATCCCGACGTCGTGCGCCTGTTCGCGGACTACGTCGACATGGAAGAGTCGTACTACAAGCGCACGAGCGTGTGGCCGATCATGCACATCATCGCGATGAAGCGGTCGATCGTCGACGCGCATCCGTGGGCGGCGCGCAACCTCTACAACGCGTTCCTCGAATCGAAGCGCCGTTCGCTCGAGCGCATTCTCGACCCGGCGGTCTCGCGCTATCCGGTGCCGTGGCTGACGGCGTACGCCCGTCGGATGCGGGATGTGTTCGGCCCTGATCTCTTCCCGTATGGCATCGAGGAGAACCGACCCACCTGGACGCAGATGGCCCTCTATACCCACCAGCAGGGGATCGCGCATCGCCTCATCACGCCGGACGAGATGTTTCCGCGCGGCATCATGACGAAAGTCGTGATCTAGGCGGCTTTCATTCGTCATTCGGATTCGTACGTGGTGTCCGGCTTTAGCCGGACCTGAGCCGCACGCGCCAATTTCGCTGGTCCGGCTGAAGCCGGACGCCACGTACCTGTCCCCTTTACGGGGCGCCAAGATCGGCGCAGAATTGGCCGACGGGAGAGCCACTCATGCAGATTCTGTTCATCGTCCTGGCCGCCCTCACGCTGGTCGCCGCGCCCGCTTCGGCGCATATCACGCGGATTGTCATCGATCCCGCCCAGTCGCAGTCGCCGGTCTTCGACGGCAAGGTGTTCGGGCCGAACGGTACCGTCGGCCCCTACGAGAAGCTCCGGGGCAAGGCGTACGGCGAGCTCGATCCCAATGACCCGCGCAACGCGGTCATCACCGATATCAAGCTGGCTCCGCGCAACGCCCGCGGCAGGGTCGAGTACTCGATGGACATCTTCATCCTCAAGCCCATCGACCTCCGCAAGGGCAGCCACAAAGTGATCCTCGACTTCAACAACCGCGGTGAGATGCGAATCGCGACGTTCAACGGCGCGCCACTGACGAACGACCCCAAGACCGCCGCCGACGCCGGTACCGGCTTCATCATGAATCTCGGTTATACCGTCGTCGGGAATGGCTGGGACATCGGCGCCACCGAGGGCCTCACGATTACTGTACCCGTGGCAAGGAATCCGGATGGCTCGAGCATCACCGGCCCATCGTACGAGTACATCGTGTTCGACAACCCGAAGACCGTCCGCTCCGAGTTGGCGTATCCGACGGCCACGCTCGACAAGGCGAAGGCGACGCTCACGGTGCGAGAGCGGCTCGACGACGCGCCGACTCCGGTCCCAGCCGACGGGTGGGAGTACGTCGACGAGCGGACGATCCGGCTGCTTCCGGCGGGCACGCCGTTCAAGCAGAGTCACATCTACGAGTTCAGCTACACCGCGAAGGATCCCCTCGTCGCCGCGATTGGGCTCGCCGCGACGCGCGACTTCGTCTCGTTCCTACGTCATGCCAAGGTCGACGAGGCGGGCACGCCGAACCCGCTGGCTGGCGACGTGCGTCAGACATTCAGTTTCTCGATTTCGCAGCCGACGCGGACGCTGAACGACTTCCTCGAGTTCGGGTTCAACCAGGACGAGCGCGGCACGCGGGTGATCGACGGCATGCTGAAGTGGGTGGGCGCCGCCAATGGCGTCCAGATCAACTATCGCTTCGCGCAGCCGGGCCGGACCGAGCGCAACCGGCAGAACCACCTGTATCCCGAAGGCGTGTTTCCGTTCGCGTATCAGACAACCGCCGATCACCTCAGCGGCAAGAAGGGCGGCCGTCTGGACCGCTGCGCGGCGAGTAAGACGTGCCCGAAGGTCTTCAACGCGAACTCATCCAATGAGTACTGGGTAAAAGCCGGGTCGCTGCTCCATACCGATTCGCACGGGAACGACCTGCCAGACCCGGAGAACGTGCGGTTCTATCTGATGTCGGGGCTGTCGCACGGCGTCGGCAATGTGACGAGCCGCGGCAGCTGCCAGCAGTTCCTCAATCCGACGAGCCCCTACCCCGCGCTGCGTGCGCTCCTGATGGCGCTCGACGACTGGGTGGTCAAGGGGACCGAGCCGCCACCCAGCCGCGTGCCGCGACGGTCGGACGGCTCGGCTGTTATGGTCCAGGCGCGTCCGGGCTATCAAACCGGCCTCGTCCCGCAGGACAACCTTGGCTGGCCGACGATCCCTGGTGTGACGTACACGGGCGTTATCACGACGCGTTACTTCCTCGACTTCGGACCGAAGCTCGGCGAAGGGATCGTGTCGCACTTCCCACCCTCGCTCCAGAAGCGGCCGACGTATCCGATCTTCGTCTCCAAGGTCGATCAGGATGGGAACGAGGTGGCCGGGATTCGGCTGCCTCCGGTTGAAGCACCGATCGCCACCACCACGGGATGGGCGCTGCGCCGCGACGGCTTCGGCACCAACGACGGTTGCGAGGCGAGCGGTCAGCATGTCGCATTCGCGAAAACGAAGGCGGAGCGCGAGGCCGCCGGTGATCCGCGCCTGTCCCTCGAAGAGCGCTACAAGACCCACGAGGGGTACGTCGCCAGCGTGCGGCGCGCCGCCGAGAGGCTGCAGCGGGACCGTTTCCTGCTGCCGGCCGACGTGGAGCGCTACGCCCAGGAGGCGCAGGCCAGCACCGTGCTGCGCTGAGGGGAAGGGGAAGGCCGCGCGCGACATTTCTCCCCGTCTCGGCTGACAAATACGCGCGGCCCGCGTCCAGCGGGCCGCTCTCCGCACACGACGTACGCCCGGGGCAGGCGCGCTTCTTGCTGAACGTCAGCATGTTGTGCAGGCGCTCGTCCGGGATACGTCCCCTACCGTCGCGATTCTCAGAGGCTCCGATGTGAGCCCCTCGCACTACCGCGACATCCGCGCCATCCTTGTGGAGAACTGGCAGGCCTCCGACCCGTACCTCGACGACTTCGCTCAAGTCATGCGGAACTGCGCCAGCGACATGCTCGTGCGTATCTCCGGCGGGCGCGTTGACGGTGTCCTGCGCACCAAGGCAATCCGCTCCTTCGGCAGGCCGAACAGGGTGTCGGGCTCATTCGAAGCGCTCGTCGGCCCGTACTGGTCGCGGCGCGACTGGTTTGCCGATACCCGAATCCTCGTCGACCTCACGAAGCGCCAAGGAGCATCCGGTGTGGCCCGGAGCCTCATCGCGGCATGCCTGGATGCGTTCCAGGAGCCCAACGTCGCGACGTTCAGCCCCGAAGACCGCGTCGCGCTGCACGCCCACTTCGGGGCCTATCCGGTGGGCCGGATCGAAAACGGCCGGCCGCGGCACGCGTCTCCGCACGTGGTCCTCATGCGGTATCGCGGCTTCCCAGCGCGTCACACGCTGCGGCGCTCGCGCGACCTACCGGCCTGGGCCGGCTGAGCTCCGCGTTCGGCCGGGTGACGGCCCGCAAACCCGTGTCCCGAGACACTGCGCAATCGCTGTCTCGCGGACCTGAGCCGTGCGAAGGGAGCGACGTATTTCAGCTCGCACGGTATCGCCAACGGCGATTGCCGCGCGGGTCTCGATCACCCCTTTCGTTTCGATACCGTGCCTTCGGTAGAAGGCAACGATCCCCTCGTCGGTCCTGATTCGCGGATCACCGAGCACCTCGAGTGCGTGCTGTAGCTCGTGTGCGATGGGCGAGATGAACGTCAGATCGTCCTCTCGACCGTTGACAACAATGTGGAGCACCCGGTTGGGTCCCGCGACAGCAATGTGGTGCAGGAGACAGGCTCGCAGGCGCCCGCATGTGCCGACCGTGAGATACACGAGTCCATCGGTGGCGTCAATGGCGGCCACGAGCGCACGGAACGTCTCGGAGCGTTCGATCCCCTCTCGAATCAGCGTCGCGAGAATCTCGCTCTCGGTTCGAATCCGCGATCTCGTCCCAACGGGTCGCTTCACGCCGCCTGCCCCGGTTGCCAATCCCGATTCGGCTTGAGCCGCAAGAGCCACCTGGTCCGTGTCGCCGAGTGCGATCGCCGTCAGAACGGCAACTGCCGCCATCCGTGTGGTTCTTCCCATGGCATCCCCCTCCGCCCGACGGCCAGAAAGCCGTCTGCAGACTGGGATGCGGGAACGCGCGGCGAGAGGATGAACAACCCTGGAAAGGCCAGGAAACGTGTGGCGATGCGCGGATGCGCCCGGCGAAATGTGGGATACTCGCGCCGCCGAGGCCCTCATGACGACCCCGTCGCCCGGCGCAGTCACGGAACTGCTGCGGGCGTGGAGCGGCGGTGACGAGCGCGCGCTCGAGCGGCTGACGCCGCTCGTGGAGGCGGAGTTGCGGCGGCTGGCGCGCAGCTATATGCGCCGTGAGCGCCGCGGCCACACGCTGCAGACCACGGCGCTCGTCAATGAGGCGTTCCTGCGTCTCGTGGGCGCCCGAACAGTTGGCTGGCAGGACCGTGCGCACTTTCTCGGGATCGCGGCGCGCCTGATGCGGCGCGTGCTGGTCGATCACGCGCGAGCGCGCGGCTACCAGAAACGCGGCGGCGGTGCTCATCGCGTCACGCTGGACGAGGGGCTCGTTGCATCCCCCGCGCCGGCGTTCAACCTGATTGCGCTGGATCGCGCATTAGAGTCGTTAGCCGCGGTCGACACTCGGAAGAGCCAGGTGATCGAACTGCGGTTCTTCGGCGGCTTGAGCGTCGAGGAGACAGCCGAAGTGCTGCACGTGTCCTCGGACACCGTGAAACGCGATTGGCGCCTGGCGAAGCTCTGGCTGCTGCGGGAGCTCGAGGGCCAGGCGGAGGCCGAATGACCGATCCCGTTCGTCGCCAGCGCGTGGAGGATTTGTGCGACGCGGCGCTCGACCGGGATGTGTCCGAGCGGGGTCCGTTTGTGGAGGCGGCATGCGGTGGCGACGAGACGCTGCGTCGCGACGTGGAGGCCCTGCTGGCGTACGCGCAGGGAGCAGAGCGATTTCTCACGACGCCGATGGGCGAAGTGGCAGCGCACGTGCTGGCCGATGAGCCGCCGGCGGCGCTCGTTGGCCGTCAGATCGGCCCATACACGGTCCTGTCGCGTCTGGGTGCGGGAGGGATGGGTGAGGTGTATCGCGCCCACGACACGGCACTCGGCCGCGATGTTGCCATCAAGGTGCTGCCGGACGCCTTCCTGGCTGATCCGGAGCGCCTCGCCCGCTTCGAACGTGAAGCACGGGTGCTGGCGACGCTGAACCATCCACATGTTGGTGCGATCTATGGATTCGAAAAGACCGACCCCTCGCCCGCCTCAGGGCAGCCAGCCATCCGAGCCCTCGTGCTGGAATTGGTGGAGGGGAAGACCCTTGCCGAGACGTTGGCGGCCGGCCCGTTGCCGATTCACGACACACTCAGGATCGCGCACCA
>Ga0187893_10013705_pt1 | contig 11220 bp, 9 predicted proteins | sample MA1701074metaG_FD_139574 | JGI IMG/M metagenome (GOLD analysis project Ga0187893, IMG submission 139574) | White microbial mat communities from a basaltic lava cave in the Kipuka Kanohina Cave System on the Island of Hawaii, USA - MA170107-4 metaG ...
CCGCCCGTATGTCGAGCGGGATCGCCTCGACGCCGGCGACGTCCGCCGGGCGTAGGCGCGCAATCAAGTCCAGGCTCCAGCGCGCGATCAGCAGGCCCAGGGCGCCTCCGAGCGTCGCGAGCAGCAGGCTCTCGGTGAGCATCTGACGCACCATGCGGCCTCGCCCCGCCCCGAGCGCCTGCCGAACCGCGAACTCGCGGCCGCGGACCGCGCCGCGCGCGATGAGAATGTTCGCCACGTTCGCGCAGGCCACGACGAGGACGAGCGACGCCGCGCCGAGCAGCAGCGGGACGAGCGCGTGCAGGCTCCCGGCGAGATGGCTGCGAAGCGGGATCACCTGGCCGACCGTGTTCTGATTCGTACGCGGGTACTCACCCGCGAGCTGCGCCGACAGCGCCTCGAGCTCGGCGCGAGCCTGCTCCACGGTCACGCCGCTCTTGAGCCGGCCGAACACGTTCCAGTAGCCGGTCGTTCGAATCTTCGGCTCGTAGTCCGCGTAATACTTCGGCAGCCACATGGCCTGCTCGCGCCGATCGTCGAACATCCGCAGCTCGATTCCCGGAGGCATGACGCCGACGACCGTGTACGGATCACCGTCGAGCTGAACCGCCCGCCCGACGAGTCCGGGATCGGCGCCGAATCGCCGCTCCCAGACCGCGTGCCCGAGCACGACGACGCGATCGTTGCCGCGCGTGTGTTCCTGCGGGAGAAACGCGCGGCCGTGCAGCATCGGCGCGCCCAGGACGTCGAAGAAACCCTCCGACACCCTCGCCGCTCGCATGACCTCCGGCTCGACGCCGCCGGTGTAGTCGACGCTCCAGGGTTCGAGCGTTGCGATCGCCTGGTACGAGCGCAGGCGCTGCGCCCAATCGATCGCGTTGCCGGGCGCGACGTCCTCGCGCTCGACCCCCGTCGCGCGATTGCGCTCCCAGAGGGTCATGACGCGCTCGGCGGCGGGCAGAGGCAGCGGCCGGACCAGAAGGGTATCCGCCAGGCTCACGATTGCCGTCGTCGTTCCGATTCCGATCGCGAAGACCAGCAGGGCGATGAGCGTCACGCCCGGCGTTTTCGCGATGAGCCGGGCGGTGTGCCGCAGGTCGTGCACGAGGTCGGCGTCCGCCGTCAGCTGCCGCCGGATCCAGGCGGCGTCGGGAAGTGCGCCGAAGGCGCGGCGAATGAGGTCCATGCTCGTCCTCCAGCTCAACTGACGACGGCGGCGAAGCGATCCCCACCGATGCTCCAACTCTGCCTCCCACTCGCGGCGCCTCTCGGCGCGTTCCGCTCGCGGGACCAGCACCGAGGCGGCGCCCACGAGCCACAGCGCGACGGAGAGACCGAAGCGGCGGCTCATGACTGTCGGGCCGGGCGAAGCCGGCGGGCACGCGCCGCAATCGCCTGTGGGGCCCGATACCGCGCGAGCGCGGTCTCGAGCAGCGTCTCGCCTGCGGCGGTCAGCTCGTAGTAGCGACGCGGCGGGCGCTGCTCACGGTGAGCGATCTCCGCCTTCTCCCAGCGGGCCCGGACCATCGACTCGCGCTCCAGCCGGCGGAGGATCGGGTAGACCGTGCCGCTCGGGAGCGCGGTCGCGTCGATGACGTCGAACCCGTAGTGGAAGCCGTTGGCGAGCGCCTGCAGGACCAGGGTCGTGGGATAGGTCAGGTTCACGCGTAGGATTCTAGCTATGTAGAATTCTATGTCAAGTCTGAACGCGGGGCCTCGGGCTTGGGGCCCGGGGCTTGGGGCCTGCCGCCTGGCTTGGGGCTTGGGGCTTGCGGCCGCGAAGGCGGGTAGAATCCCTGCCGTGAGGAGAACAGTGATGAAGCGCGCGGTCGTCCTGGGCGCCCTCCTGATCGTGGGTTCGCTGATGACAGCGGTCCGGGCCGAGCAAGGGCGCGCCGGGCAGGGGGGCCAACCGGCACCCTCGGCCGCGGACATCACGGTGGACAGGATCAAAGACAACCTGTACGTCCTTCGCGGCGGCGGCGGGAACACCGTCGCGTTCCTCACCGCCGGCGGGGTCGTCCTCGTCGATACCAAGCTGGTCGGTTGGGGCCAGCCGATCCTTGAAAAGCTGAAGGAGCTCACCGACCGGCCCGTGACGACGATTATCAACACGCACACGCACTTCGACCACGTCGGCGGCAACCCGGAGTTCCCGGCAACCGTCGAGGTGGTCGCGCACGAGAATACGGCGGCCCTCATGAAAGAGATGCGGCCGATCACGGGTGGTCCCGCCCAGCCGGACGTCTTCAAGGGAGGGAGCGGACCGGGCCTGGCGAAGCGAACGTTCAAGGATCGGATGACGCTCGGCAAGGGGGCCGAGCGAATCGAGCTGCGCTACTTCGGCCGGGCCCACACCGGCGGCGACGCCTGGGTCATCTTCCCCTCGCTGCGGGCGATGCACAGCGGCGACGCCTTTGGCGGAAAAGTGTTCCCCATCATCGACGCGAACAACGGCGGCAGCGGCGTCGCGTATCCCCAGACGATCGCGAAAGCGGCCGCGTTGACGAACATCGATATCGTGATCAGCGGGCACCACGCGACGACGCTGACGATGGCCGACTTGAAAACATACGGCGAGTTCATCGGTGAATTCGTCCAGACGGTGCAGGCGGCCAAGAAGGCCGGGCGGACGATAGAAGAGGTCGTCAATACCTGGAAGATTTCAGAACGGTATCTGAACGCTGGGTACATGACGCCGGAGGAATACGAGAAGCTCGCGCGTCAGCCGATGTCGGCGCGGGTTCGCGCGAATGCCGAGGTGATCTGGAGCGAGACGAAATAGCCCGTCTCGCTCCGGAACGTCCCTGGCAATTCGACGAATGGAGGGCGGGCCTCTCAGGCCGACCTGGCGTGACGGTCTAGTACCGGTAATGCGCCGGCTTGTACGGGCCTTCCGGCTTCACCCCTATGTAGTTCGCCTGCTCCTCCGTGAGCTTCGTCAGCCTGACCCCGAGATGGTCGAGGTGCAGCCGCGCGACCTCCTCGTCGAGGTGCTTCGGCAGGATGTACACCTTCTTCTCGTACTTGCCGGCATTCTGATGCAGCTCGAGCTGCGCGATCACCTGGTTCGTGAACGACGCCGACATCACGAAGCTCGGGTGGCCCGTCGCGCAGCCCAGGTTGAGCAGCCGGCCCTCGGCGAGCACCAGCACGCTGTGCCCGTCCGGGAAACGCCACTCGTCGTACTGCGGCTTGATGTTGATCTTCTCAATCCCGGGGACCTTCTTGAGGCCGGCCATGTCGATCTCGTTGTCGAAGTGGCCGATGTTGCCGACGATCGCCTTGTCCTTCATCCGCTTCATGTGCTCGACGGTGATGATGTTCAGGTTCCCCGTCGCCGTGATGAAGATGTCGGCGGTCTCGACGACGTCGGTGAGCCGCTTGACCTCGAAGCCCTCCATCGCCGCCTGCAGGGCGCAAATCGGGTCGATCTCGGTGATGATGACGCGGCAGCCCTGGCCGCGCAGCGCCTGTGCGCAGCCCTTGCCCACTTCTCCGTAGCCGAACACGACCGCGACCTTGCCGCCGAGCATGACGTCGGTCGCCCGGTTCAGACCGTCGACGAGGGAATGGCGGCAGCCGTAGATGTTGTCGAACTTGCTTTTGGTCACCGAATCGTTGACGTTGATCGCCGGAAAGAGCAGCGTGCCGGCCTGTTCCATCTGATAGAGCCGGTGCACGCCGGTCGTCGTTTCCTCGCTCACGCCCCGGATCGCCTTGGACATCTTCCGGAATCGGGTCGCGTCCGACTTGAGCTCCTTGCGCAGCAGGTCAAGAATGACGCCCCACTCTTCCGGCTCCGACGCCGCGTTGAACTCCGGCACGGTCCCCGCGGCTTCGAACTCTGCCCCCTTGTGAATCAGCAGCGTGGCATCCCCGCCGTCGTCGACGATCTGCGTCGGACCGCCGCCGTCGGGCCAGGCGAGCGCCTCGCTCGTGCACCACCAGTACTCTTCGAGCGTTTCCCCCTTCCACGCGAACACCGGAATCCCGCGCGGATTCTGCGCCGTGCCGCCGGTCTCGGGACGGCCGACGACGACCGCTGCCGCGGCATGGTCCTGCGTCGAGAAGATGTTGCACGACACCCAACGGACGTCCGCTCCAAGGTCGGCCAGCGTTTCGATGAGCACCGCCGTCTGGATCGTCATGTGCAGGCTGCCCATGACGCGCGCGCCGGCGAGCGGGCTCTGTTCCTTGTATCGGGCGCGCAACGCCATCAAGCCCGGCATCTCTTGCTCGGCGAGACGAATCTCCTTGCGCCCGAACTCGGCGAGCGCGAGATCCGCGACTTTGTAGGGCACCCGGCCCGCTTTGACAGCGGCGTCGAATGCGTGAAGCTCTTTCACAGCGGTTGCCATTAGAACTCCTTGGCAGCCCTAAAGGGCTGCGCTACGACGTGTTCCTGCTTGGCAGCCCTAAAGGGCTGCGCTTCGACGTGTTCCTGACGCGACAAACAATCCCGGCCCCTTGGCCTGCGGAAGCGCGGCGAGCGCGACCACGCGCGTGCGCGTGAAGCCGGCCGCCTCGAGCCACCGCGTCACCTGATCCTCGGAAAACCCGAGCCAGACGTGACCCATCTGTCGTCGGTACTCTTCGCGATCGTGCGGCAGCATGTCCACGACGAGGAGGCGGCCGCCCGGCTTGAGTACGCGCGCCGCCTCGGCGAGGACCCGAGCGGGGTCGGGCACGTGGTGCAGTACGAGCGCGACAACCGCTGCATCGAGCGATCGATCGTCGATTGGCAGCGATTCGAGATCCCCCCGGCGAAGCTCCACGTTGTCGAAACCGCGCAGCCTGCGTCTTGCCGCCTGGAGCATCTCTCCGGAACCGTCCACCGCGATGACCCGCGCCACGAAGGGGGCCAGCGTCATCGTCATCTGCCCGGTGCCGCAGCCGAGATCGCCGAGCGTCCAGTCCGGATCGAGCAGACTGGCAACGGCCTGCGACGAGAGGCCCGGACCGAACAGCTCGTCGCGGAGACGGTCCCACTGCCCTGCCGAGGTTGCAAAGAAGGCCTGCGACGCGGTGCGTCGGCGCGTGAGCACGGTTGCCAGTCGGCGCGCGTCCTGCGCCGCGGCCGGCGTGCCCGCCATCTGCTCGCGGACGAGCGACCACAACTTTCTGGCATGGGGGCCGTTCCCATTCAGCGCGAGGGTGTAGTAGCGGCTGGTGCCGTCGCGGCGGGAAGCCGCCCAGCCTGAGTCGGACAGGGTCTTGAGGTGGCGGCTGACGGTGGACTGCGGCAGCTGCAACACCGAGCAGAGCTCCGAAACGGTCAGCTCCTGGCGCTCGAGCGCCAGCAGGACGCGGCTCCGAATCGCGTCTCCCAGGGCCGCCAGGTCGTCGAAAATGGCCGCCGGCACTCCATCCTTATATCCGGATGGACGGGTCGTTGTCAACAGGGCGATGTGCTACCGGCGTAGCACCTTCCCGGGAAGAGCCGTCGTGAACCGTCCGCCGTCTACGACGAGCTGCCCGTTGACGAGCACGAACGCCATGCCGGCGGCGAGTTGATGCGGGTCGGCGTAGGTGGCGCGATCCTGGACCGCCGCGGGATCGAAGACCGCGATGTCGGCCCACGCCCCCTCGCGCAACGCGCCCCGGTCCTTGATCGCGAACACCTCCGCCGGGAGGGTCGTCATCGAGCGGACGGCGAACTCGAGCGGGACGGTTCGACGGTCGCGAACGTAGCGCGCGAGCTTCCGCGCGAACGCGCCGTTGTTCCGGGGGTGCGGCTTACCCGCCCCCGGCGCGACCAGCCCCCCGTCGCTCGACGTCATCGTCCACGGCTGACGCATGATCCGCTCGATATCGTCCTCGGACATGTTGAACGAGACGATGGAGGCGCCCCCCCGCGAGATCAGATCCATCGCGACCTCTTCGGGATCGCGTCGAGTCGCAGCGGCGATCTGCGCGAGGCTCTTGCCCTCGAGTGATGGATCGGGCCGGAAGAACGCGATGACGATCGAGGCCGGGCCACCGCGGCGCTTCAGGTTCTCCCGAAGCGTGGCGATCCCGGCATCGGAGAGCCGGGCATCCGGATCGGAGCCTGCGGCGGACGTGCGATTGGCCTGCAGGTCTGCGGCGCCGGGAAGCAGCGCGGCCCGGAGCGACGTGGATGAGGCTTCGTAGGGGTATTGATCGGCGAACACACGGACGCCACGGGCGCGGGCGCGCTCGATCCGCTCGATCAGCGCGGATGACAGCCCCCAACTCGCGGGCCCGAGCGCCTTCATGTGGCTGACGATCCCGGTCAGGCGGCCCTCGTCGGCGATACGGATGACCTCCTCCACCGCGGCAACCAGACCCACGTTGTAGTCCGACTCGTCCCGTATGTGGCTGGTGTAGACCCCACCCAGCTCGCCCGCGACGCGGGCGAGCGCGATCACCTCCTCGGTTGTGGCGTGACTCCCCGGGAGATAGTAGAGCCCACTCGAGAGCCCGAAGGCACCATCCTGCATCCCGCGACGGACGATGTCCTGCATACGCGCGAGCTCCTGATCGGTCGGCGCCCGGGCCGCGCCCCCGACGACCGCGTCTCGTATGCGGCCGTGGCCGATGAGCAGCGCGACGTTCGGTCCCACTCCGCCGCGCTCGAGCTCGGCGCGCTGCTTCGCGAGATCGATCGGGCCCCCGCCGTCCGGATTCACGACGATCGTCGTCACGCCCTGCGCGAGGATCGGCCGCGCCTGGCGGAGCTCCGGACGGGTCAGCGTCTCGGCCGCATGCGAATGGACGTCGATGAAGCCGGGCGCCACGATGCGCCCGCCCGCGTCGATCGTGCGGACCGCCGACGCTCCCGCGAGGGCTCCGATCGACACGATATGGCCATCGCGAATCCCCACCGCCGCCCGCTTCGAGATCGCGCCGGAGCCATCGAGGACGCGACCGTTCACAATCAAGACATCGAAGGACCGAGGCTGCGACGCGCTGACGAGCACGACCGCGCAAACGAGCGTGAAAGACGCAGCGAGGAAGCGACGCATGGAGCGGGATGTTACCTCAGCAGCAACCAGAAGGGCGCGGCACGGTCTGTGCAGCTTTCCTCTGTTTTGGGGTGAACGTATGGCAGATGCTCATAGAAACCTTACCTTGAGCCGCGCATCGGTCAACGTCTGGGAACAACCCGGCTGGAGCGCATCGCTCGGCACGCTCGATCGCGAGCGCGTCATTTGCGGAGCATCGGGCGCACTCCTCGCCATCTACGGTGCACGACGCGGCGGCTGGGCCGGCCGAGCGCTGGCTGCCGCCGGCGCGGGCCTCGTGAGCCGCGCGCTCGCCGGCAAGCATGATTTGACTCGAGCCCGGACGCTGCTGGACCGCGCACTGGACGCCTGTGGGTGGAACGCATCGTTGCAGGACCGTGTGATGAACGAGTCCGACGCCTCGTTTCCCGCGAGCGACGCGCCGTCGTGGACCCCCACGTCCGGCGTCAGGACGCGCGATGAACGTGCGCGCGGACGGGAGAGATAGCCATGGGACGAACGGCCGTAGGTTGGACACAGTATGCTGGCGCCGTTGTCGCGCTCGCCGGCACCGGGCTCGCGGTTGGATGGATGCGTTCTCGACGAACGCGGCGCGATGACACGCGTGCGGCGCTCGGCGGCAGCCGAGGGGTTCTCGTGCACGAGAGCGTGACGATCGACGCCACACCGGAAGAGCTTTACCGGTTCTGGCGCGCCCTCGAGAATCTGCCCGCCGCGATGAGCCACCTGGAGTCGGTCGCGGATCTCGGCGGCGGGCGCTCCCACTGGATCGCGCGCACTCACGGCCTCGGCAAGTACGAATGGGATGCCGAGATCATCAACGACGAGGCGGGCGGATTGATCGGCTGGCGATCGCTTCCTGGCTCGGACGTGACGAGCGCCGGGTCCGTGCACTTCGATCGGGCCGAGGATGGCCGCGGGACGCGCGTCACAGTGCGTCTGCAGTACGATCCACCCGCCGGAAAGGCCGGCGCCCTCATCGCCAGGGCATTCGGCGAGGATCCTGCGCGGCAAATCCGCGAAGATCTCCGGCGCCTCACACAGCGGCTCGAGACCCGCAATATCGGCGCGGAGCCGCAGAGAGACGCGGAGCCGCAGAGAAAAACGACGCGAAACCAGGGAACAGGAGTGGTCTGACGGCGCGTTCGACGTGCACCAGCACGCGACGCGCCCGTCAGGAGCCGAGCACCACGTACGAGCGGGACCGATCCAGAGCCAGGCGGTCACCCTTCGCCAATCGCGTGCGGACCCGGGTTTCGCCGGTCGGTGGGTCGACAACCTCGACGCTCGTCTCGCGCCGGGCGATAAGCACCAGCGGACCGGTGCTATCTGAGAGGACGACCACAAAACGCGCTCCTCGCGAGGCCGCCAGCGCAGAACCGACGGAGCCCTCGATCGAAAAGGGATGCTGGGGATCCTCGCGCGTCTGACGCGTCCACGTATGCACGTCGTCCGGCAGATAGCCTTTCATCGCGTAGAAACCGCCGATGATGCCGTTGATGCCCCTTAGCTCCTGCAAGCGCGACGGTCGGAGCCCGAGCGGGTGCCATGGATCGTCTCGAACGCCGGGCCCGGTGTGAAACACATATATCGCCATTCCCGAGAGGTACGTGTTCGCCGCGTCAGCCACCAGGCGATACGGGTCGGATTCCGATTCGACCGACGACCCTGGCCCGATCGGCTCGTTGTTGCTCAAGATCGATGGAAGCGTCGCGCAGCCTGACTCGGACAGCATGGTGGAGGGGGGATCGCGACGGGAGCGATCGAAATGGAACGTCGCCATGTCGACGGCCCCGGACGCGTAGAGCGCGCACAGGTTTTTGTCATGGGACGAGGCCGCAACCGGAATCGCCGTCGCATCCTTGAGCTTTCGGGCGAGACGCGTCAGCTCCGCTCGTCCCGTTTCTCCTGGAAAGCCGGTATTGACGTACTCGTTCGCGATCTCGAACGCGAGGATCTTGTTCTCGCGGCCGCGTGACATCCGGAGGAACCGTTCGACGATCGCGTCGCGCGCCGCGCCATCGATCGGCGCGCCGCCGAAGATCGTCCACTGCACGCGGAGCCCGTAGCGATCGTACGCGAGATCGGTCAGACCGGCGATGACTGCGTCGTAGTCTGGCCATCGCCAGTCGATCTCCCGGCCGTCCCAGAAATCGGGCGCCGCCGGGTCCCCTACCTCGCCCAGCACTCGGATCGCATCGAACTCGTGCTGGGCGAGAAACTCGAGCTGATCTTCCAGCCACGCGCGATCGTGCCGATACGCCCACGCCGCGCGAAAGAGGGAGGCGCCGAGCACGATGCGCTCCAGCCGAGGAGAACCGTTGCTCGGAGCAGACAGCGAGGCACGCGATGGAGCGGCCGCCAGCCCAGCCGAGAGGAACAGTACAGCTGCGATCCGGAACATACCTCTATTGAAGCACGTCCGGCGGCGGCGTGTTGGCGCCAAGGCTGAGGCCGGGCGGGAATGTCCTCTCAGATCGCTGCGACGAGCCGCTTGACGGCTTCTTCGAGGGAAACTTTCCCGTGGACGTACGGCATCCATTCGCGCTCGAGTGGTCCCTTGTAGGCGCCCCAGGCGCGATCGATCAGCCCGGTCCGGTACACGTACGGCACAAAGTCGATCTTCCGCGCAGCGAGGGCCTCTCGAACGACTTCGCCGGTCATCACGAATTGCAGCGCGTGCCAGAGCGTTCCGGGCTGTTTCCCGGCGGTGCGGGCTTCGTCATCGATCATCTGTTGGATCTTCAGCACCAAGGTGTGTGACACCTCGTGGAACACGGTGTCGACGCCGTTCCAGCCCGCCGCGTCCGTGTCGCCGCTGGCTATCGTCACGTGCGTAGGCCGGTTCAGCGTGTAGGCGCCCTGCCAGTTGCCAACCCGGACGATGTCGACGCGGACGGGCTCGGCGAACCAGGGTGTCTGATAGAGCGCCGCAAGACGAGCGGTCACGTCCTGGGCGATCTCCTTGGTGCGCGGCGCGATGTCGGCGATCCACGCGCGGTTAGCCCGATCGTGCATCGGCCACCAGTACTTGCGGTAGATCGGCGCGGCCGCCCCGAGGGCCTCCTGGTGCGCCGCCTCGAGGCCGCTGCCGGGCGAGTCGCCCGCCGCGATCATTGCTCTCCGAATGCCACCCGCCATACGGTTGGCGAACAGCAGGTCGTGCGAGGCCAGCTCGCGATTGTAGTACGCGACGGCGGCGTCCCACGTGGCGCGTTCCTCCGGCGTCAACGTGCCGGTCAGGGGCTCGGGCAGCGTACCCGCAAGTCGGCGCGGGCCCCCGCCGCCGGCGGCCCGCCGGTCCCACGCCGCGGCATACAGCGTGTGATGCAGGTTGGGCCAGAACGCGCTGTAAAAGCGCAGGTTCGCTACCTCGGTGACGATCTCCGCACTGCCCGCCACGGCCGTGGCCTGGCCGACCGGGCGCGGCGACGGGCCGACAGACGCGCCGGCTGCGACGCAGAGGACCGCCAGGAGTCCGCAAATCGTCATGTCGGGTCTATGAATCAACATACGTAGATTTGACTCTTCGGAACGCCTGCGCTATGGTCTCCAACTGTCCGCGCTCGCCGCGGGCATTTTATCGAGAGTGGCTGAGGGAACAGGCCCGACGACGCCACAGCAACCTGGTCCCCGAACCAAGGTGCTAAGTCCTGCCCGTTAGACGGGACAGATAAGACCTGAGTTTGCCGTTTTTCCGGCCGACCAAGCGTCTCATCCCCGGTTCTACGCGGTGTGACCCCGACCTCGAGCGGCCCGCGCCCTCCAGGTCGTCAGTGTGGCACGAACCTTTTGTGGCACGACCCTTTAGGGTCGTCCTGGTGCGCTTATGAGAACCGTCCGCATCGGCTTGCTTGGCCTCGGTCGCGTCGGCGGCGCCGTCGTGCGATCGGCCGGACCCGCCGCCCCCTGGATCGCCTCGACCGGCCTGACGTTCGCCTTCGAGAGGGCGCTCGTCCGGGACGTCACTCGCCCCGGCCGGCCGCCGAACGTCCCGCTCGTGGACCATCCGCAGGCGTTTCTCGCGGGTACCTACGATCTGGTCGTCGAGGCGCTCGGTGGCGTCGAGCCCGCGCGATCGCTCGTGACAACCCTTCTCGGGCGCGGGACGCCGGTCGTCACCGCGAACAAGTCGCTGCTGGCGGCTGCCGCCAGAGATCTCGCGGCAGCGGCCGTCCGCGGCCGGACGGTGCTGCGTTACGAGGCGACCGCGCTCGCCGGCGTCCCGTTC
>Ga0187893_10013706_pt1 | contig 11220 bp, 10 predicted proteins | sample MA1701074metaG_FD_139574 | JGI IMG/M metagenome (GOLD analysis project Ga0187893, IMG submission 139574) | White microbial mat communities from a basaltic lava cave in the Kipuka Kanohina Cave System on the Island of Hawaii, USA - MA170107-4 metaG ...
GGTGAAGGAGAGGGTTAACAGGGTCAATAGGCGCATTGGTAGATCTCCTGAGCGGCCGAGGCATCAAACGGGCGCGGATTGAATCGTCCCGTCCACTGTTTAGACGCATCTTCGGCGAGCAGGGTTATCTCCCCCGGATCGATTCCAATGTCGCGCAGGCGGCGGGGTAAAGAAGCCGCCAGGGCCAATTCCTCCAGACGCGCGGGAAGATCGGCGTGCAACTCACGGTAAAGAGCTTCTACCGAAGGCCGGTTCCATTCCACCACATGGCGCAACAACAGAGCAATTGCCACGCCATGGACCGTGCCGTGACGCGCAGTCAGTGGATTGGCACAGGCGTGCGCAGCGCCCAGCATCGAGCACTCGATGGCGCAGCCGGCCAGGTACGCCCCCACCTGCATGTTTGAGGCCGCTTGGATGCACCCGGGGTCCGCCAGAAGCCGCTCGAAGCTCGAGGACAACAGCCGCCAGGACTCGCGCGAAAAGCAATCCGAGATATGGTTGTGATTGGCCGTCACAAACGACTCCACGGCATGCGAGACTGCATCGTAGCCGGCAGCCGCCAACACCTTTGGGGGTTGCGATACGACGAGTTCCGGATCGAGGATCACCAGCCGGAACGCTGCGCCCGGCGCTCCACAGGCCATCTTGACGTGCGTGTCCGCATCCGAAATCAAGGTGTAGCTCTGAGCTTCGCTGCCAGTCCCGGTGGTAGTGGGAATTCCGATCATCGGCAACATTGCTTTCGACGCTTTGCCGTAGCCCCAGTAGTCTTGCATCCGGCCGCCGTTGGTGAGAACGAAGTTGATGCCTTTGGCACAATCCATGGAGCTGCCACCACCCACGCCGATGATCGAGTCCACGCCAAGAGGTTCGGCAAACAAGCGACCGGCCTCCACCATCACGGAGTCTGGATTCTCCCCGAACCCATCGAAAACCCATGATGTGATTCCCTTCACTGCTAAAGCCCGCGCCGCACGATCGACGAGACCCGCCTGAATGACGCCTGCATCGGCGACCAACAATGAATGCTCGAAGCCGAGGGCCCGGGCGTGCGCTCCGAGATCAGCTATTTTGCCAGCCCCGAAGTCCACGCTCGAGCGCGCGCTCCAATGAAATCCCGTCATGGCCGCAATGCGTTAGCGCGGAAGCTCACGCCGATGGACTCGAAGTCGGATCGCAGTTTGCGGAAATAATTGGCCAGCGCAAACACATCCGCTCCCGAAGCCAGAAGCCGTGCGCCCATTTCGATGTAGCCGGGCGCGGTTTCGGCGTTCATCGGCAGTCCCCAATGCTTGCCATGCTTCTTGCACGCCACTGCCACCTTTTCCACGGTGTCCCGAATTCTCGGATCCTGAAACTGCCCGGGCACGCCGAGTGCGTGGGAAAGATCGCCGGGACCGACGAACACCCCGTCGACGCCTGGCGCCGCCACGATCGCGTCAATCTGCTCCAGCGCTTCCGGGTCCTCGATTTGCACGACTGTGAAGGTGTTCTCATTGCAGTGCTTCAGGTAATCGGCTAAAGGAATCAGGCAATACGCGCCATCGCTGTTGCCGGAATCGAGGGCGCGCCTGCCGAGAGGCTGAAACTTGGTCTGTTTGCCGATCCAGTGGGACTCCTGGCCGCTCATGCAGTGGGGCACCATTATGCCGGCCGCGCCCAGCTCGAGCGGCCGGATCAGATCCGTGTAGCCACCCTTGGCGACGCGGATCATGACATCCATGTCGCGCATGGCGGCGGTGCGGATGAGGTGGCCCATGCGGTCCCAGTCGATCGAGGAATGCTCATTGCAGAGCCACAGGCAATCAAATCCGAGCAGCCCGATCATGTCGCAGACGACGGGATCGAGCGTATTCATCTTGGTGATGACGACGGGCTGGTTGGCAGCCAGCTTCTGGCGCACGCGGGATCTTCTCATAAGAAGAATGCTATCGAGGAGGAGTCTGTGGGGTGCCCAGTGGGGTTCGAACCCACGACATCCAGAACCACAATCTGGCGCTCTACCGGCTGAGCTATGGGCACCGCGGACTACCTCAGTTTACCATGCGTGGTCTACAGTCCCGCCTGGCGCCAAAGCTGATTCACGCGCTCTCTGACCTCGGGATTCATGCGGATCACTTCCGGCCACGGCCGCGCAAAGCCTTCCTGTGGCCACTTACGCGTGGCGTCAATGCCCATCTTGGATCCGAAGTTGGGTAGTCGCGAAGAGTGATCGAGCGAGTCCACCGGACCGTGCACGAACTCGATATCTCTCTCCGGATCGATGTTGTTCAAGGCGACCCATGCCACTTCGCTGAGGTTTTGCACGTTGACTGTTTCATCCACCACCAGGATGCATTTGGAAAACATCGCCTGGCCGGTACCCCAGATCCCATGCATTACCTTCCTTGCGTGGCCGGGGTATGACTTGCGGATCGCGACGATGATCAGGTTGTGAAAAATTCCCTCGGCGGGCATGTGGATGTCCCGCACTTCCGGCAGGTTCAAACGCATGAGTGGAAGGAAGATGCGCTCGATAGCCTTGCCCATGTAGAAGTCCTCCATCGGCGGCGGTCCTACAATCGTCGTCGCATAGATGGGATTTTTCCGGTGGGTGACGCATTGAATGTGAAAGACGGGATACTCGTCCTCGAGGGAATAGAAGCCCGTGTGATCGCCAAACGGACCCTCCGTACGCAGCTCGCCAAGCTCGACATAGCCTTCCAAAACGATCTCGGCGTTGGCGGGAACTTCGACATCCACTGTCTCGCACTTCACCATCTCCACCGGCTTCGACCGCAAAAAGCCGGCGATCATCATCTCGTCGAGGTCAGGCGGCAGCGGGAGGATCGCTGAATACATCGTTGCAGGATCGGCGCCGATCGCCACGGCTACTTCCATGCGGCGGATCTCACCCTTGGTCCGCAGGCGCCGGTAATGCTCAGCGCCCTGTTTGTGCGTCTGCCAGTGCATTCCCGTAGTGCGGCCGTCGTAAACTTGCAGGCGATAGCAGCCGCAGTTCCGCTTGCCGGTGTCCGGGTTCTTCGAAAAAACCATCGGCAGCGTGATGAACCGGCCGCCGTCGTCCGGCCAGCAGTGCAGGATTGGAAATTCATCGAGCGAAAAGTTATCGCGGCGGATCGTCTCCTTGCACGGACCATCGCTGACAATCTTTGGAAAGAAAGATCCCATCTCGGCGAGCATCGGCAGCATCTTGATTTTGCCCATCAATCCTTCGGGCATTTTCATTTGTAGGTAGTCAGCGATGCGTTGGGCGATTTCGTTCACCGAGTCCACACCCAGTGCGATCTCCATTCGCCGCATCGAAGCAAACGCATTGATCAGGACCGGAACCGCCGAGTGTTTTGGTTTTTCGAACAGGAACGCGGGACCGCCGGATTTCACCGACCGGTCCGCAAACTCCGTGACTTCAAGGTGCGGGTCGACCTCGAACGGAATGCGGCGTAGCTCGCCTGCTTTTTCGAGCGCGCTGATGAATTCGCGCAGGTCCTTGTAAGCCATGTGGTTTACTCTAGAGAGTTTGGAGCGTGGAATATGAATGATCGCACAGCGTTCGTGACAGGCGCGAGCCGCGGCATCGGAAGAGCCTGCGCTCTTGCGTTGGCGCGTGCTGGAGCCAAAGTGGTGGTGGCGGCCCGCAACCGCGTAAAGCTCGAAGAGGTGGCCGGTGATATCCGGGCGTTGGGCCGGCCCGCGATGGTAGTCGAGATGGACCAAAGCGACAGTGGCTCGATCGAAAGCGCGTTCGCCGCGGCGGCGAAAGAGATGGGGCCGATCACAATCCTGGTGAATAACGCGGCCATCACGAAGGACACGCTGGCGCTCCGGATGAAGCGAGAAGACTGGGACACGGTGATTCAAACCAATCTGACAGGGGCTTTCGTGTGTATCCAGCAAGTGATGCTGGGTATGATCCGGCAACGTTGGGGCCGGATCATCAACATCAGCTCCGTTGTAGGCGAGGCGGGGAACGCAGGCCAGGCAAACTACGTGGCTTCCAAGGCCGGGCTCATCGGGCTCACCAAATCGGTGGCGCAGGAAATCGCCAGCCGCAATATTACGGTCAACGCGGTTGCTCCCGGCTTTATTGAGACTGATATGACCGCCGCGCTCGCGGAAGACCTGAAGTCGAACATGCTTGGGCGCATCCCTCTCAAGCGCTTTGGCACAGCGGAGGACGTCGCGGCGGCGGTGCGGTTCCTGGCCAGCGACGAAGCGGGTTACATTACCGGTCACGTTCTGGACGTCAACGGGGGGATGTACATGTGACAGCGACGGCGCGCCCGCCCGGGCGGTGTGACCATCGCACTCCGATAGACTATGTTGCATGAACAAACTCCTGTTCTCATTGCTGATCGCAGTCGGATGCCTTCAGTCCGGCGAAATCTTTGACCCGGCCCACATTGGCGAAGTGATCCGCCTCCGGCTGGATCGCGGCGACTTACTGCTTGAATCGATCCAAGCCGCTATCGACAAGAGCAAGGTGCAGGACGGCGCCGTCGTCACCGCGGCCGGCTCGCTCGAAGAGTGCACCTTTCACGGCGTGAAATCGCTCGCGGCAAAACCAGAACAACTTTTCACCACGAAGAAGGGGCCGATGGAGATCCTGAACATCAACGGCCTCATCGCGGCCGGGGAGCCCCACCTCCACATGACACTTTCTTCCCCCGAGGGACCTTCATTCGGCGGACATCTCGAAAAGGGCTGCAAGGTTCTCTACCGCGCGGAAATCACGATCTGGAAATTCAGCGGTCCGATGCTCGCCCGCAAGCCGAACCGGGAAGGGGTGCCGGTGTTGGGTAAGAAGTAGGGTTGTTGCTCTACTTATGTTGCTATGTTTTCAGAAAGATGGGCTTTGCACCGTAAAACAGGGGGTAGAGGGACCGATCCAGTCTGCGCGGTAATTCGACTATACTGACGGCATGCGCGGCGGACTGTGGGCAGTCATCATGGGAGCGGGAATCTGGCTGACTGGATGCGCACAAGGGCCGGTGGCAGTGACAGGACAGTCATCAGCCGATCCGACCTGGGAAAGCAACCAATCCGAGACAGCGATCAATGTCAGCAACACGGGCGGTAAGCAGATCTTCACCGTCACTTACAACGACAAAACGGGTAACGAGGGCACGATCGTTTACACGGCGAATGACCGCATCATCAAGACTGGCGCCACGCTGATGGGCTGGTCAAACTCGACGGATGACGGGCAGACGTGGAAATATGGAGGCAAAGTGCCGCCGCCGAGGGAATGGGCGGCGCTGTGGGGCGACCCTGCCATTGCGACCTGGTTTAACGACCAGAGGTACGTTTTTCTTTCGAATTTGGCGATCCCAGCGAGCAAGATGCCGGCTAACGGGGTATCGGGCAGCCCTCAGACCGCTTTGGGAGGCGCGTGCCTGGCACGATCGTCGGATGGCGGAGTCACATTTTCAAATTACACCTGCCTGACTAATAGCAGCCACTTTTATGATGGCGCCAGCCTGGCCATCTCACTGGGTGGCGCGGTCTATGCCGCCTACGTTGATGTCGCGACCACCAGGATCGACGTGTGGCGGAGCGATTCCGTTAACGGGCAATTCACGATGCTCGCGAACCCTTTCCCGGGAATCACGATGTACGGGCACCCGCGGCTTCGGACCTGGTATAACGCGGTGTACCTGGTAGCCCAAGCGTCGAATGGCTGGATCTGGATCAATCGCTGGGCGGGTGGTTCCTGGGGCAAGGCGGTTCACTTTAGCCAGATGGCGGCGCAATTGTACCCGACGGTGCACTTGTCGAAGGAGAATCTGCGGACCGGGCCGCAATATTCGTTCGATGTCGGAGCCGCGAGCGACTGGGGCGACGATCCGATCCGCATGCTGTACACAGCGAGGGATGGCGCCGGCGGGCGATTGTACATTCGGGGTGCGTATTGTCCGCTGGACATTAGTGCCTGCAAGGACGCGCCGGAGTGGGGTACAACGCCGGGCAACCTGAATCTGGAAGGCGATCAGTTCAACCCAAACGTACGGGCATTTGCGGGATTCTTCTCGATTCCCGCAGCCTGGCAGGGAACTTACCTGAGCCGCGAGGATGCGCCCAACGGAAATAGCGTCACAGTGAAACGAGGGGCGCTGGCGGTGTTACCGAACAAAGGACCGCGGGTCTTGCTTCCGTTCGATGTCGCCACGAACCTGGATGTCTGCTCGTACGGAACCTATTGGGGCGACTACAATGACTTGCAATTTGCGGGGTTTGCCAGGGATTCAACGACGGCGCGGTTTCTATCGGCATTTTCGGATTCGTCGAAGGGCTGCATTGAGCAGTCGGAGTACAAGTCGAGGCATCTGCACGTCAGTTCGGCAATGGTGCCGTAAGGAGCGAGTTATGCAGAGGCTTATTTTGACCGTGGTCTTACTGCTGGCGCTGGCAGCCTGCCGGCGCGAACTGACCGAGGAAGATATCGTGCGGCAGCGCAAGCCGCAGCCGACCAGCGGAAAAACGCTTGGCCCTCCACCCCCGATTGTCGAGCCGGTCACGGCGCCGTCCCAAGGGGATTGCGCCCCTAAAGACGCGAACAATCTGACGACGTTTGGCGCGTGTTGCAACGATAAGCCATGCCGCGGACAGTGTGTCAAAGGTGAGGACGGCAGGATCGAATGCGCCTGTTACGAGGTCAAAGGAGGATGCCCGCCTGACAAGGTGTGCAGCAAGTTGAGGCGGGCGTGTGTGCCGCCGAAAGAGGCAGAGTGGCCGTAGACAACCCGAAGGCTTGAAAATCAGGTGGAGCTCCGGCTCAAATAGCGGCGCGCCGATTCGCACGTTCAAGAAAGAGCTTGTGTAACACTACACGGCCAAGAAAGCGTCACCACTCGGGAACTCCGAGGATTGCCGCACCCGTTCAGCCTGGAGTAAATGGCGGCTCTGGTGTTTCGAGACGATCTCCAAGCCTGTTCCTACCGTGAATCGCAACAAGGGGATAAACGGATTCTTGAATCGAATGCGATTCACGTCGTAATCACTTGCCCTGGAGATCAGTTCTCTCGCGACGTTGTTGCTGCGAAGAAACGCGTCAAGAACTGAGGATTCAACATTCCTGGCAGGCTGGATCTTCTTGGGCGCCTGGGCCCGGGTGCCCTTAGAAGAAGGCGCAATGTAGTTACGGATGAACCAGCGGCTGAACCAGCCGAGAGTCACTTCCCGCACCTGCGATCGCTGCCGGCCATCCAAGGAAATCGAAATTGCGGGCAGGTAGATCTCGTTCGCGATGAGGAGGTGTTGGAGGCATTGGCCTATGCTCCACGCGCCTGGCGTGGGCCTCCAGTTGAGCTGCTCGCGGTTGAGTCCTCTCGCGAGTCGCTCGGCACGCTGGTCGGCTGCCTCCAGTTCACTAATTAGACGCTGCGACCAGGCAGGAAGCGCAGAGTGGGTTGTTGCGGCCACAGACACTAGTTTATCGGTCGCCGGCCACCGATGACTCCCGAGCGATAAAGCCCTGGCGAGTTCGTGACAGTCGAGAAGACCGTGCTATTAGGCAGCTCTGAACCAGAGTTCTATTCATCAGCACAATTGGTCCTCCTAGGTCGAACGCACTAAATGTCAAACCACCTTGCCGATGTTGCTGGCTTTGAAACCAAGAGGATCGTGACAGCCGAGATTCAGTGGTAACCGGCCGGCGGAGTAGTACTCAAAAACTTGAGGTCAAGCGTCCACATGAGTGTCGGACGCGGGTCGCTGAAACGTGCGCCACGAAGACGGCAAGCGCATCATAACAAGTACTGATTTCCTCATGAGTGTTTCCCTCTGTTTCGTGGCGGACCAGGATGATCCACGACCCTGACCCACTTTCGCGTCGACGTCCGCCCGGCAATGATCGTAACGCGGCTTTCCGAAACTCCAAAATGACGCGCCAGAACCTCACACACTTCCTGATTTGCCTTGCCCTTCTCCGGCACGGCTGTGACTTTCACCTTGAGCGATCCGTCGGCCATGGTTCCCACGACCTCAGCGCGGGATGCGCGGGGAATCACTTTAACGGCAAAATCCATCGGATCATTTCTCCGGTCGGGAGTTCGGACGATTTCGCGACCGAAAAAAAGGGAGGGCCGGGCCTGTAGTCGCCTCGCAAGAGAAATACCTTCGAAACAGCATCCAAGCGACACATCCCCGCAAGCAGAGCGTTCTTGTCCACGAGACATTCAGCGGCCAACTCGGCGACTTGATCGGGCCGGGTGGATGGAGGAAGCTCGATGGTCGAGCGGACCCAACCTGAGCGCTCGATGGCGTAATCCAGCTTACCTAAGTGCGAACTGTACCATCGCTCCGAACCGTCAAGACGGGCGCGAAAGGCCACGCGAGAGTCGCGGTTGTGGATGAGTGCCTCGACATAGAGGTAATTTCGCGGATCGGAGATACTCTGACCCTCGACCTTTCCGAACGGCCGAAGCTTCTTCTCACGATCGAGCTCCTGAGCGGCGACACGGTAGGTAACCGGGTCGTCGTCCATGACTTTTTCGCGCGAGGCACTCGATAGATCCACCAGAATCGGCACGGGGCGAAATCGCATTGGGCCAGCGGAACCCGGGGACACCATGTTGTTATCCGTGGATACGATCAGCAGCGGATGTTTATCTTCGAAGGACCCGGTGAACACCACGTCCTTGTGATCCCTAGTTTGAATGGTGGCGTGATCGGTCCAGAGGCGATAGACATGTTCGATGTCCGTGGTGCGACCCCAACGGGCCATGAGGGCGCGAGTAGAGGTACCGCCGTCTTCGTTGGAGAAGACCACGGTGTATTGCAAATAGGGACGGCGCTGCTCGGATAGGCGCTCGGCATACATCAGCAGAGGAACGTCGCTAAACCGGCCCAATGTGCTGGTTCTTGCGTAGAGGATTGGAGCGTGCTCCAGGACCGCGGGATCGGGTTGCTGGATCGTCAAGGAATGCACAGACGCGGACCTATCCAGTCTGATTGAATGATTTCCGGCGGCCAGCTTTCCCAGGTGGATCGAATAGCGGTAACGCTCCGGTCCCGCGAAGACGGGAATGTGGGCAAGCGGCTTCCCATCCAGGTGCACTTCGGCGAAAACTGCGTCTGGCGCGGACATCTCGATCGTGGCAGCGCATTCGGCCGCGTGGTCGAGCGAAAATCCATGGGTAGCCGCGAAGAGAAGGGGTGCGACCAAAAGGAGCGCCGCCGTTCGCAATAGCGATGCCAGCAGCTCATGACGAAAGGGCTTTTGGAGAACGCGATCGACTAGGCTGTGCTCCGGGCGTCCCTTGATAGCGGAAGCGAGACCGGTCAGAACAAAGATGCGCGTTCCGGGGCATCGCATGCGCAGTTCACGAATGAAGGCGAAGCCATCCTCCAGGCTGGGAATTCGCAGATCGAGTAAGGCGAACTCCGGTTTCTTCCCTAACAGCTCCCGCGCTCGCGCCGCAGTCGACGCGCCAAAGACGGTGTGCCCATCGGACTCTAACAGAAGCGTGCGCAACTCGATCTGGTCCGGGTCGTCTTCAACCAACAACACGGTAGACATCAGAACTCGATCGAGGCGATCACAAGCTGGGGCATGACCTTATTCCAGCTTTGCGGAATGCTGTCGAACGCGAGACGGAAGGACTTGGTCTCGTCCGGTTTCAGACCGCCCGTTTTTGCCCTCACGATCGATACACGCTCGCGAAGGACCACTTGGGAGTACGGGTCGTAGAAAACACAATTCAGCTCGACGTGTTGCAAATGGCGGTCGCCGGCGTTGGTGATCTTGCCCAGAATCTCGACGATCTCCTGTCCCACGTAGGAAGCAGTGGCCTTCATTTCGACATCGGCGAGTTTCAGGTTGCGAGTGTAGGCCTTGGCGTCCGCCGTGAGCGACGCAGGTTGCTGGGCCGAGGATCCGTATCGCACGAGAGCGTAAACTCCTCCGCCCAACACAGCAGCGGCCAGCAACCCAATCATTACGGGTGTTGGAAGACTTGGCTTGGATTCTGGCTTAGGACTTGTCACGATGGAATCTGTTTACAGTGGCGCAGGGCAAGGGCGGAGGCTGGAGCTTCCGTTGCAAGCCGAAGCTTGCTCCGCATGGCGCCCCACAATACAGTTTAGAGGCCACTAATAGTCATCTCCCGGATGAGCAGCGTTGGAGAGGCCGCCGATCCGCGAAACTCGAGGTCGTCGCCGAATGCCTCGATGCTCATCAACATCTCCTTTAGGTTTCCGGCGATCGTGACTTCTGAAACCGGATAGGCGAGTTCACCGTTCTCAATCCAGATCCCGGTGGCGCCGCGCGAATAGTCCCCGGTCACGGTGTTCACGCCGAAGCCCATCAGCTCGGTTACATACAGCCCCCGGCCCGCTCTGCGAAGAATCTCGGGAACCGGCGCGGATCCATTCTGGAAAAACAGATTACCATGGCCCACGCCCGGATTCCCGGTGATCCCGCGGGAGGCGTTGCCGGTGGTTTGAAGACCGAGCTTTCGAGCCGTGTAGGTATTCAGCAAGAAGCTCTTGAGCACTCCGTTCTCGATCACCGCGGTGCGCCGCGAAGGTACGCCTTCATCATCGAAGGGCGAGGAACCAAACAATCCAGGAATGGTGGCATCGTCGATCACTGTGACAAGGCCGGAGGCGATCTTCTCGCCGAGCTTGTCGTGCAAAAAGGATGATTTGCGGTAGACCGCCCCGCCTTCGATCGCTTCGAAGATGTGACCCAGCAGGCTCCGGGCTACCCTCGGCTCGAAGACAACGGCTGCTTTCGTTGTTTCGATCTTGCGGGGATTCAGGCGCCGCAGCACGCGTTCGGCCGCCTTGCGGCCAACCTCGGATGGGGACTCGAGCCGGGCCGCCGCGCGGGCGTAGGTGAACCAGTAGTCGCGCTCCATGTGGTCGTTCTGTTTGGCTACCGGAACCACGCTGAGCGAACAAGAGCTGGTTTGATAGGACCCCGAGAATCCGCGCGAATTGGCGAAAGCATGCCGCGACAGATGCGAGCCAAACGAAGATCCGTCGGAGTTGTTGATCCTGGGATCGAAGTCGAGAGCGGCACGCTCGCCGGTCCACGCCTGTTCGATCTTCTCAGGCGCTTGCAGCCGAACCACGTCTTCCGAGAAGAGCCGCAGGTCCGCCTCGATCGAGCCGAGCTCGCTCGCCTCCGGGAGCCCGGCGTGGGGATCGTCGGTAGTGACCTCCGCCGATTCCATCGCTTGCCGGCCCATCGCCCGGATGCCGTCTGTTGAC
>Ga0187893_10013707_pt1 | contig 11219 bp, 9 predicted proteins | sample MA1701074metaG_FD_139574 | JGI IMG/M metagenome (GOLD analysis project Ga0187893, IMG submission 139574) | White microbial mat communities from a basaltic lava cave in the Kipuka Kanohina Cave System on the Island of Hawaii, USA - MA170107-4 metaG ...
GTCGCGAGGCCGGGCTGCTGCTCCTCGAAGACATCGGCAACACCACGCTCTGGGCGGCCGCCAGCGAGACGCCGGCGCGCGCGCCGGCGCTGTTCGGCGACGCCGTCGACCTGCTCGTCCGCCTCCAGGTGGCCGGCCGGCGCGATCCCGACCCCCGTTGCCCGGCCTTCGCCCGGCGCTTCGACGCGATGCTCGCCCGCGCCGAAGTCGAGCATTTCGTCGACCACGGCATCGAATCACGGCACGGGATCCGCCTCGCGCCGGCCGAGCGGCGGGACATCATCGACGCGTTCGAGCCGGTCGTGGCGCCCTTCGCGAGCGGACCCACGGATCTCTCCCACCGCGACTACATGGCGTGGAACGTCCACGTGCACGACGGCGAGCTCGTGCTCATCGACTTTCAGGACGCGCTGATCGCGCCCGACGCCTTCGATGTGGCGCAGCTGTTGACCGATCGGTCCACGTCGACGCTCATCGGTCCCGCCGACGAGCGCCGCTTGATCGACCGGTTCATCGCCGCGCGCGCCGCGGCGGGCTTCGCGGTCGAGCCCGGATTCGAGGATCGCTATCAGCAGTGCGCGCTCCAGCACGCACTGAAGGTGATCGGACGCTTCCACTTGCTCGAGGTGGTGCGCAAGAAGCCGGGCTACCTGGCGTACCTGCCCGCCGTCTACGGCGTCGCGCGCCGCGCCATCGCGGCCTTGCCGGCGTGCCGGGCGGGCGGAGATCTCGTCGCGCGCTGGGTTCCGGAGCTGCGGGAGCCGGCATGATCACGCGCGCCATGGTGCTCGCGGCGGGATTCGGCCGGCGGCTGGCCCCGCTCACCAACACCCGTCCGAAGCCGCTCATGTCCGTGGCGGGGCGGCCGATGCTGGCGCACATCCTCGCGTTTCTGCGCGCGGGTGGGATCGAGGACGTCGTCATCAATCTGCACCATCTGGGCGAGCGGATCGAAGAGATGGTCGGCGACGGCGGCGCGTTCGGCCTGCGGGTTCGCTACTCGAAGGAGCCCGTGATTCGTGACACCGGCGGCGGCATCAAGCAGGCCGAGCCGCTGCTGGACGGCGAGCCCTTCGTGGTCGCCAACGGCGACAGCCTGCTCGACGTGTCGCTGCCGGACGTGATCGCATTCCATCGTGCCCACGGCAGCGTCGCGACGATGGTGGTGCGTCCCGACGCGGCGGCCGCACGCTACGGCCTGGTCGAGCTCGATGCCGACGATCGACTGCGCCGGATCGTGGGCCTGCCCCCCGGTGGGACCAGTGGCCCGCTGCGTCCGTACATGTTCCCCGGCCTGCAGATCCTCGAGCCCCGCGTCTTCGCGTACATGGACGCTGGCTGTGCGTTCAGCGTGACGCGCGTCACGTACCCCCGGCTGATCGCGGCGGGGGAACCCGTCTTCGGTTACGTCTCCGATGCCCGGTGGATCACGATCGACACGCCCGAGGCGCTCGCCGAGGCCGACCGCGAATTGCGGCGCACCCCGTTTCGCTCGACCTGACGCCGGGCGGCATTCCCGCGGCACCATGCAACATTGCCGCACCGCGCCCAAATCTTGACTGGGGCCCAAACACTCGGATACACGAGTACTTAGAGGATGTTGGTACCCAGCTGTGGGCCCGTGTTCGGCACCGTGCTGTGGCACATCCGTTGCTCTTTCCGGATACGGAGGCGGTAGATGGGACTGACCATCGTCCACAAGAGCGATCTGACCGCCCGCAAGCGCAATCCGCGCGTGGCACTGGTCCTGGCGGGCGGCGCCGTGACGGGTGGCGCGTACAAGCTGGGCGGGCTGAAGGCGCTCGACGACTTCCTGGTCAACCGCAAGACGACCGACTTCGACATCTACGTCGGTCTGTCGGCCGGCTCGGTGCTGGCGGCCCCGCTGGCCGGAGGCGTCTCCCCCGCCGAGATGCTCCGCTCGCTCGAAGGCGTGTCCGAAGAGTTCTCCGAGCTGAAGGCCGGTGACTTCTACGGGCTGAACATCGAGGAGTTCGCGCGCAAGCCGGTCGAGTACCTGCGCGACCTCCTCACCTACGTGCCCGGCGTCCTCTACGACCTCATGGTGCAGACCCCCAAGGTGATGCGCGCGGTCGAGGAATCGGTGGCGCGGGTTCGGCGCGAGCCGAGCCTGGACAATCTCCTCGAGTGCGTCACGCCCATCGTCGACGCCGTCGGCTCGGCGCGCGAGTTCCCCTTCCCGCTGGCCTACCTTCCGTCCGGACTCTTCAGCAACGCCACGCTCGAGCGCTATCTGCGCGGCAACATCGAGCGGCGCGGCATGTCGAACGACTTCCGCGATCTCTATCGGACGCGCGGCATCGAGCTGTACGTCGTCGCCATGAACCTGGACACGGCCGAACGCGTCGTGTTCGGCCACGACGAGGATTCGTCGGTCACGATCTCCGAAGCCGTGCAGGCCTCGACCGCGCTCCCGGGATTCTACAAGCCGGCCCGCATCCGCGGCATCGACTACGTCGACGGCGGCGTGCGCCGCACCGCCAACATCGACGTCGCGATCGAGCACGGCGCCGACCTCATCATCTGCTACAACCCGTTCCGACCGTTCTCCAATCCCGTGACGCGGCGCTTCCGTCCCGAGACCGGCACCTACGAGGTGCACGGACGGCCGCTCGCCGATCAGGGCATGTTCACCGTGCTGAACCAGGTGTTCCGCACGCTGTTGCACTCGCGCCTGCAGCTCGGCATCCGCCAGTACCAAGACGATCCGCACTTCCAGGGCGACATCATCCTGCTCGAGCCGGCGGAGACCGACCTCACGTTCTTCCGCATGGCGCCGCTGAACCTCTGGGCGGGACGCCGGGCGGGTGCCCATGGGTATCTGTCCGTCACCGAGACCGTCGAGTCGCACTACGAGCTCATGCGGCAGATCCTGCAGAGCTACGGCGTGCAGATGACGCGCAAAGAGGTGCGCGAAGGCCTCGAGCGCCTGCTCACGCCGTCCGTGGGCGCGGGCCCCGAAGACGTGCTCATGCGCGACGTCCCGAAGCGCGATCTGCACGTGGCGTAGTCGCCGACCCGAGCTACAGCTCGGGTCGGGACCGGACGCGAGCGTGACGCGTTCGTGGCCCGCGCGGGCGTCGTGTCGCGGCCGGCAAAGCCGGCGCGACAGACTCGGCACGCACGAGGACACCCCACGGGGGCGTGATTTGCCGATCGGCTGCCGCGGGCTTTGCCGCGACGAAACCCCTGTGTTAGCAAACCCAGGATGCCATCCGTCCGCGCGGCGCTCGATCTGGACGCGGTCAACCGCGATCTGGAAGCTGCGACGCCGCAGCAGATCCTCACCTGGACCTGGCAGCACTTCCACCCCGACGTCATCCTCACCTGCTCCTTTCAGCAGGACGGCGTGGTGCTCGCGCACATGCTGCACGCGGTCGCGCCCGACGCCCGGGTGGTGTTCATCAACACCGGCTTTCACTTCCCGGAGACGCTCGCCTACCGCGAGGAGGTCGTGCGGCACATCGGGTTGCGCCACTTCGTCGAGCTGTACCCCGTCATGCCGCGCGACGAGTTCGCGCAGCGCCACGGCCTCGATCTGTACGCGCGCGATCCCGATCTCTGTTGCCAGATCAACAAGGTCGAGCCGCTGCGCCGCTATCTTCCGGGCGTGCGCGCGTGGATCAACGGCCGGCGCCGGGATCAGGGCGCGACGCGCCAGGACATCCGCGCCGTCGAGGCCTATCAGGACGGCCTGCACAAGGTGAATCCGCTCGCCAGCTGGACCGCGCGCGACACGTTCTACTACCTCGAGCGCCACGGGCTGCCGATGCACCCGTTGTTCGAGCAGGGCTACGCCAGCATCGGCTGCGCTCCGTGCACCCGGCCGGTACTGCCGGGCGAGGAAGAGCGCAGCGGACGCTGGGCGGGTCAGAACAAGACCGAGTGCGGCATCCACACGTTGCTCGAGCCCAAGGCCTGAACGCGGCTCACTGCGGCTCCTCGTCCTGGTCGCGATCGGCCATCGCCTCTTCGTAGAGCTCGAGGAGGTTCTCGCCGAGCCGCTGGACCAGCCAGCGGTGGAGGAGCCCGGTGGCGTTTCGCCACTGCGGCCCGGCAAACGGCGCGCGGCCCGGCCCGGGTGCGGCGATGGCGTCCGCGCCGAGCCGCCGCATCAGCCAGGTGCGATCCTCGTCGCCGCAGAGCGCGTCGTCATCGCCGAAGACCAGCGCCGTCGGCACGCCCGCGGGCGTCACGGGGACGCGCCCGCGCACGACGTCGACGACCGGCCGTGCTGGTTCCTCGTCCACCGCCCAGCCGGACGGGGGCACGTGCCGCATCCATGCGTCGGGCCGGGGTACCTCGCTGCCGAGCACCAACGCCGACAACACGCGCCACGGACTCACCGCGCTGCGAACCGCCCGGCCGCCCGGCACGAGCGGCGCGGCCCAGACGACGGCGGCCGCCTGCACGCGCGCCGCCGCTTGGAGCGCCACGACCCCGCCGCCGTCATGCCCGACGAACACGACCGAGCGCTCGAGCGCGGCAGCGAACGCGACCACCGCACCCACCGGGCCCGGTGCCAGCAGGTAGCCTTCCCAGCCGCGATGCGCGAGGAAACTCGCCGCGGCCTTCCAGATGCCGGGACCACTCCACAAGCCAGGCAGGAAGAGCAGCGCCGCGCGATACCGTGGGCCCTCGGGATGCACCGCTGTGGCCGAGAGTGACATCGACGTGCGCGCCGCAACGAAAAAGGCCCAGGCTTAACGCCGGGGCCTTTCTCCGGACCCTCGCGGGCCCGTTCTCGCCTGAGAAGAAATCGTTTGTGTTACAGAATCGGTACTTACGTGCCTAGTCGAACGTTGTGAAGCTCGAACTACTTCTTCTTCTTGCCGGCCTTCTTCTTTGCCTTGCTTGCCTTTGCCTTCTTCCTTGCCGCCATAGCCAACCTCCTCGTTCTAGATTTGGAAGTCGGGTCTCCCCGTTCTTCCGTGGAAGCATCTCCCAGGCGAGAATCTCCATCCCCACCCCACAGCTCCCATCAACGGCGCAGACTCTACAGCGCTCGCCGTGCGGAAGTCAAGAGCGGATCGTTGTTTTGGAAAAAAAATTCTAAACCGGGACGCCTGTGTTTCCGATGAGATCGGGATCATAGAATGCCGTTCACCGTCCCCAGCGCCCATCAGTAGCAGAACGTTTTACCGAAACGTTGCCTCCCCCGGGGCTTTCGGCTACCTGTCCCTGGGTGCAACCGGGTCGAGGCCAGATCCTCGGCGGGCTCTTGGCGGCCGTCATGGTGTGGGTGACCGCACAGGCGCTCTTCGGCGGCGACGGGCTGGCGCACTGGATCCGGCTGCGCGGGGAGCGTACGCGCGTGGGCGAAGAAACGATGCGTCTCGCGCGCGAAACACGCGCGCTCGAGCAGCGCATCGCCGCGCTCGACAACGGCGAGCAGCTGGAATCGCTCGCGCGCGAGCAGTTCGGCCTCGTGCGTCCGGATGAAGTCGTCTACCGCTTCCGGCGCCCGCCGACGCCCGCGCGCTGACCACGCCGTCAGTCTTCCTGCTGGCGGGCCGCGTACTCTTCGTACTCGTCGAGGTCCATCAGATCGTCGAGCTCGCCTTGATCGGCCAGCTCGACTTCGATGAGCCACCCTTCGTGCAGCGGGTCTTCGTTGACGATGCGGGGGTGCTCTTCGAGCTCGCTGTTGATCGCGGTGACCGTCCCGCTGATGGGCGCGACCAGCTCGGAGACGGTGCGCACGGACTCGACCTCGCCGAACGGCTCGCCGCGCTCCATCTCGTCGCCGACGTCGGGGATCTCGAGCGCGATCACTTCACCCAACTCGATCTGCCCGTACTCCGAGATGCCGAGCTGCGCACGGCTGCCCTCGACGCGAATCCAGAGATGGTCTTCGGTGAATTTGAGCGTGTCGGCCATGACGGTTTGGTCGGGCCATATAGAACCCGACTTCCCTCTGTCAAGACGGGTTTGCCACCCGCAACCGCCCGGACGGGCGCGGCCGCATCGCGGTCCCACGCCCGTCCGTTCCCCGCCTACCCCTCCGCGATGGAGGCCCGCCAACCGTCCGCCCCACCCCGCCTCCAGGCCTGGATGGAAACCGCGTGACGCATCACGAACAGCCGCTCGTCGCGCCGCAGTTGAAGCACTTGTAGCACGTGCCGTTGCGCACCATGAGCGAGCCGCAGTCCGGACAGCTGGGCGCGTCCGCCTGCGGATCGAACGTGATCGTGGCCGTGCTGCCTACGTTCGTCGCCGCCGCCTCGACCCGCTTCGGCAGGGCGCGCACCCCCTCGACCGCCGGACGCACGGGCTCGACCCGTGCCGGCTGCGGCTCGTGGTCGCCGTGCTCGCGCGCCAAGAAGCGCGTGGAGAGGAAGCGGAACACGTAGTCGATGAGCGACTTCGCCATCGGGATGTCCGGATTCTTGGTGAACCCCGACGGCTCGAACCGCACGTGGCTGAACTTCGAGACCAGCACCTCGAGCGGCACGCCGTACTGCAGCGCCATCGAGGTGAGAACACCGATCGAGTCCATCAGGCCCGACACGGTGCTCCCTTCCTTCGCCATCTTGATGAAGATTTCGCCCGGCGTGCCGTCCTCGTGGAAGCCGACGTGCAGGTAGCCCTCGTGCCCCGCCACGTCGAACTTGTGGCAGAGCGCGGGACGATCGGCCGGCAGGCGCCGGCGCACGGGCTGCGACGCGGGGGCGACCTCGGCCGCGGGCGCGGCCCTGGAGGTGTTGAGCGGCTGCGTCTTCTTGCAGCCGTCACGATAGATGGCGACGGCCTTCAGCCCGAGCCGCCAGGCCTCGACGTAGGCCTGCTCGATCTCCTCGACCGTGGCGCCCTCGGGCATGTTGATCGTCTTGGAGATCGCCCCCGAGATGAACGGCTGCACCGCCGCCATCATGCGCACGTGGCCGAACGGGTGGATGGAGCGCACGCCGCGTGCCGGACGGAACGCGCAGTCGAAGATGGCGAGATGCTCCGACTTCAGGTCGGTCGCGCCTTCGATGGTCTCCTGCTCTTCGATGTACTCGACGACGTTCTGCACCTCGCGCGAGTCGTACCCGAGGCGCCGGAGCGCGCGCGGGACGGTGCCGTTGACGATCTTCAGCATGCCGCCGCCGACGAGCTTCTTGTACTTGACGAGTGCGATGTCCGGCTCGACGCCCGTGGTGTCGCAGTCCATCATGAACGCGATCGTGCCCGTGGGGGCGAGCACAGTGACCTGCGAGTTGCGCACGCCGTGCCGCTCGCCGTCCTCGAGCGCGTGATCCCAGGCTTCGCGCGCGGCCCGCAGCAGGTCGAGCGGCACCAACGAGGTCTTGAGCTTGTGCGCGTACCCGCGGTGTTTCGCGATCACGCGGAGCTGCGGGTCGCGGTTGCGGTCGTATCCCGCGTAGGCCCCGAGCACCGATGCGATGCGCGTGGACTGCAGGTAGGCCTCGCCGCACATGAGCGCCGTGACGGCCGCCGCGTACTCGCGCCCGGCCTCGGAATCGTAGGCGAGCCCGAGCGCCATCAACAGCGCACCCAGGTTGGCGTAGCCGAGGCCCAGCTCGCGGTAGTCGCGCGCGTTCTGCGCGATCTTGTCGGTCGGGTAGCTCGACTTGTTGATGACGATGTCCTGCGCCGTGATCGCGATGTCGACCGCGTGGCGGAAGGCCGCGACGTCGAAGGTGCCGGCCTCGTCGACGAACCGCATGAGGTTCAGGCTGCCGAGGTTACAGGCGCTGTCGTCGAGGTGCATGTACTCCGAGCACGGGTTCGACGCGTTGATGCGGGACGTGTTCGGGCACGTGTGCCAATCGTTGATCGTGGTGTCGAACTGCATCCCGGGGTCGCCGCACTGATGCGTCGCCTCCGCGATCACGCGCAGGATCTCGCGGGCCGGCCGCGTCTCACAGGGCTGTCCCGACGTGACGAAGCGGGTCGACCAGGTGCGGCCCTCGACCGCGGCGCGCATGAACTCGTCGGTCACGCGCACCGAGTTGTTGGCGTTCTGGAAGAACACGGAGCCGTACGCCGGGCCGTCCAGCGAGCTGTCGTAGCCCGCCGCCACGAGCGCCCAGGCCTTCTTCTCCTCTTCGACCTTGCAGCGGATGAACTCCATCACGTCGGGATGGTCGACGTTGAGCACGACCATCTTGGCCGCGCGCCGCGTCTTGCCGCCCGACTTGATGACCCCGGCCGACGCGTCGGCCGCCCGCATGAACGATACCGGCCCCGACGCCGTGCCGCCGCCCGCGAGCGGCTCCTTCGCCGAGCGGATCTTGGACAGGTTCACCCCCGAGCCCGACCCACCCTTGAAGATGACGCCTTCCCTACGGTACCAGTCGAGGATCGAGTCCATCGTGTCCTCGACGGAGAGGATGAAGCACGCCGAGCACTGGGGTTTGGCCTCGACCCCCACGTTGAACCACACCGGGCTGTTGAAGGAGAACCGTTGCTCGAGGAGCATGTGCGTGAGCTCGTCCTGGAACGTGCGCTTGTCGGCCGGGGTCGCGAAGTACCCCTGCTCGACGCCCCACTGCGCGATCGTGTTGACGACACGACCGATCAGCTGGCGCACGCTGCGCTCGCGCTGCGGCGTTCCCACCGGCCCGCGAAAGTACTTCGACACCACGACGTTGGTGGCGAGCTGCGACCAGCTCCGCGGCACCTCGACGTCCCGCTGCTCGAACACGACCTCGCCGCGTTCGCCCTGGATGACGGCGGAGCGGGTTTCCCACTCCACGTCGTCGTACGGATCCGCCCCCTCCGCGACGAATCGCCGCGCAATGCTGAGGCCCCGGCCAGGCGTCGTCGGATATCCTCCGAGGTCCCGCGCCGCTGCGCTCTCCTCGGACCGCTCCATCACCATATCGACCCCCCTCCCTGGGATTCCGTCCAACGTCTATATGTTGGATGGGCGAGCCACATACTCCACCATATCTTGTGCTGTCAACGGGCCGACCGCAAGTCGGATCGCGCGGCGCACCGGAGGCCGTCGTGGCCCGTGATCTGACGCGGCTCGGCGATGCGCTGCGCGCGGCGCTGGCCCGCTTGCCGGCCGGTGCGGAGCTCGTCAACTACCCCATCTGGTCCGACTGGACGACACTCGTGGGACCGACCATCGCCCGCCATGCGCAGCCCCGGCGGCTCAAGCGCGGCGTACTCGTCGTCGCCGTCGACGGACCCGAGTGGATGCACGAATTGCACTTCATGAAGCGCGAGCTGCGCGAGCGTCTGAACTCGCACGTCGGACGACCCATCGTCCGCGACATCTTCCTGGTCCTGGCAACCGACTTTTAGACGACCCAAGACTTCGTCTTGGGTCGGGCGCGAGCGTGCGACGTTCGCGGCACGCGCGAGCGCCGTGCCGCGGCCGGCGAAGCCGGCGCGGCAGACGAGGTACGCCCGCGGCCGTCTCGCTCGATTGCCTCGGTCGTCTTGGTCGGATCCTCTTTGGCCGGCTGGGGCCCCGATGCTATGCTGCCGGGGTTCCATGGTCGATCGATGGGAGCGGTTCGCGAGTGTCCTCGATGCGCGGACGCGCCGGCAGCTCCCGCAGGCGGACGCCACGGTGGCGGCAGTGCTGGTTCCGTTGCAGCTCACGCACGACGGCATTCACCTGGTCTACACGCGGCGCGCGGCCGCGCTGCCGAATCACGCGGGTCAGGTCGCGTTTCCCGGCGGCGTGCGCAATCCGACGCGCGACGCCAGCCTCGTCGAAACCGCGCTGCGCGAGGCCGAGGAAGAGATCGGCATCGCGCGTGGGGACGTCCGGCTGTTGGGGGCACTCGACGACATCAGCACCGTCAGCTCGCGCTTCGTGATCACGCCGTACGTAGGGCTGGTCCCGCATCCGTACGCGTGGGTTCCCTGCCCGCGCGAAGTCGACACCGTGTTCAGCGTGGCGCTGGACCGCCTGCTGGCGCCCGACGCCGAGCGGCGCGAGCTGTGGGACTTCGACGGTCAGTCGGTGCCGATCGACTTCTTTCCGATCGATGGACACGTGATCTGGGGAGCGACGCATCGGATCACGCGCAATCTGCTGGACGTGCTTGGGGAGGTGGGGTGATGCGGACGATGCTCTTGTTGGTGGTGTTGGTGGCGGTGCTCCTGTTCACCATGGCCGAGCCCCTGGCGCCAAAGGCCAGCGTGACGGCCCCGCCGACGCTGGGGGCCTCGACCCCCTTCGAGGTGACCGCGAGCGATCGCGGTTGGGGGCTGGCCGACGTCGAGGTGCGGCTCCTGCCTGCGGGGGGCGGCGCCCCGGTCGTGCTGGCGAAGGAATCGTACCCGCGGAGCCTCGGGGTCGGGAGCGGCGTCCGCGCCGCCCGCCTCACCGTCACCCCGAACGCCGCGGGAACCCCGCCGCCCGAGGGCCCGTCGACGGTCGAAGTCGTGGCGCGCGACTGGTCGTGGCTGAACGTCTTCCGCTCGACACCGACGGCCACTCACACCATCGTGGTCGATCTCACGCCGCCGCGGCTCGAGGTTCTCAGTAGCCAGCAGCGGATGGCCGTGGGCGGCAGCGAGACCCTCGTCTACCGCGTCTCGGAGGACGCGGCCGAGAGCGGCGTGGTGGTCGGCGAGGTCACGTTTCCCGGTACGACCGGCTACTTCGCGGATCCCGCGTTGCGCGTGGCGCTCTTCACCGTCCCGCACGACCACGCCGCCTCCGTCCCGACCGCGTTCGCCATCGACGCGGCCGGCAACCGGCGAACGGCCGCGCTCGACGTCCGCGTGAAGCCGACGACCTTCCCCCAAAAGACGCTCGAGCTGAGCGACGCCTTCCTGCAGAAGAAGGTCCCGGAGCTGCTCGCCGCCAACCAGCTGCCGCCCGCGGCCGACCTCGTGGAAGGATACCTGCGCATCAATCGCGAGCTGCGGGTGCGCACGGAAGAACGGCTCCGCGCGCTCTGTCGCGGACGCAGCACGAAGCGCTATTGGAGCGAGGGCCTGCTGCGGCTGCCGAACGCGGCGCCGCTCGCGGGCTTCGGCGACCGCCGGACCTATCGCTACGGCAACCGGGCCATCGACGAGCAGACGCATCTCGGCTTCGACTTGGCGTCGTTGCAGGGCGCCGTCGTTCCGGCGGCGGCAGGCGGCACGGTGACGTTCGCGGGTCCGCTCGGCATCTACGGTGACACGGTCGTCCTCGACCACGGGCTCGGGCTCTACACGCTCTACGGACACCTGCGGCAGATCGACGTCGCGGCGGGTGCCGCCGTCGAGCGCGGACA
>Ga0187893_10013708_pt1 | contig 11219 bp, 13 predicted proteins | sample MA1701074metaG_FD_139574 | JGI IMG/M metagenome (GOLD analysis project Ga0187893, IMG submission 139574) | White microbial mat communities from a basaltic lava cave in the Kipuka Kanohina Cave System on the Island of Hawaii, USA - MA170107-4 metaG ...
TGAGATTCAAGCTGGGCAAAGCGGGGATTTTCGACGAGTGGCAGGACCCGAGCCTGACGGGAGTGGCTCCATCCAGCTACTATCGCGACACGTTCCAGACGCGCGAATACACGCAGCAGGCGTACGAACCGTACTTTGAGATTCTCGAGTACATAGAAGGAGGCTGGCTGAAGTTCCAGGACCTCGTGGTCATGAGAAAAAGATGATCTCCGGCACCGTCGCGCCCCAGATCTCCGTGGTGATCGTCAACTACAACGGCCGTCAGTGGCTTGAATCCTGTTTGACGGCGCTCGGGGACCGCGGCCCCTCCGCACCCGAGATCATTCTCGTGGACAACCAGTCCACGGATGGCTCGCCCGAATGGGTGCGCGAGCGGTTTCGGCACGTCAAGGTGCACGAGGCGGGCAGCAATCTCGGCTTCGCCGGCGGGAACAACGCCGGCGCCCGTCTGGCCCGCGGCGAGTTTCTTGCCTTCCTGAACAACGACACGATCGCCGAACCTGGATGGCTGAGGGCTCTGCATCGAGCGGTGTCGGCCGATCCGGCGGCCGGCCTGGCGACGTCCAAGATTGTCTACATGCACGATCCATCGATCGTCGACAGCGCTGGGGACGGCTATCTGCGCGCGGGAGGCGCCTTCAAGCACTTTCACGGGGAGTCGGCGGCTGTGGCGAGCGATCCACGGGAGGTCTTCGGCGCCTGCGGTGCGGCCTTCATGATCCGCCGCGATCTCTTCCTCCAGCTCGGCGGCTTCGACGAGGATTTCTTCATGGTCTATGAGGACGTCGACCTGTCGTTTCGGGCGCGCCTTCGCGGCTATCGCTGCGTGTACGCGGCCGACGCGGTGGTCCGGCACGCAGGCAGCGCGAGTCTTGGCACCCTGAGTCCCGCGGCTGTGTTCTACGGTCAGCGCAACCTCGAGTGGACGTACCTCAAGAACATGCCGCTGCCGCTCCTCCTGCGATCGCTTCCCAGCCACGTCCTCTACGACACTGCGGCGGCGTTCCGATTCGCGTCGGCGGGATTGCTGGGGGCGTTCCTTCGGGCAAAGTGGGCGGCGGTCGCCGGCCTTCCCCGCGTCCTGAAGAAAAGGGCCGGGGAGCAGCGGCGGCGTCGATCGAGCGCGGCCGTTCTGTGGCGTGCGATGGAGTCGGGCTGGATCCGACAGAAGTACCGCGAGAAACAGTTCGACTTCCGCCGCGGGGCTACGCGAACGAGCTCTCGAGCCTGATTGCCAGATCGCTCGTCATCGCATGCGCCGCGGCGGCGGCGAGGCGCCGCGAGAAGCAATGTCTGGTCATGGGGGCCGGTCCTTGGCCAGGAGACGTTCAACTTGCCCAACCTTGCGAGCCGGGTCCCGATTCACCAGGGTACCGGCCCGGACGGGACGTCGTACCAGCTGGGCGACATGGCTGGTACCGACACGGTCACCCTCACCGTTCAGCAGATTCCTTCCCATAATCACGCGTTGATGGCATCGACCGGCGGCGACTACGCGCGACCCGGTGCCGAACAACAGCCCGTTGACCGCGGCCGGAGACGTCTACAACCAGTCACCAGATCTCGTGCCCCTGAACACAGCGCAGGCGATCACACCGACAGGCGGCAGCCAGCCGCACGAGAACTGCCAGCCGTTCCTGTGCATCAACTTCATCATCTCGCTGTTCGGCGTGTTCCCGAGCCAGACCTAGGGCGGATGCGATTTCTGTGCAGCAAACGAAGGCGGCGGAGAGCCGTCAACTCTGGAGGCCCATCTTCGGAGCTCACCCCTTTCGGGGACGCCAGTGCTGGGACCGGTCGCCGGTCAGCCTTGGGACAGACCGTTGCCGCCGGTCTGACACACTGGCGGACCTGCCCGACGACGACGGACTCGTTGACCCGGCGGGAGGAACCGCTGTTCGCTGAGTTCTGGGCCTCGGCGGCTTGGACGCGCCTATGGGCGGACTGAGAACCCGACGGCGGCCGCGGCTGTCCTGCGACGCTCGTCGAAGCAGACCAGCACGCGTTGCCGCGGACGTTCCCGGCACCAGACCAGCGCAGCCGCCAGTTGCGCGGCATCAGCCGCCCGGAGACCGTGAGCGTCGGGCAGCTCCTCGGCAAGCAATCGCACTTTTTCCGTAGGCAGTATTTCGTCCCACGCGGCCCGCAGCTGTGCGAGACGAGCGACCGCGCGAGCGCGATGCTCCCCGGTGAGATATCCCTCCCGCGCGAGCCGGGCGAAGGCGCTGCGCGCTTCGAGCGGCGTGCCCCACCAGACGACCATCCGCTTCAACTCCCGGTGCAACCGGCGGCCCTGCGCGGTGGCCCGTTGTGAGCAGCAGAGTGGCACGATGGCGCTCGCGTCCCAGAAGGCCATCTCAATCGTCGTCGCGATCGCCGGTGACGGCCGCCACGGCCTGTTCCGGCGTCACTGAAGGACGTTGCGCCGTCCAGAACGACGGAGCGATGCGGCCCGAGCCCTTTCGCATGAGTCCAGCCGCGATCAGCGCGGCGTCATCCGTGTCGTCCCCGTCGACGGTGAACGGGACGATCTTCGCGATTGGCCGGTGCCGATCCCGCACCACGATTTCCTCGCCGGCGCGGACCTCCTGCAGGTATTGCGTCAGCCGGTTCCGGAGATCCGCGATATTGGTGCTTCGCATCCATCGCCTCGATATGGCCATCATAGCCATGTTGCGGCGGGTCGGCAACCGTTGACCCAGCCCTCCTTTCGCCTGAAAAGCGGAAGCCGCGCGACCCTGCGGGGAACGCCACGCGTCCCTGAGACCAGGGCCTGGTGGCTCCCGACTTCGATCAGGTGAAGACCGCCTCGTACTGGGTCCCCTTCCCGTCGCGGCCGACCGGCACGATGAAGAGGCTGTCGAACGTGATGCTTGGCCCAGGGGCGACCTACACGGCCGCTTATCGGTTGACCCAAGAGGACGCGGTCAACTGTACTGTGGGCACCTGCACGTTCTCGTTGCAGAACTTCACCGGCAGCGGCACGAATGCGACCGACATTCAGAACTGGGTCACCTCCACCAAATCGAACACCACCGGCGGGAACATCGTCTCCGTCTCGATCGGAGGCGGGTTCCAGACAACCGCCAGTTGCCCGACGCCGCCATGACCGCCGGCGCACAGGGCCATGGAGAACGCTTCAAGGACATCTCGCAGGCAAGAGCTCAATTGACGACTTTGACACACCGATTGGAGGCGGAATGGCAGAACCGTTCTTGTCAGAGATCAGGATCATGAGTTTCGGCTTCGCGCCACGGTGTCAAGCAGTGAATGGGTGAAAGTGTCAGGCAGTGAATCGTGAATGCGGGGCTTCGGCTTCGCAGCAGGGTGCAGGGAGACTTTCGCAGCAGAGTACTGGGAGACTTCCTTGTAGGGTGCTGGGCGGCTTCGCCGTCGATCTGTGTCAGGTGTCGACGCTTCCCGGATCCCTTCGTCTCGCGTCCAGCAGCTCTTCGAGGTAACGACGGTCGGCCGCATCAGACGGGCGCAGAGTGTTCTTGGTCCGAATGAGCGTCTCGGGACTGGCCAAGGGAATCGAGACACCGTCGAGCGTGACGCACTCGCTATCCCTGGCCGCCTCGCGGTAATCGATGCCGCACGCCAACGCCATCAGGTCGATGACGATCTCGTCCGCCACTCTGACGACAGCGTAGTGCGCGATGTCCGTGTCGGCGACTTCGTCGACGGCGCGATCTTCCAGAATGCGGAGGGCCTGTTTCACCCGGGCGACATTCTCAGCGGACGCGTCGACTAGAAGATCGATGTCCTTGGTCGTTCGTGCACCGCCGTGGGCAATCACGGCGAACCCCCCGATGAGGAGGTATCGGGCGCCAGCGTCGTTCAGGGCGCGGCAGATCCGGACGAGATCGTCGATGTGAGGCTCGCGTGCGTACGGGCCATCGTGCGCGTCATCCACGCATCGGCCTCCTCGAAGCTGCCGAACCGGTAGACACCTCGTGGAACAACCGCCCGGGTGCGGCGGAGGGCCGCCAGTGTGCGCTGAAGAACACCGCGAGTGCCGCCGTCCACACGGCGCCGCCCGACCGTCTTGATCATCTGCGTATTGTACATGGCCTCGGCGACGGAACGAGGTGTCCGAGTGGGGTGGCAACGGTGTCAGGCAGTGAATCGTGAACGGCGCTTAGGGGCAGGCGGCAAAGGCGGGACGGGAGACAACCCAGCATTGACCACGGCGAACTGGTCGTCAAACCGGTCACACTGAAGGCCATTGCGGCGGCCGAGTTCAAGGCCGAATGCCGGTGACCTTGGGGTCAGATCTTGTATTTCAACATGTCCTGACGCCACACCGGCGGTGGCGACGAGCCCCGCATCGTTGTCGCCCAGGCGCCGAAACCTGCGGCGCAGACGCGTTCGTCAGTCCATCCCTTCGATGTCGCTCAAGTCCTTCAACCGGCCGGTCGCGCGCTTGTTCCGCACGAACGAGGCCCGGTCGATGAAATCGACCTCGAGCTCGCCGAACGGCCGGCGGATGCGGTCGGGCCAGGCCTGCTCGAATGTCAGGCCCGTCAGCTCCGTGAGGATGTCGATACGGCCCGGCGGCACGCCGATCTGGTACACGACACCGGGGCGGGCGAAGTCCGCCTCTCCGATCCATAGGCGCCGACGATCATGAACCGGACATCAGCCGCGGCGAACGCGCGCAACAGATCGACAAAGTCCGGATTCATGCGTCGGTCCACCCGTGAGGCGCCACAGCTCCTGACTGAGGCGCCAGGCTTCGAGCGCGCGGTCCGCTTCCGCGATCTGCGACCAATACGCCCGATCTTCGCGATCGGCGTCGCCCGCCGACGCGAATCGGCGGATCGTCATCCTGCGCGCCCGCTCGATCGCGCGATCTGCCGCGTTGGACATGAACGTATCTTACCAATTCCCCTTGACGGCGGCGGGGACCCGGTGACGCCGGTGTCAGGCAGTGAATCGTGAACTCAGGCTGGCCGCCGAGCTACCAGATGATCCGCAACCGCGCCGGAGGCGCTCGAACGCTTCGTATAGGTTCGATCGGGTTCGATCAGGTTCGATTAGGTTCGAAAGGTTCGAGCAGGTTCGAACAAATTCAGCCTGCAAGATCATCGCAAGCTCCTGCCGCTCTGATACGCCCCCTCAGGACACCCGCCTACCCGTTCGAGTGGGTTCGAACAGGTTCGAACCCTTTCGGATGCCTGGTGCCTGGTGCCTCGTGCCTCGTGCCTCGTGCGAATCGGGTGCCTGGGGCCTGGTCGGTGCACCGTGCACGTGCGCCGGCACCTCGAACCTCGAACCTTCTCGAACCTTCTCGAACCCTTCGAACCCTTTCGAACCCCTCGAACCTTTCGAACGGTGATACCCGTACAATGAGCCGCACCATGCCGTTGACGCTCGCCGCCACCGCCATCGCCATTGTCGTCGCCGCCGCGCAGCCGCCGCGCGAAGCGACATCCCTGCTCGGCAAGCCGCTGGTGTCACCGCCGGTCGCGGACGGCGTTCGGGCCAGGCTCGAAGCAGACCTGGCCGCCGCGCGCAGCGCGCTGGACCGTGCACCCGCCGATCCGGACGCGCGCATCTGGGTCGGTCGTCGTCTCGCGTATCTCGGACGCTACCGTGACGCGATCGCGGTATTCACCGAGGGCGTCGAGCGTTTTCCCAAGGACGCGCGGTTCCTGCGCCACCGCGGGCATCGCTACATCACCGTGCGCGAGTTCGACCGGGCGGTGGCCGATCTCGAGCGCGCCGACGCGCTCGTCGCCGGCACACCGGACGAGGTCGAACCTGACGGTCAGCCGAACCCGCGCAACATCCCGCTGACCACGCTTCAGTCCAACATCCGCTACCACCTCGCGCTGGCCTACTACCTCAAGGGGGACTACGCGAAGGCGGCACCGGTGTGGCAGCGGGCCCGCGATGCGGTGAAGAATCCGGACAACCTGGTGTCGGCCACGCACTGGCGCTACCTCACGCTGCGGCGACTTGGTCGATCGGATGAGGCCGCGCGGGCGCTCGACGCCATCGCGCCGGGACTCGACGTCATCGAGAACGCCAGCTACTACTCGCTCTGTCAGATGTACATGGGCACGCGCACGGCGGACGATGTGCTCGGAGCGGCGGGAACCGGACCGTCGGGCGCGGCCGTCGTCTACGGAGTCTCGGCGTGGCACGCGATACAGGGCCGCAGGGCCGAGGCGCGCGCGCTCTGGCAGCGACTCGTCGAGGGCCCCGACTGGGCGCCGTTCGGCGTGATCGCGGCGGAAGCCGACCTCGCACGCGAGCATGAGCGAGTCGATGCGGCACCCGCGTTTTGCTACCAGATGACGCGAACGGCGCCGGACGCGCGAATGTCCGCGTCGTGCGTCAGGAGCGGCAGCGCCAGCGTTCGTGCGGCTGCAGCAATCAACCCATCGAACGGATCGCGCGTGAATCGCAGCTCGTCGGCGAGATAGACCTGCTCGGGCGTCAGATCGAACGGGTGATACGCCGGGTTGCTGAAGAGATCGTCGAAGAAGTTTCGAATCGGACGCCGCAGATTGATGCGGCTGGCACGCGCAAGGAGACCGACTTCCCAGATCACAGCCATCGGTACGTACACGAGCGCCTGCTGGCGCTCGCAGGCGTCGAAGTGTGCCGCCGCCCGGCGTCCCAGCCCCTGGCTGCGCGCCGCGTGGAAGAGCAGGGCGTGTGTGTCGGTGACCGCGGTCGGGAGATCAGCCACGGCGACGTGAGCGCCTGACGCGCCGAACCGGTTCGTATGTCGCGCGCGCTTCAGAGACGCGAAGCGGCCGCGCCAGCGACGCGGCAAAGAGGTCTCGCAGCGTACGATCCGCTCGCTCGAGCCGCGGGTCGTCGACGGGGAGATCGATGGTGCCGACGACGCTCCGCGCGGCGGCCGGTCCGCCGCGCTGGCCCGCGCGCGCCGCCGTAATCAGGTCATCGACCGCGGCGCTGAGATTGCCATGACCGTATCCGCGGCCCTTCAGCCAGAGCAGGTTGGCCTCGTCGAGCGTGAGCGACACGGCCTTCTTCGGCATGACAATGTTATATCATGTTTAAATATTATACCGGGGACGCCCCCACCGCCCCGGCCCTCCTGCTACCATGTCGATCGCGTGCGGCGCAGAATGACCTCGTTGTGGCTGGCCGGTCGCGGCACGTGAGCCCGCCCGTCCGAGCATTCATCATCGCCTCCGCCGCCGCCGCGGTGGGGGTCGCGACGCTGCTGGGCACGCGCGCGGCCTGGTATCCGACGCTCGTCGCCGCTGTGCTCACCGCGCTCCTGTCCTCTCGCGCGCCCGCGATCGTCCCGCCCGTCATCATCAGCTGTTTCTACGTGATGCCCGTCGCGAGCTTCGGCCTCACCGGGCGATGGCACTTTTCCGCGCTGACGCCCGTCCTCGCTCTTCTCCTCGCATCGCTGGCGGTCGCGATTCCGCGGACCGCAACGCTCCCGAATCCCTGGCGTGCAGCGCTCGCGTGCTGGGCGCTGGTCGTCGCCGTGAGCTGGCCGATCATCGCGCTGCGGGAGATCGACTTCTGGTGGCCGCTCCTCTGGAGCTTCCGGATTCCAACCGCGGCGGGCGGCTTTCCGCCACCGGCTGTGGTGGGATGGACCGCGCACGTCGCCGCGTCGCAGCTTCTCGGATTGCTGTGGTTCGAGTACCTCTGGGCTCTCCACCCTGGGGCCGGCGCGGCGTTCATCCGCCGCGTCGTCGTGACACTCGGGGCGGTCGCGCTCGGGGCATCTCTTCTGGCCGTCTACCAGGGCTTCGTCGATCTCGAGTTCCTCAGCAGCAGCGTCTGGCCCTCCCTTCGCCGCGCCGCCGGAGCGCTGATGGACGCGAACGCTTCGGGGATGCTCGCCGCGATGTGGCTGACCGGGTTCATGGCGCTCGCCGCTTCGGCGCCGAGCGGCGTCGTTCGCGGCGTCTCCGTGTTCGGCGCCGCGGCGGCCGCGCTGGCGACGTGGTGCTCGGGATCCCGGTCGGCGTTGGCGGCGGCAACCATCGGCGTGGGCGTGATGCTGATCGGGAGCCTCGGCTCCGTCCGCCGCCCGCGCCGAATGCTTTCGGCAGGCGTCGCCGCCTTCGCCGTGGCGGCGCTCGTTCTGATGCTCGTCGTCGGAGGGCTTCTCCCTCCGCAGTCGACCTCGCCGCTCGCGCGGATCGTCGCTTCGGTCCCGGGCGGGCCCACCGAGATCGCACGCTGGTTGTGGACCCGCGAGGGCTACGGCACGGCGGCGGTCCAGATGATCCGCGATTTCCCAGTCGCCGGCGTCGGGATCGGAACGTTTCACTCGATCGGCGTCGACTATTCGAGGACCGTCGGCGGCGTGGCGCTGCCTCCCGACAACGCCCAGAACTGGTATCGCCACCAGATGGCCGAGTTGGGAACCCTTGGCAGCCTGGGCTGGCTTGCCTTCATCGGACTCTTCACGATTGCCGTCATCCGCCCTGGGTCGAGTGTCGCAGCCCCGATGCCAGCCAACGCGCTTCGGGGCTCGCTCGCCGCGCTGGCGTTCGCCTCGCTGGTCGGCATGCCGGGGCAGCACCCGGCCATCATCCTGACGTTCTGGACGTTCGCGTTCTGGTTGCTGCAGCTTATCGATCCTGCGATGGTGGTACGAGGCCTCAGCCTCGTCCGGATCCCAACGACCCTCAAGGGTCGTACCACATCTCTACTAGTAGTTGCGATCGTCGGTGTCCACGCCGCCGCAACGGTCTACTCGAGCAGACACGATCTTCGCGTGCCGTACCGGGCCGCGCGGTTCGATTTCGACTACGAGTACGGATTTATCAGACAGGAAGGCAGCGACGAGCTCTGGGTCCGGGATCACGCGGTTGCCGTTCCTCGAGCCGCGACGAACGCGCTGCAGCTGACGCTCCGGAGCGACGCGGCAAGCGACCGCAGCCCCGTAGGAACGGTGATCCGGATCGACGGCACCCGGGTCGTTCGCAGGACGCTCCGCGGATCGGAATCGGTCACCGAAGTGGTGTCGGTCCCGGGCGGTGGCAGACGATTCGTGCTGGAGGTCCACGTGACCCCGGCGTCCGATGCCGAGCCCCGGCCCCGCGTGGCGGTCCGGTGGGAGTTCGTCCGCTAAACGCGCCGTGCAACGACCGCGTAATCGAGGTGCGTGAACAGCCGGTCGTTCAGACGCTCCATGTTCAGGTTGAACGCGGCGACGAGCTCGTGGAGGCGGCGCGCCTCCGGAGGAGCGGAAGGAGAAGGCTCTGCGAGCGGCGCGACGCGTCGCAGCCGATCCGCTTCGGGGATCGGCGTGCGGAAACGGACCTCGGCATCCGCGAAGCCACTGGCGACCACGAGAAACTTCAACGTGTCCGGATGCAGCGGACGCGCGTGCGTGAGGTCGCGCAGGAAGCTGTCGAAGAACGCCACCCAGCAGGACGGGTTGATCGTCTCGAGCACCAGACGCGCGCCGGGACAGAGCGCGCGGCCGGCGGCGCGGACGAACGCGATCAGCCGATCCGGTGGAAGGTGCTCGACGACCTGCGCCGCGAACAGCCCCCCGACGCTGGCGTCCGGCAGGCCCTCGAGGTGCGTCACGGCGTCGGCCCGCTCGGCCGTCACACCGCGCGCTCGGCACACCTCCACCATTTCCGCGTTCAGGTCGATCCCGCGCGCGGAGATGCCCGCCTCCTTCAGCAGCGACAGGAACTCGCCGCGTCCGCAGCCGGCATCGATGACACTGTGCGCGCCCGAGAAGAGCGCCACGTAATCTGACTGCCGGGCGCGGATGTCCGCCTCGGATCCGCGGAAACAATCCTCGAAGGCGAGGTAGGACGGATCCGGCTCAGGTGCACTAGGCGCTCTGGGTGCGGGTGCTCCAGGTGCTTCAGGTGCTCGAGGTGCGGCCGTTTCGAGCGCCCGCTCGGCGCGCTGGCTCGCGCGCTGCGCCAGCGTCGCGGTCATGGCCGCATCCGACGCGCGCTGCTCGATCACTCTCAGCTTCGAATCGACGTAGGGGGTGATCTGCTGCAGGAACTGAATCAGCAGCGACTGGAAGGTGGCGAGCCGCTCGGCCGCCGACGCCGCGTCAACGCCTTCGCCGACCACGCGGTCGAGCGCGGCGAACACGTCGTGATACCGACGGTGAGCTTCTTCGCGGTCACGCTCGAGACGGTCGGTGCCTATCATTGTTTAGTGTGCGCTGGGGCCCCACCCCCAGCGCCTACCACGCCTCGCTTACGCTCGGCGCGCTGGTTCGAAGCACTGGGGCAGAAGCACACATTCAGCAACCACCTTCAGCAATCAGCAATGACCTGGCCCCACCCCCGCTCGCTCGCCGCGCGGTAGGGTGATCATCGGGCGATCATGCCCTCCACCGGGCTGCTCGCCGCGGCGTGCATTTTCTTCGGGATACGTCCCGCGCGGTAGGCGAGGCGTCCCGCCTCGACGGCGAGGCACATCGCGCGCGCCATCGAAACGGGATCCTGTGCGCCGGCGATCGCCGTGTTCATCAGCACGCCGTCGGCGCCGAGCTCCATCGCGACGGCCGCATCGGAGGCCGTGCCGACGCCCGCGTCCACGATCAGCGGAACTCTGGTCTGTTCGCGGATGATCCGCAGATTGTTCGCGTTCTGGACGCCCAGCCCCGAGCCGATTGGCGCCGCCAGCGGCATCACCGCCGCCGCTCCAGCCTCCTCGAGCTTGCGGCACACGATCGGGTCGTCGCTGGTGTACGGCAGGACGACGAAGCCTTCGCCCACGAGCACGCGCGTCGCCTGGAGGAGCGCCTCGTTGTCAGGGAAGAGCGTCCGCTCGTCGCCGATGACCTCGAGCTTCACCCAGTTCGACAGGCCGGCTTCGCGCGCCAGCCGCGCCGTCCGAATCGCCTCCTCCGCGTTGTAGCAGCCCGCGGTGTTGGGCAGCAGGAAAAACTTCTTCGGATCGACGTAATCGAGGAGCGACTCCTTCGACCGGTCGGCGATATTCACGCGCCGCACGGCGACGGTCACCATCTCGGCGCCGGACGCTTCGTGCGCCTGCGCCATCACCGCGAAGGAGGAGTACTTGCCCGTGCCGACGATCAGCCGGGAACGGAACGTGCGGCCGGCGATTTCCAAGGTATCCGTCATCTTTTACTTTGTTTCGTCGTGGGGCCCCACCCCCACGACCTGCCACGGCTCACTTCGTTCGCCGCGCTGTTTCGGAGCTCTGGGCCCCACCCCCGACAAAGTTCACAATCTCCACCTCATCCGCCTCCTCGACCA
>Ga0187893_10013709_pt1 | contig 11218 bp, 9 predicted proteins | sample MA1701074metaG_FD_139574 | JGI IMG/M metagenome (GOLD analysis project Ga0187893, IMG submission 139574) | White microbial mat communities from a basaltic lava cave in the Kipuka Kanohina Cave System on the Island of Hawaii, USA - MA170107-4 metaG ...
CTCTGCGCTCGCGATCAGTCGAGGAAGACCTGGTCCTTGTCCTCGAAACGCATGCCCAGCGCGATCAGGATCTTGCGCTTGGTGTCCATGCGGCAATTCATGCCCTTCTCCACGGAGTGGATCGTGCGCAGGGCGACCTTGGCCTTCTTGGCCAGCTGCGCCTGGGTCATGAGCTTGTTCTCGCGAAGCTCGCGCACCCGGTTCCGCTTCCGCGGCTGCTTGTCGTCCATCGATTCTGCGAAGCTCATGTGCTCCATTCCGCGGAGCTCCTCCCGGTCAAGCAGTGGGCGCCCACCCTCATAGGCGCCCCCTGGCGTATTCACCGCATCCGATCGGGAACGCGTTTCCGCTTCTTTAGCGGCGGCCAGCGTTTACGCGGATCGGACTCAAAGTGGGTGCGCGCGCGGGGAGGCGACCGGGCGGCGCGGATTTGCAAAGGTCTTGCGCGAGCCTGTGCGCGCCGCGTGCCGGCATGTGATACGCAAGCGGACCGCGATTAGGCGGCCGTGAGCCAACTCGAGAGGGACGACCACTGGCGGAAGCCGAGCCCGAAGCCGAGTCCAAGCCCGGCCCGGGCCGGGGGCGGCGGATCTGGCGCCGGGTCGCGCTGTCCGTGGTCGTGCTCGGGCTCGTGTCGGGTGCGGCGCTGGTGGCGCTGATCTACAGCGCCAATGCGGAGTTCGTGGCGGGCGCGCTCTCGCGCCTGCTCGGACGGCACGTCGAGATCGGCGCGATCTCGTTCTCGCCCGGGCGCAACCTCGGGGTCGAGATCGAGCGGCTGCGGATCTCCGATCCGGCCGCGCCGGACGAGCCGGCGCTGTTCGAGGTCGAGCACGCGAGCGGCGAGCAGGCCTGGCCGCGGCTGTTCGCGGGACAGCTCTTGCCGCGCGACTGGGTGCTCGAGCGCCCGGTGCTGCGCTTGCGCGAGAGCCCCGGCGAGTCGGCCGACTCGGAGCTCGACCTGGCCGCGCTGCCGCGGCTCGGCCTATCGGTGACGGACGGCGAGGTCTCCTATCAGCCGAGCAAGGGCGAGCCGTGGCTCGTGAGCGGACTGCGGCTCGAGATGCGCCGCTCCGGCTTCGGCCGGCGCGTCGAAGGCGACGCGACCGCGCGCATCGCGCGCGGCAAGAGCAAGGTGGGCGAGCTGGCGATGCGCTTCTCCGCCGACCGCAGCCAGGCGCAGACGCGCGGCAGCGTGGTGGGCCTCGACCTCGCGCTGCTGCCGGCGGCGCCGGTGAAGGCGCGCGGTCTCGCGACCGGCCGCTTCGACCTGACCTACGGCTACGACGAGGCGTCGCTCCTGGGCAAGCTCGACCTCGACGTGGCGGGGCTCTCGATTCCCGTCTCCGGCCTCGACGCGCCGATCGCGCCGGCCAAGACCCAGATCGCGCTCGACGTGGACTGGAACGGCCGCGTGCTCGAGCTGGGCCTGCGTCCGCTCGCGCTCGACGACCTGGTCGCGACCGGCAACGTCACGCTCGACACGTCGAGCCCGGGGCGGCTCGCGCTGGACGTGAAGCTCGCCGACTTCGAGCCCGGGCGCCGCGATCGCCTGAACCCGCTGACGCTGCTCGGCATGAAGGAGGAGATCTGGAAGGAGGTCGCGTCGGAGATCGACGCCGGGGTGGTCGCGGATACGCACCTGCTGATCGACGTGCCGCGCACGACCGCCGGCGCGCGGCTCGCCTTCGACGCGCCGCTCGCGCCCGAGGCGTTCCAGCTGAGCCTCACCGCGCGCGACGGCGTGTACCGGCCGAACCCGCGCACGCGGCTCTCGAACATGGGCGGCCGGCTCGAGATCGTCGGCAACGTGCTCAGCATCCACGGCCTGCGCCTGATCGACGAGGGCGAGGCGACGCCCGAGATCAACGTGCGCATCGACGGCCTCGACCGCCTCGTGCGCCTGCCCGACGACGAGGACGAGGTGGTCGGCGGCCCGGACGCGGGGCTGCCCGGGCTCGAAGCCGCGCTGGACGGGCTGGGCGACGACGACCCCGAGGAGCCGGACGGAACCGGTCCGCCGGCGATCGCGTTCAGCGACCTCGCGCTGCGCTACCCCGCCTTCGTGCTGCCGCTGCGCGAGGCCTCGGGCGTCCTGCAGTTCCCGTCCGGGGGACTCGTCGCCGAGGACGTGCGCGGCCTGCTGGGCGGCGCGCCCGCCGAGTTCGACGTGAAGTGGGACCCGGTCGCGGAGCGCGTCGATGTCGACGTCACCTACCTGGAGGAGCCGCCGCGCGGGCAGCCCGACACGGGACCGGTCTGGCTGTCGGGACGGATCGCGCTCGCCAAGCTCGAGCTCGGCGATCTGCACCCGACCGAGATCGAGGCGCGCGTCGAAGCCGAGGGCACGGACGTGCGCTTCTCGCAGATCCGCGCCGCGCTGGCCGGCGGAACGGTCACGGGGGCGGGCCGCGCCGCGCTCGGCGCGGAAGGGCGCGCGCCCTATGCCTTCGAGCTGGTCGCGCGGGACTTCGACGCGGCGCCGGTCGCGGCCGCGTTCGATCTGCCGGACGAGAGCGTGGTCGGCCGCGGCAGCGCGACGGGCACGGTGGGCGGCACCCTGCGCGCGGGCGGCCGCTTCGCCACGGACGGCGAGCTCGACGTGAAGATCGCGCTCGCCAACGGCCACGTCGCGCGGCTGCCCGGCCTGGTCGCGCTGGCGCGCCTGCCGTCACTGTCCGGTGTCAGCGGCCTGCTCGGCCGCCCGCTGCCGTACGACTCGCTCGACCTCGAGGTCAAGCTCGAGAACGGCCGGCTCGCATTCGTAGACGCGAAGCTGCTCGGCTCGCAGCTGCGCATGCTCGGCTCCGGCGAGATGGACCTGAACACGCCGCAGATCGAGTCGGACCTGGTCGTGGCGCTCTTGTTCCTGCAGACGCTGGACACGGTGATCGGCAGCCTGCCGATCGTGCGCAACGTGATCCTGGGCAACGACCGCAACCTGCTCGCGCTCTACTTCCGCTTGTCCGGGCCGCGCGACGACATGGCGGTCACGCCGCTGCCGCCGGAGCGCGTGCGCAACCTGGTCGGCTTCGCGTCGAGCGCGGTGATGCAGGGCGTGCGCACGCTCGGCCGGCTGATCCCGGGTACGGGTGGCGGCGCGGACGCCGCGGGTGGAGGCGGCGGCGACGCAGGGGCCGAGCGCGACGGCGAAGCCGAGTCCGCCGACGAGCCGGACGTGTCTCCCGAGACGTCGTCGCAGACGCCCCCGTCGCCCAGCCCCGCGCCGCCCTGAGGTAGACTCCGCCCGGGAGAAGTCTTGAGCGATGCGGTAGAGCGGATCCGGCGCGAGATGGCGCGCGTGCTGGTCGGGCAGCGCGAGCTGGTCGACGGCTTGTTGATCGCCCTGCTCTGTCAGGGACACGTGCTCGTCGAAGGCGTGCCCGGGCTCGCCAAGACCACCGCGGTGCGCGCGTTCGCGCGCGTGCTCGATCTCGACTTCCGGCGCATCCAGTTCACGCCGGACCTGCTGCCCGCGGACCTGCTCGGCACGCAGGTCTACGAGCCGGGGAGCTCGAGCTTCCGGCTGCACCGCGGGCCGCTGTTCCACAACGTGATCCTCGCCGACGAGATCAACCGCGCGCCGGCCAAGGTGCAGAGCGCGCTGCTCGAGGCGATGGAGGAGCGCCAGGTGACGCTGGCCGGCGAGACGCTCGCGCTGCCCGAGCCGTTCCTGGTGATGGCGACGCAGAATCCGGTCGAGCAGGAAGGCGTGTACCCGCTGCCCGAGGCGCAGGTCGACCGCTTCATGCTGAAGCTGCGCGTCGACTACCCCGCGCACGAAGAGGAGCTCGAGATCGTGCGCAGCCGCACGGCGCCGCAGGACGTCGAGGAGCCGGAGGTCGCGATCGGCGCGGTCGAGGTGATGGGCTTGCGCGCGCTCGTGCGCGCGCTGCACGTCGAGCCGTCGCTGCACGACTACGCGGTCCGGCTGGTCGCGAAGAGCCGCACGCTCGAGGCGGTCGAGCTCGGCGGCTCGCCGCGCGCGTCGATCTACCTGATCGAGGCGGCGCGCGCGCGCGCCTACCTCGAGCAGCGCGACTACGTGCTGCCCGAGGACGTGAAGGCGGTCGCGCCGGCGGTCCTGCGCCACCGCCTGCTGCTCTCCTACGAGGCCGAAGCCGAGGGCCAGACGCCCGACGCGATCGTGCGCGAGGTGCTGGCCTCGGTTCCCACGCCATGAACCGCCTCGCCCTGCGCAGCGACGCCGCGCTGGCCGCGCGGAGCCTGCGCGTGCGCACGCGGCGCGACGTGTCGACCTCGCTCACCGGCGCCTATCGCAGCGCGTTCCGCGGTCAGGGGCTGACCTTCGAGGAGCTGCGCGACTACGTGCCCGGCGACGACGTGCGCTGGCTGGAGTGGAACGCGACCGCGCGCATGGGCCGGCCGATCGTGAAGCGCATGCGCGAGGAGCGCGACGTGGTGCTGGCGCTGCTCGTCGATCTGTCGCCGTCGCTCGACTTCGGCTTCGCCGGCGCGAGCAAGCTCGACGCCGTGCGCCGCGCCGCGGCGGCGCTCGCGGCGGCGGCGACCGCGGCGCAGGACCGTATTGCGCTGGCCGTGTTCGCCGACGGGCTCGTGCGCTGGCTCAACCCGACCAGCGGCCGGCCCGGGCTCGAGCGCGTGTTCCGCGCGCTCGAGGCGCCGAGCGCGGGCGCGTTCACCGACGCCTCGGCCGCGCTGGCCTGGGCGGCCGAGAAGCTGCCGCGCCACTCGGTCGTGGTGCTGATCTCCGACTTCCTGTTCCCGGATCCCGGCGCGGCGCTGCGGCGCTGCGCGAGCAAGCACGACCTGGTCGCGCTGTGCGTGCGCGATCCCGCCGACCGCCCGCCGCGCGGTCTGCCGCCGGTGCGCGTGCGCGACGCGGAGCTCGACCGCGCGCGGCTGTGGCGCACGACGGGCGCAGCCGAGTCCGCGCTCGGCGGTGCGCTGCCGGAACGCGCGCTGCGCGCGCTCGGCGCGGACTTCGGCGAGCTGTGGACGGGAACGAGGCTCCTGCCGAGCCTGCTGCGCTTCTTCGAGGAGCGCGCGCGGAGGCGGACTTGAGCGCGAGGCGCGCCCGCGCGGGCGCGTTCGCCGCGCCGCTGGTCGCGCTCGCGTTCGGGCTCGCGTCGTCCGGCTGTCGCGAGGCGGTCGAGCTCGCCTCGGGCATCGGCGCGCGCGTGACGCTCGACCGCAGCTCGGCGTCGGTCGGCGAGCCGATCGGCGTGACGGTCGAGGTCGAGACGCCGGCCGGCTTCTCGCTGCAGACGCCGCCCGCGCCCGGCGACGGCCCGTTCGCCTCGGACTCGGTGCGCGTGGTCGAGCCGATCGAGACGCCGTCGGGCCTGCGCCACCACCTGCTGTGGGTCGTGCGCGCGCGCGAGGTCGGCGACCAGACGCTGCCCTGGCTCGAGATCCCGCTGGTGCGCCCCGACGGCGCGGTGCAGCCGCTGCGCGTCGGCGGCGTGCCGCTCGCGGTGCGCTCGGTGCGGGCCGAGCTGCCCGAGCGCGAGGCGGTGTTCGACATCCGCACGGCGCCGCCGATCGAGCCTACACCGCTCTGGGTATGGGCGCTGTGCGCGGCCGGGCTCGGGCTCGGGGCACTCGGCTGGCGCGCGCTGCGCCGGCGCGCGCAGGCGCTGCAAGCGGCGAGCACGCGGGTCGCCGACGCGGGCCACGCCGCGCTCGCGGCGCTCGGCGAAGCGGAGCGCGAGGGCGACGCGCGCGGCTTCGCGGAGCGCGTGCGCGCGGCGCTCCTGTCCTTCGTCGGCGGGGTGTGGAGCGTGGACACCGCGAGCGCCACGCCGGCCGAGCTGCCGGCCAGCGTCGACCGCGAGCTGGTGCGCATCCTCCAGACGCTCGAGCGCGCCCGCTTCGCGCAGCGCCCGGCCCTGACACAGCTCAGCCCACTCGCGTCCGAAGCGCGCGAGCGTGTCCGCCATGTGGCGAATATCCGAGCTTAGCTCGCTCGAGATCGAGGCCTTCGGCCTGGAGCGGCCGGAGCTCTGGCCGCTCGCGCTCGCGGCGGTGCTGTTCGCCGCCGCCCTCGCGCTCGCGCGCGGGCCGCGCCGCCTGCGCGTGCCGAGCGCGGGCGACGCCGCGGCGACGCGCCGCTTCGCGCGGCCCGACCTCGCCTTCCTGCTCTCGGTGGGCTTGCGCTGCGCGGCGCTCGGGCTGATCGTGCTGTGCGTGGCGCGGCCAGTCGGGCTCGTGCCCGAGAACCCCGCGGGCGGGTCGGGCGTCGATCTCGTGATCGCGCTCGACGCCTCGGGCAGCATGCTCGCGCTCGACGGACAGCTCGAGGGGCGGCAGGTCACCCGGCTCGAGCTCGCGCGCCGCGCGGTCGCGGACTTCGTGCGCGCGCGCAGCGGCGATCGCATCGGGCTGGTCGCGTTCGGCGAGCACGCCTTCACGCTCTGCCCGCTGACCGTCGACCACCGCCTGGTGCTCGAGTCGCTGGCGCGCGTCGAGGCCGGGCTGGTGGGCGACGCGACCGCGGTGGGCGAGGCGATCGGGCTGGGCACGCAGCGGCTCTCGATCGCGCAGGAGGCGCAGCAGGGCCAGCGCGTGCTGGTGCTCGTCACCGACGGGCGCCACAACTCGGGCAAGCTCGCGCCGCAGACCGCCGCCGGGCTCGCGGCGCGCGCGGACGTGCGCATCCACTCGGTCGGCGTCGGCACCTCGGGTCTGGTGCCGTTCGCGCAGCCCGGCAGCGGCGCCCCGATGCGCTTCGAGCGCGTCGACCTCGATCGGGAGACACTGCAGAGTGTGGCCAAGACCACGGGCGGGCACTTCTTCCACGCGCGGCGCCCGGAGGACCTGGCCGGCGTCGCGCGCGCGATCGACCAGCTCGAAGCGCGCCCGCGCGAGCTCGAGCCGATCTACCGCCACGCCTCGCTCGCGCCGGCGGCGCTCGCGCTCGCGCTCGGCCTGCTCCTGGCCGAGGCCGCGCTCGCGCACGGGCTGCTGCGGAGGCTGCCGTGACCTGGGTCTGGCTGGCCGCGCTCGCGGTGGCGCTCTTCGCCGCGCAGGCGGCGCTGCGCGGACGGCGCGAGCTGCGCATCTGGCTGGGGCGCGATCCCCTGCCCGTCGCGCGCATCGGCCGCGCCTTGGCGCTCGCGCTGGCGGCGGCGCTCGCGGCGCGCGCGCTGGTGCTCGCGCTCGAAACGCCCGAGCGCCTGTCCGACGACTTCGCCGACGTCGTGATCGCGGTCGACACCTCGACCAGCATGGACGTCGCGGACGTCGCGCCCTCGCGCCTGCGGCGCGCGCTGCGCACGGCCGAGCGCGTGGCCGAGGAAGCCGAGGGCGTGCGGCTCGCGCTGGTGGTGTTCGCGGGCGAGGCGTTCATCGCGCTGCCGCTGACGCAGGACCGCGACGCGGTGCTCACCTACCTGCGCGCGCTCGACAGCGACACGATCTCGGTGCGCGGCAGCGAGCTCGCGCGCGGCCTGGCCGCGAGTGCGCGCGCGTTCGACCCGCGTTCGAGCCGGCCGCGCACCGTCCTCCTGCTCAGCGACGGCGAGAGCTTCGGCCCCGGCCCCGACGCGCAGCTCGCGACGCTCGCGAGCATGGGCGCGAAGGTGATCGCGGTCGGCTACGGCACGCCCGAGGGCGGCCCCGTGCCGGGCCAGCTCGCGCTCGCCGAGGCGGTGCGCCGCGGCGAGGCGACCGTGTCCCGGCGGGACGACGCAGTACTGCGTCGGATCGCGGCCGAGACGGGCGGCGCCTACTTCCGCGAGATCGACGAGCGGCCGTCCACCGCGAACCTCCTGCCCCCGCCGCAGCCGAGCGCGGATCCGAAGCCCGAGTCGCACCGCGACCCGCTCCAGCCCTGGCTCTGGGCGGCGGCGCTCGCGCTCCTGGCCGAGCTCTGGCTCTCGGGGCAGCCGGGGCTGCGCGTCCGGCTGCCGCAACTGCGCCGCCGCCGGCTCGCCGCGGCGACGCTGGCCGGTGTCGCGCTCGCGAGCACGGGCGTCGGGCCGTTCTCGAGCTGGCTCGAGGAGGGCGACGCCGCGCTCGCGGCGAACGAGCCCGACGAGGCGCTCGCGCTGTACCGCGAGGCCGAACGCGCGCACGGCGCCGACGCGCGCACGCAGATCCGGATCGGGAACGCGCTGTTCCGCATGCAGCGCACCGAGCAGGCGGCGAGCGCCTACCTCGAGGCGCTGCGCGTGCTCGAGCCCGACGATCGCGAGGCGCGCTTCGCCGCGAGCTTCAACCTGGGCAACACGCTGGTGGCGCAGAAGCACTTCGAGGAGGCGCGCGACGCGTACTGGTCGGCGCTGCTCGCCCTGCCCGACAGCACGGAGGCCAAGTTCAACTACGAGTTCGCGGTCGAGAAGATCCTCGAGCTCCCGCCCGTGCCCGAGACCGAGCCGAGCGACGACGCGCAGCGCGAGTCGGAGCAGCCGCAGCCCGGCGAGGCGGGCGACGCACCCGGCCGCGGCGAGCCGCAGCCCGCTCCCGGCGGACTCGACGAGCGCGAGGCGCAGGCCTGGCTCGAGACGCTCGAGGAGCCGGTCGGCGACGCGCTCGCGCGCCAGGTCACGAACGAGTTCGACGGCAAGCCGCGCGCGAGGCCGGGCGGCAAGACGTGGTGAGCGCGCGGTTCTGGGTCGTGTGTGCGTGGACGGCGCTCGCGCTCCAGCTCGCGCCCGCGTTCGCGCGCGCCGCCGCCGCGCCGCCGTTCGTGGTCTCGGTCGCGCTCGACCGCGAGCAGGTGTTCCTGCACGAGCAGGCCGTGCTGTCGGTGATCGTGCGCCACCCGAGCGACGCGCGCGCGAGCTGGGAGCCGCCGCCCTTCGACGGCTTCTGGGCCGAGCGCATCGGCACGCGCGGGCTGCCGCCCGACGCGAACGGCGCGCTGCGCACCGAGTTCCGCCGCGCGCTGTTCCCGACCCGCACCGGCGAGGTCGTGATCGCGCCCTCCAAGCTCATGCTGGTCGGCGAAGGCGGCTCCGAGCAGGAGATCCGCGTGCCCGGCGCGAGCCTGCGCGTCGTGCCGCTCCCGGCGGGCATCCCCGCCGACGCCCTCGTCGGCCAGCTCGAGGTGCGCGTGACCGCGAGCGACGATCGGCTGCGCCTGGGCAAGGCGCTCTCGCTCACCGTCGAGCTGACCGGCGAGGGCAATGTCTGGGACGCGAAGCCGCCCGCGCTCGAGCCGCTCGTCGGCCCCGACGTCGAGGTGTTCCCCGAGGCGCCGCTGCTCTCGATCGGCGAGAGCGCGGGGCGCGCCACCACGCGCCGCACGTTCCGCTACGCGCTCGTGCCCGCGCGCGCGGGCGCGCTGCGCATCGAGCCCGTGCGCTTCGCGTACTTCGACCCCAGGGCCGGCGCGCTCGCGAGCGCGGAGAGCTCCCCGATCGCCTACAGCGTGTTCGCGGGCGGCGCGGATCTCGAGGACCGCGAGCCGTGGGAGAACCGGCCGACCGCAGGCGAGCCGCTGCGGCTCCCGATCGGCTGGCTCGCGCTCGGCTTCGGCACGGCCCTGGTCGCGACCTACCTGTACCTGTCGCGCTGGCGGCGCGTCTCGGCCGCGCTCGGGCTGCCCGGCAGCCCGCCCTCGCCGCGCAAGGCGTTCGAGACCGCGCTCGCCGCCCGCGACACGCCTGAGTGTCTGCCGCTGCTGGCCGGCGCGGTGCGCGCCGCGATCAGCGTCCGCCACGGCTTCGACGCCCAGCCGCTCACCACCGCCGAGATCGCCGCGCGCAATCCCGAGCCCGAAGCGCTCGCGCTCCTGCACGCGCTCGACCGCGCCCGCTTCGCCGGCAGCGGTCTCGCGGACACCCCACTGATCACTCGTGTCAAGGCCTATCTGAAGGTCTGACGCCGCACGCGATCGCCGTTGCTGCTACTTATCGAGAGCGGTGTGGCAGTATGGTCGCTTGCGAGGCGACGCAGAGTACGCCTGAGCTGGATCTAGATGCAGACACCGCGCGTCTTACTCGTCGACCTCAACAACTTCTCGCGCTATCCAACCATCGCGGTCGGACTCCTCACTGCGGTGCTTCGGCGCTCGGACTGCCACGTCGAGGTATTGTCTCCTTTGTCGCTCGGGGTTCCGGGTGTTGCGCGCGAACCCCGCGCCGCCCCTTGGGGCGAGATCAAGGAGAGGCTCCGCTACGCGACTGCCGTCTCGAGAAGCCGGATCGTGACTCGTGCCCGGTCCGCCCTCGCGTCGGCTCAGCGTCGAATCGGCGGCCGCTCGATGCGAAGGCTGCTCGCGTCGGTAGAGGACAGTCTCGAGCGAGGCTGCGATCTGGTGTTGATCTCGACCTACCTGATGTACTTCGACGCGTGTCGGGAGATCTGCCGCCTGTGCGCGTCGCGCGGGGTTCCGGTGATCATCGGGGGCAGCTACTTCGCCCAGGCCGCGGTCGCCAGCGAGTGGACGCGCATTCCCGGGGTGAAGGGCGTCGTCGGAGGAGAAGTCGAGCCACACCTCGCCGCGATCGTGCGATCCGCCATCGACGGAGGGAAGCTCGATGCGTTCCCCGGCATCTGGTTGCCCGGTGGTCAGACGCTGGCGGCGCGCCCTCTGGAGAAGCTCGATGCTCTGCCGTTTCCCGACTACAGCGATTTCCCCGGGCAACGATACCCGAACAGGATCGTTCCGGTGATCACTGGACGGGGCTGCAGCTGGGGTGCGTGCAACTTCTGCTCGGACGTGACGAGCTCGGCTGGCCGGAGCTTTCGCTCGCGCAGCGCCGCGAACGTTCTCGACGAGCTCGAATTCCAGTCGCGGCGCCACTCCACGGGCCTCTTCGTGTTCACCGACCTGAAGCTGAACTCCGACCCGGCCGTCTGGGAAGCGCTGATATCGCACACTCGAGACCGCGTTCGAGATGCGGGTCGCAGCCTCGGCTCAGCCCAGCACCCGCTCGAGCAGGGCGACGAAGCGCCCGTCGCGGACGCGCAGGCGGCCGACCTCGCTGAAGCCGAGCCGCGTATGGAAGGCGAGCGAGCGCGGGTTGGGCGGCTCGAGGTTCACCTCGCAGGTCAGCACAGCGGCGCCGCGCGCGCGGGCGGCGCGCTCGAGGTCGGCGTAGAGAGCGGCGCCCACGCCGGCGCGCCAGCGCGCGCGCGCGACCGCGACCTGGTCGACGTACAGGAACGCGGCGTGGCGGGCCGAGAACCAGGCGTACTCGTCGCCGATCGCCGCGAAGCCCTCGCCGAAGGCGAGCAGGTAGCCCGCGACCGCGCCGTCCGACTCCGCGACGCGGAAGTGCGTCGC
>Ga0187893_10013710_pt1 | contig 11217 bp, 13 predicted proteins | sample MA1701074metaG_FD_139574 | JGI IMG/M metagenome (GOLD analysis project Ga0187893, IMG submission 139574) | White microbial mat communities from a basaltic lava cave in the Kipuka Kanohina Cave System on the Island of Hawaii, USA - MA170107-4 metaG ...
AAGGTCGCGAGCGCGGTAATCGCACCCACGACCAGGAATGCCCGTCTTCTCATGTCCGCCGCCCTTCCCGCTCTTGCAATCTGTTCTCAACAGTAACGCAGAGCATAACCGCAGGTCAACCGCCTAGGGCGACGTACAATTTCTTGTACGCCACACGAAGGGGACCCCGTGAGAACCATGAGCTACAGCGAGTCCCGCGCTCGGTACGCCGAAGTGCTCGACTCCGTCGTCGACGACCGTGAGGAGGTCGTCATCACCCGGGCCGGGCGCGAGCCTGTGGTCATCGTCTCGCTGGAGGACTACGAGTCCCTCAAGGAGACCGCCTACCTCCTCCGCAGCCCGGCCAACGGCCGGCGACTGCTCGCCTCGATCGAGCGCCTCGAGTCAGGAAAGGGCATTCAGCGAGAGCTCGTTGAATGAAGCTCACTTGGGACGAGAGCGCTTGGGAAGACTACGTCTGGTGGCAGGGCCAGGACCGCCGGGTCCTCAGGCGCATCAACGCGCTCCTCAAGGACATAGCCCCACACGGCAACGAGGGCATCGGAAAGCCCGAGGCTCTGAAGCATGGGTTCCACGGCTACTGGTCACGCCGCATCACCGATGAGCACCGTCTGGTGTACAAGATCGCCGACGACGAGATTCGCATCGCTTCCTGTCGCTACCACTACTCGCGTTGAGCCTTGGCAGGCGCTCCTGCGGCGCCCCACGTCGCCTCCTAGGCCGTGTCGAGGGCTCCGGCGCGGATCTGGCGCAAGGCGCCGCGGCGCCGCGGCTTGGTGAGGCGGGACAGGAACAGCCGGCCGTCGAGGTGGTCGCACTCGTGTTGGAAGATGCGAGCCAGCAGCCCTTCGGCCGCGACCTCGAACGCCTCGCCGTTCAGGTCCACGGCGGCGAGCGAGACCCTGTCGTGCCGAGCCGTCGGGTAGTACAGCCCTGGACCGACAGGCAGCCCTCGTCCTGCTCCCTCAACTCGATCGATCTGTCGAGCAACCGCGGGTTGACGCACACTCCCGGCGCCGCGCCGTCGTCGAGCAATTGGTATACGAACACCCTGCGCGCGACGCCTATCTGGTTCGCGGCAAGACCGACCCCGTCGGCTCGGTGCATTACGGAAATCATTACCTGACTTAGCTGGCGCAACGAGGCGTCGAAGCGGGTGACCTCCTTCGTTTCAACGCCAAGTGCCGGATCGCCGAACGTTCGGATGCGATGGAGCGAGTCCACCTAGGCGGGAGGTTCGTGGGTTGTACCTTTTTCCATAGCACCATAGGCTATCGCGAGCAGTTCGCAATTATCGAACGTGCCTGGCGCGATAGTGGTGGGTGCGCAAGGATTGGGGCATGCATGAGCTGTCCATCACCGAGAGCGTCGTGACCGCGGTCTGTAAGCACGTGGGCGACGCCAAGGTCGCCGCGGTGACACTGGAGATCGGCAAGCTGTCGGGTGTGGTAGGCGACTCGGTACGCTTCTGCTTCGACCTTTGCACGCGGGATACGCCCCTCGACGGCGCGCGCCTGGAGATCATCGACGTCCCAGGTCGGGCGCATTGCCGCGAATGCCGAAGCGATGTTGATATAGATGATTTCATCCCGCTGTGCCCGTGCGGCAGCGCTGACCTCGAGATCGTCCAAGGCCAACAACTCAAGATCACTCAAGTAGAGGTGCTCTGACATGTGCGCTACCTGTGGCTGCTCCAGCAAGCGACGACCCCGCGTGACCGATCTGAAGAGCGGGAGCGTCCTGACCGTCGACCACGACCACGCGCACGACCATGAGCACCCCCACGACCACGACCACGTGCACGACTACGACCACGGCGAGGGCCACGCGCCGCATGTGCACGCCGACCCGCCGACCCGGCTCGTGAAGCTGGAGCAGGAGGTTCTTGCCAAGAACGACCTCCTCGCACAGCGCAATCGTGGCTGGTTCGAGGGGCGCGGGATCCTCGCGGTGAACCTGATGAGCTCGCCGGGCTCTGGTAAGACCACGCTGCTCGAGCGGACGATCCGTGATCTTGGCGCCGAGCTCCCGATCTCCGTGATCGAGGGCGACCAAGAGACGCTCTTCGACGCCGAGCGGATCCGCGCCACCGGCTGCCGGGTCGTGCAGATCAATACGGGGAGCGGTTGCCACCTCGACGCCGAGATGATGGCTCGGGGCTTGAGCACACTCGATCCCCCCGCGGATTCCATCCTGATGATCGAGAACGTGGGGAACCTCGTCTGCCCCGCGCTGTTCGACCTCGGCGAGCGTCACAAGGTGGTGATCATGTCGATCACCGAGGGTGAGGACAAGCCACTCAAGTATCCCCACATGTTCCGGGCGGCTGGGCTAATGCTCCTGAACAAGATCGACCTGGAGCCCTACCTGGCGTTCGACATCGAACGGTGCGTCGGGTACGCAAAACAGATCAATCCTGACCTTGAGGTCCTGCGCGTCTCCGCGACCCGCGGGGACGGGCTCGACGCCTGGTACGCATGGCTCCGCACGCAGTCCAGCGCGGGCTGACGCGGCTCTAGCCGGCGAGGATGCGGGCGGCGTGCTCGCGGAGGGCGTCCGGGTCGACGCCGGCGTCGGCAAGCCTGCGTACGGCCATCCCGGGAGTGCTGAGCACGGCGTAGAGAAGGTCACGCGGGATGATGCACTCATCGCCCCGTTCGGCGGCCAGCTTTCCCGCGGCTGCGAGCATCGCGGCGGCGTCCGGCCCCAGAACAATGCCGGCGGATGCCGACGTCCGGTAGTCACCCACGGTCAGCAGGGCACACAGCTTGGGCAGCAGGACGCCTGTTCGGGCGAGTGCCGCTAAGGTCAAGCCGTCGTCGCTCTCTATCAGGCTGAGGAGCACGTGCTGCGTGCCGATCGCATTGTGCCCGTGCAGCGTGGCTTCGAGCTCGGAGAAGGAGAGGATGCGTAAGGACTCGCTGGTCAACGGCATCCCCGCGATATCCCGGAAGCACCACCGGCGCGCACGCCATGCTTGTGGGGTGGCGCTCATGGGAGTGACAGGCGTCCCGCGACCGCGGAGTAGCGCGCCTGCACGTCACGCCAGTCCACGACCTGCCAGAAGGCGGTGACGTAGTCGGCCTTGACGTTGCGATACTGCAGGTAGTAGGCGTGCTCCCACATGTCGAGCATCAGCAGCGGGTGCGAGCCAGCGGGCAGGTTCGCCTGCTGGTCGTACAGCTGGTGGATCAGCAACCCACCTCCCAGCGCCTGGTACGCCAGGACCGCCCACCCCGAGCCTTGCAGCTGGTTGGCGGCCGCCTCGAAGTGGGCGCGGAACCCGTCGAACGAGCCGAAGTGCTCGTCGATCACCCCGGCGAGCTGGTCACCAGGCTTGTCGCCGCCGTCCGGGCTCATGTTGCGCCAGAACACGGAGTGGTTCACGTGCCCGCCAACATGGAAGGCCAGGTCCTTGGACAGCATGCGTACGGTCCCGAGCTGGCCGAACTCGCGCGCCTCGGCGAGCTGCTCCAGCGCGGCGTTGGCCCCACTCACGTAGGTCTGGTGGTGTTTGCTGTGATGAAGCTCCATGATCTCACCAGAGATGTGGGGCTCCAGCGCGCTGTAGTCGTAGGGCAAGTCAGGGAGCGTGTAGGGGTTGCTCATGCTCGTCCTCCAGCGACGGGTAGAGGCCCGAGTTTACCGCAACCGGATCGCAAGAGCGAGATAGGGGTGGGCATGCACCGCCGCTGTTTTCCTGCACAGTGCAGGATTAGGCCGGCTGGCGCCGTTACCCCGGAGAATGAAAATCGAGCAAATGGGGCGATGCGCCACGCTCCGCAACGAACATTGCCGTACTGTGCAGGATTAGGCCGGTATACCGGCATTACTCTGCACAGTGCAGGATTAGGCCGGCTGGCGCTGGCGCTATGGCGGCGGAATCCGGCAAACCGACCGGCGCGTGGCCGATGCTCATCTCAGTGCGGTATGTGATGGCCCCCGGTTGCCAGATCTGGTGGGCGGAGGTGGCCGATGCCCGCCCGCAGCTGGCTGAGCTGCTGCCGCCCGAGGAGCTCCAGCGGATGGGCCGGTACCGCAGGCAAGCGGACCGCGACCGGTTCCTGACCGCATGGGCCCTCGCGCGTGCGGTCGTGGGCGGGATGTTGGGGGTCGCGCCGGCCGGCGTACGGGTCGACCGGACGTGCCGCCGCTGTGGCGCGGCCCACGGGAAACCCCAGGTCACCGGCGTAGAGCTGTCCCTCTCGCACGCGGGGGAGCGCGTGGTCGTCGCCGTCGACCGGAGCCAGTCGGTGGGGGTCGACGTCGAGCGGATCGCGAGGTTCGACGATGGCTTGAGCCAAGGGCTGGTCGCCACGGTACTGACCCCGCGTGAGCAGGAAGAGCTACGCGGCAGCGTGGGTGGCGTGGACCCGCAAGGCTTCCTGCGCTACTGGGTACGCAAGGAGGCCGTGGTGAAGGCGACCGGGGACGGCCTGCTGCTGCCGCTGCGCACCTTCGCGGTCTCGGCACCGGCGGCACCGGCGCGCGTGCTCTCGTCGCCCGCGAACCCGGCAGTGCCGGCGGACCTCACCTTGCGGGACATCCCGTGCGCCACCGGCTACGTCGCGGCGCTCGCCGTGATCGGCCCGGCCGGGCCGATCGAGGAACGCGACGGCAGCGCCCTACTCGCCGGCCTGGTTTAGAAGGTAGCCCCGGACCAGGTCGACGACCTCGCCGGGCGGGGCGGAGACGGCGTCACCGCTGGCCATGTCCTTGATCCGCACCGTGTGGTCCTCGTCCACGGTCAGGACGACCGCCGCGTGCCTCAGGGCGGCGTACCGCATCTGCTTCTTGTGCGGGCGGGGCATCGGGTACAGCTCGACCCGCGCGCCCAGCTCCCGCCGGACGGCGGTCGCGGTACGGACGGCCAGCGCGGTCAGGCGCTCGCTTCGTGGGTGCGCGACCAGCACGAACGGGGGGATCTCGCGCAGCGCCCCGCCGATCCCTCCCACGCCGAGGGCCCCGACCAGCCGGCTGATCCCGATCGACCCGCCGACGCCGGGCAGGCGCGTGGTGGTGTAGAGCCCGGCCAGGTCGTCGTACCGGCCGCCGGAGGACACGCTGCCGATCTCTGGCGCGTCGCGTAGGGCCGTCTCGTAGACCATGCCGGTGTAGTAGGCGAGCCCCCGAGCGATCGAGGGGTCAAAGCTCAGCCGCGACGGCGGGACCTCCGCCGCGTCGAGCAGGTCGAACACCTCGCGCAGGCCCTCGAGCGCCTCGTCTCCACTGCCGTGCCCACGAACGATCTCCTGCACGGCCTCGAACCTCGCCTGCGTGGTCGGCAGCTCACCGATCGAGAGGAACTCCAGGATCGCGGCGACCTGCTTGTCCTCCAAGCCGCCGGCTTGCAGCTCGGCTTCGACGCCTCCCGAGCCGATCTTCTCGAGCTTGTCGATGCTCCGGAGGGTCTCGAGGCGGCGGTCGAGGACGCCGAGGCGGGAGAAGAACGCGTCGAGCAGGCGGCGGTCGTTGACGCGGATGAGGATCTCGCCGACGCCCAGCCGGTCCAGCGTCGTGTGCACGAGCTGGAGGATCTCCGCGTCGACCACCGGCCCGACCGCGCCGATGACGTCCGCGTCGCACTGGATCAGCTCGCGGTAGCGCCCTCGCTGCGGGCGGTCCCCTCTCCAGACCAGCCCGATGCTCGCCGCCTTGAACGGGAAGGACAGCACGCCCTCGTGCTCGGCGACGTACCGGGCGAGCGGGACGGTGAGGTCGTAGCGGAGCGCGACCTGGCGCCCCCCCTGGTCCCGGAACTCGAACAACCCGGCGTCGGGCTCCTCGCCGCCCTTGCCCTTGAGGATCTCGACGTACTCCAGCGCCGGCGTCGAGATCGGCTGGAAGCCGAAGCTGCCGAACGTGTCCTCGATCCTGCGCAGCAGCACGCCACGCAGCAATGCCTCGTCGGGCAACAGGTCGTTGAAGCCCCTCAGCGTGCGGGGGGTGATGATCCCGCGCGCCCGCTCGTTCGGCACGTGTGCGCTCCTTGCGAAGGAAGTACGCGGGACGATACCGGGCTGGCGCGGGCGGGGCTACGTGACCGGGGTCGGTTGGCGACGGGTGACCCCAAGGATCTCGCAGAGATCCTCCCTCGCGGTGTCGTAGGTTGGCTCGAGGTCGTACGAGGAGTGCCAGAACGGACCGTCGGGGTGGTTGTCCGGTTGCCCACGATCCACGGTGCGCCAGTCCTCGTCGCGATCGAGGTACGGCGAGGGCCCGATCGGCCCGCCGATCGGGTCGCTGTACCGGTACAGGTTGCGCCAGCGCACGGGCTCGTGGGGATCACCGCCGCCCAGGCATTTCCCCAGCTCGTCCAGGCAAGCTGAGGAGAACATCGCCGGGTAGAACTCGCCGTAGAGACGCCGCAGCGGGGACCCGTAGGTGAGCAGCGCCAGCCGGGCCAGCCACGGCTTCGGTGTCGCCAGGACGGCGGCCGCCGCCAGGACGGTGCCCTGGCTGTGGGGTGCGAGGAGCATCCGGCGGTCGGGCTCCTCCAGCTCGCTCTTCAGGAGCTTGGTCAGGTCGGTGACGGCCCGGTCTGAGTAGGTCGGGGGCGTGAACGGGTGGAACCACCGCGGCCAGAACGTCCCGACGTCCCACAGGATGCCGATGCCGCGCCGGGCGTCGCGCCCGCGGACCCCCGCGTACATCCGGCTCAGGACCAGGCCCAACGGCAGGACCAACGTGACCAGCTGCGCAAGCTCGAGGAAGCTGCGCGGCGGGAACGGGAAGCCAAGCCGACTCAGCAACCCGAGCGCTGGCGAGACCACCACTCCTACGGACACCACGCCGAGCAGCAGTGCCCCAATGCCTTTCCGGGAAAGCGTCCGGGCATAGAACACCAGGCCGACACCGGCGATGATCAGCAGCGGCGCGAGGAGGAACGCCGAGGCCGCCCACTGCGCCCACCCCGGCCACGCGTCGGCAGGCCGCCCGAGCGCCTCGCCGGCGGCGATCACGGCAAGCACGAGAAGCGCGCTGAGCACCAGACAGCCCGTGAGCCGCGACGCCTTCGAGGTCACCGCTCGAACCGCGACCATGAGCCGCGCCGGTGTCCCTGCCTCCACCCTGCGGTAGGCCACGATGAAGCCGATCAGCGCCTCCCACAACACCAGGCCGAGCAGCAACGCGAACCCTGCCGCGAGCTCTGGGACAAGCCCGTTCGCCCGCACGCAGCCCCTACAACCCGCGTTGATCAGTTCCTGGGCCAGCAGCGCTTGGCCCGCGCCCAACGCGGCGCCGGTCAATGCTCCCAACACCAGCAACGCCGGCGCGTTCCACGCCGCCCGGCGGGGGATGCCGCTGCCGTCCACGTTCGCAACGCAGCCAGACCGCGCGCGCCGCCACAGCAAGATCGCGAGCGCGGCGACACCCAGCGCGACGAGCACGCCCGCCTCACGAACCGCTGGCAGGTAAGACGCCGAGGGCGGCACCGCCCACAGCCGCACGGCGGCACCGATCACGAGGACGCCTTGGACCGGGCAGGCGACGTAACGGATGCACGGGGTCAACCAAGCCGGGCCGTGACCGGTCTCGCCCAGCGTCAGCACCGCGAGCAGGGCCACCGGCGCCACCGCCACGACCGCCGCGAGCCACCTCCACGGCGAGGCCCACAGCGCTACCGTCGCGATCGCCCCCCACGCCGCCGCCAGATGCAAGCGGTGCAGCCGCCGGACGATGCCGGGGTGGTTCCACAGGTGCGCCTGCCGCGTGTGCAACCACGCCGACCCGAACGGGTCGACGTCGTCGTTCTTCCACGGGTCCTCCAACGCGCGATGAACCCATTGGGGATCGTCGGTCTCAGCCTGCGTCCGCGGCCTCGGCCGCGTCCAGGCGGCCAACAGCCAGACCACCCCGGCGGTCGCCAGCACTCCGAACCCAAGCCAGTAGTCGGGCCAGGACCGGATGCCGATCAACCACTGAAAGGCGACCAGGTCGGCGGCGAGGAGGTACGCGAACAGCGCGAACACCAGCGTCACGAGGATCCCGGCTAACCGGACGCCCAGCGCGTCCACCCGCACGCTCCACGGCCTCGAGCCGCCTGGCGCGTCATCGGGCACGGATGCCTTCGCCGAGGACAGCAACATCCATCCCGCCACGTTGGCGAACATGAACGGCACGAGCAGCAGGTAAAGCGCGGTGTACCACTTGCCCGAGGTGAGCGAGCTCCATGAGTACGCACGCCAGTCCTCCCCGACTGGCGGTCCGCGGAAGATCTCGGCGTCTCGGTTATGGTGGGTCTGCATAGCCTTTGTTCGCAGCGTCGAATCTGGGGGCGTCCCCGCCACGCCGTGGACCCGCACCTCGTGATAGGACCCTGACCCAAGCCGGCCCATCGCGCCCTCCCGTCTCTCGCCTTGCCCATAGGAGTAACGAGATCCCGCTCCGGATACGGGCCGGGCGAGAAAATCTCGCGCGACATGGAGGTAGCCGAGATGACCACCACGCCTGTTCCCCGCTTCCGCATCGGCGAGGCGATCTCGTTCGGGTGGTCGGCGTTCTGGCGGAACATCGGCCCGCTCGCCCTCTTCGCCGTGATCACCTTCTTGGTGGGCGCGCTCTTGGCGTCGCCGCAGTTCATCGCGCCTGAGACCTTCGACGACCCCGCGCCAATATTCGCCCTGAATCTCCTGAACTTCTTGGTGAATTCACTGATCGCTATCGGCTGGCTCAAGATCACGCTGGACATCGTCGACCATCGCCCCGTGAGCGCCAACGGCGTGCTCGACGCCTACCGCCTGTTCCTGCCGTATGTGATCGGCGCGATCCTCTACACCCTCATGGTGACGATCGGGTTCATCCTCCTCATCGTGCCCGGCATCGTGCTCGTCCTCACGTTCACGTACTACGGCTACGCCATCGTCGACCGCCGGAGCGACGGCCCGATCGCGGGCCTCCGCCGCAGCGCCGAGATCACCAAAGGTGAGCGCTGGCACCTGCTCGGACTCGGGATCGTCTTGATCTTGCTCAACCTTGTCGGTCTGCTGGTCCTCATCGTGGGCGTGCTCGTCACCGCGGGTATCAGCTCGATCGCGTGGGCCTACGTCTACCGCCAACTCAACGCCACCGCCGTCCCGGCCCAGTGAGCCGCGGGCCTTGCTCATCGGTAGTCGTCCGGGTCGGCATCCGCGCGAGAACCCTCGAGCACCTCAGCGCGGTACTTGCCCCAGTCCGGCCGGGACCCGTCGACGTCCGTGAAGCCGTACTCCCCAGCCAGCTGCCACGACGGCAATACCTGCCCGTTCCATCGCGCCACGTTGGCGTCCGCGGCGACGCGGCGACCGCCCGGCCCACGCAATGCGGCGTCTCGGAGATCGCGATGTGCGGGTCCTTGGCGACCGCGTCCCGCCACGTCGGCTCGGTCACGCCGAAGCCCTCCAGCATGGCCTCGGAGCGCAAGAACCCCGGGGTCAGCGCGACGGAGGTGATCCCGTACGGGCTGAGGTCCTTCGCGAGGACCACGCCGAGCCGGCGGACGCCGGCCTTGACGACGTCGTAGAACAGCGAGCCGTAGTAGTCCTCGCGGTCGCCGTCCGTAATCTCGACGACCAGGCCGCCTCGCCGTTCACGAGCAGGGGCACCAACCGGTGGAGTGCCACGAGATGGGCCTCCATGCCGTTGCGCCATGCGGTCAGGCTCCGCTCGAGATCGTGCTCCCAGAACGGGATGCCCCACTCGACCAGCGGATCTCCGCCCCACACGTCATTGACCAACACGTCCAGCCGCCCACCGGACTCCGAGTCGATGCGCTGGCGCAGAGCCTCCACCTCGGCGGGTTTCGTATAGTCGCAGCGCACGGGGATGCCGTACCAGCCGGCTAATCCTGCACTGTGCAGGGTTAGTAGGCCATGGCCCTGCCGGGCCACTCGTGAGCGGATGAAAATGAGTTGCACGGCGGTGCCCGGCGACGTCGGCGCGACTTGGTGCCATCAAGCCCGTAGTTAGTAGGACGCGGGAGTCTCGGGCACCCTTGACTGTTGCTGCGAGCACGCACCTCAGACTCTTCATTAGAGGCTCCTCCGGTCGCCTCCGTGCGCAACGGAGACAACGACCGAAGGAGAAGTACGACGATGAAACGCATGATCGAGCGGTGCGCAGGATTAGACGTGCACCGCGACACGGTAGTCGCGTGTGTGCGGACTCCCGACGGCAACGGCGGCCATCGATGAGCAGGTCCGCACGTTCTCGACCTTTACCGCCGGGCTGATGGAGTTGCGTGACTGGCTGCTGAACTCCGGTGTGACGCTGGCCGGCATGGAATCGACCGGGGTCTACTGGAAGCCGGTCTATTACGTGCTGGAGAACGCGCTGGAGTGCTGGCTGCTCAACGCCGCGCATCTGCACCATGTGCCCGGCCGCAAGACCGACATCATCGACGCGGTCTGGATCGCCCAACTGGTCGCGCACGGCTTGGTACGCCCCAGCTTCGTCCCACCCCGCGACATCCGCCAGCTGCGTGACCTGACCCGCCACCGCAAGGCAGTCATCGAGGAACGCACCCGCGAGGTCCAACGGTTGCACAAGGTCTTGGAAGACGCCGGTATCAAGCTTGCCAGCGTCGCGTCCAAGACCCTGACCGTATCGGGCCGGGCGATGTTAGAGGCGCTGGTGGCCGGCGAACGTGACCCTCAGGTGTTGGCCGAGCTGGCCAAAGGACGGATGCGCGTCAAGATCCCCCAGCTGCGCCAGGCGCTGGCCGGGCGGTTCAACGACCATCACACGGTCATCGTGGCCGAGATGCTGGCACGCATCGACCACGCCGATGACACCGTAGCCCGACTGTCGGCACGCGTGGCCGAGCTGACGGTCGGCTATGCCCGCCAGATCCAGTTGTTGGGCACCATCCCCGGGGTCAACCAGCGCACCGCCGAGGTCATCGGGGCCGAGATCGGCGCGGACATGAGCCGCTTCCCCGACGCCGGGCACCTGGCGTCGTGGGCGGGCATGTGCCCGGGCAACAACGAGCCGGCAGGCAAGCACCACTCCGGCAGAACCCGCAAAGGCTCGAAGTGGCTACGCAAGGCGCTAGTCGAGGCCGCCCATGCCGCCGCGCGGACCAAGGACACCTACCTGTCCGCGCACTACGCCCGCATCCGTGGACGCCAAGGCCCCAGAAAGGCTGCGGTCGCGGTCGGCCATTCCATCCTGGTGATCGCCTACCACCTGCTCGACCGTGACGAGCCCTACCGGGACCTCGGCGGTGACTACTTCATC
>Ga0187893_10013711_pt1 | contig 11215 bp, 8 predicted proteins | sample MA1701074metaG_FD_139574 | JGI IMG/M metagenome (GOLD analysis project Ga0187893, IMG submission 139574) | White microbial mat communities from a basaltic lava cave in the Kipuka Kanohina Cave System on the Island of Hawaii, USA - MA170107-4 metaG ...
ACTTTACCCGCGCATCTGGTCTTCTCCCCTGCCGGTTCGCGTAAAGTTGGAAATGTTCTTTCGCTTGACTGGTAACATCAGTTATCCGCTGATGATCGTGGCCAGCGTACTGCAGTTTCCCCTGTTACTGGTGCGCTACAATCAGCCGTTTTACCACTTGATGATTTTGGACCTGCCCCTGCTCTTCTTTTCCTCGATTTCGGTGGTGCTTTTTTACGGGACAGCCATTTGGTACCTTGACCAACGTCGGAGTCCGCGATTGTTGCATTTGCCCCTGGTGATGGCTTTAGGAATCGGGTTAGCGTTCTCAAACGCGCGGGCTGTGTTCGAGGCGCTTTTTGGAGTTAAGACAGACTTTGTCCGCACCCCTAAATATCGCGTCGAACAAAGCAATGACGAAACTTGGAAAAGAAAGAAATATAAACGTAAGAAAGGCCTGTTACCCCTGCTGGAATTAAGCTTTGCTGTTTACTTCTTGCTGGGCATCACCTACGCGGCACACCTGCAGATGTGGGGTACTATTCCCTTCCTGCTGCTCTTCTGTTTTGGGTTCGGTTACATGGGTATAATGAGCATTTTGCAGACCGCGAACGGCAAACGGCTTGCGGGTTTGATGCGACCCTTCAGCCGGATGCCGGTCACTAAGACTTAGTTTTACTAACTGCTACAACAACTGCATTACCCACAATTCCCTTTTTTTCACTGAAAGGCGGACAGTCAGATGAGAGTTCCCCCAATCCTTTGGATGAGCTTGGCCGTACTGTGTTTGTTCGGTGGAAATTTTGAAAGCTTAGCGCAGTCGCAGGCTAACACCGGTAATATCGAAGGTCGCGTGCTGGATGCAAATCGCGCTGCTGTTCCTGGCGTCACGGTCACCGCTACAAACCAGGAAACCGGTTTGGTTAAGAGTGTCGAAACCAGCGACGATGGTTTCTACCGGATCCTGCTATTGCCACCTGGAAAATACAAGGTGGAGACCAGCGGGGCACAGGGTTTTGCTCCGGCAAGCTTCACTAATGTTGTGGTTACCGTTGGGGGAAAGGCGCCGCTCGACATTCAGTTAAGTATTGGCACAACCATCGCGATGGTCGACGTTTCGGCGGAGGGGCAAATAGTAGAAACTACTCGGACCTCAGTCTCCTCAACCGTGAACGAAAAGGCGATTCAAAACCTTCCGGTAAACGGCCGTAATTATCTGGATTTTGCCACCCTCACACCGAGCGTTGTCCGCGACCCCACGCGCACAGGAGATCTGGCAGTGGGCGGACAGAAGGGAACGCTTAATAGTCTTCAGGTCGACGGTGCCGATAACAATAACACCTTCTTTGGGCAGTCGTTTGGACGCACCGGAACTCGACCGCCTTACCAGTTTTCTGAGGAATCTGTTCAGGAGTTTCAGGTCAATCAGAACGGTTTCTCAGCCGAATTTGGACGTGCCGGTGGAGCCGTGATCAATGTCGTCACTAAATCAGGGACAAATGAGTGGCACGGTAGCGCTTTCGAATACTTCCGGGACGAATCCCTGAACTCTAATTCGCCCATACTGACGGCGCGGGGAGCGAAGCGGCCAAAATCCCAGATCAATCAATACGGGGGTACCCTTGGCGGCCCTTTTAAACAGGACCGAGCCTTCTTCTTTTTCGCCTACGACGGCCAACGTTCAAGCATTCCACAACTTGTCGATCCACCAAACTTCTTCGCCCAGCCGGCTAACATTCGAGCTCTGCTGGCTCCGAAGCTGAATACATATGAAGTGGGACGCAACCAGGACGTTTTCATGTTTAAGACCGACATCCGCCTAAATAATTCGAACCAGCTGGTGCTCCGCTTTAATCAGCAGAACTTTACCGGGAACAACAACGAAAACGCCGGACCTCTCAGCGTTGAAGAACACTCAGGCAACAGTATTGCCCGCACCACGACTCTTTCCGGCTCGCTAACTTCCACCCTGACGAGCAAAACTATTAATGAGTTCCGCTTTCAGTATGGTCGGGATCGCGAGCCAGGCGAGGCCAATAGCGATTTACCTGAGGCACGCATTCAGACCGGTAACGGATTCCTGCTACTGGGCCGAAACAACTTTAGCCCGCGGGAAACGACCATCAAACGGGTTCAGCTGATCGATAATTTGAACTACATCCGTGGGGATCATAATTGGAAGTTTGGTTTGGACTTCAATTTTGATCGAATCTTTAATTTCTTTCCCGGATTGTTTTCCGGTCAGTACACTTTCAACACCTACGCCTTGTTTGCCGCCAATACGCCTGCGAGTTACACCCAAAACTTTCCTGGAGCTAATACCTCTGGAGCGACAACGAATCCGGATCAAAACGAGTATGGCTTTTTCGTTCAGGACGACTGGCGGGTAAATTTTAAGCTGACACTAAACTTAGGTCTGCGCTACGACTTACAGGATATGGCCAGCCCCACAGTGTTTAATCCGGATCCTCGTCTGGCCTCCAATTCGTTGGGAGTGATCATCGATACCACTACTGGGGTCAAAGATCGTAACAACTTTGCGCCCCGGGCGGGATTTAGTTATGCCTTTGACGAAAAAACTGTGCTGCGTGGCGGATATGGGATCTTTTTCGGGCGCACGCCGGCGATTATGCTGGCTACCGCTCATTCGCAAAACGGCATTCAGGTTACAGGTGTAACTTTGACCTGTACGACTACGCCAACAAATCCCTGTCCCACTTATCCGGCAATTTTTACTTCGCGACCAGCGACTGGAACTTTAACTCCCAGTCTCTATGTATTTGCCAGGGATTACGCTCAACCCTATGTTCAGCAGGGCCGGCTGGGCATTGAGCGAGAACTCGTATCCAACATGAGCCTGGCGGTGACCTATCTTTATTTCCGGGGAGTCCACCTCTCCCGGACTCGGGACATAAATCTCAACGCGCCTGTTCCCATCACTGTGACCGACCCGGCTGCGCAGACCTACACGGTGCTTAGACATCCGGCAGCGCGCCCGATTACTGGCTTTACCCGCATCAGCCTGTTCGAGAGCACGGCTAACTCCAGGTATAACGGGCTGGCGGTCGAACTGAAACGCCGCTTCTCGCGAGGCCTGCAATTCATTATGGCCTACACGCTTTCCAAGGCTCAGGACGATCGACCTGATCAAACAATGGTTGTAGTGGGCACGGATGACAGCAAGGGACTCCAGAATAATCTGGACATCAGCTCAGATTGGGGGCGCAGCGATCTGGACATTCGTCACCGCTTTGTTTTCAGCCCGGTTTATGAACCGGGTAGACTTAGTAATGACCGCAACGCTTTTGCGCGAGCTCTTCTGAACGATTGGAGCTTTTCGAGCATTATCACGCTTCAGAGTGGTTTCGCCCATTCGGCAGCGATAACGGGGGATGCTAATCGCGACGGGAATTCGGCAACGGATCGGCTGCCGGGAACCGAGCGTAACGCCTTCACCACACCCAGCATTTATATCTTTGATGCCCGGGCTACTAAGTCGTTTTTGTTTAGGGAAAGGTATCGGCTTAGCCTGATCGCTGAGGCATTTAATCTGTTTAACCGTTCAAACCTGGCCACAGTGAATACTGCCAGGTTTACGATTGCCAGTTCCTCGGCTACGACTCTTTCAAATCCGTCGCCACTAACGCCTTTCCAGGGGCCACGCACGTTTATTGGGGAACGTCAGATACAACTGGCGATTCGCTTTAATTTTTAGACTGGCTGAAAAACCTGCTTCCGGTCTGCTGCCGCTTGACAGGATTTCGGCCACTTGCCTATAGTTGCGGTACAGTTATTCGCAGAGAACTATGATTCACGCTTGTTACTGTTGCCGGTGTTCCGCTTGTTGCTGCCACGGCTGGCGGCGCGATCGGGATACCGCGTGCAGGCGTGAGCCAATGCTTAGATAGAAGCAGAAACGCAGCACGATTTTGGCGGTAGAACCGGTCGCGACGACGCGTTCGCGACTGGTTTTTTATTTTCAAACAGTTATGAGTACAGGTTTTGTGGAAGCATCCTTGTCTCTCGCGCCGGGCGAGTCGTTGGAACGGAGTATCGGCAATACCCCTCTGATTCCCCTAACCCGAATTACCAGGGACCTGCCCAAAGGAGTGGAGTTGCTGGCCAAAGCCGAGCACCTAAACCCTGGCGGTTCCGTCAAGGATCGCCCGGCCTTGCGCATGATTAGCGATGGCGAGCAAAGCGGAAAGCTCCGTCCGGGAATGACAATTCTGGATGCCACCAGCGGTAATACTGGAATTGCTTATGCGATGATCGGGGCCGCGCGTGGCTATCCGGTGAAGATTTGCCTGCCGCGAAATGCTAGTTCACAGCGGAAGCGGATTCTGTTGAGTTACGGGGTCGAGATTGTCGAGACGGATCCGCTGCTTTCAACGGACGGGGCTCAGCTGCGCGCCCGTGAGATCTTTCAGAGCGCACCCGAGAAATATTTTTATCCTGACCAGTACAACAATCCCGCAAACTGGCTGGCGCACTATGAGACGACTGCACCTGAGATTTGGGAGCAGACTCAGGGAAAAGTCACACATTTTGTAGCTGGACTGGGTACTTCCGGTACCTTTGTGGGCACGGTTCGTCGCTTAAAGCAGTTGCAGCCCTCCCTTTGGGCTGTTTCAATGCAGCCAGACTCGCCTCTTCATGGGCTTGAAGGGTTAAAGCACATGGCGACTGCGACGGTACCGGGCATTTACGATGTGGGGTTAGCGGATCAGGAAGTAGAGATTTCAACTGAAGAGGCCCGTGAGATGGCGAACCGTTTGGCGCGAGAGGAGGGTCTACTAGTGGGGACAAGTTCGGGTGCGAACGTCTTAGCCGCCTACAGGCTGGCCTTAACTTTACCGCCCGAGGCAGTAGTCGTAACCATCCTCTGCGATAGCGGGGAAAGGTATTTGGAGTGAAGGTTCGGAATGATGAATGGGAATTAGGAATTAGGATTTAGGAATTAGGATTTAGGAATTAGGATTTAGGATTCCGAAACACGCAATATCTTACCGAATCCTAAAATCCTAAATCCTAATTCCTAAATCCTAATTCCTAAATCCTAAATTGCTTATGCTACTTCTCAGCTCTCAACACCAGAATCAGATCGCGGCGCACGGAGAGCGCGACTACCCTTTCGAATGCTGCGGCCTTTTGCTGGGGCGATTTGGCGAAGATGGTAAAAAGGTCGCTACCGAGACTTATTTGATCTCCAACGCCCGGGAAGAAACGGCCAAGCGCAACCGATTCCTGATAACTCCGGAAGAACTGCTGCACGGCGAACGCTATGCCGCTTTGAAGGGGTTGGATGTGATCGGGTTCTATCACTCACATCCAGATCATCCGGCGGCGCCGTCCCAGTACGACCGCGACCATGCCTGGCCCGTCTTCTCTTATGTCATAGTGTCAATCAAGAATGCGAAAGCGAATGGAATCACCTCCTGGACTCTAAAACCGGATCGCTCAGCCTTCGACCAGGAGGAAATTGTGAAAGGAAATTCGTGATGTCAGTAACCATTTCAATTCCAACTGCCCTGCGACAGTTTACAGATGGCAGTACAACTATAAAGCTTGAAGCAGCTACCGCCGGCGAGGCTCTCGAAGCGCTGGCAGTTGCACATCCAGAGCTGCGGCGTCACCTTTATGATGACAAGAACAACCTCCGCAGCTTTGTGAACGTTTACCTGAACGACGAGGATATCCGCCATCGTTCGGGTGCGGCGACACCCATCAGCGATGGCGATACCCTGATGATTGTCCCTTCTATCGCCGGTGGCGCGACTGTTGAGAAGGACGTGGCCGCCACCTTACCGCAGCTCTCAAACGACGAAATCGCCCGCTATAGCCGCCACCTGATAATGCCGGAGGTTGGCATTGAAGGCCAGCGACGTCTGAAAGCCGCCAGCGTGCTGATGATTGGGACCGGAGGTTTGGGTGCACCCACAGGCATGTATCTGGCAGCCGCAGGGGTAGGCAGATTGGGGGTCGTCGATTTTGACGTTGTGGAAGCATCCAATCTGCAGCGACAGATCATTCATGGCACTCGCGACGTCGGGCGGCGCAAAATCGAATCTGCCCGCGATCGACTCAGCGATATTAACCCTCACATAGACATCGAAACGCACGAAGCACGCCTGACCAGCGCGAATGCGCTTCAACTATTCAAAAACTATGATGTTGTAGTCGACGGTACTGACAACTTTCCAACCCGCTATCTGGTCAATGACGCCTGCGTGCTAACGGGGAAACCAAACGTTTACGGTTCTATTTTCAGATTTGAGGGGCAGGCCAGTGTCTTTTGGGCTGAACGCGGCGCATGCTACCGCTGTCTTTATCCTGAACCGCCGCCGCCCGGGTTGGTTCCATCCTGCGCGGAAGGGGGAGTGCTGGGAGTGTTGCCGGGAATTGTGGGCGCCATTCAGGCGAACGAAACCATCAAGATTCTCCTTGGTGCTGAAGGCATTTTGGTTAACCGTCTGCTGCTTTTCGATGCGTGGCAGCTCAAGTTCCGCGAATTGAAACTGCGAAAGGATCCGGCATGCCCTGTGTGCGGTGAGAATCCGACTGTCAAACAATTAATCGATTACGAGGAGTTTTGCGGGCTGAAGGCTGACCCAGGTCGAGTTGAGACTACTTTGGAGGAAATTACCGCCTCAGAACTGAATCGGCGCCTTAAGCAAGGTGACGATATACAGATCATCGACGTTCGCGAGCCACACGAATACGAAATCGCGCGCCTACCGCAGACGCGGTTAATTCCTTTGGGCGGTGTGGTGAATCGGATGAGCGAAATCGATCCTCAGCGTGAAACGGTGGTCCATTGCAAAGGGGGTGTCAGAAGTGCCAAGGCCATCGAAGCTTTGAAACGCGCTGGTTTTCAGGGAAAACTTGTAAACCTGAAGGGAGGGATTACCGCCTGGTCAGATGAAGTCGATCCTTCGGTGCCAAAATATTGAGGGATTATCAGCCAATGTCCTAGAGAAACCACCTGGTACGGCTTCCAGAAGCTTTCGTGCTGGTTCGTGTAATTTCGTGGATCGTTTGTTTGTCGCAAGAGTGCGATCCACAAAATCACACGAAATTCACGAAACTACACGAACTAACCGATTAGCAACGTTTTTCAGGGACGATCCAAAGATAGATTGTCCGGAATAGACTGGTTTCCCAGGGAACTTTGACGCTCTGCTGCGGCTTCCAGTCTCCCATTAAGAAATCGTGTGATATCAAGCGAGTGCCGGGGCGCAACTCGCGCAGCAGTTTTGGCTTTAAGAGCAGGTTTAGCTTCTCCGAAAGATAGAGCGTCACCACTGAGGCTTCACCGATGTTGGTTCGAAACATGTCTGCATGCCGGAATTTAACAAGCGCACTCACCCCCGCTTGTCGGGCCGCTTTTTCGGCTACCGCTATCAGCTGGGTATCAATTTCGATACCTACTGCGCGAATACCATAAAGTTTCGCCGCCATGATCGGAATCCGTCCGTCACCGCTACCAAGGTCGTACAACACATCACCAGGCTTGATGTTTGCCAGCCGAAGCATCTCAACTACAGTTTCTGATGGCGTGGGGTAGTAGATTACATCGGGCTTGCGCGGCCTTGGAGGGGTTTGCTTCTTCCGGGATTTTGAACTATTGCGCTGCTGACTAGTGGCCGGCTGTGTCTGAGCGGCAGGCGGCGTCAAAAGTGTTCTCGGCTCTGCGAGCGCGGATCCTTTACAGACAAGCAGGACGCAAACAATGAAGGCTAACATGCTTAATGAGGAGTTTGCTGGCAAGAGTTGCAAGTTATTAGATTAGCCGGAAGCTGGAGCGTTGAAGCTTATCGCTTGTCCGATCAGGTAAGTTAGCTGGCGACCGGGACGCCCTTTGAGTCGTTTGGCCCAGGAAGAGTGGAGGTCCGGCCATTCCGAGAATGCCCTCTGCCCTCGTTCAACTATTTCAAAACCTGCGCGACGATAGTAACCGGCAAGCACTTTATCAATGTATTCAAGGTCGAACGGTGGAATCTGGAGTCGGTTTAACTCCGCCTTATCGCGTTCCGAATCCAGGCCAATTACGACCTCCAGCAGCGCTCCCGTCAGGCACAAACGTCGCAGGTTCTTGAGTACGGTGATGTTTCCAGCGCCGGCTACGCCGCCCAGCAGCGACCCCCAGGGAAAGTGGACATGCACCTCATCAGCGATTGCGTCCAGCTCTGCGGGCAGATCTTCAACGCCGGCCTGCAGGAAAAGCACATTAGGTAATCCGCCCTTTTTCGGATTTCTATGAACTTTTTCTGAAATCTTTTGCAGAGGCCGGGGATTCGCGTCTATCCCGATGAAGAACTTTCTCGGTTGTTCCCGGGCGCAGTGGTATACAAAGGAACCGTCTCCGGTCCCAATATCGATCACTATTCCCTCGCCGGTAGGGAGCGATGAGCTCTCGAAACTCCTGAACTTCGAGTCATCAATTAGTTCTGCCACGAATTCGCTTGAGCATAGAGGGTTCCTTTCCGGAAACTAATATATTCGGTCAGGGCTCTTAGAGGCAACGAAACTGCTCCTGGATGCCCTGGAGTAAAGAATCCGTAGCCGATAAAGCCGCAGATTAACGCAGAGAAACGCAGATTGGGAAAAGAAAAAAGGGGACTAGACGAACAGCCGGCGTTCGAGAGAGCGAGAGAGAGAGAGAATCTTCTCTTTCTTTATTCCGATCCGCGTTTTTCTGCGTTAATCTGCGGCTTCCTCCTGGTTTATTTCCGGTAGTCTGGCGATCAGAATACCGAACTGCAGAAGCATGATATAGTTAGCGCCCGCATCGAAATCAAAACCATCTGGTGACAGACAAAAATTTGCCAACGAATCGAATTCAACGCAGCACTTTGGCTTTGTTTCTCTCTCTCAGCCTCGCGGCCTTCTGCCCCGAAGCTATTGGTTCCAGCCAGAGAGCACCCAGCAGAGCGAGTCAGAGAAATGTCCGTCTTGTTCTTGGAATTGTCATCGATCAACTCCGCTACGATTACCTTACCCGCTTCGAGGATTTGTTCGTTGTCGGAGGCTTTCGTCGCTTGCTGCGGCAGGGGGCCGTCTTTAGTAATGCAAATTACAACTATGTTCCTACGGTAACTGCTTGTGCGCATGCCACTTTTATGAGTGGTGCGTTGCCTGCCGGGCACGGAATTGTAGGTAACGATTGGTTTGAGCGGAGCTTGAACCGGGAGGTCACAAGTGTTTGGGATGATGGGGTCAAATTATTAGGAGGTCAGGGGATGTCTCCGGCTTCTCCCGCCCGTTTAATCGGATCCACAATAGGGGACCAGCTGCGCCTGGCTAACAGCGGTAAGTCGAAAGTGATCGGCATAGCTCTGAAAGACCGATCAGCAATTCTCACGGCCGGTAAGAACGCCAACGGTGCGTACTGGTTCGACACTAGTAGCGGTGTCTTTGTTTCAAGCACCTATTATTTTCCGGAGTTACCGGAATGGGTGAAACGATTTAATCAGAATCATCGCGCCGACAGATATTTTGGAGCAAGGTGGGATCGGCTCTTGCCCAAAACTTTCTATGAACGCTCCCTTCCAGACGATTCGACTTATGAACAATCACCCTGGGGTAAGACCTTTCCCCACCTTATCAATGGTAGGGAAATCGCGCCTGGACCCGGTTTTTACGATCAATTCGACGAGACTCCGTTTGCTAACGACTACACCGTTGCTTTTGCCAAAGCCGCTATTGAAGGGGAACGACTGGGCGAGGACCAGTTCACTGATCTTTTGACGGTAAGTTTTTCCGCCAACGATGGTTTGGGCCATCGCTTTGGCCCCTACAGCCAGGAAGTTCAGGACATGACCCTGCGGACGGATCTTACCCTGGCAAATCTGCTTCGGTATGTGGACCAGAGGATTGGGTTGGCAAACACAGTGGTGGTGTTGACTTCGGATCACGGTGTGGCGCCCATCCCCGAACACGCCCGTCAACTGGGCCTGGGAGGTGGCCGCCTGGCCTCTTCAGAAATCAGGGATGCAGTGCAAGCGTTGCTAAACGAACGACTTGGGCCTGACCAGTGGCTACGGGCCAACATCAACGGAAATATTTATTTTGATTACGAAGTGATTACCCGGAGGGGTACGGGCCGCTCAGAGGTTGAGCGAGTAGCTTGTGAGGCGATTGTTAAACTCACAGGCCTGGCCGACTGTTACACACGGACGCAGATACTTTCAGGTCAGGTGCAACCGGGGCCGGTTTCGAGCTGTGTCATAAATGGCTTTAACCGGGAGCGTTCAGGCGACGTTATCTATGTCTTTAGGCCCTATCACATGACTCGAACTGATCCTGGAACTACCCATGGCACTTGCTACCGCTACGACACTCATGTGCCGGTCGTACTGTTTGGTCGAGACATTGCCGCCGGCAACTTCGCAGGTACGAGCAGCCCGGCGGATATTGCCCCTACGCTGGCGGCGCTGCTCAAGATCGAGCCACCCAGCTCCAGCTCGGGCCGGATCCTGACAGAGGCCATCAGACTACGCTAGTTTCAGAGTGATCTATTCTAAGCGCCTAATTTTTCACAGCCACGGAGGGCCGCCCCTACAGGTATGGCGAAAAGAAAACCTTCTACCATTAAAAAAGGTTGACTTATGGTCCAAGCAGCCTCAACATAGCGCCTTAAATCACCCCGCAAAGGTTAGATGGCAAAGATGAGCCAGGAATCTGGCATTGTAATGTATCACCGCACTACGGCGGAAAACGCTCGCCTGATTCTCAGTGAGGGCTTTCAGGATAGCACGGAGTTTTTTCAAAATACTCCTACTTGGAAGGGAGTCTGGCTCTCGGCGGAGCCTCGAAAGGAGGCGGACGAAGTTATTGTCAAGGTCACCCTGGATCTTGACGAGCAAGAGCTGGCCCAGTGGGAATGGACCGGCGAGGGCAAGGAATCTCGCGAATGGTTGATTCCAGCAAATATCGTAAACCAGCGAGCCACCTGCAAGCTGGTTGACCACTCAGATCATTCGACTGTTGCTGCTTAAGTTTATGGTGACCGATTGGGGTGGGGGGTCAGCGCCGGCGGGTAACCTTAGACTTCTTTTCATCTTCCAGCTTGGCCATCGCCGCCCAGATGAACCGTGGAGGGGCACAACGGCCCGACTCCCAGGCAGGAATCCAACTATGCATTCCAATAAGTTTAGCGAGTTCCTTCTGCGACAGGTTTAGCTTAACTCTTAAGGCCTTCAGTCTCTTTCCGTCGGTCATTCCTACCTCCAGG
>Ga0187893_10013712_pt1 | contig 11214 bp, 9 predicted proteins | sample MA1701074metaG_FD_139574 | JGI IMG/M metagenome (GOLD analysis project Ga0187893, IMG submission 139574) | White microbial mat communities from a basaltic lava cave in the Kipuka Kanohina Cave System on the Island of Hawaii, USA - MA170107-4 metaG ...
CGAAAGCAGGATCGGCAAGAATTGCAATGACAGCTCGGGCGAGATGTTCCGCGGAACGCTCACTCACAACCGTACCCGTGACCCCATCCATCACGGCTTCTGATGTGCCTCCGACGTTCGTGGTAACGACGGGGCGGCCTGCGGCTTGTGCTTCGATCAGCACGTTTGGGACGCCCTCGATGTTTGAGGTGAGAAGAAACACATCGAACAAGGAGTACATCAACCCCACATCGGTGACCGCCCCAGGCAGTCTGAACTTTTCCGTAAGCCCGAGCCGTTGGATCCGGCTCACGATAAGAGGTTGGAGCGGGCCCGTTCCTGCGATGACGAAGCGAATGTCGGGGCGAGTTTCTGCGATCATGGCGGCAGTGTCGACCCACAGCTCCGGATCCTTGTCCGGGACGAGTCGCATGATTGTCCCGACGATGGGAGCTCCCGAAGGCAGGCCCAGCGTGGCCTTCAACTCCGAACGCTCCTCTGCGGCGGGGATCCTCATTCGTTGTGGCCAGAAGCAATTCGGTAGCAGCCTGATGGTATTCGCAGGAAACCGCAACCAGCGCTCATAGGCTCGCGCCGCAATAAGGCTGTTGTTCACGATGGTGACGGCCGGATTGCGGTTCACCGCTTGGTAGGCGTTCCACATGACGTCAGATGCGTCCGCAGCAAAGTTATGGATGTGTTCGGGCAAACTGGCTTGAGCAATCGCGATCCGCGGCACCCCCAAACGACAGCCTGCAACTGCCGCGGCGAGAGCCGGTACGTCGAGCCAGCCATGCAAGATCGACGGTCTTAGCTGACGGATTGCCAATTCCACCTGCTGCGACCGCCTGCTAAGCCAAGCCGGCAATCGCGACCAGTCGCCCGCGTCAGACGTGCCGTCGCTCCGGGGCACGCTCTCGGCGAAGTCCGCAGGAGTGAGAGGTTGCAACCCTAACTGCATGATTTCCCGGTCGACGGTGGGGCACTCTGGCTCCATCGGAGATAAAGCCATCATCCGAACGTCGTAACCGCGCTCCATCAAGGCCGAAGTTACGGCAACCATCTGACGCTCGCTTCCGCCCAGAGCGAATGAAGAGGTTACCATGAGAACCCGACCGGGAACCGGTTCGTAACTTGGTTCGGTGCTTCGAACCAGTCTCTCGAGAGCCAAGCCAGGCTCGGGCAGCGATGGTATGGCCGGGACCGACTGGTTGAGACCTATCCGGCCCAGTAGATTAGTAGCGAGTTTCTGCATCACCCAGCTTTTGCTCTGGCCGGTGAGCGTCAATTCGTGCACCGAGGCGTACCCTGCGCGCAACAAGTCCATGCACCAAAAGATACCGGTCAAGCGCTCGGGTCTCGTGCAGATCATTTGCCCGAAGGGGGTAAAGGGAAGCATGATGCGGGGACGGCCATTGCGGTCGATTACACTTGCGCCGACGCGGCTTGTTTTGCGGAATGTGGCTTGGTCCGCCGCAAGGTCAATCTGATACTCCGCCGGCGGGTCTTCATCGACAAAGAAGGATTTCAATCCTTTCCTATGTGCGTAGCTTGTGATCGCTTCCAAACTGCTCTGTTCGTCATGGCTATCAGATCGCTCGCGTTCCTGCGTGGGCGCAACGGAAGACGCCCGCACTTGCGGCTTGCCCAGGAAGCGGGCAACCAGCTCGAAATCGGCAGCTATCAGCTCCTCGGGAGCCTCCCCCTGGGGAGCGTACAGACCGCAACACAGCGCGATCTTGCAAAGAAGCACACCGTCATCCCTCACGTTGCCAAGACGCTGCATATGCCCCTTGAAGGCCGACGCCGCGCCAAGAGAGATCAGGTTCGTCCCGAGCCTGTAATAGGCGCCGAATAAATCCCTTTCGGGGACGTCAACTCGGGGGCCAGCCACGTCAGGGACTGATCGTTCCTCTTCCTTCGAGAGAAAGTCTTGAATGAGGGCAAAATCCTCATCTTCCGGTCCGAGGCCGAGGAGATCGCAATTTTCCCGCATGAAGAGGCCGCGGACGAGCGCGGTTTGCGCCATGAACCTGGCGGGGTGCCGGCTCTCTTGCAACGCGCCGAGGTACCAACGAAACCCTGCAGGCTTTCGCCGATACCCGTAGCGGGCTCCTTCGAGTGTGAATTTCCGGTAGGTATACGACCAGCTATACTCCCGACGATGCTCGCCAAAGGTGCGCCACGCCTCGGTGGAGGCGCGCGGGAGCTGGCCTATATAGATGGTGTTCCATCCTGCCCGAGCGATGTCGTCAACAAAGTCCGTGTCGGGTGAAAGGGTGTTCTCGAACCTTGCCGCCTCAAAACATGATGTGCGGAAAAGCTTGACGCCGAGGACTTGTCCCAACAGCGCATCGCGCAAGTGCCCAACCGCGATACCTACATTCCGCCGCATGCTTCTTCGGAGCGAGGCGGCGCAATGCGCGTCGAGAAGCATGTCGGCGTCAATCTGCAGGAAAAATGGCGTTACAACGCGAGCTGCCCCGGCATTAAGCGCCTTGTGAAATGGCCGCACATCACGAATGACGATGACCTCGCAGAGAGGCAGGGTCTGCTGATGCAGCCTATCGATTGCTTCTTGTGTCGTTGGCTCGCCGGTGGTCAATACGACTGCACTGACATCTTTGTTAGGAAGAGTCATTCCCGATCAAGCCTTGAAGCTGGTAGAACAAAGCCCCGTCACAACAAATTCGCTCGCGTTCAGCGACCGGAGGCGCGACATTCGAGCGTCGATCACTGACTTAAAGTTGAGCGAATGAAGGCATTATCATCGCCGGTTCCGGCATCTTGCAAGAGGCGATCGCAAGGCAAATCGGGATGCTTGGGATTGCAGACGGGTTCACCCTGCTCGGAGCCATGTGACATCTTGGGTCGGTAATGTTTGCAAGAGCCGGAGAATGTTCGGACTTCGCGGGATGGGGGCTCTCGCGGCGCGAATTGTTTGGCCATTTGGCGGTTGCGGTGCCAAAGCCGTATCCCGATTCGCAATTGCTGCTGGAGGCCCGAGGCATGCCGCGCCGCTGCCTCCAGACCGGAAGTTTTCAACAAATCAATCTTTACACGACGGATTTCTTCAATCTGCCGGACGAGCTGTTCTGGCACCCGGAAATAAATTGGCATCGGCAGCAATTTGGAGTGAAGGGGCTCATAGCGGCCGCCGGCTTGTGGATTGATGGCTCGGAGGCAACGATAACGACGGTTCAATCCGATCTGTGCCAGCAACTGTATCGGCACGCCCCGTTAGCGAAGCCATACAAGACTCAAGTCGAGACGCATTTCAAGCATTGGTACGCAATCCTGTTCAACGCCGTGCTCGATTTCTGTTTGCAGCGGGGGCTAAGCGTTTTGTATTCGCCAACGGGAAGCCAAGTGGTCGGGAACACCAAGAAGCCGATCGCGCCGGACCTATTCTTGCGAATCTACGATTATCCCGCCACGCGCTACGTGTGCCGTCGAACAAGCCTCTACGGTGCGGAATACTGGGAAATTCCCCTCGAATCCAACCTATCGCTGATTGCGCGGTTGCGAGAGGCAGGATCCTTTCCAAAGCACGGCAACCACGGGCGGCCGAAGATTTGCATCTTTCATGATGTCGAGGAAGGCATCGACACTGATATTTCCGCGGCTGACTGCGCGCGCAATCTGGATCGAATGTTACAGATCGAGAACGAGCTGGGCCTCGACGCCACCTACAACGTGCTCGGCATGCTTCTGGCGCGGAAGCAGAAGATAATCGAAGCATCCAATTCCCGTCATTCCATCGCATTCCACTCCTTCAATCATCGGCTCGAGGACGGTACGCAGCTTCGTCAATGCCGGGACGTCGACCTCCGCGTCAGAGGCTATAGGCCGCCACGCTCCAGGATGACCGCCGAATTGACAGACTACAATCTTACATTCCTGAATTTCGAATGGCTCGCTTCCTCTGCCTCCAGTTTGGGTTTCCGCGAGTGTCGGATCGAGAATGGACTCATCAAGATTCCAATCGCCCTCGACGATTATCCATTGTTCACCGGCGCCGCTGACTATGAAGACTGGGAGAACGATTTGCTTGAGCATGCGCGCACAAGAAGAGTCTTCGGCTTCGGCTTGCACGACTGCTACGCAGGGCTTTGGCTCGAAAATTACCCGCAGCTGTTGCACAAGCTTTCGGAGATTGGAGACTTCGTAAGCGCCGACCAGCTCTGCGATTGGACCCTTCTCGAGGAGGAAGGCAATGCGTCCCAACCCGTAGAGCGCAGTCTCTTATAGCCCGATCGCGGCGCAGGTTCGCGCAACAACTCGCTCATATGGCACAAGACCCCGCCCCGGGAGGCAAACCATTGACAGATTTCGTAAGAAAAATGATCGGGACGGCCGTGAAGTGATGCGTCCACAAGACAAAACCATCGATCAGCACGAATGTCGCTGAACGGGCCAGCAAGCTTGCGCTCGAACCAGTCCCTCTCGCATTGATACTCGCTGCAAATAAGCACCTTGCACGCGAAACCCGACAGAGGCAGCTGACGGAACTCGGCGCTCAACCCGGCCCGCGAAAGGTGGCGAGCGAGATAGAAGCCTCGCACCTGCGGGAACTCTGAAACGCTGTCAATGACACGCGGGTAGTCGCCATTTTCAACTCAAGGAGCAATCTCAGCTCACATTCCTTCCTTGAGGTGATGAACCCGGAGACCAAACGTTGGGAAACTCAGGATGCCGACTTCGATATTTATTGGCGTAGCAAAGGCTCGGGCGACCGTATCTCGCTCGCTGAGGCTGCACAGTCCATTGACGACCTCGAGCCCTGTGGTCGCAACGAATGCGGCTGGAGCCACTCAAGTCGTGAAGGGATTAAGGCTAAAATGCTGACCGACTATCTCGATCTCATAAGCATTACGGGAAAGCAAAAAGCCATTCGCTACACGCTGTTCACGAGCCGCGCCGATCTTAACCGAACTTATAGGAAGGGATCAAAGCAAGGCTCCTTTTGCGAAGTTCAAGCAAAGCGTTGTGAGCATGGCTTCTACGACATCACGAAATACAGCACCTATCAGCCCGGATTGCTCCGCTGAAGTTGTCAGTGTCCGAGGTCTTCATGTCTGTTCAGGGTCAAACCACCACCCACTGATCAGCCTCGCTCGCGCCAACGCGGCTGGAAGCGCCTGAAAGCAGACGTGAACTCGCCGACGCACGAGCAATGTCACGCCGCTCGTAGAGACCCACTGTGTCGGCCGCTACCTCCCCTCTCCTGGCAGCGAGCCTGTCGGGAATAGCGGAATCTGAGAAATTCCTGTGCCGACGCAAGACGTCGACAATTGCTTCTGTTGCATGAACAACACTTTTTGCGGCACTCTTGGCAGCCCCGCCCCAGTGCGAAGGCGTCGGAGGGCGTTCGGGAGTCGTTTTAGCTCCAGGGTATGATGGCGGGATTTCCCGCCGCTTATTTTGCTTTTCCGAGACCGATCTTACCGACGACTTGGAGCTTGGCTAATTTTTGGTCTGTCGATCTTGCGAGGCAAGGCTGCAGCGCGACGGGATTGAGGAGTTTGTTTGTTTTGGATCAACTGCCGCCAAGAATTGTCAACGCGGAGCTTTTTTCGTTGGTCATGGACGTCGTGGGCGACCGGGCCACTGACCTCAGTGAGCTGCGGATTCGGCTACTGAATTCTTCAGCTCAGGATTTGGCGGGCTTCGCAAATGACCATGGGATTTTGTTTCCGTTCATATGGCGGCTTAAAGCGCGTTCGCTGTTACTCCCTGTTCGGATGGTTCAGATTGATGCTGGGCTCCTCAAACATCCGACGCTTCAACTGGAAGCAGTTTATCGCCGGCATCGCGAGCGGCAGCAAGCCCAACGCGATCAGCTCATCGAAGTCTTGACGGCCCTGAATTGCGTAGGCGTCGTTCCGGTCGTGTTAAAAGGCGCCCGCTACCTGATTGCGCCGGCGGGCCCCTGGTGTGAGAGTCGCGACATGAGAGACATCGATCTCCTCGTGCTGGCAAGCGAAACCGACCAAGTTATCAGCGTGCTTAAGACCGTGAACTACAGGTTCGAAGAGGGCTTCGTGCCTGTCGATCAACATCTTCCTGAACTCTGGTGTGTCGGTCGGCCGAGCGCCGTTGAGATCCATACGCACTCGCTTTCGTTTTCGGCTCGTAAATTCCTTTACACCACAGAGGTCTGGCAGCACGCTGTTCCGCTTTCGGCTGAGAAGGTCAAGTTTCTTGTCTTGCCCAACGAATGGCAGCTGCTGCACTGCTTGCTTAATCACCAGGTAGCAGATCGCGGCCACGCACGCCGGCTACTTGCCGTGAAGCCCCTTTGGGAATTTGCAATGTTGGGCGGCGAGCTTACCAGCGAGGGCTGGCAGACGGTTGTCGATCACCTGACAAAACATGGGCAGCTTGATGTACTAGCCAGCTGGATCGTGCAGGCAAACACCCTATTCGGGCTGTCATATCCGCAGTGGATCAAGATCTCACCGAAGGCGCGCGCGCATGCAGAACAGACGTTCGCACGAGCTGCGGCACCAGATTGGTGGCGCCGTACAATTTTTATATTCGATCAGCTCCGCTTCGGCTTTGCACGAGAAACTCTCGCAACACGTTACCAGCTCAACGCAGCTGATGTCTCGGTTAGTGTTGTCGTTCGACACATCAGTTTTCTTGCTCGTCGCTACCGTGGAAAGATGCTACGCCGATTGATCGGTAGCAATTGACCCAGACCAGGTCCTGTCGTCAGGTTGCGGCTTTTTGCTCGGCCAGTCGTGCCTTAGTTTCACATGCTAGGCGATCTGGAGATGTCTCAGCCGCCAAGCGGTAGAGCTTCGCTGCTTCCTTGTAGCGACCCAATCGGAAGAGGCAAAACCCCAAGGCTTCCTTGGCCAGGTACCTAAACAAGGCCCTCTCATATGAAATATACGGATCAAAAAAGTTCTCCGCGTGAATCGATGAAAGCATCTCTAAAATAGGTCTTGCGGAAACGAACTCGCCTTGTTTTAGCAACAACGTTGCTTGGATCCAACGGAGCGCGAGATGCTGAGGATATAGTTCGATGGCTTCATGTAGTAGTGAATCGACGGGGGCCCCTCGCTTGATCTGAAGTTTGATTAACGAAACCAGCGATTGTGCATCACTAACGCGTCTCTTTGGCTCGGGTACTAAGCGCGCCAGCGACATACCGCGCGTCCATGCGGCGAGTGCACCCTCCTCGTCACCGGCTAAGGATAAGCTTTGACCAAGATGCCACCAAGAAAACATGTGGCTTGGATCGAGCTCGAGCCGCTGTCGCAAGAGAGGAACGTTACGGGGGTTCTTCCAAGTCTGATTGTCTTCGTAACCAAGGTGGTGAATTTCAAGAGAACAATGGCCGGTCTCCATCTTCTCAGCCCGTGCGATTGATTCTACTGCCTCGTGCACGCGCTCATGAATGACGCCTTGAAATCGTATTCGGGGATCGTTCCGAAAAAGTCGCAGCTCTGCATATGGCGTCCAATCGACGCGCGGAAAGAACCGCAATGACCAGGCGACCTTCTCGGAGTCGGATAGGGCGATGTGAAGTTCTGTAGGGTCACCGACCTGAAAGCGCTCATCGGCATCAATATGTAGAATCCAATCGCCACTCGCCTGTTCAAGGGCAAAGTTGCGCGCAGCGGCAAAGTCGCCGCTCCATGGGAAGTGGTAAAGCCTAATTGGAAAGCGGAGGGCTCTCTCGAAAGTGTCGTCGATTGAGCCCGTGTCTACAACTATGATCTCATCAACGCGACCGACAAGCGAAGCCAGGCAGCCCTCAATGAATTTGGATTCATTACGAACAATTAGCGCTGCGGACAACCGGCTCATGCGACGAAACCTAACGAGTTCCCTCGAGCAGAATCTTCGAATGGCACTAACACCAATATGAGCGCCCTAATTTTCTGAGCCAATCGATAGGATTTTCGAACCAGGAGATCCTGTCACGTTGCAACCGCCTGGATACAATCAACCGCGCTGCTGTGGTCTCCGAGCAACAGTTCAAATCCCTGCGCATTACGAACCAGGGCCGCAATCGAACTGATGCAAGATCCGTGCCCGGCCTTACGCAAACCAACTTCTTGCATCAGTAACTGCGCCAATTTGGACGGTTCAACCGGCCGGATTGACGAGGATCCTCCGTGATTGGCTTGCAAGAAGATAACGTAGTCGACCCCGCCTTCCGCGATGCGCCAGTCTGATCCGAGGCGCCGTGGATCTACATTGAAAATCCTCCCGCTTTGGTGATCTTGGTAGAAGGGGCTCGTAGAAATGATTTCCGCAAACTCAGGTAGGTATGCCAACGAACGTTCTTTGACGCGACATGCGCGCGGGCGTGCAATCACCCCTATATCTTTCAGGAAGACGTGTTCGTCGCCTTCGATTTCACAGCCTGCCAAAAGTAGCCGAAGTGCCAACGTCGTCTTTCCAGCGCCCTTTGTTCCTACCAACAGAAGTCTGCGGTCAAAATGCCTGAGACATGCCGCGTGCAATAGTGCAGCTCCTGGCAGATCTTCCAGCGACCGAGAAAAGAGATGTACGTGCAAATATTCGAGGACCTCCCGCGCATCCGCTAATTGCTTAATCCGGACGCCATTCTCCACGAGTGATAGGCCGTTTCCGGCCGACTCGATGATAAAGACGAGTACGTCTTCAGACGGAGTCCCTTGGATGTCCGGCATGCAATCAAGATACCGAACCGCTTCAAAGACTTTGGGTATCGTAGTCCGAAGCCGAAAAACTCGGCTAAGGGTCCGCGTGGCTACCTCGAACTGGATTCGACCAATCCTTCCTTCACGAGCGAAATGATGCAGGCTTTGATCTGATCCTCCCCCGAGCGGTCGAGGTCGTAAATTTTCGCGACGCGACCGATAATATCGGTGTCGCGACGACCGTCGCAAAGCTCGAACACGAGCGCGGCCGTTTTGTTGAGATAGCAGACATTGTCCTTCTGGTCTTGGTACACAATGTACCCGTCCGGCACCTCATGAACTTCGAGTTGAGCCGCCCGCCGCAAAACTTCGCCCATAGCCATCCTTCCTACCGGTCACCCCTTTGGCACTCCGAAGCCCTCATCTCCTTGATGCGTTCGGGATCGATTCATACCGAAAAATTCAGCGGTTAACGTCAGAGGAGGTAGCGTTGCTGAGCCCACTGCCGGACTGTCGACTGGCTGAAACAATCGAGCTTATCCCCAATTGGCAAACTAATTTTCGGAGACTTTGATTAGTCTGTCAATCGGTGGCAGCTTGAGCCCAAGAAAAAACCACACTTCGAGCAATTGCTCACACTGGTCGTCCAGCCGGCAAGTACACCAACGCCCAAATTGTCATCTCTTGAGAAAAAAGCACACCTCAGGGGATTGCCTCGATGCGCGTGGTTTTGATGCAAAACGTGAGGTGAAGTTGCGCGCGAAGCTCGCCTGCCTTATTGGCGTAAAAAGAAGCAACAGCTCGTCTTGTGAAGAATGGAGAAAGGCATTGGGGGAGTTGTATAAGAATGCAGGGCTGGTGCCGCCTGCTATAGCCGATTCGGCATGGGACGATCTCGTGAGTTCGGCTCAGACTAAAAAACACGTTCGAAATAAAGGGCATGCACTATTCATCGCGCCTATCATGCCGAGCGATCATGGCAACGGTCTGGCGATGCGGGCTGGGTTCCTGCTGGATACTTATGCGCGAGTCTTCCGAGTCGATTTGGCTGTGATCCCAATTGCCGGCGGGGAGCTCGACATCACTCCCTTCGCTAACGAGCGCATTCGACGCTGGACAGTACTGCCACCGCAATCGCCGGATACGCATTTCAGCCTGATCCGCAGTGTTGTGGACCCGGATGACCGCATTGCAGCCTTCCGGCTCTACGGGCTGCCTTCCTCTACGGCGTGGCTCACCAATTCGCTGGAAGCCTCCTTGAAGGTCTGGGTGGAAGAGACCTGCTACGACCTCGTGCATATTTCTCGGCTCTATCTTTCCGGCCTTGTCTCGGCCTTCGAAAAAGGCACGCGCAAACGCCCTTACCTTGTACTTGATTGTGACGAGGACGACGCACGCTTTTATCAGCAAATCGCGAAGTTAGAGCGAAGACGAGGCCATGAGAGGAGGGCTAGATGGGCCGAGGCCGAGGCCAAAGGCTTCAAAAGATTGGCGGACCAGTGGGTGCAACGATTCGATGTCTTGCTTGCAAGTTCGACCGCCGAGGGGCGTTTGCTCGGCGAGCGCGCCGGCAAAGCACGCGTCATTGTCATACCGAATGTAGTTCCAAATAATGCCACAACGCCATTGGCGAAGCGTGCTCAGTCCAGCCGACGTGAAATCCTTTTTGTGGGGAACATGAGCTACGCGCCGAATGCGGATGGGGTGATATGGTTCGCATCGCATGTCTGGCCGAGCCTACGCTCGGCTCTGCCCTTTCCTCTCCGCTTTATTATTGTTGGATCCGACCCCGTTCGAAAGGTAAGAGAACTTTCCAAGCGACCGGACATAATTGTCGCGGGGAGGGTTGAGGATCTTAGACCTATTTTTTCGCGTGCGGCGCTTGCCGTCGTGCCTATCTGGGCGGCTGGCGGCATGCGGATCAAAATCCTAGAGGCAGCGGCCTGCGGACTACCCATAGTCACAACTTCGATCGGGGCGGCGGGCACTGGACTCCGGCACCGTCACGAATTGCTGGTGGCAGATCATCAGCGGGCGTTTGCAGCTGCTTGCGTGAGGATGCTGACCGATCGCAACTTTGCTTTTCGCATTGCAATGAACGCTAGAAGGCGGGTGCGCTGGGAGAGTAACCCGGAGCATTGTGCCCGACGCTTCTATTCGCTACTCAACGCTACCGCAGCGGGCGAATCATCGCTCCAAAGCTCGGCTATCACATAGTGGTGTTGGATACGATCCCACTCGAGCCAGCATGCGCGGGTTGGATAGAAATTCCCTGCATAGCAAACGAGGCGACTACGGGCGCCACAAATCCGGCCATCGCCAGCTTAGTCAAAACCTTACGCTTTTCCGGATCAAAACCATCGAGCACCTCGCGCAGCCTGTCTTCCTCCTGATCAGACATGGTCCCACCCCCCAACTCCGCCAGTTTTCGAAACCTCAATCCGGACGAATAGCCGAGAGCGGGAACGAAATCCACTCTCTTTTCACGGGTTGAATACAATTTACAGTTACTGTGCTCACCAAGTCCTGCGAGGGCTCGCCACGGCACTGAAAAGTGACATCTATCGACGAGTAATTCGCTCGCTTACTTCTA
>Ga0187893_10013713_pt1 | contig 11214 bp, 10 predicted proteins | sample MA1701074metaG_FD_139574 | JGI IMG/M metagenome (GOLD analysis project Ga0187893, IMG submission 139574) | White microbial mat communities from a basaltic lava cave in the Kipuka Kanohina Cave System on the Island of Hawaii, USA - MA170107-4 metaG ...
AAAACGCTTCGCTATTCGATGGCTGGCTCGGTCGAATGGCCCCACTCGCCCCCGATCCAAGGCCGAGATCTCGCGTCATTGACCCCTGACAGGTTCGGTGCTAGCTTCCTTCTTCACGAAAAAAGGGCTTTTAAAAATACTATTCGCACACCGCCCACGATTACGAGATGCATGATGCTTTCCCCCGATTAGCCGATCGAGCGCCCACGCGCATTCTGGCGTCGACGACGTGAAAGCCATGATCATTGAAAATGACGGGATTGAGATCTAGCTCCCTCAACCAAGGCACGGACGAGACCCAGACAGACAGCCTCGCGAGTAACCCCGCGAGTGTCTGGTGATCGACCGGCGTGGATAACTCCAAACCATCAAGAAACAACGGGCAACGAATAGCCGTGATCATGCTCAATGCTTCGTCCTCCCCGAAGGGTGCCAGGCGCATGGTCACGTCGCTAAGCGCCTCCGTCCAGACACCCCCGGGTCCAAAGAGGACCACGGGGCCGTAATCCAGGTCTTGGATCGCCCCCAACAGCCACTCGCTACCCGCGCTTACCTGCGCCTGGATCAGGTAGGGGCCTGATGTCAAGCCGCGTTCCAACTGCAGGAGCGTTTCGGCGAGTGCGTCTTGGTCGGATATGTTCAAGACCACCGCGCCGGCCTTGGACTTGTGCACCAATCCAGCTCCAATTCCTTTGACAACCACGGGGAACCCAAGCGCAGTGGCAGCCACGACGGCTTCTTGCATGTTTTCCACGATTCGGTACGGCACGACCGGGAATCCAGCGCTCTGCAACAACCCGAAGATCTCAGCAGTCGCGACCCATCCGTCTTCAGTGATGCTCAGCGGTATGGGCAGCACCCGGCCGCTGCCCTCGACCATCGGATATCGCTGAGGTTCTAGACAGTGCGCCAAGGTATTGGCCGTGTTCCGAGTCCAGGTATGGCAGGGAACACCCGCGCGCACGAGCCGTTCTCGATTCGCTTCGGCATCGCGGCCGGCGACCCAACATACATGCAATGGCTTTTCATACCCTAAACGCCGTGCATGCTGCAACTCCGCCATAAGCGCTGCCCCCACCTCGGGCGCTAGCGCCGATCGGTGTAACAACACGGCGATGACTGCATCCACTTCGTCAGACGCAAGTAGGGCGCGCAGGCTCGCGCCGTACATCTCGGGGAAGCGCGGCCAATCGGTCGTGACATCGATGGGATTCGTGACACTTCCGTAGGCGGGTAAGTGGTGTCTGATGCGATCCTGCAATGCGCTAGAAAGCAGCGGCACCTCTAGGCCTTGCTCTTCAAGCAAGTCCGTCAACTCGACGCCGACCCCACCCGAGTTAGTAATGATCCCGACACGCCTGCCTTTGAGCGGCGGCTGTTGATCCAGGGCAGCCGCCACATCGAGCAACGTTCGACCGTCCTCGACGACACGCACGCCCGCTTGACGCAGGACCACCTCGGTGATGGCATACTCGTCTGCGAGCGCCGCAGTGTGGCTCGCCACAGCCCGTTGTGCGGAGCGGGTGCGGCCTGTCTTGAGGACTATCACGGGTTTTAGGGTCGTCGTTTCCCGGGCTGTCTGATAAAAGGCCAGACCGTCACTGACCGATTCGAGCAGCATCGCAATGACACGGGTCTCCGTATCCTCGCCCAAGAATCTCAAGGCCTCTACTTCGTTGACGTCAGAACGGTTGCCGAGGGCAAGGACCTTCGCAAAGCCAATCTCGCCCTGCTGCGAGCAGGTAAACGCCGCCATTCCGTAGGCCCCGCTCTGGGTCACCAGCGATACCCCACCCGGTGCGGGTAGCCCGAGACCGAGCGAGGCGTTGAGGCCGTTACCCGTATTGATGATGCCGAAACAATTGGGCCCCACGAGGCGTAGCCCGGCTGCCCTGGCTTTATCGGCGATGCGTTGTTGTACGCGCGCCCCTTCCGGTCCGGTTTCCGCAAAACCGCCACTAATGATCACGGCCGCCCCAACGCTGCATACAATACACTGGTCGATGACCTCCTCAACTGCTTGGGATGGCACGAGTATCACCGCCAGGTCAATCGCTTTCGGCGTGTCTGCCAGCGAGGGGCAGGCGGACTGATTCGCTATTGTCCTGCGTGAGGGGTTGATAAAGTACAGCTCGCCTGTATAGCTCCCGAGCATATTTTGCACGAATCGGTGCCCTAAGCTTCCAGGCTGATCCGAGGCGCCGATTAGGGCGACGCTCTCGGCAGAAAATAGCGATTTTCCCCATTCGTTCACCGCAACCAATCACCATCACCCGCGAAGAAGGCGGGTTGTCCACCCGTATGCACAAATACGACCTTTGAATATGATCCAAGCCGCTCGCGCCGCAGACCATCGAGTAAACCGGCCATCGCCTTACCAGTGTAAGTCGGATCAAGCAAGAGACCTTCGGTGCGTCCGACGAGCCTAATCGCATCCGCAGCCTCTATGCTGGGGATCCCGTAGCCTTCGCCGATAAAGCCGCTGTGCACGATCGCGTCCTGGGGGTTAAAGATCCAATCGAGACCCAGCAGTGCCGCGGCTTCAGTAGCGAGACGGGCCACCTCCATCCTCGCCTCTTCTGCCGGACGGCTCACGGTAAAGCTCTCGACGGTCCACGGTGATCCCAACGCACGTGAGCCTAATAACCAACCGGCGTGAGTGGCGCCCGAGCCGGTAGCCAGCACGATCACGTCGGGATCAAATTCAAGCGCGCGACACTGCTCGTGGATCTCTCGCGCCGCCAACGCCTGCCCCAAGGCGCCGAGGGCACAGGCGCCACCGCGGGGGAAAGGGTAGGGGTGCTGGCCTTTGTGGCGCAGCTCGTGACAGAGCGCCTGGATACCGCGATCCACAGAGGTGCGGTCCGGGTCGCCGGTGAACACCACCTCTGCCCCGAGCAGGCGGGTTACGCGGTAATTCCCGTCGATCCGTGCGGGCGCATCGCCCCAGAAGACGGCGACACAGCGCAGGCCGCAATGCGCGGCCGCGGCCGCCGTCGCACGGACGTGGTTCGACTGAGCGCCCGCCCCGGTCACGAGGACCTCGACACCCTTGGCCATCGCATCGGCCGCCAGCAGCTCCAGGCCCCGGACCTTGTTGCCCCCAAGGCCAAAGCTGATCAGGTCATCCCGTTTGAACCATATCTCCGCGCCGCCGATCGCCCGGCTGAGTTGTCGCATCGCTAACAGCGGAGTCGGGAATTCCGCCAAGGGTTGGCGTGGCAGCTGCGCGAGGGCGTCCCATGGGTTTGGTGGGCCTCTCGAACTGGAGTTACCGCTTGGCAAGATTGTGCTCCTCTTCTTCATCGCGCGCGGGTGATCGCCTTGAGTGCTTGCTCATGCCGCGCGCTAGGTGCTGGCAACTTTGGGGAAAGCCTCCACGCCGTTTGCGCCCCGATCAGGATGGCATCACGCACGGAATAACCTGGCGGCCGTGGCGCCGGTAGATGCGAAAGTCGGTATCGGTAGTGAGAATGACCGCATCCGAGCGTATTTCGGTCATACGTACCAGACAGGCATCGGCGAAACTCATGGGGACGTTTACGTACTTTTGCATGAGCTTTAGCACGGGTTCCAGATCGTTGGCGAAATCGAAACCGACGACTACGGCACGGCGGCGTAGTAGCGCGTTCAATCCAAGCGTGCCGCGTGCTCCGAGAAGATGGAAGGCCTCAGACAAAACGGCTTCACACGTGCCCCAAGGCGGGGCAAGACGCGGCGTCTGTGCCACCGCCCAGCGGTGATGAGCGTCGCGGCGACTGAGCAGCGCCACTACAAAGCCGGCATCAAGGAACGCCCTTGCGGCCATAGCCTGTGGCCTTCAAATAGTGCTTCTTTCGCGTGCTCAAATCACTGGGCAAGCCATCCACCGAGCCGATCAGGTCGGCGATGGTATCGAGCGGCGCAGGTCGTTTTCCCATTGCTCCGCTCGCGTGCTGCAAGCGCTCGCGAACGACATCAGACTTCGACACCTGGCGCTCACGCGACTCCGCCTCGATTTCTGCCACCAGCGTCTCGGGTAATCGTACCGTCAGGGTCTTCATAGACGCAGTGTATTACGCAAATGCCAGTGACGCAATACAGAGCCCTCGGGCACATCCGCGTGACGCGCGCTTGTAGACGGCCGGGTGCATCAAATTGCGCCATGTTGCGAAAGGCTCGGGGCACAAGCTGAGCGAATCATCCCACTTCGTCACCATGTACGCGCACCCCTTCATCGCCTCCGCGAGGTCGAGCCTCCGCTTTGGCCAGCACGCGGTCGACCATTTGGGCACAGCACCCCGTGCTCTGTCCTACGTCGAAGAGGTTCTCGATCTCTGTGGCGCCGAGCTGCGCCACGATCTGGGGCTCGGCCAGCACGGCCTCTCGCAAGGGGACGCCACGCTCGGCAGCGTCCATCGCTAGGCGGTACACGAGCGCATGGGCGCTCTGCTTGCCGAGCTTGGGGGCCAGGGCGAGCATCACGTGCTCGGCCTGTACAAAGCCTTTGGTCGCAAACAGATTGTCCCGCATGCGTTCCACGTTGACCTCAAGATGTTCGAGCAGACCGGATAGCAACGCTAAGGCCTTGCCGGTCGCAAGACAGGCCCCAGGGAGGAGCGTCCATTCCCCCTTCCACGAACGCCCATCGCGCTCGTGGTCGTGCACCAGATTCTCGCCCATGTGCGCGGCCTGATACCGCACCACGCGGGCAAGGGTGCCCAAGTGCTCGGCGATCTCCGGATTGCGCTTCTGGGGCATGGTGATGCTCCCGACTGTGCCCGAAACGAATCCCTCGCAGAGCTCTCCGATCTCGGGGCGCTGCAGGTTGTAGATCTCGTGGCCGATGCGGTCGGCCGTGGCGGCGAGCAGTGTGAGGAGGTTGAGCCACTCGGCGAGGCGATCGCGCGCAGCAGTCCAGGAGATCGCAGGGGCGATGAGCCCGAGCTTCTCGAGGAAGCGTCGCTGCAGCGCTAGCGCCTCGGGACCGAAGGCGGAGAGACTGCCGACGCCACCAGCGAGCTGCCCGACGTCGAGGCGCGCCCCGATCTCATCGAGGCGTTCGCGGTGGCGCTGAACCTCATCCAGCCACCCGGCGGCCTTGAAGCCGAAGGTGATCGGCGAGCCCGGCTGACCGTGGGTGCGCCCGCACATCGGGGTATCCCGATAGCGGCGCGCGAGATCGCTCAGCACGTTCGCAACGCTCGCAAGCTGGTCTGCAAAGATGTCCCGCACCTTGACCAGAATCCGAGCCGTATGCGTATCGGTGATGTCCTGCACCGTCGCCCCATAACACAACCATTCCCCGCTGTCGCCCGGGCAGCGGCGCTGGAGCGCACGAATGAGACCGAGCAGCGAGTGATTGGTGCGCTCGAAATCTTCGCGGACTTCGGTAAAAAACGCCTCATCGAGCGGGACGATCCTACAGGCATCGGCGAGTTGGTTAGCGGCGGCTGCGGGGATCAAACCGAACTCGGCCTGCGTCTCGGCCAGCACGACCATGACCTCGATCCAGCCGGCGGTCAGCGCGGCATCGTCGAAGAGCGCACGCAGTTCGGGCGTGCCCCAAGAATTTTGATAGATGGGGGAGTCGCTGATGTGAACAGACATGGGGATTCGCTACTTCGTTGTGGGTCGTTGCTGCAATCAAAAAAAGCCGGACGCGCGGAATTTCTTGGCTCCTGTCATCCTGGATTCTGCAGGCTTCATTTAGGCCTACGCTGGCTGCCCCGGTCATGGATAGCTGGCGTAACTTCGATTTGGCGTCTTAATGATTATCTTTTGCCAAAACGACATACTAGTTCGAGCCGTCTCCGAGATACTCAAGAGCAAGCGTTATCCCGCGAATGTGCTCAGAAACTCCGTGTTTCTTGCAAAGATCGAGCGCCTGTTTCAACGTGCTGATTGCCTGTCTTTTTTCCTGCGACATTTGAAACCCCACCTCGGCTTGTTGGCACAGCGAAAAGATGGCCAGGGACCAATTTCCAAATTCAACAGACAACGCGTACTGTTCTTCGTATTGTTTAAGCGCGTCTTTGTAAAGACCCAGACTTGCGAGCATCTGAGCCATTTGAACCATAGCGCGCTGCAATCCAATAGCATCGCCGATCCCACGCGAAGCGGTAATAAGTGTTTTCTGGTTTCGTAACGCTGCTTCGGCATCTCCTTCCTTCAACAACTCGTCGGAAACCCTAGCCAACAATGGATATGTTTGGCGCCATAGGTCTTGGTAAGTCCGCACACCATCTATGTTGCCCGATTGTCTCGCAGCGCTCATTCCATCTATTAGCGACTGGAGAGATGCGTGTACGTCGCCAGTGGACAGTCGCTCCGACGCAACGGCTACCAAGACTGTCGATAGTCGGCGAAACGCTTCCGTTGCCTCGTTAAATCCTATTGACCGTAGGCCGTGTGCAGCTTTCCGCAAAAGCCGTGTGGCTTCTTCATACCTGCCCAGTTCGGCAAGGATGCTGCCTTGATTCAACCAGCATCCGTAGAGTGCCTCACTCAAATTCAACATCTGGCATATCCGTTCTTCCTCGGTGAAGAACGCTAAGGCATCCGAACGGTTTCCCTTCCGAACTGCAAGCTGACCTTTTGCAGCAAGAAAGGCTCGATGGATCGAGAGATCTTTAACGCCGTCGAGAATCGCTTCACACTCAAATAGCAAACGACTCGCATCGTCGAGTTTTTCCTGTTTGAGCCGAATCTCGCACTGATGAATGAGTGCATTGACCTCCAACGCCGGACTTTTAAGGACACGGCCAGCCATACTCTTAGGGAATTCCCAAGCATCGAAGGCCTTCTCCAACTCACCCTTTCGTTCTGAGATTCTTTGCAGTCTTCCACCGTTCATGACGAGTTGTGCCCAAAAGCTATCCGTGTCGTCAGCGACGAAGACCCTGTCCTGCGTTTTGCGTACTTTTTCCGCAAATTCATCTTCGTGCACCGCGAGTGCCATCTGCCAAAGAGACGTGAGGTTTTCTGCGAACCTCTTGGTCGCCTCAAAAACGTGCTGATATTCGTTCGTACTATTGCATGCCTTCAATTGCTGGGAGTAGTTCGCGGTTTCATCCAAAACATACTCGTACTGTTTGGGTGGCCAAAAGTTAACGTGCTCGCTTAGGCTCCTCCAGTATGCAAGCGCATCATATTTGTTATCCTCATACACCGCGGAGAGAAAGGCGACATCATGTAACGTGTCACGCAGGCGTTCCCATTCGCCAATCTGCACTAGTTGCCATGGCAGCTCTTGGGCTCGACGCACGTTGATTGACTTGGCCTCCAGATGACCCCAAGAAGAATCCTGACTGTTGAAGTACTCAGCCAAGCGAAGGTGGGCTGCGGATCGCATGTCCTCGGTGGGAAGATAACGGTCTTGCACCGCGTGACGCATGTAATCGTGGAAAAAGCCAATCAAACCAGAATGGCTTACCAACGATTGCTCCGTCGCCAGAAACAGCGGCGACGAATGGCCGCGGGGTAACGGCTGCCCGTTTGAGCCAAGCAGCGCCAGCAGTTCGGTTTCGGACAAGCCCCGTCGTGCCGCCCACAAAAGCGTCATGGCGTCTCGCACCAGGAGCGGACGTTCGCGCTCGTAGTCTTGTTCGTAGCGATCAAGCATCTTCTCGTACAACTTATCCACGGTCGGGGCTCTCAGATAATGCGCAATGCGCGCGTCCAATTCTTCGTGAACACCGAAGACACGCAGCTCATCAAGTAGCGCTCGCAGGTAGAGCGGATTCGAGGTTTGCTCGGCTTCGGCAATGCGCTCGGCGCGCGCCTCGTTGAGCGACTTGGAATACTGAGCTAGGTAATCGGAGATTAGCTGCTTGCGTTCGACAATAGTCAACGACTCGACTTTCAGCGTGGGCCAGCCGCGTTTCTGCAGATCATCTAGCGAACGGCCCGGCAGGGTGGAGAGAATCAGCCTGATGTTGGATGGGATCACCGGCGGCAGCCACGCCAGATCTGGAGCTCCGTCGCGGTCCTCAAGCTGGTTCAGGGCGTCGAGGATCAGCACTACTCTGCCATTGGCAGCGGCCATGTGCAGCCAATTCGCAAAGACCACGCGCAGTTCATCAGGTTTGTCTGGAATCTCGTGCTGAATGCCGAAGCGGCGTTTGAACTCGCCCATGATCCGCCTCAGCATCGCCGCCCAATCCGAACTGTAAGGCGTCGCGCCGATGAAGTGCATCACCAGCAACTCTTTTGCGTGCTCATTGTGATACTGCAAGGCCCAATTTGAAACGAGCGCTGATTTGCCTGAGCCTGACTCGCCCAGCACGACCAGCGGCGGTCCATTGTTCCTGCAATGTTCATCCAAACGGTCGCAGTACGCCTGCCGGCCTATGTAAACCTTCGCGCGGCTTTGCGCGAACGATTCATGGTCCAGGGATTCACGGTCTAACGGATCAGGTTCAGAGCCTTTGGGATAAAGACGGTCGATGATCTCCGTCAGATCGCGCAGCACTATCTCGCCGAGCGCTTCCGGGTTCGCATAGTTCTCGCGCACTGGCAGACCACTGGTTCTGATGCGGTCTTTCAGCCTCACCAGCTTCTGCCTCCGCTCTTCCGCCCGGCGTTCGGCTTCGGGCTGGCCATACTTGGCGATCTCTTCTTTGATTGGGAGTTCCAGGTAATCGGGCCGCTTGTCAGGAGGCAGGGGGTCAATGTAGGCACAATCACGAAAATAGAAGATAGCGTGATCGGCCATCTTCGGATTGCGGAGCACTCCGTGCAGGATTTCCAGTTCGGTGACTGAATGACGTAGATGCCCCTTCAGCCACGGCTCTTGATCAATCAACTCTTGCGGAATTCCATCCGGCACCCAGCCATAGCGCTCGCCGAGCAGTCCAATGAAGTATGGACGGCACCGCTGAATCTCCGCTAGGCAGATGGGTAGGACTTCTCCGCGTTGTGACTGTTCTTCGGTGATGCCCCAGCGCAAGTCTACTTCGCTCCAAACAACGCCGCGCTCGTCGCACAGCTTGCGCAGTTGCGGGAAGGTTCGCTTGATCAGCTCATCACGCTCCGCCTGCATATCGCGAAACGTGGAGGAGACGAAGACTCGGACGACGCGCTGCTGTTTCGCAGTGGAGAATGATGGTTGCTTCCTCATTGGTCCATGCTTCTTTCATAAGGTTGCGCGAATAGAATTTAAAGGGACCTCGGGCTCGAATTTACGTCTCAAGCAGGAACAATCGGGACAGACCGCCACTCATGCTGACGGATCGAACTGCGAAACGATCGCTGCCGCCCAGGCGAGCGTGCGCTGGGTAAGTTGATCCGCTTCGTCGCGTGTGATAAGTGCGATGGACTCGTCGTCGTAACGAAACTCGACGGCAAAGGGATTCAGGCGACGGAATTCCCGAGGCGTGAAAGGTAAGGCCGTGCCCTCGGCGATCAGGTTCGCCAGCTCTTCCAGGTCGTGTGTGCGTCGAAAGTCGATATGCTTAATCGTCAGCACAGCTTTGAGCGCTTTTTCTACAGCCTGCTGGGCATGGAAACAGGTCGGCGCCAACTCAGCCTCGGGGTGGTTGGGCAATATGGTGAAGGCCTGGTAGTCGCGGCCGGCAACGCGCAACAGGCGCTTCGCTTCTTCAATGAAGGGCGTCATGCAACACCTTGCCTTCATTCCGGGCTCTATACAAGACGTGACCCGGTACCTGGCTCCGCTGGGCATACGCGTGCTCCTGGTAAAGCAGCAGGTCGACGCCGACATCAGTTGGCCACTCGCCCAGGGGCATCGCGGAGGCGCATGTATTTCATCGGCCCTTGCTGAATATTACCTGCTCGATGACAAGCAGATCGAGGTCTGATCCTTCATCGGCCGTGCCTCGAGCGTACGAGCCGAGCAGGATCACCTGGCTAAGGGAGGTTGCGGCAGCCACCAGGCGGGCTACCGCAGACTGGATTGTTTTGTCGTCAAGCATGACAACCTGTCTGGCTTGGACGTAGCTTCAGTGTTCTTCTGGAAAGCGTGAAGCACACGTACAAAGCATCCACAAAGCGGGCGGGCCAGCGTTTGTTCCTTCGGTTCACGGCTGCAGCAAAGTGAATTCCTTCGCCTTCAGGAAACGGCGGAATCCCTTGTCGAAACTCACCAGGTGATCATGATGGGCCAGCACGGCGGCAGCAATCCAGGCATCGGGAATATCGTTGCCGGTCAGCCGATGCTGCTCGCACAGGCGTTCGAACGCAGGCCATTCACTTCCCAGTCGAGGCATCTCCACTCTGGGGGAATTCAGCACGGCGCGCAGAAACGCCAGCGCGGCTTCGGCCGGCGTCGGCTGAACAAACACCTTTGGGTGGGTGACCAGACGCAGAAACCCCGCCGCAACCATCGGATAAATCACCAAGGGACGGCCTTTTTCACAATCATCGAGTGCCGCATCCAGCCAGGTCAAAGCCGCCCCGTGATGTGGATGGTCCGATCGCGACGCAGCCACCAAGATGTTGACATCGGGTGTCATTGAGCATCCGCATCATCGGCCGCATCCCACAGGGCACGGTTAGTCAAAGGGTCGACCACATACGCCGTCAATCCGCCGCTCCCGGCATAGACCGGTAGCGGCGGCCGGCCACCGTTGGACCGTCCGGTTTGCGGGCGCAGCCGAAGAACAAGCCCCTCCTCGATCAGGCGGGTCAGGCTGGTATGTTCCTGTGCCGCTACGGCCTTGGCTTTCGCCAATAACGCATCATTGATGTCGAGCGTGGTTCTCATAGCCTCTAACTTGCAGATTTCTGCATGACTCTAGCATGAGCATGACGTTCGTTCAAATCGATTCGCAGGCAAGTGCAGCTATGCCCATGAGCCGAATCCGACCTTCGTCGTGGAATGTTTCCCCCTAGCCCCATGTGGTGGGTTACGGCGCGCGGAAAGGACAGTCCGGCATGCGAATTCCCATTTCGAACATGCGAGTGATAAAGCAAAACTCAAAGCGCAACAGCTCTTCCGCTTGATACCGGCTTCGACAGCATTGAGCTCGAGAACATCAGAAGCTATCATTGCAATCACTAGTACTCTCAACTTAACCAGGAGATCTGTCGTGGCCAATCTTATCGTTCGCAATGTCGATGAAGACATCGTCCAAGCGCTCAAAGCGCGCGCGGCAGCGACTGTAGCGATTGGCGCGGCGATGGTGTAGCTTATCGACCCCACGATAGCTCGAGCGGGTTAGGGGCGCCATGGGGTGCCTCCAAACCGGCGCGAACGTCGCGGGAGGGGCCTTC
>Ga0187893_10013714_pt1 | contig 11214 bp, 12 predicted proteins | sample MA1701074metaG_FD_139574 | JGI IMG/M metagenome (GOLD analysis project Ga0187893, IMG submission 139574) | White microbial mat communities from a basaltic lava cave in the Kipuka Kanohina Cave System on the Island of Hawaii, USA - MA170107-4 metaG ...
ACCGTCGCCGCCACGCGCCGGACCTCGCCGTCCTCCAGCGGTCGGACCTCGACGAAGCGATGCTCACCTCCAACGACCGCCCACACTCCGTCGGGCACGAGCGTGTGCAGGTGAAGGTTGAGATTGACCGCCCCGCCTGCGCGCTGGATGAAGGTCACGGCCCCGCAGTCGAGCCGCCCCGGAACTCCCGCCCCACGCGCCCGGCGCCGCAGGGAGCCGAAGATCGCGCGCACGAAGACCCCGACCACCGCGCGCGTCAGCCCCGGATCGAAGGCCAGCCGCAAGCGCAGCGTCCACGGCAGGGACAGCACCCACTGCCGTACGGGAACGAAGGGCAGCACGCGATCGACGAGGTGCGCCGCCGTCTCGGCCATGCCTGCTTGCCATCGACACGCTGCGGCAGAAGTCGGTGACCGTCGATGAGGTCGACCACCTCCCCGCGGGGATCTCGTACTGGCAGACGGGCAGCTTCGCGATGGCGCACCACAACCCGCCGCTCGTGAAGCTCGTGGCGGCGCTTCCGGCGCTGACCGCGGCCCCGGCGATCGACTATTCGAAGAGCTGGGAGGAGGGCCGGCGGCGTGGCCTGCCGCCCAGCCCGTACGCGTTCGGCGCGGACTTCATGTACGCCAACGCCGCGCGCTACCACGACATCTACTTCCGGGCGCGGCTGGCGGCGGTCGGCCTGTCGCTGCTCGCGGGGGGATTCGTCTTCCTCTGGGGGCGCGAGCTGTTCGGCAACGCGGCGGGACTGCTGGGGCTCGCAATGTGGACCTTCTGCCCCAACGCGATCGCGCACGGCGGGCTCGCGACGATCGACATGGGCGCCACCGCCGTCGGATTCGTGGCGACCTACGGGTTCTGGAGGTACCTCCAACGCCCCGGCCGGGCGCGGGCGGCGATCGCCGGCGCGCTGCTCGGCCTGGCGCAGCTCAGCAAGTTCACGTCGCTGCCGCTGTACGCGCTGTGGCTGGCCTCGTGGGTCGGCTGGTGCATGCTGCGACGCGGGCGCACGCCGGACGGAGATCCGGCCGCGACGGCGCGCGCCGCGACGCTGCGGGCGAGCGCGCTGCACGGCGCCGCGATGGTCGCCATCAGCGTCGGCCTGATCAACACCGGCTACCTGTTCGAGGCCAGCTTCTCTCCCCTCGGCCGGTTCCCGTTCCTGAGCCAGTCGCTCACGCGATCTCGACCGGCCGGCGCGCCCGCGGCGGACGCTCCCCCAGGACACCCGTGGCGCAGCGTCCTGCTCGCGCGACAGAACCGATTCGCCGGCACGTGGCTCGAGAGCCTCCCTGTGCCGCTGCCGCGCCCCTACGTGGTCGGCTTCGACGAGATCAAGCACGAGGGTGAGACGATGAGCGGCTGGTATCCCGCCTACCTGCGGGGCGAACTGCGCAACCGGGGCTGGTGGTGGTACTACTCGTACGCCCTGCTCGTGAAGGTGCCCCCCGGCACGTGGCTGATCACGCTTACGGCCCTGGCCGTGCCGATCGCGCAGCGCGGTCCGCGCCGCGCCGGCGCGAGCGGGCGGGCGGCCGACGTCCTCGTGCTGCTGCTGCCCGCCGTCGGGACGCTCGCCGCGATGAGCTTCCTGACCGATCTCAATCTCGGGCTGCGCTACGTCTTCGCCCTGTTCCCCTACTGGTTCGTGCTCGCCTCGTACGCCGCGCGCTGGCTGGAGGCGGGCCGGATCGTCGCGCTGGCGGTGCTGGTCCCGCTGGCGTGGAACGTCGTCGAGTGTGCCGCCGTCTCGCACCCGCACCACCTCGCCTACTTCAGTCCCGTGGCCGGCGGTCGGGCGCGCGGGCACGAGCACCTGCTCGACAGCAACGTCGACTGGGGCCAGGACCTGCTCGGTCTGGCCCGCTGGCTCCGGGAGCATCGGCCGGGCGAGCGGATCGGGCTCGCCTACTTCGGCGGGCTCGACCCGTCGGTCCCCAAGGCGAGCGGCGAGGGGTTCGAGTTCCGCCTGGCCCCGCCGCTGAGACTGGCCGACCTGGAGCTGATCGGCTCGGCGCCGGACGGGACGGTGGCGCGGCTCCGCGAGCGGAAGCTCGGCGAGCTGGCGGGCGGCGGACCGCCGGACTCCCGGACCGACCCGGCGGATCTGGCTCGGCGGTTCTCCGCCCGGGCCCTGTGGGACGACCCGGCCTCCCGGAGCGAGATCGCAGCCGGGCTGGACCTCCGGGACGGCCCGCGGCCCGGCCTGCACGCGATCAGCGTGAACTTCCTCCACGGCCTGCCCTTCCGGTTCCGCGACCACGAGGGGAACCTCTGGAACCTCGCCTCGCGGCCGGGCGGGCAGCGCGCCGATCCCTACGCCCATTTCCGCGAGCTGAGGCCGATCGCGCTGATCGGCGGCTCGATCGCCGTCTACGACGTGTCGGTCGAGGAGGCGGAGCGCCTGCGCCAGGAGCACGGCCTCCCCCCGCTCGATTCGGCCCGACGCGGAGCGAAGCCTGCCGATCCCGATCCAGCAACTCGTTGACTCCCCATGTCTTGTCGCCCCGGTGCCGGGCGCCGCGCGGAGCGGAACGGCTTCGCCATCGGGTCGGGACCCCGTGCTCGCGCACCGGAAGGCCCATGCCCGCGCGCCTGCCGAAACGCCCAAGCCGCGGCCCTTTCCGATCACGGGGCGAATCGCGGCATTGGCGCGTCGGCATCCTGGGGCAAACCGGCCGAGCGGTATCGAGTCGGAACGTGACACCGCGCGGTGTCTCGGCGTGGACCCGCGCAACCCAACCTCATCGCGGGCGCGGACACGTCGATCGAACCGACGCGGGTCCGTGGCGCGAGCGAGCGATCGCCGCCGTGGTGCCACGCAACCGTAGCACCGCGAGCCCCGACGGGAGCGAACGACTCCATCGAAAGTGCTTGACACCGGAGATCGTCGCGGGCTAGATAGGATCGTTCGCTGTTTCGTTCCCTCCGCGACGCCGCAGGTTGCGAGTTGCCGATGGTGACACGGCACTCAGTCGGCGGGCCCGCAAGACAGCTCGAGCCGGTGCTCGTGCTGCACTCGCTCGTCGAGGACCCGTCCGGTCTGGAGCGTGGCCTGCGGCTGCTGGCGATGGCGCGGTTCGGTCCGGAGGCGTGCCTCGCGTGGGGCTGCGACTCCGAGGATCGATGGATCGCGCTCTGCGTGACGTCGAGCGAGGTCGGATCGCGTGAGATCGAGGCGTGGCTCGCGTCCGACCTCCGCCGTCACCACGCGGGGGGGCGGTTGCTCCTCCTCGCTCCGAGCTTCCGCGAGGAGCCCGTTCTCGACGGGTGGACCGTGGAGCCCTGGCTGTGGGGGCGCGAGAACGCGGCGGACGTCGAGACCGTGTGGATCGAGCGGCTGGAGAAGCACGGCGATGACGCGTTCACCCTCGATCTCTCCGGCGTGCGTCTGACGGCCGAGGAGATCGACAGCCTGGTGGGTCCGCGACCCGCCGCGGGGGCGGGCACGTGAGCGTCGTGCGCTTCCGCCGGAGCCCGGCCTCCGGGCGTGACGCCGCGGATGCGATCCGCGCGGGCCGGAGCTGGCTGGCTGGCGGCGGCCGGGCGATCGCCGTGGGCGGGGGCAAGGGTGGCACCGGCAAGTCGCTGATCACGGCGAATCTGGCCGTTCTCGCCTCCCTCCGAGGTCGCGGCGCGATCGCCGTGGACGCCGACCTGGGTCTGGCCAACCTGCACCTGCTGCTCGGCATCGACCCGGAGGCGGACCTGTCGAGCCTGCTCGACGCCCGCCGCGCGGTCGGCCCGGGCGATCTGCTGGCGGCGGGTCCGGCGGGGGTCAGGCTCCTGCCGGGCGCGTCGGGCGTCGCGCGGCTGGCCGGCCTCAACCGCGGAGAGCTGCGGCGTCTCGTCGAGCGCCTGGAGTCGCACCTGCCCGGCGACGGGCCGGTGTTCTTCGACCTCTCCTCCGGCCTTTCCCCCGCGACCCAGCTCTTCCTCCGCGCGGCGCACGAGGTCGTCATCGTGGCCAACCCGGAGCCGACGGCGGTGCTCGACGCCTACGGCGTGGTCAAGATGCTGGCCGAGGGCGGGCACGCCGGCCGGATCCATCTCGTCATGAACCGCGCGCGCGACCCGCGCGCCGCCGAGGAGTTCGCCGGCCGGATCGCCGACACGGCGCGGCAGTATCTCGATCGCGGCGTCGACGTTCTCGGCGCGGTCCCCGAGGACGAGGCGGTCGCCGCCTCGATCCAGCGCCGACGCCCGGTCGTGCTGGATCGGCCGCAGTCGCCGGCGGCAGCGGCGCTGCGCACGATCGCCCAGCGGCTGCTGGTCGACGCCGAGCCGGCTGCCGACACCCTGGGAGCGTTCTTTTCCACGGCCAGGGGCCTGCTCGCCCCTCGCAGCCGGGTGACGAGGTCGTCATGCGCGTCGTAGCGATCGCGAATCAGAAGGGCGGCTGCGGGAAGACCACGACCGCCGTCAACCTCGGCGCGTCCCTCGGCTCGCTGGGCCAGCGTGCGCTGCTCGTCGACCTCGACCCGCAGTCGCACGCCACGGTGGCCCTGACCGATCCGCGGGGAATGGGCGGGCCCGGTGTCGCGGAGGTGCTCGGCGGGAAGACCCTGCCCGGCGGAGCGATCGTCACGGTCGCGGACGGGCTCGACCTGCTCGGCTCGTCCCCGCGACTGGACGAGTTGGAATCGGCGTGGAGCGCGCGCCCCGGAACGACGCCCGCCGTCAAGCGGGCCCTGGCGGGGGTCGCGGAGCGGTACGACTTCGCGCTGCTCGACTGCCCCCCGAACACCGGCCCGCTGACCCGGGCGGCGCTCGCCGCGTCGGACTACCTGCTGCTCCCCGTGGAGACCAGCTACTTCGCGCTCTACGGCGTGGGGCGAATGCTGCGCCTGGTCGAGGGCGAGGCCGGCCGCCGGGGCGAGCCCGTTCCGTACGGCGTGCTGCTGACGCTGTTCGATCGCCGGACGGCCCACGCCCGCGAGGTCCTCATGCAGCTGCGCGGCCACTTCGGCAAGAACCTGCTCGACACGGTGATCGGCATCGACGTCCGCCTGCGGGAAGCCGCCAGCCACGGGCGGCCGATCACCGCCTATCGCCCGCGCTCGCGCGGGGCCCAGCGGCACCTACAGCTCGCGCGGGAGCTGACGGCGCGTCTCGCGAGCAAGGCCGGACGGAAGGCGGCAGCGGGAGGAAGCTGATGGACGAACTGACGATGCTGGTCGAGGTCGCGGGAGGAGCCCCGGGCACGGTGGACCGCCTGCGCGCGGCGGGCCTGCGCCGGGCGAAGGAGATCGCGGGCGCCGACGCCGAGCGCGTCGGCCAGCAGTGCGGGGTCTCGACCGCGGTCGCGAGACGCCTGATCAAGGCGGCCCAGGAGGTCCTGGAGCCCGAGGACGAGCGCTGGGCCCACGCGCGGCGGAACGGGCTGTCCGCGGTGACCCCGCTCGAGCAGCGCTGGAGGCCGGAGGCGCCGCCCTCGACCCCGGCCGCCGTGCGGGCGGACTCGGGCGTGAGCCACGCGGAGAGTTCCGCCCTGGTCGGCGAGGCGCCGCGCGACGAGATCGGCCCGGACTCCTTCTGGAGGTTCGGATGATCTCGGATCGTGACCAACACCGCGGCCGGCTCGAACCGGCGCCGGCCGGTGTCGCCGGAGCGGACGAGGCGTCCGGCACGAGCGTGCCGGAGACGGCGGAGGGAGCGGTCGGGCCGGAGGCCCCGGACCCCGGGGCGGCTGCCGCGGAGTACCGCAAGGTGCTCGGCTGCCGGACCGCCGCGGAGCACCGGCCGCACGAGAAGAGTCAGGAAACCGCGCACACCGCGCCCGGAGCAGGTACGCGCCGGCCGGTGGAGCGCAGCGAAAGGAGGATCGGAGATGCCCCGTTTTCGGATCCATGACCTCAGGGCGCTGGAGTTCGCCCCGACGAGCCCCGGCGGGATGCGGGCCAAGGTTGGCGAGATGATCGTCAACAGCACGCTGTGCCGGGCCAAGGTCGATTCGATCAACCAGGAGACCGGCGAATACCGGATCGTGCTGCAGGGCACGCTGGACAAGGAGGACAGCCGCTTCGACTAGGCGGCCTCGGTCCCCCACTTCCTGTTCTGGCGCCGGCCTCCGGCCGGCGCGGTAGCGAAGGAGATCCCCCATGCCGCGTTTCCGTATCCAGGACATCCAGTCCATCGAGAACGCTCCGACGAGCGCGGGCACGCTGCGCTCGAAGATCTCGGAGATGATCGTCAACAGCACGAGCTTCCGGGCCAAGATCGACTCGATCAACCCGGACACCTGGGAGTACCGGGTCGTGCTCCAGGGCACGCTCGACAAGCAGGAAAACCGCTTCGAAGAGCCCTGAGCCAGCCGAGCAGGCGGGCGCGGTCCGATCGAGCGGGCCGCGCCCGCTCCGTTCCCCTCGGTAGCGAGACGGTCGCGTGGACCGGGAGCCCCGGATCCGCTTCGGGGAAGCCGACTTCGGCTCCCATCCGGAGGCGTTTCCGCTCAACGCGTCGTTCCAGAAAGACCTGCCGATCCTCAAGCTGCGTGTCGACGTCGACTGGGAGCCGAAGGCGCCCGCGGCGGCGTTGGCGCTGCTGGAGGCCGGACTGCTCGAGGTCTGCCCGGGCCTGCGCCGGCACCAGTGCCGCGGCGACGCGAGCTACCACGTGCTGCGTCCCCCGGACGGCAAACCCGGCCGGGGCGGAGCGGCGATCGAGGCGCCGCTGGCGCTGGCCCACCTGCTCGAGCACGTCGTCATCGACGCGATCGCGTTCATCACGGACGAACCGCTGATCTCGGGGGCGACCGCGGCGCTCTCGCGCTCGTTCCACGAGTTCGACCTGTTCGTGGAGAGCCCCGACCCGCTCATCGCGCGCCTGACGGCCGAGCTGGCGCGAAGCTGGATCACGGAGATCGCGCGCGGAGCGGGCCTCGACGGCGCGCACCGGCTGGCACTCGACCTGTGCCGGAGGCTCTACCGGGCCCATCCGGGGCCGGTCGAGATCGACGTCGCCGCGCGCCCGGCCGGGCGCGACGCGGGCGAGCTGCGGCAGGCTCTCGACTGGATCGAGCGCCACGGCCTCGTGCGGCGCGTGCGCTACGGGGTCAATCTCAGTGGCCGCGCGTACTACGAGCTGATCCCGGCTGCCGGGTGAGCCGTCGTCACCCGACGGGGCGGTCGCGCCACGCTTGCGGCTGCGTCGTGGATCCGAGCGGCGAGCTTGCGGTCGCACCGCGGATCGGCGGGCACGCCGGTGGCCGCGTCGCGCCCGGCCCGCCGCGGGGTCAACCGCCGTGCCGGGGAAGCGCCTGCCGGACGAGCCACCAGCCGATCGTTCCGGCGACGACGGACGCGATCAGGATCGCGAGCTTGGCCTCGTCGAGGCGCGGCGACCCCTCGAACGCCAGACCGGCGATGAACAGCGCCATCGTGAAGCCGATCCCCCCGAGCCGGGCCGCGCCGTGGAGCTGGCGCCAGCTCATCTCGCGCGGCAGCGACGACCAGCCGAGGCGCACCGCCAGCCACGCGCAGAGCGTGATCCCGAGGGGTTTCCCGATCAGCAGGCCGAGCATCACGCCGAGTCCGGCCGAGCCGGACCAGGGGGCCGGCGCGCCGGCGAGCGACACGCCCGCGTTCGCCAGCGCGAACAACGGCAGGATCCCGAACGCGACGAGCGGCACCAGCATCTGCTCGAGCCTGAGGAGCGGGGCCTGGACCGCCTCGCTCGCGCTCTCCAGGCCGTGGATCGCCTCCTGCTGCCCCTTGCTCGTCAGCACCAGCCGGTCGCCGGTCTCCGTGTGGTCGAACTCGTCGATCAGGCTCCGCGCCAGCTCGGAGAACTGTGCGGCGTCGATCCGGGTCCGCCCCGGGATCGCCAGCGCGAGCAGTACGCCGGCGATCGTCGCGTGGATCCCCGATCCCAGGACGCCCATCCACAGCACCGCGCCGAGGAGCGAGTACGGGAGGAGGTGCCGGACGCGCGCCCGATGGAGCGCGACGAGACCGGCGAGCGCGACGCCGGCGACCACGAGCGCCGGCAGGGAGATCGTCTCGGTGTAGAATAGGGCGATCACGACGATCGCGCCCATGTCGTCGATGATCGCGAGCGCGGTGAGGAAGACCTTGAGGCCGACGGGACAGCGCGGCCCGAGGAGCTGAAGCACGCCGAGCGCGAAGGCGATGTCGGTCGCCATCGGCGTTCCCCAGCCGTGCAGCGCGTCGCTGCCGGCGTTGACCGCGACGTACAGCGCCGCAGGAACCAGCATGCCGCCCAGCGCGGCGGCGATCGGCAGCGTCGCCTGGCGCAGGGAGGCCAGCTCCCCCACCATCAGCTCGCGCTTGATCTCGAGCCCGACCAAGAGGAAGAACACCGCCATCAGGCCGTCGTTGATCCAATGGAGCAGCGACAGCTCGAACGAGCCGCCGGCCACGCCGATCGCGAGCTTCGTCTCCCACAGCGCGAAGTAGCCGTCGGCCCACGGCGAGTTGGCCCACCCCAGCGCGACGACCATCGCCAGCATCAGCAGGATGCTGCCGAAGCTGCCGCTCTGGGCGAACTGCTGGAACGGGCGGAAGCGCCGCAGCGCGACGGCCGCCGCGCTCTCGGCCCGTGGGTTGTGCGGAGGTGGCGCCATCGCGGAGCGGAGGCCCGGCTCAGTACTGGATCAGCGTGCCCTCGCGCTTGGCGCGCCGGATCGCGAAGCGCGAGGCGACGAGGCCCGCCGGCAGCACGATCGCCGTCAGCGGCAGCGCGTCGAGCGAAAGACCGCGGGCTCGCGCGGGCCCTTCGAAGCGCACGCGCAGAGCGGCGAGGCTGTCCTCGGCGCCGTAGAACAGCACGGCGCCCGAGGCACGGACGGTGAAGCGGCCGAGCGCCGATGTGCCGGAGGCGACGGCGAGCGCGAGCTCGGCAGCGAGGAAAGTCTTGCAGGCGTCGGTGTCCGGCACGTGTCGCCCGCTCAGGCTGGCGAGCAAGGCGTAGAGCTCGGGCAGCCCGAAGCCGGGCTCGGCCAAGGGACGGACCCGACCGCGCCAGGTGTCGTAGAGCACTTGCAGCGGGCCGGGGGCCCAGCGCTCGGCCGGCGCTGCCGGCGCCGACTGCGGCAGATCCTCGGGTCGGATCGCCGCCTTGCGCAACGTCAGCGGCTCGCCGGAGTGCGGATGCACGACGAGCGGCTCGATCTCTCCCGGAGGATCGACGAGGAAGGTCAGCGTCTGACCGCGGAGCTCTTCGGGTACGAGGTAGGTCGTCGAGCCGATCACGACCTCGCCCGTGACTGGGTGAGCTTTGAGCCGCTTCTCCTCGCGGAAGGCGTCGAACAACCTCGTCGGGGGGACGGCACGCGGCGAGCGGCGGCCGCCCAGGGCCTGCTCGGGCGTGGCCTCGAGTCCGCGGTGGCGATAGCGCTGGTACAGCGCCTCGATCTTGCCGCGCGCGGGGGGGTTGCGCGGCTTGCTGCGAATGCGGTGGGCCCCGAGCCCTGCGAGGCCCATGCGGAACGCCACGGAGTCGAAGATCGAGGCCCGGTCGGCGTAGAGCCGCCGGGGCAGGTCCCAGCGCATCGCCGCGGCGCGAAAGATCCGCACGGCGGCAGCGAGGTCCACGCTCAGGACGACGATCGCGGCGAGCACGGCACGCGTGGCGTCGTCGAGGATGCTCAGGACGTGGAAGATCACGAGCTCGCCCGAGCCGAGCGTGACGCGCACGGGTCCCTTGGCGTCGCACTGCCAGATCTCGTGCGGCGCTCGGGCGACGAAGCGCGTGCGGCGCCGGCGGTGCACGACGACGCGTCGCAGGCGCTGATAGATCGGATGCGCTGCCAGGCGCCGCTGCAGCGTGGAGCGCGGGACGGCCAGGGGCGCGAACGTCGCGCGCAGCACCTCGATCAGCAGGGTCAAGCTCAGCCCGGGATCTTCGGTGAGCAGGCGCAGCGCCTCTGCGATCACCGCTTCAGGCAGGCGCTGGCGCTGGCGTCCACGATCGCGGCGCGGCACGGGCTGGAGGCCCTCGAGTCCGCGCCGGCGATAGGCCGACAGCCAGCGATACAGGGAGGGCAAAGAGACCCGGCGCGTTTCTCCCGAGGGCCAGCACACGGGCGTACAGCTCTTCGCGGCAAGCCGCCGCGCGCGCTCGCGGCGGCTGAGCGGCTCGGCGAGCGCGTCCTCGATCTGCTGGTAGCGCCAGAAGGCGATCGCCCGCGCGCTTGGAGACTTGCCGCTCATGGGGTCCAGCCTGCCCGATCGAGCGGCCGTCCGATACGCAACTCGACGTGCCGATCCCCCCGCCACGGAACAGCAACACGGCTTGGTGGGAACAGCTCGGCACCGAGCTGCGCGGCAGCCAACGAGCCGCCCAGTCGATCGAGCAACCGCAGCAGGCCACCGAGGACCGTGCGGCACTCTTCGGCAACGCTCCGTGCTGGACGCACGAGCGCAGGCCGTGGCGACGGCAAGCCTCGATGGTGCGCAGCTTCAGCGGCGAAGGTGCCGAACCGTACGAGCAGGCGTGAGGCGCTCGTACCTGCCTCGGTGACGATCGCGCGGTGCCGATGCAGGGGGGCCAGATCGAGCACCCGCCGGTGTAGCCCGCCGTACCACTTGGCCACGCCCTGCCTGGTCACGCCATGTCGGCGCGCCACGGCTTCAAGCGGTATCCCGTCGTGGATCTCGGCCACCGCGCCGAGCACGTTGGTCACGCTGTTGACCTTGCCCGGCAGGGCATCGCACGGCAGGACGCGCTCACGCGCGCCACAGTCCGCACACCGAGCGAGCCGGACCTGGATCTGCCCGAACGTGGTCTCGCTCTGCAAGCCCCGCTCGACCTGGCTGCGGGTCAGCGCCAACGCGCGTCCCCCGCAACGAGCACACGTGCCGTCAACTCTCAAACTGCAGCAGGTAGCCAGAGCTCCCGCGTACCTGGTAGAGTCGATGGCGAGTACGTGCACCACACGTACCTCGGGCGGCTCCGGGGGGGAGAGGTCGTCGAACACTGCTCCTCCGGAGCCGTCGCTCTTTCTACCCGATCTGCTCTGGAATTGGGAAACCCGCCAGATCAGGCGGGGAGACGAGATTCTCAGCAAACGCGAGCTACGACACGCTTCGGAGAATGCCATGCGGGCAGTCGATCGGCTCCAGCTGTCCCCGGATGAGCGCGAAGAGCTCGAGCAGCTTCCGGGGGTGCAGCCTCGGGCTGTTCTCGAGATGGAGCTCGGCGGCCGACTCCTCAGTCATCCACACGGGGATGTTGAGACATTCGCCGCTC